>WNFV01004558.1_pt2 | contig 11891 bp, 10 predicted proteins | sample 5400101 | NCBI WGS metagenome assembly WNFV01 (sample SAMN13153361, study PRJNA577476) | soil metagenome | isolation source: 115 cm soil or saprolite under grassland replicate 1 | place: USA:California | collected 2016-06-15
AGCGTTGGCGTCGAGCTGTTCGCACGCGGAGGACCAGCCGAGCTGCGCAAGCTGGATGTCTGGGAGATGCGGTCGATCTGGCCCGGCGGCGCGTGAGCGCCGTCTACTCACGGGCCAGAGATTCGGCGATCTCTCGGCCGCTGACGGGCACGCTGCCCTTGTAGAGGTAGCATGCAACCGCGCGATCGTCATCGGTGGAGTACAAGGGCGGATGCGCGTCCCAACACTCTGCCATGACAAACGGACAGCGGTTCGCGAACTTACAACCGCGGTCCACTTTCGGCGGCGCAGTCGGCGCTGAGGCTTTGGTCTCGATCACGCTTTCCCCACCCCAGTGGATATCCGGGTCGGGCAGTGGCATCGAGCTGACGAGCAGGCGCGTGTACGGGTGTTTCGGGTCCTTGATGACCTTGTCGACACTGCCCACCTCCACAACGGAGCCGCGATAGAGAATGTAGATGTTCTGGCTCACTTGATAGGCCGTGGTCAGGTCGTGGGTGATGTAGACGAGGGAGATACCGAGCTCGCGCTTCAATTTGACAAGGCTCTCGAGAATTGTCGCGCGCAACGATGCGTCGACCATCGAAACCGGCTCGTCGGCCAGAATGACGCGCGGGTTGAGCAGGAGTGCTCGGGCCACCATAATGCGCTGGCGCTGCCCGCCGCTGAGTTGATGGGGGTAGCGTCCCAGCGTCTCCTCTGGCCGCAGTCCGGCCATCCGCAAGCTGTCCTCGATCCGCTGGCGGGCCTCCTCCTTGGAATGGCCCAGCCGGAACTTGCGCACGGGCGTTGTCAGCGTCTGGTCCACCTTGTAGATCGGGTTATAGGCCTCGTAGGGGTCCTGGAATATCGCCTGCACCTCGCGGCGGAACTGTTTCCGCGCGCCACGATTCATGGCGGTGAGTGAGTCGCCCCGGTACAGGATCGTGCCGCTGGTGGGCTGTATCAGGCCGAGCAACAGGCGCGCCAGCGTGGTCTTACCGCTGCCGCTCTCACCCGCGATGGTCGTGATGGATGGCTTGTCCTCGTTGACGATCAGCGAAACGCCGTCCACGGCGACATTTCCGCCCTTGCGTAGCAGTCCCGAACCAAAGACCCGTGTGACATTCTGCGCTTCCAGGAGCGATTTCACGACTGCCTCCCGTCGTACAGGTGGCACGACACCCAGCGGTCCGGTGCGACTTCGGTCAGGACCGGGACGTCGACCGAACAGCGCTGCATGACGTGTGGACAACGGGGATGGAACATGCAGCCGGAAGGCGGCGCCAGCAACGACGGCGTCAGTCCAGGGATGCCACGGAAATCTTCTTTCGTCTCCAGATTCGGCAGGCTCTTGATCAGCAACTGGGTATAGGGATGCAGGGGGTCTTTGAAGATGCCGCGCACCGGGCCCACCTCGGCCAGCTTGCCGCCGTACATGACGCCTACTCGGTCGACAAACTGGGCCATCAGGCCCATGTCGTGCCCGACCAGGATGACTGATGCGCCCAACGCTTCCTGCACCCGCCGTAGGGTCTCCATAACCTGGCGCTGCACCACCACATCCAGCGCGCTGGTCGGTTCGTCGGCGATGATGACTTTGGGATTGAGCAGGATGGCCATGGCGATGCAGACGCGCTGCTTCATGCCACCGCTCAGTTCATGGGGATAACTGTCCATTACGCCGGCGTACAGTTCCACCGATCCCAGCACTTCCTGAATCCGGGTATCCATAGTGACCTTGGAACTGGCGCCCTTCCGATGCGCGCGGATGGTTTCACGGAGTTGCTCGCCTACCTTCATCATCGGGTTGAGCGAGTTCATGGCGCCCTGCGGAATCAGGGAGATGTCGGCGAAGCGCGCCAGACGCATCTCTTCTTCCGAAAGCGACAGCAGGTCGACGCCGTCCAACAGCACCTCGCCGCCCTCGATGACGGCCGGCTCCTGCAACAGCCGCATCAGGCTGAGAGCCGTCGTCGTCTTGCCCGAACCGGACTCGCCCACCAATCCCAACCGTTCGCCCGGCCGGAGAAAGAAGCTGACGCCGTTTACCGCGCGCACCGGACCGGCCGCGGTGTGATAGCTGACGCGCAGGTCCCGTACATCAAGTACGGTTGTCAATGATTTCACCACTTCCGGGTCGGGGGAGGCTGCGCCCCCCCGCCCCCGTTCGCTGCTCCGCGCTTCGCGCTGCGCGCTCACTTCCGGGGCGACCCCCCGCAACAGGGGCTTCGCCGATGGGCACCGTATGAGCTGCTCAGCACGCGCGTAATGGGCGGGCCGGGGCGATTTGCCGTGCCGAAGGCCTTTTGCGGGGGGTCGCCCCCGCGCATGCACGGGGACGGTCCAAACTACCCACGAGTAGAGCCCTTGAGCCGCGGATTGGCGTATTTGTCCAGCGAAATGCTCATCCAGAACAGGCCGGTGAAGATGATGGCCAGCGTCACGACAGGTGGAATCCACCACCACCACATGCCGCGGAACAGGGCCGTGTACTTGAAGGCGTAGAACAGCGTCCGACCGATGGTGGGCACGTTTTGCGGGCCGAGACCGAGCACTTCCAAACCGACGGATGCCAGGATGCCACCGCTGACCGCGCCCACAAACGTCGCCGCCAGGTAGGCGGTCAGGTTGGGCAGGATCTGCCGCGTGATGATCTCGAAGTCGTTCTCGCCCGAGAGCTTGGCGACCTGGACAAAGAGCCGCTCGCGCAGGCTGAGCGTCTGGGAGCGAATCACCCGCGCAGGCAGGGGCCAGGCCAGTAGGCCCACGATCACGGCCATGGTTTCGACCGTGACGACGCGCACGTACGCGGACACGGTGATCAGGATCGCCAGGGCGGGAATCACCAGCATTACGTCGGCGAAGCTGCTGAACACTGTGTCCGCCCAGCCTCGGTAGTACCCCGCGAACAGCCCGATGAGCGTGCCGATGGCGACGCCCACGGTGCCGGCCAGGAAGCCGATTTTGAAGGTGTTGGGGATGCCGATCACCATCACCGCGAACATGTCGCGGCCCAGTCCATCGGTCCCCAGGAGATACCTCGCGGACGGCGCCTGATTCAGCGGCACCGCGCCCATATCGGCGCCTTTCGGATTGACCAGCAGCGATCCGATCAACCCGAACAGGTAGAGCGCGAGCAGGAGCACAACCCCGGCCGTGAAGAGCCTGTTCTCCTTACAGAAGTCGACCAACCGGCCCAGCACGCTCTGGAGGCTCGCGACGGCGTTGAACGGCCTCGTGCCCGGTAACGTTGCTGCACTCATTAGCCCGAACTCTCTGCCACGTACGTCACCCGCGGATCGAGTCGCGGGTAGATCAGGTCGATGATGAGCACGCTCAGGCCGACCGACACGGCCAGGATGAGCGTGATGCCCTGGATGACCGTGTAGTCACTGTTGACGATCGACTGGTAGAGCTGGTAGCCAAGGCCCGGGTAGGAGTAGACAATCTCCACCAGGATCGCGCCAGACACCACGTATCCCAGCGCGATGCCCAGGTGCGTGACCTGCGGCGGGATGGCGTTGCGTACGGAATACCACCACAGGATGCGCGATTTCCGCAGACCCTTGGCATCTGCCAGAAGCATGTAGTCTTCGCCAACCGAGTTCACCATCAATCCGCGCATCGTCAGCGCCCATCCGCCGACACTGGTGAGGATGATAGACAGCGCTGGTAGCACCGCGTGGCGGGCGATGTTGCCGATATAGTTCCAGCTCAGTTCTGCTCGAATCCCGCTGTCATAGGCGCCGCTCATGGGTAACATCCGGCCGCTGAACGCGAAGACATACAGCAGCAGCATGGCCAGCAGGTAGTACGGCAGGACGCCCCCGATCATGGTTATGGGGAGCAGGTTTTTCACGAGCCCAGGCGTGCCCCGCCACGCCAGCAGCGCGCCGATCAATACGCCCAGCCCAAAGGTGAGGAGCACGCTGATGCCGATGAGGCCCATCGACCAGCCAACGGCTGGCCGGATGATCTCAGACACCTCCGCGGGGTAGGCGGACAGAGATTGGCCGAAGTCGAGCCGAACGGTGTTCCACATGTACTTGGCGTACTGGATATACATGGGTTCATCCAGCCCGAAGCGCTTGCGGTAGGCCTCGAACATGGCCTGGCCGTTCTCGATGCCAGCACTGGCGTTGGCCATGCGCGACGTGATGGCCCCGATGGGATTACCTGGCGCCAGGCGCGGGATGAAGAAGTTGAACGAAGCGGCGACGAATACGACCAGGAAAAACATGCCAATGCGCCGCACGAAGTAGCGGACGTCTAGCCCGCGCATGTCACATCACCTTCCTTAGCGACCACCACCACTGGTCTAACGGGGAGCATCGATTGTACGCGGCGACCGTGTTCGGGCGAACCCCAGCCAAACCAATGGCAATCGCGTTGACCGGAATCATACCGCCCGGGCCATTCTGCCACGCGGCAACCCACGCGCGCGTTTCGAATCGCTACACTGCCGACGCTGGTCGCCTTCGCGCGCCGAGGGCAGCTCAACACAGATACGGAGGATGGCATGGGCCTGCGCGTGGCGCTTGTCGGCATGGGCCGCATCGGGAGAGTACATCTACAGGCACTGTCAGCCGCTCACCAGGCGGAAGTGGTCGGCGTCTACGACCTGAACACGCAGCTCGCACGGGAGCGCGCCGAAGCAGCCAACGTGCAGCGCGTGTTCACAAGTTGGCAGGAAGTGCTGAACGACCCCGATGTGCAGTGTGTCGGCGTGCTGCTGCCCCACGACGTCCACGAAGAGTACGCAGTCCAGGCGCTCGAGGCTGGCAAACACGTCGTGTGTGAAAAGCCACTCGCGCCAACGCTACCGGAGTGCGACCGTATGCTCGAAGCAGCGCGCCGCGCCGACCGAAAGCTCTTTCCAGTGCACAACCGGGTGTACAGCCATGCTGTAGAGAAAATGGGCGAGATCCTGCGCCAGGACGGCATCGGCGAGGTGTTCCTGGCCCAAACAACAGGGTTCGAGGCTCCGCCAACGGTTCAGACCTGGCTGGCCACCCCGCGTGGCGGAGGCGGTGTCCTGATGTCGCAAGCGGTGCATCCGATGTACGTGCTGCGCTGGCTGCTCGGCGACGTCGCGCGCGTGAGCTGTGTCTTCGGCGACCGCAAAGTGGTCGACATGAGCGCTGAGGATCATGCCGTCGTGCTTCTGAAGTTTGCCAGTGGCATCGCCGCCGAAATGACGTGCACATTCGGCATCGCCCATGGACCTCTCGATCACTCCATCACGCTGCATGGACGTGATGGCTACCTCCAGTTGACTAACCAGCGGCTGCACGCGATTGCGCCGCGACTCTTCGGCGACACCGAGCTGCACGAGATTCCGCTGACCGAGACGGACCATGGCTCGGCATTCCGAACCATGTGGCAGGACTATGCCCGCGGCATCATAGAGAACGTGCCCACACGCCAGACGGGCGAAGACGGCAAGCGCGCAGTTGAGATCGTCCAGGCGGCGTACCAGTCCAACGCAACGGGACGCACCATCGAGCTCCCCCTTTAGCATCGACAGATGGCCCGTTATCGAACTGCGATCATCGCCTGCGGCACCATTGCCCGTGTCCACGCCCGCGCCTGGCTGGGAGTGCCCGATCAACCCGTGGCTCTCGGCGCACTGGCTGATACGCATCCCGATGCACGTCGCGAATTCGGCGATTTCTTCGGTATTCCTGAGGACAAGAGATACTCCGACTTTCGCGAGATGCTGGACGCAGAACGACCCGACTTTGTCGACGTCTGCTCATGGCACCAACAGCACGCCGAAATGGTCATCGCCGCTGCCGCGCGTCGACCGAAAGCCATCCTGTGCCAGAAGCCGATGGCAGTCGATCTCGGCGAGGCGGATGCCATGCTGACTGCCTGCGAGCGCAACGGTGTCAAGCTGATCATTGCATACCAGCGACCGCACCACGCGACGTGGCTCGCAGCGCGCGACCTGATCCGCGCTGGGGCGGTCGGCACCGTCCGCCAGATCCAGATGGACGACGGCGGCAACTTGCTCAACACCAATTCGCACAACATTCGCCTGGCGCTATTCCTGCTTGACGAGCCGCGGGTCGAATGGGTGTTTGGCGCCGTCGAACGAACCACCGACGGAGTCGAACGCGGCCTACCCGCGGAAGATGCGTGCCTCGGGCTGGTCGGGTTGGCGAACGGCGCGACGATTCTCATTCAGGGCAACCTGGTCAGTGGACTGGGCCAGGGCTGCCGCGTCATCGGCAGCGAGGGCGTGATGGACCTCGACACCACCCTGCCTCCAGATGATCAGATCCCGAGCGACGCGCCGATGTACATGCCCGAGGGGCCATCGGCCCGCTACAACACCGAAATGGGCACGGTGCGCTACTTCTCCACACAAACGAGCGGCTGGGTGGATGAGAAAACCCCTTGGCACGACGCCTGGGCACATCAATGCCAGGAAGCGATCGCTTGGGTGGAAGACCGTGTCGCGGAGCCGATCAGCCGCGGTGAGCGCGGCCGCGCGGTGCAGGAAATCATGATGGCCCTGTACGAGTCAGCGCGCAAGAAGCAGCGCGTCTACGTGCCCCTGAAGACGCGCGTCAATCCCCTACGCCTGATGGTCGAAGACGGCTCACTCCCAGTCGAGTGGCCAGGGACATACGAACGCCGAGCACGCATCGTCCGCGGCGAGCGCATGTCCTGGCACACTGGCTGATTCACGCCTTTGGGGCGGGGGAGCCCTGCGGGCCCCCCGGAATTCGCCAGACAAACTACTGCGGGGCGGGCTGCAACTCCGTCAGCACCCGCAGGAAGTGCTCCCAGTGAGCTGGCGGCTGGACGTAGTTGTTGTCCTTGGTCGGCCAGTTGGTCCAGTACGTCGTGTTGAACAGCAGATACGCGGGCGTCTGCACGAGCGGGATGTCAGGCAGCTCGTCGGCCCAGATCGCCACGGCCTGCTGATACAGGTCCATGACCCGCGGGTCGCCCAGCGGCAGGCTGCCCATCTGGTCCATCAGCGCCGAGTATTCGTCGTTCACCCAGCGCCCCGCGTTGTTGGTGTTGTCCACGTACTCGGTGCCCGGCGTGCCGATGGGGTTGACCCACGACTTGTTGTAGCGGTTCATGCCGAACCACGGCTCGACCGTGCTGCCGCAGCCATCCCAGTCCGTGGCGCCCTCAAAGTTGCCGCGGCCGGTCTGGTCGCGGAAGGCGCCCCATTCCTGGATGCGCAGCGCGGCGTCGACGCCGCCCGCGTTCAACTGCTGCACGGCCAGGCGTGCCCACGGCTCCATGAACGGCGGCGCGACGATGTCGAGCGAGAGGGTCTTACCGTCGGGGCCAACGTACTTGCCGCTGCCGTCTAGCCGGTAGCCCTGGCCCTCGATCAGTTGCCTGGACTTGTCCGGGTTGTACTCGCCGACGGGGGCGAGTTTGTCCTGGGCCGCGTCGAGGTATGGCATGAGGGCCGGATAGATCGGGAAGATGAATGAGGACGTTGCACCCGCGCCTTCATTGATCACGTCCACGAATTGCTGGCGATTGATGGCGGTGGACAGCGCCCAGCGCATCTCCTTCTTATCCCACGGGGCGATCGTGGTGTTCAGCGTGAGCATGCGCGGACACGGGTCGATCCAGCCGATCGGTGGTTGGTCGGTGTACGACTTGAGTTTCGGGTTTTGCGCCGCCAACGCGAACAGCTGGCTCGGGGTCGTCGGACCGCCGATATCGGACTCGTTGTTCACGAGCATCTGCAAGCGGGTCGCATCGTCACCGACCCACGGCCGCCGAATCTCGAGCGGCGCAGGCAGTTTGAAAGTGCCCGTCTTGGCGCCCCACCAGTTGTCGTTGCGCTTGTAGTCGAACTGGGTCGACGAGAAACGTGCGACTGTATAGGGCCCGCTGAAGATGGGCGCCCCGGTCTGGGCGTTGTACGAGTTCCGGAAGGTAACCGGGTCCTGGCCGTCCCACACGTGCTTCGGCAGTGGGACGATGGCCTGCGAGGTGGTGCCCGCGAGATTCTCCATGACGAAGCGCGGGTTCGGCCCGGTCAGGGTGAAGCTGATCGTGCGGTCGTCGACCGCCTGGACCGAGCTGACCCACTGCTTGACCGCGCCCGACCAGTTGAGCTGCGGTGCGTACTGCTTCAGCAGGTTGATGGTGAAGACGACGTCATCGGACGTCAGCGGCCTGCCGTCACTCCACTCGGTGCCCTGCCGAAGGGTGACCGTCCACTCGGTCTGTGTGTCGTTGGAGCTGTAGCTCTCGGCCAGCCAGCCGTCGATGTTGCCCGTCTCATAGTTCAACATGAACAGGGGCTCCATCATGTTCTGGTTCATCCCCTGCAGGATGAAGGTGCCCGGGATGTACGGGTTCCAGATGTCCGGAGCCGGAACGTTGACGTTCCCCGGGATGACCAGAACATCCTTGCGCGCCACCTGAGCGGCAGGGGCTTGGCTGGGCGCGGCTTGCGCCGGGGTCCCTAACACGCCCAGAGCCAACCCGAAGACCCCAGCCTGTAATAGCAGCTTCCTCAATCGAGGTTTGATCGCAGCCACGCGATACCTCCTTAGCTCCCGATAGGCCCGATTGATACCAGCCGCGATCATCCGCAGGCAAGCGAACTCACGCTCGTACTGGCCGACCGGGTCACCACGGCCCGACGCGTACGATGGCCAACCATGAAAATCGTCGACATCAAGGTCTTTCCCACCTGGGTCGGCACCCGTAACCAGCTGATCGTCAAGGTCGAGACCGACGAGGGCCTGTACGGCTGGGGCGAATCCGGCGTATCTGGCCGGGAGCTGGCGGTCGCCGGAGCAATCAAGCACTATCGCGAGTTCCTGATCGGCAAGGATCCGCTGCGGCGCGGGGCGCTGTGGCAGGAGATGTACCGCAGCCAGTATTTCGAGGGCGGCCGCGTGCTGACCGGTGCCATCTCAGCAATCGACATTGCCTTGCACGATGTCGCGGGCAAGGCGCTGGGGGTGCCTGTCCATCAGCTCCTCGGAGGCAAGCAGCGCGACTTCGTGCCGTGTTTCGCAACCACTGCCGCGCCAATGGGTCCTCAGCTCATCGAGGATGCGCAGATGCTCCTGGAGCACGGCTGGAGCGTTATTCGCACCACGCCGGGCCACCCGCGCTCGAGCGATGATGCCAATCTGTTCGAGCCGCGCGACTCGATCGCGCTGACGGCTGACTGGCTCACGCGCCTGCGCGAGACGGTTGGGTCCGCGGCAGTGCTGGGCATCGATTACCACCACCGCCTGAGCGTGCCCGAGGCCGCTTCGTTCTGCCAGCGTATGCCGCGCGGTACGCTCGATTTCCTCGAAGAACCGATCCGCGCCGAGAGTCCCGAAGCCTACGCTGCGCTGCGCTCGATGACCGACGTGCCGTTCGCCATCGGCGAGGAGTTTGCCAGCAAATGGGCCTTCCTACCATTCATCGAGCGAGGCCTGACCAACTTCATCAGGATTGACGTGTGCAATGTGGGCGGGCTGACCGAGGCAATGAAAGTCGCCGGTTGGGCCGAGGCCCACTACGTCGATCTGATGCCGCACAACCCACTCGGTCCGATTTGCACCGCCGCTACGCTGCATCTCGCGGCAGCGGTGCCCAACTTCGCCTGGTTGGAGGTGCGCACCTCGCCGACCGAACAATTAGGGTTTGACGACTCCGAGCTGTTCCCAGTTCAGCCGCGGCTCGACGGCACACGGTTTGCCGTGCCTGACGCGCCGGGACTGGGCGTCGAGTTCAATGAGACGCTGGCCGCGCAGCGCGAGTTTCAGTTCTGGGAGGCGCCCCACCTGCATCGCCGCGACGGCTCGTATACCAATTGGTAGCTGCCGTCTTCGGCCCCACGCGGGCAATGGCTGCTCTGAGGCACACGTGCGGTCACGAGCGCAGGGCGGCGGCGGCCGCCTGGGCGTCATAGCTCCAGATCCAGGCACGCTCCTGCGCCTGATTCGAGAGTTGCTGGTCGCGATCGCGCAGGTCGCCCGTCTGACTGTCGTAGCGCGCGCCGTTGCGACGGGCACTGAGCTGGACCCGCGCGGTGTGCTCGCGGCGCAGCCGCTCGTACGCTTGCAGCGCGTCCGGCGCTGCGGCCGCGTCGGTCGTCCCGAGCAGCGTCGCCAGTGCGACGCTATCCTCGATGGCCTGGTTGGCGCCCTGGCCGACGTGCGGCAGCATCGGGTGCGCCGCGTCTCCGAGTAAGGTCAGTCGCCCTGCCGTCCAGCGCGGCAGGGGCTCGCGATCGTACAAGCCCCACCAGAAGGTCTGTTCCACCGCCGCCAGGATCGCGTCAATCATGGGATTCCAGCCGCTGAACGCGGCCGCCAGCCGCGCGGGATCACCCGGTGCCGACCATGACTCCTTGGTCTGCACGTCAGTCGGGACGAACCCGACGTAATTCACCAGTTCACCGCCACGCACCGGATACACCAGGAAATGCTTGCCAGGTCCCAGCCAATTGCGCATTGCACCGCTCGGCCAGTCCACTTTTGCTGCAGACACGACACCCCGGTAGGCCACGGATCCCGCGGCGATCGGCGCGGACGGTGGCGTTACGTACTGCTGGAGCGTGGAGTGGATGCCGTCGGCGCCCACGACCACGTCGAAGTCGTGCTGCGCACCGTTGGCGAAACTGAGCATGGCTTGGCGGGCGTCCTGCTCGAAACGGACGCAGCGATGGTCGGTGTGGACCACACCCGCCGGCAGCCGGCGCACGAGCATCGCCAGCAAGTCGGCGCGGTGCATGCCGTACATCTCGATCTCGGGGGTCCGCTCTGCCGGCCACATCGGCGCGATGAGCGTGCCGTCGGGATGTTGGAACTGTGGATCGAGCCACCGGGCGCCCCAGCGGTCCAGTTCAGCGCCGAGACGCAATCGGCGCAGCATGCGCGCACCATTCGGCTGGATTGCCAGCCCAGCGCCGACTTCGCCCAGCGCTGGTGCTTGCTCGAAGACGTGGACATCGACGTCGGCCTGAAGCAATGCATTGGCCGCCGCCACGCCGCCGATCCCACCGCCCACAACCGCGACCCGCAGCTTACGCATACACCCTCTACGGTTCCTTGAATGTCCAACGCGCGGCCCCGCGCGGAAAACCCTCCAGGGTCCATGCGTACACCGTGCTGGGCTGCAGCATCCAGAACGGCTGAAACGCCGGCGACGCATCAGAAAAATACTGCGGATATTTTTCGCGCGAGGCCGCCGTCGACGCCGCGCCGAGCGGATGCTCAGGGTCGGTGACGAACTGGGCCGTACCCTCGAGAATGACCACGTCGTTGTCGCCCGGCAGATGGACGGACGCGGCTGGGTTGACCGTGAGGTTGCGCACCCAGAGTGCCTTGTCGGATCCGCCGAAGCACAGCGCACCCTCTACCCACACGCCGTCGACGGGCCGCGCATGCGGCCGGCCCGATGGGGCCACCGTGGACAGCCAGTAATTGCGAGCCGCGCGCAGGCGCTCGTCGACGAAGCTCCAGGGCAACGGATCGCCCAGGCTCGCGGGCTCGCCGTAGCCAGGCGGGAAGTGTACGAATCGGGTCGTTATAGGCTCAGAGACCATGCCCTCATGATGCCCGTCTGGCGGCTGCCTGCGGCTCAGTGGCCTCAGACGCCGCTTCCGGCGAAGTCGCGCCGAGGGACGCTGCGCGTGGCCATGAGCTGCCCGAAGTACGCCCCGATCTCCTCGTCGGTCAGCGCGTCCGCCGCGTCGCCGATCGCGAGCTCGAATGCGGCCACACCGGGCACGCCCAAAGGCATCAGGCGGCGGAACAGCAGCACGCGCTCGGTCCGCGCTATCTCCGTGCCAGCCTCGAGGAGCGCGTCGGAGTCGCACTCTAGGTACACGTGCATCATGTTTGTCTGTGGTGGGTCGGGCTTCACCTTGATACCCGGTATTGCGCTGAGCACCCGCGCCACCGCCTGAG
>WNFV01008878.1_pt1 | contig 11886 bp, 10 predicted proteins | sample 5400101 | NCBI WGS metagenome assembly WNFV01 (sample SAMN13153361, study PRJNA577476) | soil metagenome | isolation source: 115 cm soil or saprolite under grassland replicate 1 | place: USA:California | collected 2016-06-15
GCGATCGGCGCGAGCGCCACCGGCGGCACGATCGAGGGCGTGATGTAGGCCACCGGCCGCATCATCCAGTCGGTGAGGCGCCGGAACCAGCGGTAGATGTAGTTGGGGGAGTCGGGCCGCAGGAAGATCGCAAACATGAAGCGCCCGATCAGCGTCCAGAACAGCACCGAGAAGGCGTAGTTCGGCAGATGGAAGTACCAGTACGACCACCAGATGTCCTGAGGTTGCATGGCGGTATCTTATGCTATAAGAACTCACTATCCCAATGGCCAGAACTCACCAACTCAGCTCCTCATGACGAGTCCGCCGGCGACCATCGCGAACCCCTTGGCCGCTGGCTGGATTGGGCGGCTGTGGCGGCGCCTGGGAGCACGCCTGCGGCCGGCGCCGATCGCAACTGCCGATGCCCTAAAGACCTTTCTCGGGGAGCGCGCCGCCCTCATCGCCCAGAAATGCGCGATCGACTATTGCCGCGGCAAGACCGGGCTCGCGAGCTACGCCCTATTCACCGAAAAACCCTTTCTCGAGGCCCTAGACATCTGCCGCTGGGAAACATTCGTCGCCGTTCTGGGCGACCTGCTCATCGTGGCCGAGGGACACCTGCGCCCGTACGTCTCGGCCGAACAGCATCCCCGACTGCGCGAAGCCCTCATCGGAATCCATTCGGCGGTCTTGGTTTCCCTGCCCGTGCCTAGGCATCGAGCGCAAGGCTGGGGCGAGGCAACTGCGGAGTTCACCACGCGGTTAAAAGCGGTGAGTCTCGGGGAACCGCGGCGGGCGCGGGATGTCGCCAATCATTCAGCTAAGCGCCTCTTCGAAACGCTGCCGATTCATGCCAGCATGCGCGCACTGGATGAGGAAGTGGTATATGGAGCCGTGCGCTTCCGCATGATCGCCGTGAGCCAGGAAATGCAACGGCGCTTCGTCGCCCCGGACTTGGTCGGGCAGTTTCTCGCCGCCCCCGCACCCTAACCCAGACCACCGAAATCACAGGCCCACCATTGCCGAAAAATTGGCAAAATACGGAATAATCCGCCGCACCGATTTCCGACTATGAAAAAGGACCTTCGTCTATGTTCATGACTGCCGCTCAGCGTATCGCCGCAGCGAGCGCCACCGCCCTCGCGCTGACCCTCGCCGGCTGCGCCAGGGGAAAGGACGAGCAGCTCGCTTATGACGTCTGCCTGGCTGGCGCGAAAAAGGATCCGAGGTACGCCAAGGCCGCTTTCGCCACCAAGGAGAGCTCGAACATTCAGGCATCGACCGGCGATTCCGGCATACGCGTCAACATCCCCTATGAGCTCGACGGCAAGAAGGGGCTTTACCAGTGCATCGCCGATAAGCAGATCGACGGCACCTACAAGGTCACGTTCTGACGTAGCCGATAAGAAAGCAAGGCCCGCGTTGGGCGCGGGCTCCGTCGAGCGGACGCCGAACCGGCGGCTAGTCGTGCGCCCCTTTGCGACACCATGAGTTCCGTGCTCGCTTCCGCCGCGATCGAGTTCCTGCGCCAGCACGCGCCATTCAACGATATGGACGCGGGTTCGCTCGCGCTGATCGCAGCGCGCGCCCGCCTCTCCTACCATCCGGCCGGCACGCTGATCGTCGGCCCGGGCTCCGGGCCCGCGGGCGTGCTGTACCTACTCCAGCGCGGCACAGTGCGGGCGCGCTTCACTTCAGGGCCGGCGCTGTTTGACGAGCTGGTGTTTGCGCCCGGCGAGCCTTTTCCGATCAGCGCGGTGGTCGGCCAGCGGGCGACGACGGCGGAATACCGCGCTACCGAAGACTCCTTCACCTACGAGATCGAGGGTTCCACGGTGGAGGAGTTGATGCTGCGCTCGCCCGTGTTCCGGCGCTACTGCACGGCTCAGGTCGAATCCCTCCTGCAGCAGGCATACCGGCGCATGAGGGAGAGCTACGACGAGGAGGGAGAGCACGAGCGCGCGATGCTCACGCCGCTCGCCGAAATCCTGCGTCTCGCGCCCGTGACCTGTGCGCCGGGGACGCCGCTTAAAGAAGCCCTCGAGCTGATGCAGCGATTCCAGGTCGGCTCGGTGGTGGTCGCGAGCGAGCAAGCCGCACCGCTCGGCATCTTCACCGAGCGCGACCTGCTCAGGCACAGCGCAGAAGGGCGGGCCGACCCGGCGGCGCCGATCGAGCGCTTTATGACCCGCGATCCGCTCGGCCTGCCCGCAACGGCGAGCGTTCACGAAGCGGCGCTGCTGATGGCCCGGCGCGGCATCCGGCACCTCCTGGTGCTCGACGCGGGCCGTGTCAAGGGCGTGGTATCGGAACGGTCGCTCTTCGCCCATGAGCGCTTGTCGATGCGGGCGGCGAGCCACGCCATCGAGCTCGCGCGCGATGTCGACGGCCTGAAGGAGGCCGCGGCCGCGATCCGGCGCTTTGCGGCGAGCATGCTCGCGCAAGGGCTGGGCGCCGAGCCGCTCACGCAGATCATTTCCGCGCTCAACGACCGCCTGAGCGAGAGCATCGTCGCGCTCGAAGCCGCAAAGCATGATCTCGCCGGCCTGCGCTGGTGCTGGCTTGCCCTGGGCAGCGAGGGCCGCGGCGAGCAGACTATCGCTACCGACCAGGACAACGCGATCGTCTTCGAGGCAGAGGGCGACGCGGCGCAGGCGCGGCTGCTCGGCTTCGCGCGCGCGATCAATGCGACGCTCGACGCGTGCGGATTTCCGCTGTGCAAAGGCGGGATCATGGCGGGCAACCCGCAGAACTGCCTCTCTTCGGAACAATGGCGCACCCGCTTCGCCTCCTGGCTGCGTGCACCGACGCCGCCGGCGCTGCTCGACGCGAGCATCTTTTTCGATTTCCGGCCCCTCGCGGGCGAGGCCGACCTGGCGGCGGATCTGCGCGCGTGGATCGCTCGCGCTATTCCCGGCAACGAAACGTTTCTGCATCTCATGGCCGAGAACGCGCTCGCTAGCGGCCCTCCGATCGGTTTTTTCGGCAATCTCGAATCGGGAGTGGACGCCGGCGGTATCGATCTGAAAACCCAGGGCACCCGGGTGTTTGTGGATGTCGCACGGGTGTACGCTCTCGCCACCGGCACAACCACCACGCACACGGCGACGCGCCTGCGCGAGGCCGGCCGCGTGCTCGGCGTTCCGGGAGACGAGGTCGAATCGAGCGTGGCGGCGTTCTTTTACTTGCTGCACGTACGGCTGCGCCGCCAGCGGGCGGGTGCAGCGGCCGTCGCAGAGGTGAACCTCGTTGACCCCGCCGCGCTCAACTCGCTCGAGCGGCGCGTGCTCAAGGAATCCTTGCTTCAGGCACGGCGCCTGCAGCGCCGACTCGCGCTCGACTACCAGTTGTGAGCGGCTGGCTCGCGCGCCTGTTTGGCCGGAGCGCCGCGCTCACGCCCGAGCAACGGCACCGGCTGGATGCCTGGCACGCGTTGCCGGATCCCGTGGACGCGCCCGCGGCCGAGTCGCGCTGGGTCGTGATCGACGTGGAGTCGAGCGGGCTTGATCCCCGGCGCGACGCGCTGATCGCCGTCGGCGCGGTCGCTGTCGCCGCGCGGCGCATCATGCTCGGCCAGAGCTACTACCGCGTGCTGCGCCAGGAGGCGCCGAGCGGCACAGACAACATTCTGGTGCATCGCATCGGCGCCGCCGAGCAACTCGAAGGCGCGGACCCGCGCGAAGCTCTGATCGGCCTGCTGGAATTCGCCGGCAAGGCGCCGTGCGTCGGCTATAACTCGCCGTTTGATGCCGCCATGCTCGAGCGCGCGGCGCGAATCTGGTTGGGCGAGCGCCTGCGCTTCACGTGGCTCGACCTTGCGTGGCTTGCCCGCTCAGTCGCCCCGGAGATCGCCGGCACGAGGCAGCCGCTCGACGCTTGGCTCCAGGTCTTCGGTATCGCGTCGGCGGCTCGCCATCATGCGCTCGCGGACGCCCTGGCGACGGCGCAGTTGCTGCTGGTGCTGGAACGCAAGGCCGCGAAGCAAGGTATCCGCACTGTCTCGGCGCTGCGCGAAGCGGCGGCGGGCGAGCGCTGGCTCAGTCACGGCACGCACTGAGCCAGCGCCTACCGCGGCGCGGCCGCCCCGGTTTCCGATCGGTGTCACTCGCAACGAAGATCGCACCCCCAGAAACGCAAGGCCCGCGTACAGCGGGCCCTGTCCCTAGCGAACGTCGAAACCGCGGCTAGTCGTGCACTGCCCCCTTGACCCAAGCGAGCTCGCCCCTGGGAACGCGGATCGAATCGACGAATTCCTGCATCTCCTTGGACGGCGCCTGCGTCATCAGGCTCACCACCCAGGTCACCAGGAACGCGAGCGGCAGGCCGAACAAGGCGCTCGAGATGTTGCGGATGCCGAACCACTCCGCCATGCCGAAATAGCGCGTGCCGACGAGGTAATACGCGCACACCCCGAAGCCGATGACCATGCCGGCGATCGCGCCTGCGGCCGTGGTGCGTTTCCACCAGATGCCGAGCACGAGCGGCGCGAACAGCCCTGCCGCCGCCAATGAGAACGCCCAGGCGACCATCTGAATGATGCCTGCCGGGCGCGTGCCGGCGACCGCCGCCGCGACGATAGCAACGCCGACCAACAGCACGCGCGCCACCACAAGGCGCCGCACCGTGGACGCATGCGGATCGATCATCTTGTAGTAGACGTCGTGGCTCAGCGCGTTGGCGATGGCGAGCAGCAGCCCGTCGGCGGTCGACAGCGCCGCCGCGAGACCACCTGCCGCGACCAGGCCGGAGATCACATAGGGCAGGCCGGCGATTTCCGGCATCGACAAGACGATGATGTCCTGATTGATGATGAATTCGCTCAACTGAAGGATGCCGTCCCCGTTTGCGTCCTTGATCGTCAGCAAGCCCCCGACCTGGGACCAATTCTGCACCCAGGCCGGAAGCGAACTGATTTGATGCCCGATCACGTTCGTATAGACCTCGAGCTTGGCGAATGCTGCGTACGCCGGCGCCGTAAAGTAGAGCAGGAAGATGAAGAAGATGCTCCAGCCCACCGAGGTGCGTGCGTCCTTGACGTTCGGCGTCGTGAAGTAGCGCATCAGGATGTGCGGCAGCGACGCCGTGCCAATCATCAGGGTGAGCGTCAGCGCCCAGAAATTGTTGAACTCGACCCAGCTGAACTGGCCCTTGGCGTCGACGTAGGCCGCAGCGTGCGGCTTGAGGATGCCGAGCTTCTGCTCAAGCTGGCCGATCTGCTCAAGCACCTGCCCGTAGGCGAGTTCCGGAATCGGATTCCCGAAAAGCTTCGTGGAGAGCCAGACCACCGGGATCAGGTAGGCGATGATCAGGATGATGTACTGCGCGACCTGCGTCCAGGTCACCGCCCGCATGCCGCCGAGCATCGAGCACACCAGGATGCCGAGCAGGCCGACGAAGATCGCGATCTCGAATGGGATGTCGAGGAAGCGCGAGGTGATGATGCCGATGCCGAAGCACTGTGCAACGATGTAGGTGAAGGACGCGCAGAACAGCACCACGACGCCGCACATGCGCGCGGTGTTTCCTTCATAGCGCACGCCGAGGAAGTCGGGCACCGTGAACTGGCCGAACTTGCGCAGGTAGGGCGCGAGCAGCACGCCGACCAGCACGTAGCCGCCGGTCCAGCCGAGCACGTAGCCGAGGCCGCCGTAGCCGGCCAGGTACAGGCCGCCGGCCATCGAGATGAACGAGGCCGCGCTCATCCAGTCGGCGCCGGTCGCCATGCCGTTGAAGAACGGCGGCACGACGCGCCCCGCCACATAGTACTCCGAGATTTCGGAGGTGCGGGAGATCACGCCGATGTAGGCGTACACGCCGATGGTCAGGAACACGAAGCAGTAGCCGATGATCTTGTTCGGCACCCCCATCTGCTCCAGGATCGCGAGGATGATCACGAAGCCGATGAATCCCCCCGCGTAGACGCCGTAGATCTTGCCGAGATTGTCGACGAAACTCTTGCTGGTCTGGTTGGCCATGTTGGTCGCTCCCGGGTCAGTCTTCGGCGACGCCGAATTCTTCGTCTATCTTGTTCTGCGCGCTCGCGTTCCAGAAGCACAGCACTACGTAGGAGATCAGCGAGCCCTGCGCCGCCATGTAGAAACCAAGCGGGAAGCCAAAGATCTTGATCTGGTTCAGCTGCGCGGCGAAAGCGGGTATCACGAAGCTGAAGAGCACCCACAGCGCCATGATGATCCACATCAGTCGTGAGGTTTTTTTCCAGTACGCATCGCGTTGCGCGGGCGTGAGTGCAGCCATGTTCCCCTCCTCTTTGTTCGTCGGGAGCGCTCGGACGGGCTCCCGGATAATCGGGCAGATGCTAGTCGCGCGAGCCTCGCGGTTCCACTAGGGAAAACCCTAGGTCCAGCGTTTACTCTGATTGCTGCATTGCAAACTGCACCAGCTCGGCCACGGAGGTCACGCCCATCTTCTCCATCACCTTCGCACGGTGGAATTCGACGGTCTTCATGCTGATGTCCAGGTCCGCCGCGATGATCTTGTTCGGCTTGCCCTCGATGACGCGCTGCAGCACCTCGCGCTCGCGCTCCGTCAGCATCGCAAGGCGGCCCGCGATGCGAGACCGCCGCGCACGCTTTTCACGATTTTCTGCGTCCCGCTGGAAAGCCTTCTCGATGATCGAAAGAACCTCCCGATGGCTGAACGGCTTCTGGATGAAATCGACGGCGCCGCCCTTGAGCGCGCTCACCGCTGCAGGCACGTCGCCGTAACCCGTGACGAAGACGATCGGGATCTCGACGTCCTTGCGGTTCAGGTATTGCTGCAGCTCAAGACCGCTCATGCCGGGCAGCTTGAGATCCAGCACAAGGCACCCGGCGCCCCCGTTCCGATAGGACTCGATGAAATCGGCGGCGGTGGCGAACGTCTTCACGGCGATCCCGTTCGACTCCATGAGCCACCGCCAGAGCGTGCGGATTGACTCGTCGTCGTCGACGACATAGACCGTGGGGCGCTGATCGGAATGCATGTCGTTCATCGGCGGGCAGAATCCGCTCGCTCGCTGCGCGGGAGCAAGCCACGCACCGTGTTCATGAGCTCCTTTGTGGAAAACGGCTTCGTGACGTACGCGTTCGCCCCGAGGTCCAGTCCCTTTTCCTTCTCCACCTCGCGCCCCTTGGCGGTGAGCATGATGATCTTCACGTCCCTAAGGATAGGGTTCTCGCGGATTTTCTGGCAAACCTCGAACCCGCTCCGCTGCGGCATCATGACGTCGAGCACGACTATGTCCGGCCGGAAGCTCTCTGCGAGCTGCAGAGCCTCCTCGCCGTTGCGCGCGACCCGCACCTCGTAATCGTCACCGCGCATCAGAAACTCGAGCGAGGTGACGATGTTCGGTTCGTCGTCGACTATGAGCACCCGGCGGCTCATGAGCTCAGGCCGCTTTCACCAGCGCGAGCCCGCGCGCGAGTGGCAGGGTGAACGAGAAGCAGGCGCCCTCGCCGGGCCGGCTCGTCACCCACATGCGTCCGCCGAAGTGCTCGATGATCCGGCGGCTGATATGCAGCCCCAACCCGCTGCCCTGCGGCTTACCGGTGAGCGTATCGCCCGCCTGGCGGAATTTCTCGAAGATAAGGTCCTGGTCGGCGGGGCCGATGCCTATGCCGTTATCTTTCACTTCCACGCGAATGAAACCACTCTGCTCCACGAGCGCTACGGTGACCATTCCCGGCGCACGCTCGCAGAACTTGGCCGCGTTGGAGAGGAGATTGAGCATCACCTGCATCAGGCGATCGCGGTCGGCAACGATGCCCGGCACGTTCTGCGGCAGCTCAAGCGTCAGCTCGACCCGCCGCTCCTTGAACAGCTGGCTCACCGCGCTGACCGCGTCCTCGAGCACCTCGCGCATGTCGATCTCGCTGGAATGCCAGTCCGCGGCGCCGGACTCGATCTTCGCGAGGTCCAGCACTTGGTTGATAAGGCGGGTGAGCCGCTCGGACTCCTTGACGATGATGCCGAGAAACTTCGCGCGCTCGCCTTCGTCGAGGCGGGGATTGTCGCTGAGGATCTCCGAGAACGCGCGGATCGAAGTAAGCGGCGTGCGCAGCTCGTGAGTCACGGTGGAAATGAAATCGTCCTTCAGGCGATCGAGCTCCTGCAGCCGCCGGTTGGCGCTCCGCAGCTCGTTAGTGGCCGCTTCCAGCTCGTGCGATTTCTGCTCCAGCTGCCGGCTGTAAGCGAGAACCTGCGAGGCCTCGTCGATGATGTTCATCACCTCGTCAAGGCCAAGCGGTTCTTCCTCGACGACCGAGGCGACCATAACGCGGGCGGACGCGCTGCCGATGGCGCCGGCGAGCAGAGACTCGGCGTGGTGCACGAGACCGGCGTCGGCCGAGAGGGCCTCGACCGATCGCGCGCCGCGGCTGCGGGCGTAGGCAGCAAATACCTCTTGCGCCCGGTCCGGTCCCAGGAAGCGACCGAGCAGGGCCAGCAGGTCGTTGACCGAGGCACTGCCGCGCCAGAAACGCGAGCCGGGGGCCGCAGCAGGGTGCCTGAGAGCATCGACGAAGACGGTAGCCTGGCCGTGCTCGACGGCGTTCGGCCCCTTGATCAGGGATATGCCGACATAGCATCCGATGTTAGCAAGCATGCTCCAGAAGAGGCAGTGCGTGATGTCGTCCAGTCCCTGGAGGCCAAGCAGCTGCTGCGGCTTAAGGAGATCGGTACCGAACAGCCCATGAGAGAGGAAGGTGATCGGCAACCAGCCCGACTTCGCGAAGGAAGGCAGCAGCAGCGTGTAAGTCCACACCAGGAAGCCGGCCGCGAGGCCGCAGAACGCAGCGGTGCGCGTGCCGCCTTTCCAGAAGATGCCGCCGATGATGGCGGGCGCAAACTGCGCCACCGCCGAGAACGAGATCAGCCCGATGGAAACTAGCGCATAAGCTTCCCCGGCGAGATAGAAGTAGAGGTATCCCAGCACCAGAATCAGCACGATCGCCCCGCGGCGGATTCCCAGCAGCAGCCCGGAAAGATCGCGCCATTCGGTCAGCCGCAGCACCTTCAAGCGCAGCAGCACCGGCATCACTAGGTCGTTGCACACCATGGTGGAGAGCGCAATGGTCTCTACGATCACCATGCCGGTCGCGGCCGAAAGCCCGCCGATGAAGGCGAACAACGCGAGCCACGGCTGCCGTTCCGCGATCGGCAGCGTCAGCACGAACGTATCCGCGTCCACCGTGCCGTTCTGGAAATGCAGCAGCCCGCCAAAGGTGATCGGCAGCACGAAGACATTGATCGCGAGCAGGTAGAGCGGGAACAGCCAGATCGCCTTGGTGAGATGGCGCTCGTCGACGTTCTCCACCACCGTCACCTGGAACTGGCGCGGCAGGAACATGATGGCGGCCATCGAGAGAAAGGTGAGCGAGGCCCAGGTCGCGTAGCTGCCGCTCTCGCCGCCGAACGTCAGCAAGGCGCTCAACTGAGGCGTCTGACCGGCGCGGCTGAAGATGTCGCCGAAGCCGTCGTAGAGCCAGAATGTGACGAACAAGCCTACCGCGATGAAGGCAAGAAGCTTGACCAGCGACTCGAACGCGATCGCCGCGACCAGTCCCTCGTGGCGCTCGGTCGCATCGAGGTGCCGCGTACCGAACAAGATCGTGAAGGCCGCAAGTAGCATGGCGATGTAGAAGGTGTTGTCGCCGAGGAACAGCACCGCTCCCTGCTTGTCCGGCATGACCGCCACGTCCGGGTACTGCAGCATAATCAGGAACGTGCCAGAAATCGCCTTCAGCTGCAGCGCGATGTAGGGGATGATTCCGACCACGGCGATGATCGTCACCAGGCCACCCAGCATTTGGCTCTTGCCGTAGCGCGAAGCGACGAAATCGGCGATCGAGGTGATGCGGTTCTGTTTGCTGATGCGGATGATCTTGAGCATCACGTACCACCAAAGCGCCGCCATCAGGGTGGGGCCGAGGTAGATCGGCAGGAAGCCGATGCCGCTCGTGGCCGCGCGCCCCACGCTGCCATAGAAGGTCCAGGAGGTGCAGTAGACCGCGAGCGAAAGGGCGTAGATGTAGGGATTGGCGATGATGCTGCGGCCGGCGTCGGCGCGCTTGTCGCCGTAAAAGGCGATCGCGAACAGCAGCCCTACGTAGGCGAAGGAGGCGATAACGATGACCGGCGCGGTGAGCATGGCTCAGGACGCGGAAGACCCGCCGACGGCTTCTAGCGGCTCCTAGTCATTGCGCTTTTCGACCACCAGCGCCATCAGTGCGATCAGCAGCGCCCACACCGCGAACACGTAGACGTAGAGTATTGGGATACCCCACACCCGACCGGGGCCGGCGAACAGATTGAGAAGTGGGTAATTAAACAGCAGGAAACCCAAAAGGAACACGGCGGCAAGGCGCTGCCCCTTGATGCTTGGCCTGATCATGATCCCTCCTCCTACAGCCCGGGCGTACGGGCCACCACGGGCAGTCAGTGTAGCAAAGCCGCAGCCGCTGCCGCACCGCTCCAAAACAGAAGCCCCGCCGAAGCGGGGCTTCTTCTGGTCACTCCAAGAAAGGGGGTTACGGGGGAACCTTGGTTCCCCCCGGTTCCGAAGCCTGCCCGGACATGTAACTCGCTCAGCGAGTTACATGTCCATCCCTTCCATCCCGCCCATTCCACCCATGCCGTGGGCGTGGCCGCCGGCGTTCTTCTTCTCTTCCACCAGCTCGGCAACCATCGCTTCGGTGGTGAGCAGCAGGCCGGCGACGGAGGCTGCGTTTTGCAGCGCGGTCCGGCTCACCTTGGTCGGATCGAGCACGCCCATCTCGACCAGATCGCCGAACTGCTCGGTCTGGGCGTTGAAGCCGAAGTTGCCCTTTCCTTCCACGATCTTGTTCATCACGACGGAAGGCTCGGCGCCTGAATTGGCGACGATCTGGCGCAGCGGCTCTTCAAGCGCGCGCTTGACGATCCTGATGCCGGCTTCCTGATCCGGATTCTCGCCCTTGAGCTCGTCCAGCGCACTGCGTGCGCGGATGTAGGCTACGCCGCCGCCCGCCACGATGCCTTCCTCGACCGCGGCCCGGGTCGCGTGCAACGCGTCCTCGACGCGCGCCTTCTTTTCCTTCATCTCGACTTCGGTCGCAGCGCCGACCTTGACCACCGCCACGCCGCCCGCGAGCTTGGCCACCCGCTCCTGCAGCTTTTCTTTGTCGTAATCGCTGGTGGCTTCGTCGATCTGGGTGCGGATGTTCTTGACGCGCGCCTCGATCGCCTTGGGGTCGCCCGCACCGTCGATGAGCGTGGTCTCTTCTTTTGCGACTTCGACCCGCTCCTCGAGCATGGCCTTGCGGCGATCGCCGAATCCCGGCGCCTTCACCGCGCAGGTCTTGAGGATGCCGCGCAGGTTGTTCACGACCAGCGTCGCGAGCGCTTCGCCTTCGACTTCCTCGGCGACGAGCAGGAGCGGCTTGCCGGCTTTCGCAACCTGCTCCAGTATCGGCAGCAGGTCTCGGATGTTGGAGACCTTCTTGTCGTGCAGGAGTATGTAAGGGTCCTCAAGCACCGAGATCTGCTTTTCCGCGTTGTTGATGAAATAAGGCGAGAGATAGCCGCGGTCGAACTGCATGCCTTCGACCACTTCCAGCTCGTTCTGCAGGCCCTTGCCGTCCTCGACGGTGATCACGCCTTCTTTTCCGACCTTGTCCATGGCATCGGAGATGATCTTGCCGATCGCCTCGTCGGCGTTGGCGGAGATGGCGCCCACCTGGGCGATTTCCTTGCTGGTGGTGCAGGGCTTCGAGAGCTTCTTCAGCTCTTCGACCACCGCGACCACGGCCTTGTCGATGCCGCGTTTCAGGTCCATCGGGTTCATTCCGGAAGCGACGAATTTCATGCCCTCCTTGACGATGGATTGGGCAAGCACGGTCGCCGTGGTGGTGCCGTCTCCGGCGACGT
>WNFV01008166.1_pt1 | contig 11884 bp, 10 predicted proteins | sample 5400101 | NCBI WGS metagenome assembly WNFV01 (sample SAMN13153361, study PRJNA577476) | soil metagenome | isolation source: 115 cm soil or saprolite under grassland replicate 1 | place: USA:California | collected 2016-06-15
ACGTTAGTCTCGGAGAAACGGCCCCTCTTCTTCTTTGGCGTTTCGGGTGCTGTATTGCTCGTGGTTGCGGCCGCGCTTGGGGCATTCGTACTGCAAATCTACTATTCCACAACCCCGCGCACCTTTGCCATTGGGTACGCGTTCATCGTGGTCCTGCTCGGCATTGTCGGAATTGTTTCGATTTTCATCGGAATCACCCTGAATGCGCTGAGGCGAATCGCCCCGAGATAAGAGCAGCGTAGATGCGCCTTCTACCCTCGGAACCGAGCACCCCGACCGTCCACTAGTTTCGTGAGCAGGACCTCAAACGCGTCGGTGATCGACCTCCAGTCATTCCCCGAGACGAAGGCACGGCCCTGCTCTCCGATTCGTTGCAGACTACCTTCGCGCGCCAATTTAGTGGCCTTGGCAACGACCTCGCTGGGACTGTCCACATAGACTACCCCATGGTGCTCCCCGAATTCCCTGAGCAAGCCGGAAAGCCTTGTAGCGATCACTGGCTTCCCCGCGGCGAGGTACTCGTACATCTTGATCGGTACAATGTTTCGCATCGTCCCTGTGTCAAGGGCCGGTAGCAGGCAGACGTCGGCCGCCGACAGGTACGAGGGAATCTCAGCATACGGCCTGAAGTCAACCATCTTGATTAGGTCGGTCGCTCCGCGCACTTTGGCCAACCGAGCTATCTCGTCCCACGAGTCACCCTTTCCGACCACCAGTAGCCTCGCCCCAGCCTCACGGCCGCCTCCGCCCATCAGGCTCTCTGCCACCTCTCGCAGTCCCGAAAAAGGATAGACCCAGCCCATGAAGAAAAGGACGAGGTCCGTGTGCCGGAAGCCGTGACGCTCACGTATCTCTGATCCGCCCCCAAATGAGCGAAAACGCTGAATGTCTACGCCAGCAGGCAAAACCTTTGCCTTCTCGGGCGGTGCCCCCATCCCTATGGTATAATCACGGAGAGCATTGTTGATCGATAGGACGAGCGAGGCCGAACGCATATTGGACTGCTCGACGACCCGCGCGACGTCTCGAAACACGGCCTGAGGCACGAGACGGTGAAGCTCGTCGATGACATAGTACACGAATGGAATTCCCGCTCTTCGCGCGAGACGGATCCCGGAGAAGGCGTTTAGGAGGCCCAAACCAACAATGATGTCCGGTGTCCAAGACCCAAGTTGGCCCCCAATCTCAAGTGCGTGCGTTACGAACGAGGAAATGTAATCCACGATCGGAAGACGGATGAGAGCCGGTCGTACAACTTCGATACCTGAGCCCTCGATGACCTTGGGAAGGGCCACGAATTCCTTGCGTGCGCTGAAGAGCTCGGTCGTCCGTCGCTCCCGCCAGCCGATCTCAAAGTCCATCACGCGGACAAAGTGGCCCCGCTCGCAGAGTCTCTCGAGGAGATGGTGGCTCTGATGTGGGCCCCGCTCAATCCAGTCCGATTCCTGGAGCACGAGTATTCTCACGTATCTTATCCCGGCCGGTCTGCCGCACGCAAACGCTCCAAGGGATTTATAGGTCGGGCCTCCATGCGTCGGGACCGTGCGAATCCTCGTGACCGGCGGTCGTGGAACAATCGGCCGCCCCGTGGTGAAGGCCCTTGAGGAGGTTGGTCACGACGTGTGGGTTTGCGACCTTGGTCACGACCTTGCGCGCAACTACCTCCGTTGCGACGTCGCAGAATACCGCCAAATCGAGCGCGTCATGGAGCTCGCGAAGCCCGAGCTTGTCTACCATCTTGCTGCAGAGTTTGGACGCCGCAATGGGGAGGACTTCTACGAGGCGCTGTGGCAGACCAACGCGATTGGAACGAAGAATATCCTGCGCCTACAGGAGCGCCATCGCTTCCGGATGGTCTTTGCATCCTCTTCGGAAATCTACGGAGAGTACTCCGGGCTAATGTCCGAATCGGTCCCCGACCGCCTACCAATCCAGCCGCTTAATGACTATGCAATATCCAAGTGGGCGAACGAACTCCAGGTGCGTAACTCCTCAATGCGATCTGGCACCGAGACCGTCCGGGTTCGGATCTTCAATACCTACGGCCCGGGCGAATACTATTCCCCATACCGTTCCGTGGCCTGCATTTTCGTCTACCATGCGATGCACGGCATGCCCTACGATGTGTACCTGAACCACAGGCGCTCATCAACCTATATTGATGACACCATTGCTGCGCTTCGGGCCATCGCCGACCACTTCAAGACGGGCGAAGTCTACAACATCTGCGGCGACGAATGCCATTCCATTAGACGTCTCTCAGACCTCGTGCTTAAGGAGACAGGCGCGCCAAGAAGGCTTGCGCGTTACCGGAAAGTCGAGGCTTTCAATACTCTCGTCAAGCGGGGCGATAACCGGAAGGCAAAACGGGAGCTGCACTGGACGCCTCGCGTCAGTTTGGAGGATGGAGTAAGGCGGACTGTCGAGTGGCAGCGCAATGTATACCTCGGAGGGAAGGAGGCATGGGGCGCGAGAAGATTGTGATTCTGGGAACCGGGTACGTGGGCTTCCCCCTAGCTGTCATCTTAGCCCGGTCTGGATTCAGGGTTGTCGGGGTGGACATCCGGAAAGAGGTCGTTCGAGGAATCAATTCGGGAAATCTGCCCGTCCGAGAAAAGGAAATCGACGCGATTTTTAAGGAACCCGCTGTCCGGGAGAACCTCGTCGCATCAGAGGCGGTCGAGGATGGCGACGTATATGTAATCTCCGTTCCGACACCCCTCGAGAAGAGACGAAAGGTCGCGGACCTGAGCGCAGTCACGGCGGCCACTGAATCGATTGCGCCTCACTTGAGAAAAGGAAACCTTGTAATCCTGGAAAGCACCGTTCCGCCGCTTACCTGCCGCGAAGTGATCACGCCGATCATCGAGAAGGGAACGGGACTCAGAGTGAATTCAGACGTAGGCCTCGTGCACTGCCCGGAACGTATCCTCCCCGGAAACGTCTTTGAGGAAATCGTAAAGAACGATCGGGTGATAGGGTCCCTCTCCAAAGAAGAGTCCGAGCGGGCAAAGGCCATCTATGGGACTTTTGTGAAGGGAATGATTTTCCTCACCGATGACGTTACGGCGGAGCTTGTAAAGATAATGGAGAACACGTACCGGGATGTGAACATCTCCCTCGCTAACGAATTCGCGATGGTGGCAGAGGGCCTTGGGGTAGATGTTAACCGGGCCATCGAGATTGCCAACGCTCATCCGCGTGTGGACATTTTACGCCCCGGAATTGGCGTGGGCGGTCACTGCATCCCTGTCGATCCTTGGTTTCTCACGGAGGTCGATCCCGCGCACACGGAGTTAATTAAAACAGCGCGTCGCATCAATGACTCTATGCCGTTGAGGGCAGCCGCAAGATTGCGGGAGGCCGTTGCAGACATTCCCGATCCAGAGATTACGATAATCGGGATGGCCTACAAGCCCGAGACCGACGACTTGCGAGAAAGTCCCGCCCTTTACGTCGCTGAGCAGCTTAGGAAGGACGGCTATCACATTCGCCAATACGATCCTGTCATTGATGGCCATGGCTATCCGTCGTTGGTCGAAGCTGCAAAGGGGGCAGATCTACTGGCGATCCTCGTGCCTCACAAGGTGGTGGTAGAGGAATTCCGTGGCCATGAGGACGCCGTCAGGGCCGCCATGCGCACACCTCGGGTGATCGCTTTCTAGACTCTCAGCTGGTTGGGCCAAGTTTTCGTTGACGAGCAATGAAAATGTACGAAGCTTCGCGAACCATCCACTCGCATAACGAGCCGGCTCTTTTCAATCAAAAGGGAAGCGTTGACGCTGGAAACGGCCGGGCCGTCGCGGGGAGGCTGGGTACATGAAAGTCGTTCACGTGACTGTCTCCAGCGCCTTGGAGTGGGGCGGCCCACCACGCACTGTCCGTGACCTTACCAGCGGCTTGAGTCGACTCGGCGTCGACAGTGTGATTGTCACGCTTGACCAGGCAAGCACCAATAGTTTGGCGTTCGCGACGCAAATACCCGTTCGAAGATGCTCGGGTGTAACCATAGGAAAGCTGGGGTTGCCAGGTGATCTAGATCTGGCGAAAGCCCTCCTCGACGAAATCAAGACCGCCGATGTCGTCCACTTACATGAGCTGTGGCATGTTCCGCAGGCGCTCGGGGCAGTAATCGCACGGGTTTGCGAATGCCCCTTTGTTGTAACGCCTCATGGAGAACTCAATGAATGGGCACTGATACAACACCGGCTCCTGAAGAGATTAGGAATACGCACCTACCAACGGTACGTCCTGAAGCAGGCTTCCGAAATTCATGCGCTGACCGAGTCTGAGGCCGTTAGCGTAAGGTCTATCGGACTGAAACCGCCTGTAACAATCATTCCCAACGGGATAGACCTTAATCTAGTCGAAGAAGCGCTAACGAAAGTTCGCTCCATAACCGAACCCTTCAAGAACCCACCGGCCAGATACATTCTCTACCTAGCCCGGCTCGCACGAGGCAAGGGGCTTAACGTTCTCTTGGACGCATTCGCCATCGTTTGCCACAGACGACATGATGTTTCCCTCGTAATCGCTGGCCCAGATAGCGAGGACATGCTTAAAGCGACGCTCGAGCATGTCAAGCGATCCGGAATCGAAGACAGAGTCGTCTACCTTGGGGTGGTGGAGGAACCCGAGAAATTCCGGTTAATCGCCAACGCAGACGTATATGCGCTCCCCTCCATCTCTGAAGGCATGAGCATGTCGATCGTCGAATCTTTGGCTTGCGGTACCCCAGTTGTGATTACTCCCGGATGCAACCTTCCGGAAGTCCATACGGCTCGGGCGGGGTTCGTTGTGCAACGCACGCCTGTTGCAATCGCGGATGCCATACTCAGGATCCTTGATGACCCAGATCTGCGCGCTAGCATGGCAAGAAATGCCCGGAGCTTGGCAGTGACAAGGTTCTCTAGCGAGAGCGTCGCCGCAGAGATGCAAGGGCTTTATCGGAGGATTGTTCATCGCTAGCGTTGCAAGGAATATACAACCCAGCCGGACCGGTAGAAAAGGGCGAATTTACTCACGTGATGGATTTGCCCATCTACTCCGGATCAGCGACGACGATTCGATCTCGAAGTCAAGAGCGACGTGGAGGAGGATGTTACCGTCGGGTACCGAATCACGCGCACAACGGGAATGCTCGAACGACTATCGCGGTGTGATTCTATGAAGAAACATCCACCCAAGAAAGCGAGTTGGTGCTCTGTTTGCGGATCGCTCACGTCATAGGTTTCTACACGCCAGGCCTTGGGTACGAGGAGAACTGCCTGCCGTTTGAGCAGGCAAAGCGCGGCCACGATGTGTGTATTTTCACCTCGCGACGCAGCGCTCTCCGGAATGTGTTCGGATGGCTTTCAGACACCGGGCAGTCCCAGTCGCCACAGAAGAACCCTACCGATCACGACGATGCCGTCGAGATCATCAGGCTGAGCTCGACGCCTCCGTTGTATGGTCAGGTGCTCCTTCGTGGTCTCAGGCCAGCATTGAGGAAGTTCGAACCCGACGTTGTACACTCACACGGGGGCCTTTCTCCGCACTCCATGCAATGTGTACTTCACGCGAAGTCGCTGGGCTATTCGTTGTTCATCGACGATCATAGTCACGAACTCAACCTCCACGCAGAAACGGGCGTCAGGGCGGCGTACGTAGGGCTCGTGGCAGCTTTGTACAGAGCCTTCGGCAACCGTGTTAAGGCGTTCCTTCCAGTTACCCCTAGTGCAGCGAATATTCTTCGAGAGCGGCTTGGAATCCCACCTCACAAGTTGGTCGTGATCGGACTCGGGGCGGATGACCAGCTTTTCGCCCCGTCCGGCGAGCAAAGAAGGGCACGAAGGCAAGAACTCGGTCTCCGAGACAAGGACATCGCAATAGTTTCGACCGGAAAATTAACGCCCGCCAAGGAAGTAGGGATCTTGGTCGAGGCAGTTTCGATGATCAAGAATAGTCTCAATCCGATCAGACTAATCTTGGCAGGGCACATTGCGGAGAGCTACCGGGTCGAACTCACCAGACTCGCGGACCGACTAGGGGTGGGAGAGGGGTTGGTCTTTCTGCCTTTTGTGCCACATGCAGAATTGCCAAGTTTCTACAACGCGGCTGACGTTGGAGTTTGGCCCGGTGCACATACCATCACTGCGCTCGAGGCACTATCGACAGGGCTCCCGTGTGCGTTACCCCTGTGCGACAATGCCTACGAGGCGATCCGGGACTGGAAGGCAGCTCTGGGGTTCACTCGGGGAGATCCGAAGAGCCTCGCCGATGCCATCACGACGCTAGTTCATGATTCAGATCTGAGATCGAAGATGTCCAAGTCCGCGAGAGAATTGGTAGAATCGAAACTCTCATGGAAAGTCATATGCGAGCATACACTGCAAGTGTACCGAGGGGGCGTCCCGGCCAGGAATGAGGTCGGATGATGATTTCTCGAAAGTCGTTCGCGCTTATCGTCTTCACGGCTTACTTCATGGGGCTGACCTTTTTCACGCTCGGGATATTCGGAACCGTGGACCTTCCCGGGATAACGGTGCTCGGCGTGACCTTGTTCCTCGTTCCGGCCCTGGTTTCAGCGTTTGACCTTAGGCGATCGCTGTCCGAGGTGCCTGTTTTGATTTCGATGATAATTCCACTCGCGCTCGCGAACTTCCTGTATTCGGTTCGAACGGGCCTACCCGTTGGATTCCAGGATGTCCACTCACACATTATCGAAGCCGAGACATTGCTCACAGGTCGGGGAGTCATCGATTTCGGAAAGGCCCAAACAGTTTCGTTCAGTTTTGTAGGGCTGTACGTGATTGCGTGGTTTGGTAGCGCGATCGCCAACAGCAATGTGGTCGGTGTCGCCTCGTGGCTTCCACCTGCCATTGACGTGCTCCTTGCCCTTATGGTGTATCTCGTCGCGCGAAGGATTTTCAATCGACGCGCCGCCGCACTCGCACTGATCTTCTTTGCCTGGGACAACAACACGATACTGTTTGGTCACGAGTTCAGGACCCAAACCATCGGAACCTTGTTCATGCTAGGAGCCATCCTTGTCTACCTCTCGAGGCAAGAGGGACCACGTAGTCGAGTGGGGCTCGCAATCGCTGGCATTCTCTTTCTCTTCGCCCTCTCCACCACATCCTTCGTTTCAGGCATTTTTGCGCTGGTCATGTTCACTGTGTTGGCCGTCGTGCCGACTCTGGCCAGAGGAGCACGCTGGATTCAAGGTGGAACTCAATACGGACTCTTCATTGCATTCTTTGCGCTGTACGTCCTGTACGTTTCTACGACCACATATGGCAGCCCGTCCGCCGTCGTGGCCTCGATCGTGATTCTCGTTCGCGACGCTTTTTCGACACCTTCCGCTCCAGTAGTGCAAGTCGGCCAACAAATCTACGGACCAGCCGTCCAAATCTTCGCGTACGGGTTCTGGCTAACCTTCGGTCTCATCTCCATGCTGATACTCCGTTGGCGCATGATCAGACTAGACAGTTTGTCCCTGCCCATCTTGACCGGTTTGGCAGGCACCTTTGCCGTTGGCGTAGGCGTCTCGGCGTTTTCAATCCTCAGTCCCGGCCGTGCGTACGCAATTGGTTCGATTCTAATTGGCTTGGTGGTAGGCGCGGGGCTCGTGACAATCTCGAACCGTATAGGAGCTGGGTCGCGGAAGAAATTCGTCGCTGCCTGTTGTGTTCTGGTCATCATGTTCGTGGCGATCTCCGTGGCCAAGTTCCCTGTCTATGTCGTGGGAAACCCTGGCCCCATCAGAGGTCACGAGCTCATTGATGATGTCCCAACCTGGCGGCTCGGCGCCGCCGACGCTGAAGCTGCGGATTTTCTTCTGGCTCACGGCAAGGGAGCACGATTGCATCTCGATATGCCTGTTGCACCGTACATGCTGCTAGGCCTATACGAGCGTGGGTTTGCGCCCGCGCCGCCGACTTATGATAGCAGCGGCCGGCTCTTGCCAGCGCAGATCAAAGTCGGTGACTTGATTTTGCTTCGGAATTCCTACGCAGGCAAAGACTACGCCTTCCGGAGCCTCCTCCCGCCTGAGTCTGCATACGACGACTTTTCCCTAATCTATACCGATGGAGACTACAACCTCTATGCCGTGGGTGCGTAAGGAATCGAGAACGATGAAGCGCTTGCCGCTCGGATTCCTCCCGGGATCGGCCATTCAAGCAATTACTCGATTCGGCCCCTCGTGGGCCCTGAGAGCATTCGACCGCGCAGACAAGTCCCTCTCGATGGAGCGACCTGCGTTCGTTCTCAGGGTGGATGATTATCCACGCTGGGACGTGGATTCATCCGAATTCCAATCTTTCGACGATGTCTTTCGCGCCCTTGAGGTCCCCTATGTGCTGGGCATCACCCCATGGTGTGAGTTCCATAAAGGATCCCGTCACTGGATTGATGCGCGGGAAGTCGATTACCTTCGCGACCTCACGTCCCGAGGAAGGGTCGAGCTCGCTTTGCATGGGTTCACTCACATACCCCGCTTCGTCCGAGGTTACATCACTGAAGTCGGGGCTTTGACGCAAGAAGCATTACAAAGATGGATCAACCTGTCCGAAGACTGGTTCGAGAAGATGAGGCTTCCTGCCGCAAGTGCGTTCATTCCACCTTTCAATTCGCTTAGGTGGGAGCACTTCGCCGTCTTGCGGGAGTCGTTCGGGGTGATAATGACAGGCCCGTCTGCGTTGTCCAGCCTTGGGCCGTACAAAGCTCAGATGTGGGAAGGGACCATTTATCTCCCGTCATACCGGCCTTTGGTCGGGCTCGCTTCTGAAATATTGAAGAAGCTGAAAGTAGCCCTCTCTCTACCACAGCTACATGCGATTACGATCCATTGGGCGTGGGAGCGAGAGACGGGATTTAGAGGAGTGCGCGACCTTGTGAAGCGCGTGAAGGCAATGGCCGAGGTCTGGACTTTGAGCCGAACCGTCGCCCACTTCTCCGCGAACAAACCTTCTCGTAGGGAACGAGCACCCAACCTCCCCGAGCGGGCGCAGCCCGACACCTAATCCGCGAAGCTTCTGCATGGTGCCATTATCAAGATCTGATCTTACTTGGACGCTTCAAAGACAAAGAAGAGATACGAATTCAGGTACTCGTCACCACTCGATATCGGAACCTCGTAAGATGTTGCTGTCAACTTCGCAGGCAGGGGTATCCAAAGTCCCCGCATGCCAACCTCTAACGGTTTGAAGTTATGGGTTGCCATTGCCTCTATGAAATCGCGCGAGGACCAAAAATTGACGTGGCCCCGATGCGGACCCTTTCTCTGATACTTGCGACAATGTCCATTCGCGATCGAGACAATTAACTTCGCTCGGGGAGTCGACACTCGGTAGATCTCGTCCAAGGCGCGGTCAATCGAGACGACATACTCTAAGACCTGACTAGAGACCAGGACAGACGCGACGCTATCTCCCAAGGGAATGTCGGTTACCGAGGCTAGGGCTACGTTGACGCGATTGCTCCGCCTGAGAACCCGCCGAAGGTGAAAGTCCAGCAAAGAAACATCGAAAGCATTGTACCAAGTCCCTCGAGGGAGATACCTCTGGAGACTCATGTCCCCACAACCAATCTCCAAGAAGGTGCACCGCGAGTCGGCTGTCTGTCGAATCCAACGACCAATCTGCCACTCGACAAAGCCATCGATAAGTAGACCGTCCCTCGCCCTGACAAGCGGCCAAAGGATTGCTCTGGCCCGTTGTCCCTCTCGCGACCCGGTCCTCAGCGCCGGTTGGAATCTCGATGAGGTATCCTCGATTTTCGCGATAGGCAGGCGATAGCCCCCAACGTGGGAATACTGCTTTGTCGTCCATACGAGTCGACTCATCAATCCTTGAGAGCCTTCCGGCTATTAACTCGATCGCCGAACGACCTAGCACTCATACCAGCGACTCTTTCCTGGGTGGAGGAGTCTCTGCCGCCACCGAGGTAGCCTGACCATTGTTCAAATCGTTCTTTTCACTTTTCGCTACTCTCGAATGCAGGACAAGCTTTTCGCGGGAGACGCCCTGCGGGTAACACGTGAAAGTGATCGATGGAATGTGGGACCTGGTAGTCAAAATCATTTTCCGTGTCGTCTGCAGACCTACAAGGCGTCTCGACTTGGAACGCATAGGCAGCCGGTATGGAGGCTGGATAGTTCCAACCGATTTTCTTCACCCGAAAGGAATTTGCTACTCCGCCGGCAGCGGCGAAGACATAACATTCGATTTGGAGCTTGCGCGCCGCTTCGGCTGCGAGGTCTATGCGATCGATCCAACGCCCCGTTCACAGCGGTATGTAGGCGACGTGGCCGCGGGTGTCCCCGGCTTCCACTCAGTGCCAATGGGGCTCTGGTCATCCACACGACGGATGAGATTCTACGCCCCGAGGGACAGGCATGAAGTTTCTCATTCCATTGCGAACCTCCAGAGAACAATGGACTTCTTCGAAGCTGACTGTGTAACGGTGGCTGACCTCATGGCCAGAAACGGCCACAGGGAGCTGGACTTGCTGAAAATGGACATCGAAGGCGCAGAGTACGACGTCCTAAGAAACATCATCGCCACAGAGGTTCGAGTCCGAATCCTTTGCGTCGAATTCCATCGGCCCGGTGCCCTTCAACGAACGATTCGCATGGCGCGCCAGCTGAAGCAAGCTGGGTTTGAGCTGGTTAGCGTCGATGGCTTCAACTTCACTTTCCTCTATTAACGATTCAACAACTGCTCGACTTCGATAGTCGGCTTAATGGCGGTTTTCCCTTGGCCTCCCTTGGCTACCGCACTGGCAGCCCGGTTCCGGTGCCCCTTTGTTTCGCTGGTTACAGCTAGAGTTAACCGAGCCGGGGAAACGCTTATCGCGGTCCTACCCGTGCACCCGGCGAGAATAACGCGATGCGGCTGCATTTCCAGCGACGACCCTGGGATCTCTACGCCTGCATTGTCTATGCGCTCGCGATGGCGGGATTCCTCCTCGCGATGAATGTCGGAAACCTCTTCGCCATCCTGCTTGTTTTCTTCGTCCCCGGCTACGTCACTGTGGCGGCGCTCTTCCCGGCAGCCGGGGAAATTGATTGGATCGAGCGCGTAGCACTTAGTGTCGGCGTCAGCCTTGCGGTCGTACCCCTCCTTGGCCTCCTTCTGAATTTTACCGCATTGGGGATTAGCTTCACGCCGATCGTCGGAATCGTCCTCGTATTCACGGTTCTCGTCTGTATCGCGGCGTATTGGCGACGAATGCGTTTGCTGGAAGAGAGACGCCTCAGCGCGACCTTGGTTATTGGTCTTCCGGATTGGAAGGAGAACGGCTTGCTGGATTCGATACTCACCATTGCCCTCGTCGGGAGCATCGCCGTCGCGGCGGGGACTATTGCCTATGTCGTCACGACTCCGCCGCCCAGAGAGCGCTTCACCCAATTCTACATCCTCGGGCCCGGTGGAAACGCGAGCGGCTACCCGACGAACCTGACCCCGGCTGAGCCGGGGACCGTGATCGTGGGCATCGTGAACCATGAATCCGTGAGCGTGAACTACACGATTCGCATCGACCTCGTCGGCGTGCGAATCGTCTACAACGCCACATCGGGGTTCAACGAAACCGTCGAGGTCAACCGCACAATGTGGTCCATGTTCAACGTCACCCTGGCCGATGGCCGGAACTGGACCCAGCCCTACACCTTCCGGATCAACGCTCCGGGGCTGTGGAAGGTCCAGTTCATCCTCTTCAAGGACGGCGACCTCTCGAGCGCGTACCAGAAGCTCAAGCTGCCCGTCCGCGTGACGTAGCCGCACAGAGGGTCTGCCTCAACCCGCCTCTCGCTCCCGAGCCATGGCGCCGTCGCGGGGATCGCCGCCCACGGGCAGCGTCCGGTCGAGGGCCCCAGTCTCGATCCGCATGGACCTTCCGC
>WNFV01008167.1_pt1 | contig 11884 bp, 12 predicted proteins | sample 5400101 | NCBI WGS metagenome assembly WNFV01 (sample SAMN13153361, study PRJNA577476) | soil metagenome | isolation source: 115 cm soil or saprolite under grassland replicate 1 | place: USA:California | collected 2016-06-15
TCGCTTTCCTCCCTGGGCATCGAGGCCAACCCTAACCCTCAGGTTGAGGTCACGATCGTAGCAAGCTGTTTGCAAATGTTCAATAGCCTCGGCGCCAGCCTTCGAGACGGCGCCGCGTCTCCTCGTCCAGTGCGTCCTCCACTGTGGAGCGCGCCAGCGTGTCGGGGCCCGGACGCTCGTCCTCGAGCTCGCGCAGGAAGGTCTTCGCGGAAATGCGCCGGGTTTCCTGCCCGGCGGTGGCGCGAATCGCCCGGTCGGAGGAGACGACGGTTACGGGCTCGCGCCCGCGATGGTCCGCGGCGAGGCGCTCGATGACGTCGTCCGCGTGTACGGCGTAGCGGACCTCGAGCGGACCAACCACTGAGTCGTCCCCCACGCCGTCGAAGACCACAACGCCCCGCGCTCCCTCCATGGCGACGTGGCCGGCGAGCCGGTCGACGAGCTCGCGCCGATCACGAAAGCTCGCCGCGTGCAGGATGTTGTTGCCGTCGAAGAGATAAAGCACCGCCTGCCAATGATGCCGTGGCGAGCGCGAGCAGGGCGGCCACCACAGCGAGGAGCCCTATCCCGGCCCGAAGCCCCGCCGCGCCCGAGACGCCGCCGATCAGCGGCGGTCCGGCGAGGAACCCGAGGTAGGCGATCGTGGTGACCGAGGCGACTGCGCTCCCGCGCTCACCCGGATCGGCCCTTCGACCCGCTGAGCCGAACGCGATTGGAGCGGCGACGGAGATGCCGGCTCCGCCGAGAAAGAAACCCAAGACGGCGACGGGGAGCACGGACGCGGAGGCGGCGACGGCCAGGCCAACTCCCGCCAGCGCTGCTCCGGCGGTAAAGAGCCGGCGCTCGCCGAGCCGCCCCTCGAGGCTCTGACCGGCGGTTCGTCCGATCACCATCGCGACGGCAAAAAATCCCGGCCCGAGGCCTGTCGCAGCGGGCGACGCGTCCAGCTCCTCTTGGAGGAAGAGCGCGCTCCAGTTTTCGATTCCGCTCTCGACCACGAAGGCAACACCGCAGAGAGCACCGAGAACGAGCAGTCGCCGCGAGACCCTCAGTCGACGCCGCTCCGCGCGGTACGGCGCATGTGGCAGGCCGGCGTTCAGCCAGGCCACACCGACGAGCAGCGTGGCGGCGCCTGCGAGAACCGGCAGGGGATCGGCTCCCACCTGGCGGGCGAGCCCGACGGCGAGGGCTGACACCACGAACCCCGCGGAGAAGAGTGCGTGAGCAATCTGGATGAATCTCGCGCCGCTGGCTGCCTCCTCAGCGGTTGCAGCCGTGTTGATGGCGACGTCGAGGGCTCCACTCGCAGCTCCCACGGCGACGAGAGCGATTCCCAGCCAGAGGACGGAATGGGCGAGCCCAGGCAGCACGATCGCCCCGGCGAAGAGGAGCAGCGCGGGAGCGACGAGGCGGCCACCAAGGCGGTCGCTCAGCCTGCCGGCGACGGCCATCGCGGGCAGGGCGCCCAGGCTGATGAAGAGCAGCGCAGCACCGAGCTCGGCCACGGACGCGTCCACCTGCTGCTTGACGTCCGGGAGCAGAACTCCCCACGTTCCCCAGAAAACGCCGAAGGCCGCAAACGCGGCAAGCGGCCCAAGCCGGCTACGCGGCACGCCGCTGCCTGGTCGCCTCAAACAGGCATGCGGAACGCAGACATGTCGAGCCACGCGTCGGGGTCAGACCCCACCGTGTCTGAAGGGGACGTGTCCTTAACGACGATCCTCCGCCCGAAGCGGGCTCTCGTGTGGCGCATGTGGGCGAACAGACTCTCATGGCCATGGCCGGGACGGCACGGTGGGGTCAGACCCCGTCGTCCTTTAAGGGCCACTCGCGGTCCCGTTGCCGCGCCGCTGCCTGGAGGCTTCGAACAGCGAGATCCCCGCCGCGACGCTCACGTTCAAGGACTCCACCTCGCCGGCGAGCGGAATGGCGAAGGCGTCGTCGCACGCCTTGCGAACGATTGGTCGCAGGCCACGGCCTTCGGCGCCGAACACGAGCGCCGCTCCCGTCGTCAGGTCGGCAGACCAGAGTGGGGTCTCGGCGTCGCCGGCGGCCGCCCAGACCCAGAGGTCGTCGCGTTTGACGTCCGTCAGGTAGCGGGCGAGGTTGACGACGACTGCAACATGGACGTGCTCGACTGCCCCTGCCGAGGCACGGCAGACCGCCGGAGTCACGCGGGCCGACTTGTGCTCCGTGATCACTACGCCGGTCGCGCCGGCGCCGTCGACGCTGCGGCACACGGCGCCGAGGTTGTGTGGGTCGGTCACCTGGTCGAGGCAGGCGATGAGCGGCCGTTCGCCCTTCGCCAGCTCATACGCGTCGGCGTAGCGATACGGCTCGCAGAACGCCACGACCCCCTGGTGGTCGCGAGAGCCGGCGGCCGCCGTGAGAGCGGCTTCCGGCCGGATCTGCACCCGAAGTCCCGATTCCTCGCGGAGCCAGGTCTCCGCCGCGAGCGCGCGCTCCGTGGCGAGCAGCTCGAGCACCTTCCGCCGCCCCGCGCGCAGGACCTCCCTGACGGGGCGGCGTCCGTAGACGACCTCGCGCGTCATCGTCGCGGGATCAGACGATAGCCCTCGGCGACGTCCTGAACCTCCCAGCCTAATCGGACGATCTCCCGGCGGAGATCGTCCGCGAGGCTGAAATCACCTCTGATCCGAGCGTCCGCGCGCTGGTCAGCCAGGCGCTTTACTTCGTCGGGAATTGGCCCGAATTCCGCTGGGGCCTTGAGTCCAAAGATCGACAGTCCCCGATCGAGAAGCTCGACTTGTCCCTTGGAGCGCCACTCATGAAGAATCGCCAACGCCGCCGGGGTGTTGAAGTCATCGTCGAGGACGGCTTCGAAGGCAGCCCAGTTTGGGGCCTCCTCAACGCAATGAGCAACGCGAAAGGCCTGCCCGAAGCTCTCAGCCTGTGCCTTCGCCGCCTCCATCGCTTCATCCGAGTAGTCGATCGGACTACGCCAGTGAGCGCCGAGGAAATAGACGAGGATCGCTTCCGGCCCGTACGAGTCGAGCACCTCGCGTAGCGACACGATGTTGCCGAGCGACTTCGACATTTTCTCCTGATCGAGCTTGAGCATCCCGTTGTGGACCCACATATGCGCGAACGGGCGGCCCGCTCCTCGCGACTGTGCGATCTCGTTCTCGTGGTGGGGGAACCGGAGGTCCAGGCCCCCGCCATGGAGCTCGAACTCCGGTCCGAAGCATTTCTCCGCCATGGCCGAGCACTCAATGTGCCAGCCCGGCCGGCCCTTGCCCCATGGCGAGTCCCAAGACGTGTCCTCATGCGCCTTCGTCGCCTTCCAGAGCGCGAAGTCCCGAGGATCCTCCTTCAGGTCGCTCGGCTCCTGGGCCATCATCTCGTCCGGGTCGGCCCCCGAAAGCCGGCCGTAGTCGGGGAAAGCGGCTACGCGATAGTAGACGTCTCCGCTGGACTCATAGGCGAGCCCTCGCTCGATGAGCTCCTTGATCAGAGCGACGATGTCCGGGATCGTCTCGGTCGCCAGGGGCTCCACATCCGGCCGCTCCAGCCCCAGGTCGTCCGTGTCCTCCAGGTACCAGCGCGTCGCCTCGACGGCGAGCTCGGCACTCCCCATTTTCCGTTGGGCGGCGGCGGCGTAGATCTTGTCGTTGATGTCGGTGATGTTCTCGACGAGCTTGACGTCGTAGCCCTGCACCTCGAGCCAGCGCCTCAACCAGAGGAAGACGATGTACGGCCGCGCGTTCCCGATGTGGATCCGCTGATACACCGTCGGACCGCAGACATACATCCGGATGGGCCCCGGAGGCGGGGGGAGCTCGACCTTCTGGCGAGTCAGCGAGTCGTACAGGAGCACCCGGGCGTTATAACCGCTGGGCGCTCAGCGCTCGGAGAACTGCCCTTCTTCGGTTGAGCCCTTCAGCGCGAGCGTCGAGCTTTCGCCGCCGGAGACCGCCTGCGCGACCTGGTCGAAGTACCCGGCGCCGACCTCGCGCTGATGCCGAGTCGCCGTGTAGCCCTCGGACTCCAGCTCGAACTCGCGCTCCTGCAACCGCACGTACGCCGTCATGCCCTCCTCCGCATACCCTCGCGCCAGCTCGAACATCGACTCGTTGAGGGAGTGAAACCCGGCGAGCGTGATGAACTGGAACTTGTAGCCCATCCCGCCGAGGCGCTCCTGAAAGCCCGCGACGGCCTGGTCGTCCAGGTGTCGCTTCCAGTTGAAGGACGGCGAGCAGTTGTAGGCGAGTAGCTTCCCCGGGAAGCGATCGTGAATCGCATCCGCGAACTCACGCGCCTCCCCCAGGTCCGGCGTGGAGGTCTCGAACCAGATCAGGTCGGCGTACGGCGCGTAAGCGAGACCGCGCGCGATGGCCGAGTCGAGGCCGCTCTCGATGAGGAAGTAGCCCTCCGGCGTGCGTTCACCGGTCACGAACTCGCGGTCGCGCTCGTCCACGTCGCTCGTCAGGAGGGTCGCGCTCAGGGAATCCGTGCGCGCGAGGATCAGCGTCGGGACATCGCAGACGTCGGCCGCGAGCCGCGCCGCCGTCAGCGTGCGGATGAACTGCTGGGTGGGAACGAGCACCTTGCCGCCGAGATGGCCGCATTTCTTCTCCGATGCGAGCTGATCCTCGAAGTGGACGCCGGCAGCGCCCGCCTCGATGAAAGCCTTCATCAGCTCGAAGGCGTTCAGCACGCCGCCGAAGCCCGCCTCCGCGTCCGCCAGAATCGGAGCGAGCCAGTAGCGGCCGTTGGAGGACTCCTCAGACCACTCGATCTGGTCGGCGCGTCGCAACGCATTGTTCAAGCGGCGAACGAGAGCCGGCGCACTGTTCACCGGGTACAGGCTCTGGTCCGGATAGACCTCGCCGGCGCTGTTGGCATCCGCCGCCACCTGCCAGCCGCTCAGATAGATCGCCTTCAGGCCCGCCTTGACCATCTCGACGGCCTGGCCCCCGGTCATGGCGCCGAGGGCGGCAACGTAATCCTCCTCCTGGAGCAACTGCCACAACCGCTCCGCACCTAGCCGCGCGAGCGTGTGCTCGACGTGGACGGAGCCGCGCAGGCGGCGGACGTCCTCTTCGCTGTACGTCCTCTCGATGCCGTCCCAGCGCTCCATCAAGCCCTCCTCAATCGAGATATTCGTAAGCCGGCAACGTCAGGAACTCCTCGAACTCCTCCTCGATAGCGACTCGGTCGAAGAGAGCGTGCGCCTCGTCCCAGCGGCCCTCGCCCGCCAACTCCTCGAGCTCGGCCTCCTCGATCTCCCGCACGCGGTCGCGCTCGGCCTTGCCGTGGCGGATCCACTGCCAGATCTGGGAGCGGGAGATCTCCGCGGTCGCCGCATCCTCCATCAGGTTGTTGATCGCCACGGCGCCGACGCCTCGCAGCCACGACTCCAGATACTGGAGTCCGACGCTGACGTTGTCTCGGATCCCGTCTTCCGTGACCTCGCCGCCCGGAACGCGCACGTCGAGGAGGTCGCCGGCCTCGACGGAAACGTCGTCGCGGCGCCGGCCGACCTGGTTCGGACGGTCGCCGAGGATCACGTCGAAGGCCTCCGTGGCGACGGGGACGAGGTCGGGGTGAGCCACCCAGGTGCCGTCGAACCCGTCGTTCGCCTCCCGTTCCTTGTCCTCGCGGACTTTCGCGATCGCGGTGGCGTTCACTTCCGGGTCCTTGCGGCTGGGGACGAAGGCGGCCATTCCGCCCATCGCATGTGCCCCGCGCCCGTGACAGGTGCGGACGAGGAGCTCGGTGTATGCCCGCATGAACGGGACGGTCATCGTCACCTGCGCGCGGTCGGGCAGGACGAACTCGGGACGGTCGCGAAACTTCTTGATGATGCTGAAGATGTAATCCCAGCGCCCGGCGTTGAGCCCGGCGGCGTGCTCGCGGAGCTCATAGAGGATCTCGTCCATCTCGAAGGCGGCGAGGATGGTCTCGATCAGGACGGTGGCCTTGATCGTCCCACGCTCCATGCGCAGCTCCTCCTGCGCAGCAACGAAGACGTCGTTCCAGAGACGCGCCTCGAGATGGCTCTCCAGCTTGGGGAGGTAGAAGTACGGGCCGCTGCCGGTGTCGAGGAGGCTGCGGCCGCAGTGGAAGAGGTAGAGCCCGAAGTCGAGGAGGCTCGCCGAGATCGACTCGCCGTCCACGAGGACATGGCGCTCGGGAAGGTGCCAGCCGCGCGGGCGGACGATCAGCACGGCCGTCTGCTCGTTCAGGCGGTAATCCTTCCCCTCGGGGGTGGTGAGCTCGATAGTGCGCTCGATCGCGTCGATCAGGTTCGCCTGCCCCTGAACGCAGTTCTCCCAGGTCGGAGAGTTCGCGTCCTCGAAGTCCGCCATGAAGCAACGTGCTCCCGAGTTGAGCGCGTTGATCATCATCTTTCGCTCGACCGGTCCGGTGATCTCGACGCGGCGGTCCTGCAAGTCGTGAGGAGCCGGATCCACACGCCAGTCGGCCTCGCGCAGCTCACGTGTCTCCGGAAGGAAGTCAGGCAGCTCGCCTGCCGAGATCCGCTCTTGTCTTTCCACCCGCGCCAAAAGCAGCTGCTCCCGCCGCGGGTTGAAGCGTCGGTGGAGGTCCGCGACGAACTCGAGCGCGTCCCCGGTGAGAATTTCCTCCGCCCGCCCCTCGAGAGGCGCGCGAAGCTCGACCCCGTCTACGACCAGCAACCGTCTAGTCCCGGTCGTGGTCGCGTTCGCACGCCTCCGGGCACGTGCACTCTGCGACCTCGGCGGTGCTCAGATAGGAGAGGAGGCGAGGGAGCCTCGGCGCGTCCTCGCGCTCCTCGGATTCAGCCTCCAATGTCGCTACGGCCTCCATTGGAGCCATGGTAAAGCCTTGGCCTCTATAGATCGAATGATTTCTGTCGATCTTCGCGATCAGTATTATCTATATGTGCTCCTCGCCCAGATCGCCGCCTTCGTCGAGGTGGCCCGCCGGCAGAGCGTGAGTCGAGCTGCAGAGGCTCTCTTCGTGACGCAGCCGGCGTTGACCGCACGCCTCCAGAGACTCGAGGGCGATCTCGGTGCAAGCCTCTTCGTTCGCACCTCTCGCGGCATGAAGCTGACAGATGCGGGCGAGGCGTTTCTCCCCTACGCGGTCCGAGCGCTCGACGCTCTCGGCGACGGCCGCATGCAGGTCAATGCGCTGGAGCGCGGCGGCGCCGGGCATCTCGCCATCGGAGCGGCGCCCGCCCTGAGTACGTACGTCCTTCCCGGGTTGCTCAAGCGGTTTGCGCAATCCCACCCGCGCGTATCGGTGAGCGTCCGAACCGGGCATTCGGAGGAGATCCTGGAGCTCGTCCTGCGCGAGCAGGTGGACATCGGTCTGGTGCGCGCGCTCCACCACCGCGACATCGTCAGCATTCCGCTCTATGAGGACCGGCTGATCCTCGTCGTCGATCCCGCCCATCCCTTCGCCGCCTCCGGTGGCATCCGGCTCGAGCAGATCGCGAACGAGCAGGTCATCCTCTTCGACCGCACGTCGAGCTACCACGAGCTCACCAGCGCGCTCTTCAGGACGGCGGGAGTGTCACCGTCCGGCGTCATGGAGCTGGACAACATCGACGCGGCCAAGAAGATGGTCGAGCAGGGGTTTGGGGTGGCACTCCTTCCGCGTACCTCGGTCGCCCAGGAGCTGAGCTCGGGGACGCTCGCCGGAGTTGCTATTCAGGACGCCTCTCCGGTCCGCCGCCAGATCGTCGCGATCCGCAGGCGGGATGCGGGGCGGCCGACGGGCGCCGTCGCGGCTTTGCTCGACACCTTCGCCGCCGGCCGGGCCGAGCTCACCGAACGGCCGCCTCCGCGCGCCGAAGCGCCTCGTCGCGCGAAAGCGCCAGGAGGACGGTCCAGAGCTCCGGGCCCCGCTCGGCGCCGGTAAGCGCCAGGCGGAGGGCCCGCAGGTTCCCGCCGACCGCCTTCAGCTCCCGCACGATCGCCTTCGCCCCGGCGGCGTCCAGCTGTCCGTCGGCGCGCTCGCGAAGCTGGCGAAACCGCTCCAGTGTCTCGGGTGAATCCGTGCCCGCGGTGGCAGGGGAATCGACGATCGACGCGACGATGCCGCGAGCCTCCTGGAGGTCACGCGCTCCGCGCATCGCCGGCGCGAGCTCGAGCGGCGCTTCGACGAGCCCGGCGAGCTCCTCGTCGCTCATGGCCCCGATGGCCTCGACGGCAAGGCGCCGGAGACGCGTCAGGTCGAGGTGGACATCGCCGCGCGGCAGGCCGAGCTCGTCCAGGTAGGCACGTACCGCTCCCGCGGGAAAGCCCTCGTCGCGCAGCTCCGCGAGCGAGCTCGCGCCGTGGCGCTTCGAGAGCTTCGTGCCGTCGTCGCCGACGATCAGGCCGTGGTGGATGTACTCCGGCGGCTCGGCGCCGAGAGCCCGGGTGAGCTCCTCGTGGAGAGCCTGGTTGGAGAGGTGGTCCTTCCCCCGGATGACGTGTGTGATTCCGCAGTCGACGTCGTCCACAACGCTCGCGAGGTGGTAGGTCGGACGCCCGTCGGGCCGCAAGAGCGTCATCCGGCCGAAGCGCAGGGCGCCCTCCTCGTCGGTTCGCGTGCCGGTCATCCCGTAAGCCGCCTCGCAATGCCGTTCGGCGCGCTCGCTCTGGCGCAGCGGGCCTTCGTCCCACTCGATGCCGAGCCATCTGAGATCCCGCAGGATCCCGGCTTCGGCCTCCGCGTCCGTGCGCTCGGCGTCGGTGTCGTCAATGCGGAGGACGAAGATTCCGTCGTTCTCGTCGGCAAACCGGCGGTTGATCGCCGCGGTCAGGGCGCTGCCGAGATGGAGCGAGCCCGTCGGGCTCGGCGCGAAGCGGACGCGCGGCGTCACCCGCCCAATGCTAGTCGGCTACTGAACCTGGGTCTCGCAGCAGATCGCGACTCCCACGAGCAGCGCGAGAGCCAGCAGCGCCGACAAGCGAATCGTCCTTCGTCTCCTGACCATCAATAGCTCCCTGATAGGTGAAGCAGTCACAAGGGTTATCGGTCTGCGTTGTTCCTCCCCCTTTTGGAGCGGGTCCCAGCTTGTGCTCACTAGGGAACCGCTCGTAGGCTGGCCCTTGTGGCCGGCATCGAATTTCGCCGCCAACAAACGCTGACGTGACGTTTTCGACCGACGACAGTCTCGTTCTCGCCGCAATCCTGGTCGCGGTCGCGCTGCTCTTGATCGTCGCCCAACTGGTGCGGGTCCCGTACCCGATCCTGCTCGTGGTCGGAGGCCTGGGCCTGAGCTTCGTCCCGGGCATGCCCGAAATCCAGCTTCCACCGGACCTCGTGCTGATCGCAGTTCTGCCTCCGCTCCTGTACGGAGCGGCTTTCTTCACCTCACTCCGCGACCTGCGCGAGAACGCGGAGGCGATCAGCCTGCTGGCGGTCGGGCTCGTGCTGACCACGATGCTCGCCGTCGCCGCCGCGGCGCACTTCCTCATCCCCGATCTCGGCTGGCAGGGAGCATTCGTTCTTGGAGCCATCGTCTCTCCGACCGATCCGACCGCGGCCGCCGCAATCGCGGAGCGACTCGGCCTTCCCCGGCGGATCATCGCGCTGATCGAAGGCGAGAGCCTCGTGAACGACGGAACCGCTCTCGTCGCGTACAAGTTTGCCGTTGCCGCGGTCGTAACCGGAAGCTTCTCGCTCGCCGACGCCGCCGGAAGCTTCGTCCTGAACGTGGTGGGCGGAATCGCGATCGGTCTCGGCGTCGGCTTCCTCGTCCGCCAGCTTCGGCGCCGGCTCGACGACCCCCCGCTCGAGATCACGATCTCGCTCCTGAGCGGGTACTTCGCTTACCTGCCGGCGCAGGCCGTCGGAGTCTCGGGCGTCCTCGCCGCCGTCACCATCGGGATCTATATGGGCTGGCATACCCCCGAGCTGACCAGCGCGCAGACCAGGCTCCAGGGGATCGCCGTGTGGGAGATCCTCTTCTTCCTCCTCAACGCGCTCCTGTTCGCGCTCATCGGCCTCCAGCTGCCGGGAATTCTCGACGCTCTCTCCGGCCGCTCGACCGCCACGCTGATCGGCTACGCAGCCCTCGTGACCGCTGCCGTGATTGCTGCCCGCTTCCTCTGGGTTATCCCGGGAACATTCTTGACGGCACGCTTCCGGCGGAGGAGGCGACCCATCCAGGACCCTGGCAAGGCCGCGGTTCTCATCGGCTGGTCCGGCATGCGCGGAGCCGTTTCGCTGGCGGCAGCCCTCGCGCTCCCGCTCACGACGGATGCCGGCCAGCCGTTTCCCAATCGCCCGCTGATCATCTTCCTCACGTTCGGGGTCATCCTCGGGACGCTCGTGCTCCAGGGCCTGACGCTGCCGGCGGTCGTCAAGACGCTTGGACTCGAGGACGAAGGGCGTGCCGAGAAGGAGGAGACGAAGGCCCGCGTGTACGCGGCCGAGGCGGCGCTGGCCCGCCTCGAGGAGCTGGCAGACGAGGACTGGGTGCGAGAGGACACGCTCGAGCGCCTGCGCGGCCTGTTCGGGTTCCGTCGTGAGCGTTTCCGCAGCCGCTTCGACCCTGAAAGCGACGGTGCTGTCGAAGACCGATCCGCCAACTTCCAGCGCCTCATGCGAGAGCTACTGGATGCCGAACGAAATGCGGTTTTCGAGCTGCGGCGAACCCGGCGCATCGACGACGACGTCATGCGCCGCGTCGTTCGGGACCTCGATCTCGAGGAAGCGCGGCTGGATGTTTGACGGCATGTTGCTGGGCTGGTACTCAGAACACGGCCGCGACCTGCCCTGGCGGCGGACGCAGGATCCGTACGCGATCCTCGTCTCGGAGGTGATGCTCCAGCAGACGCAGGTCGAGCGGGTCGTCCCGCGCTACCTCGCCTGGCTCGAACGCTGGCCGACGGTCGCAGCGCTCGCCGCCACTCCCGCCGCCGCGGTCATCCGCGAGTGGCAGGGGCTCGGCTACAACCGGCGCGCCTTGAATCTCCATCGTGCCGCTCGGCAGGTCGCGGCCCACGGCTGGCCGGACGACCTCACGAAGCTTCCCGGCGTCGGCCGCTATACCGCGGACGCCGTCGCGCGCTTCGCTTTCGATGCAGCGGTGCTCCCGGTGGACACCAACGTACGCCGGGTGCAGGAGCGCACCGGCGCGAGCTTCTCGCCTGCCTCCGCGCATGCGCTCATGGATCTGGGAGCCACCGTCTGCCTCGCCCGCGTTCCGCGCTGCGGGATCTGCCCGCTGGCGGCACGGTGCCCTGCGCGCGGACGTCGCTACGAGCCGCTCAGGCGCCAGAGCCCGTTCGAAGGATCGTTTAGGCAGCGGCGCGCGCGGACGCTCCGGCTCGTGGCGGAGCGACCGCGAGACCTGCCGAGCCTGGACGCTCCGGCGGTCGCCGCGCTAGCCCGAGACGGCCTCGTCCGTGTAGATGATGGGCTCGTCCGCCTGCCCTGATGTCATCGTGGCCGAATTAAGCCGGGCTTAACGAGTTTGTAAGGAACGCGAAAGGAACGCCGGGCAGGCTGGTCGCGTCCAGCGACAAGGAGGGAACGATGCGCAGGAAGCTTCTCCTCGGGCTCGGTATTGCCGCCCTCGCGGTGGGCCCAGGCGCGGCTGCGGCCCAGGCCGACTTCGTCTGCCCGGTCCTGAACGTGCCGGCTCAGGCCGCCGAAAACAGTCCAAAGATCGGCCCGTTGCCGACCGAGGGCGAGTACACGATCGGTGGGCCCACGCTCAGCGTGCCTGACGGGGCGACGAACCGCGACGGGGCAGGCTCCCCCGCCGACCACGCCTCGCCCGGCGACCCTGGGTACACCCCGATCTGGAACACCCCGTAGTGGTTCAATGAATACATGACCACCGTGCTCGTCGTCGACGACGAGCCCATCGTGCGCGAGGTCGTCGTCAGCTACCTCCAGCGGGAGGGATACCGGACACTGGAGGCCGCAGACG
>WNFV01008175.1_pt1 | contig 11879 bp, 11 predicted proteins | sample 5400101 | NCBI WGS metagenome assembly WNFV01 (sample SAMN13153361, study PRJNA577476) | soil metagenome | isolation source: 115 cm soil or saprolite under grassland replicate 1 | place: USA:California | collected 2016-06-15
AGAGCAGATGCTGACGCGCGCCATGCTGCTGGAGGAGGTGTGGAACTACAAGTTCGTCCCCCAGACCAACCTCGTCGACGTGCACATGGGGCGGCTGCGGCGCAAGGTGGATGAGCCGGACGAGCCGCCGATGATTCACAATGTCCGCGGCGTGGGTTTCATCCTCCGTGCGCCTGCCTGATTTCGTCCGCACGACCACGTTTCGCTGGACGCTCGCCGTCGCCGGCGCGTTCGTCCTGTGCACCTTGGTGTTGCTCGGCTTCGTCTATTGGCGGACGGCCGCCTACGTGATGTCCAAGTACGATGTTCTGCTCACCGAGGAGCTGCGCGTCTTCGCAGCCAATACGCCGGAGCGGCGGCTGGAAGAGATCGACGATCGATTGCGCAAGGATCCTCAACGCATCAAGATCGCGGGCCTGTTCGGCGCCGACGGCCGTCGTATCGCGGGCAATATCGAAAGCCTACCCCGCGGCCTTGCACCGGACGTCCCGGCCGACGCGGTGGTCGCTCGGATCGACGACCGCGGCCGCGAGATGCAGAGAGTGCGGCTCGCCGCGCAGCCGCTGCCGAACGGCGAAGTTCTCGTGATCGGCCGGAACATCGACGAGCTCGCCGAGATCGCGGAAATCGTCGAGTGGGTCCTCGCGCTCGGCCTGCTGCCGGCGTTCGGCCTGGCGCTCGCCGTCGGAATGGTGCTGAGCTTGCGGGCGCACCATCGGCTCTCGGAAGTCAACCGCAGAATCCAGCGCATCGTGGCCGGCGATTTGCGCGAGCGCCTGCCGACGCGCGGGCGCGACGATCCGTTCGACCAGCTCGCCGTCAGCGTCAACCGGATGCTGGACGAGATTGAAGCTCTCATCCATGAGATTGCCGGCGTCGGCGACGACATCGCGCACGACCTGCGCACGCCGCTCACCCGCGTGCGGGTACGCCTCGAACGCGGCCGCGAGCGCGCTTCCACGGTGGAGGAATTGCGCGCGGTCGCCGATCAGGCGATCACCGGTCTCGACCAATCGCTGGCCATCATCACGGCGCTGTTGCGCATTGCCGAAATCGAGCATAGCCGCCGGCTCGCCGGGTTCAGCCAGGTCCGCCTCGCCCCCCTGGTGCGCGAGGTGGGCGAGCTCTACGACCCGATCGCCGAGGACAAGCGCGTCGCCCTTCGGGTCGAGGCTGCCGACGAGGCGAGCGTGCACGGCGCCCGCGATCTTCTTTTCGAGGCCGTCGCCAATCTGGTCGACAATGCCGTGAAATTCACCCCCGAGGGCGGACGCGTTGAGCTCGCTTTGCTTCGCCGTGAAGGCGAGACCGTCATCCGGGTCAGCGACACCGGCCCCGGCATCCCCGAGATCGAACGCGAAGCGGTGACCAAGCGGTTCTATCGCTCCGACAAGAGCCGGCGCACCGAGGGGCTGGGTCTGGGATTGAGCCTGGTCGCGGCAATCGTCAAATTGCACGGCTTCCGCTTCACCATTGCGGCCGGCCCGGGTTGCACGGTGGAGATCGCCTGCCCGCACGTGCATTGAATGCGTAACGCGAGCGTGCGGAACGACAGAGCATATCCGCGAGATATCACGCGCGCGAGTACCGCGCATAATTCGTGGGTTGGGTTAGTCTCACCGCGTCATTTAAATATTGGACCCCCCACCCGGCCGCCTTCGCTTCGCTGCGCTCCGCTGGCGGCCGCCCTCCCCCTTCGGGGGAGGGATAAGAGCAGCGCGCACGCATCGGCACAAACTACGTCGCGGAGCCGCTGAACGCGAGGTGAGCTGCTTTCTATCCACTTGCTCCAATCCCTCCCCCGAAGGGGGAGGGTGGCCGAGCGAAGCGAGGCCGGGTGGGGGCTGACGCAGCAGGATTAGTGGGGCCGTCCCGGCTCCTATCGCCGCCGCCCATCCAACCTGCTCGCATAAAACCGAATTTAGTTTTCTGAACCGCAATTTAATAGTGCCGGCAGGCCCACTGTCTATCTTCAACTGTGACGGTGAGGCTTGTGCAAGTGGACAATCACTCTTCAACGATGAGCAGCAGCGATGACCTCGATGTCGGCATTGCCGGCCGTGACGGCGGCGTTCCTCGGTTCCCTGGTTGAAGCCGTCGAAGCGCTCACGATCGTGCTCGCCGTCGCCACCGTCCGCGGCTGGCGGCCGGCGGGACTGGGCGCGCTCGCCGGCCTCGCGTTGCTGGCGCTCATCGTGCTCGCGCTCGGGCCGCTTCTCGATCACGTCCCGCTCAATCTGCTCCAGCTCGGGATCGGCGTCATGTTGCTGCTGTTCGGCATGCGCTGGCTGCGAAAAGCGATCCTGCGCGCGGCCGGCGTCATCCCGCTGCACGACGAAGCGGCCGCGTTCGCCGGCGAGACGGTGGAGCTGCGTGCGCAGGCACGCCGCCGCCAGGCGCGGCTCGACTGGCTCGCGGCGATTGCCAGCTTCAAGGCCATGCTGCTCGAAGGGCTCGAGGTGGTGTTCATCGTGATCGCGGTCGGCGCCGGCGGCCGCTTTCTTGTTGCCGCGAGCATCGGCGCGCTCGTCGCGTGTGCGCTGGTGATGGCGGCCGGTTTCGCCCTGCATCGCCCGCTCGCGCGCGTGCCGGAGAATACGCTCAAATTCGCGGTCGGCGTCATGCTGTCGGCGTTCGGCGTATTCTGGACCGGCGAAGGACTCGGTGTGCCCTGGCCGGGCGAGGATCTCGCGATCCTCGGATTTTCAGCGCTGTTCCTCATGGTGGCGGTCGCGGCCGCAGCGCTCGCCCGCCGCCGGGCAGTGGAGGCTTTGCCATGACGGCGCTCGCAACCGTCTTGCGGGCGCTCGCTCGCCTCTTCGTCGATGACGGCTCCCTCGCGGCCGCGATCGCTGCTGTCATCGCGCTGGCGGCAGGGGTCGCAGCCCTGGCGCCGGGACAGCCGATCTTCGCCGGCCTCGTTCTGTTGGGCGGCTGCCTCGCCGTGCTGCTCGGCAACGTCGTGACGGCCGCGTGGCGAGGTGGGGAGAAGCTGATCGTCACCCTGCGTAGGGTGGGCAAAGGCGCGGGCCCGTGCGGCTCGGCGAAGCGGTGACTATCCGCCCGCGCCGTGCCCACGCGTGATAACCGCCTTGCCTTGCGCGTGGGCGAGCCGCCACAGCGGCGAGGGACGGCGCGGGACATTGTCATCGTTTCGCATTACGGGCACGGGCCGCGCCTTTGCCCACCCTACGGTATCTGCACGGAATCCTGCTCGTGCAGTTGCGGCACGCCGCGAAGGCGGCGCGTGAGAATCGTCTTATCCCAAGCGCGGCGTAGGGCCCGGCTCGATGCGGCGTGCCATCGTCGACATCAGTTGGACGACAGGGCGACCAGGAACGCCATGGTGGCGAGCGCACCCAACGCGGTGCGCACGGCGTGAAGGCCGTTCCACTTGACGATGAGCGCGCGGGTCTCGGCTCCCGCGTTCGGCAACTCGGTCGCCATGAGCGAACGGTTCGTCGGTCGGATGCCGACCAGGGTCCACGGCCAATTGGCAATCATGAGCACCGCTCCGGCCATGAAGGGGAGGTTTCCGGTTTGCCACCAGGCGACGGTCCCAAAGATGAACCCGATGATCGCGAGCGGGGCCTGCATGGTGTAACCGCGACCATAAGCGAGCTTCCATTGCGTCAGCAGAGACCGGTCGTCCAGGGCCAGCCGAGCGGGCTGCTCGGCAAAATTGATGTAGAACGCGGCGCTTGTGAACAACGCCGCAGCGGTAAGAGCGAGATGCCCGGTGAGCATGGAGAAAAACTCCGACTGCTTGCGTTCGCAATTCTTGTCGCCGCTCGGACTATCCCAATTTTCGGCCGAGTGGTCACGTCGAAGGGCAGCTCTGTCGGAGGCGACCCGCGAAATATGTGCGGCCGGCTCCGGGGAAGAGCCGGCCGCGCGCGAGTCCGGTCTGGGGACGGGGGGCGTGACCGGAATCGCGAAGTGAGGTTGCCGTTCCAATGTCAGGACCGCGGCGCAGCGGCAGATATTCCGCGCTTTACCCCGTCGGTCCGGTTGAAATCGCAAGATCGCCGTGTCGAACGACGCTTGAACGCCGGGCTATCCGGCTCAGCATGGCCTCGAGCTCTTGCCGGTCGACGCCGTCCGCCTCCATCAAGGCCCTGACGATGGGGTCGGACAGGATTTCATCGAGCGTCGGTTCGCCACGGAAGCTGCTCATCGGGGCGTCACATGGAGCCAGTTCGGCTTTGTCGAGACAAAGAAACAGAGAGCGCCACATTGCATCAGTCCCAAATTACGACGGTGTGTCGTCACATGGATTGATCGTTTCCTTCACTGAATAGTGATGAGTGAAGAAATGTCATTTTCGTCACAAATCGGACATGGTTTGATGTCGGAACGGGTTCCACGGCTCTTCTCCGGAATGGTCATGGTGCGGAGGAGGAAACGGACGGAAGGCGCAGGCCTTTTGATTGGTTGGCTCTGATCCCGCCGCGATCCTCGTCCGTTATCGCGGCGAATGCATTGTAAGGAGGGGCGATGAGGATGATTGTTCGGTGTTGCTACTTTGGCTTGATCTTGCGCAATAGAGCTCCTGCGTGAGTGGCATCGGTGTCCCGACGACGGGCAACCCGGTCGTCGCGTTTGCTCCGCCGTCGATCGCTCGGCATCGGACGGCCGTTTGGAGCGGCATGCAAGCCGATAATGTCGACGTCGTTCGGCATGAGCCGTTCGACTACACGTTCAAGGCATCCCGTCATCTGCTGATCGCGTCCGAGCGCGCCGAACGCTACGACGGCGAGACGCTTGTCGACGGCCTGCCGAGGTCGCATCTTCGCGCGTGGAACGGCAAGATGACCTTTGTTCCCGCGGGATGCCGGTTCTACGGCTGGCAGAAGCCGCGCGCCTTGACGCGCGTCACGTTCCTCTACATCGACCCGTCGAGCCCGTTGCTGCAGCCCGAGCTTCGCTTTGCCGAAGCCGAATTGAGGCCGCGCCTGTTCTTTTTCGATCGGGATATCTGGGAGACCGCCCTCAAGCTCAAGGCCCAGGTGGCGAATTCGTTCGGCCACAAGGCCTATGTCGAGGCGCTCAGCATCGCGTTGGCGTACGAGCTCATGCGCATGAACGAGGACGTCTCGTCGTTGCCGTCAGGGGTACGCGGCGGGCTCCCGGGGTGGCGGCAAAAGAGGCTGGCGCAATACGTCGACGAGCACCTTGCGGAGGACATCTCGGTCGCGTCTCTGGCTCAGCTGGCGCAGCTCAGCCCCTACCATTTTTCCCGGGCGTTCAAGCAATCGTTCGGCATGCCGCCCCACCGATATCTGACCAGCCGGCGCATTGAACGCGCCAAGATCCTGCTGGCGCAGCGCAACCTGTCGGTGACGGAAATCGGGCTCGACGTCGGCTTCAGCGAAACAAGCGCATTCACCGCGGTCTTTCGCAAGTTCACCGGCGGAACGCCGACGGAGTACCGCCGCAGCATTGCCTAAGGAAGCGGTATTATTGCGCAAATCCCTGAATCCTGGCAGGGGGCCTGAGGAAACATGATGGTAAAGAACAGGTCTTGACGTCGGCAATCTGCTCCAACCGCTTCGTCCAGATTAAGGTAAAATCTCAAATATTGTCGCTCGGTCTAATCTCATGATCTATGGTTTTGCGGATTCCGCCATGAAGCGAACCAATGCATACAATCGGGGAAACGATACGAAGCCATGCGTTGACACGCCCTGACTGGCCGGCAATCGTTTCGACGGACAGGAAGCCGCTGTCGTACGCCCAGCTGCAACGGCAGATCGGGGAAATCGGCGAGGGATTGCGTCAGGGCGGCTTTTCACGCGATGCGCGGATTGGCGTAGCGCTTCTGAACGGCCCCGAGGCAGTGGTCATCATCGTGGCGGTCGCATGCCACGCGACAGTTGTTCCAGTCAACAATAGCCTTCGTGCTGACGAGCTGCGGCAACTTTTTGAGCAAGCAAGATTGGATGCAATTCTTCTAACGCAGGCGACTGCTCCACATATTCGCACGGTTGCAAGCGAACTCGGCCTCGTGATCATTGAGGCTTCCCCTGGCAAAGGGGACGAGATCGAATGTACTTTAAGCATGCCTGCAAGGGCTGCCGCAGGTGCGGCAGAACCTGGACCGGACTCTCTCGCGCTGGTCCTCCAGACCTCCGGAACGACCGGCCTGCCCAAGCTTGTCCCGATCACTCACAAGAATCTTCAACACGAAGCCGCCAAGATACGCGATTGGTTCAAGCTCACGCCGGACGATCGCTGCCTCTCATTCTTGCCTCTCCATTATGCCCATGGTCTCCGGGAAACCATATTTCCGCCGATCATCACCGGCGGAAGCGTTGCGCGGCCTGCAAATCATTCACAATTGGATATCGTCGAGTGGCTTGGCACGCTCGAGCCCACTTGGTATTCGGCATTTCCGATCTTCCATCATTCAATATTCGAATTGACCTCCGGCTATACCGGCGTACAGCCCTTCCATTGCTTGCGCTTCATTTTGTCGTCCGGCACTCCACTGAAGCCGGAGCTGCAGCAGGGCTTGGCGGACGCGCTTGGAGTGCCGGTGCTGGAATTTTATGGGATCGGCGAGGCTGGACACATGTCGGCCAACCTGCTGCCACCGGGGAAATCCAGGGCCGGTACCTGCGGCATACCATTGCCGGGTGAAATGATGATTGCCCAGGATGGGCATGCTCTGCCTCCTGGTCAGGCCGGCGAGCTGCTTGTGCGAGGCCCTACGGTGATATCGGGTTACCTCGACAATCCTCGAGCCAACGAGGAATCTTTTGTTGATGGCTGGTTCAGAACCGGTGATCTCGGCGCCTTCGACGCCGATGGGTTTCTGTCGGTACATGGGCGGTCCAAGGAGCTGATCAATCGCGGCGGCGAAAAGATATCGCCGGTCGAGGTCGAGCAGGCGCTGCTGCGTCACGCGGCCGTTGCAGACGCTGCGGTTTATGGCATACCGCATCCACGCTTGGGCGAGGATGTAGCCGCGGCTGTTGTGCTTCGCGCCTCGAGAGCGGCCGCTCCTTCAGAGCTACGGACTTTTATTCGCGGGCAATTGGCTCCATTCAAAATCCCGCGCCTCATCACCATCGTTCGCGAACTGCCGAGGGACGTCACGGGAAAGGTTCGCCGCCGGGAGCTCTCTACAGCCTTTGCGAATGACGCGGCTGCGTCGGCTTCCTCGAACTTGGCGGATCCTTGCTGCCCCTTGACGGCAGATCTGATGCAGCTCTGGCGAACCTTATTGCAGTGCGACTCCGTCGGCCTGGACGATGATTTCTTTGCAAAAGGAGGCGACTCCCTGCTTGCCGTCCAGATGCTCCTTGCAGTTGAGCAGTTGACTGGCCTAGCCCTCCCGGACACGATTCCGTTCGAGGCGCCCACGATTCGACAATTTGCGCAAGCTGTCAGGGAAAGCAACCAGGCAGAGCGCACGCCGCTGCTCACGGTGCGATCAGGCGGCAAAGGCCCTCCGTTTTTCTTTTTCCATGGTGATTTTCTGAGTGGAGGGTTCTACGTACGACGACTTGCAGACCTTTTGGGAAGCGCGACGACGCTTATTTCGGTCGCCCCGCATGGTCTCGGCGGGGAGCCGGCTCCGCTTTCGATACAGCAGATGGCAAGCGAGCGCCTCCCGTTGATCCTGGCAGCGCAGCCCGTCGGGCCCTTCCGTCTTGGTGGTCACTGCAATGGGGGTACGGTTGCCTTCGAGGTGGCTCGCCAGTTGCAAGGCGCCGGGCATCGCGTTGAATTAGTCGCTCTGATCGACGTGCCGGTGGTGAACGCAGGTTGGGCGACGCGTCTGCTACGGCGCGTAATCGCTGGTGCACTGTGCATTGGCGTTCGTGATGCCGCCAAGCGTGAGAGACTGATGGCGGCATGCATGGAGCTCATATGGCTGCTACACGACAAACCTCGACGATTTTGGCAGATGAAGTCGGCTACACGGAGAGCAAAAATAGCTGCAAAACTGAAACGTTACAGCGAACCGCTTCGCCACTGGAGCGTCGGCAGTCTTCTGGACTTCCGGCACTTCCGGTCACGTAACTCGGCGGAATCGACCGACGCACTGCTGCGAAGGGAAGAGATGCGGCTCAGAAGGCACTATTTCAGATCACTCGCCTCATACTTCCCCGAGCCGATCGAGAGTCCTATCGTGTACTACTCGGCCGAGCACAGCGGCCATTATCTGAAGGAAATAAGCTCGCAATTGGAAATCATGAAGCTCCCCAGCGATCATTTCAGCTGCATCACGACGCATATGCATATTGCCGCAGACCACCTGCGCAACCGGCTGAGTTGCCGATCGGCGAGCCCCGCTTCCGACGAAATAGTCGCGGCATTTTCCGATCAAACAGTTGACCCGCCCGTCCATGTTTTCGATAACATCCGGCCACTTCGCAGCGGGGGGATTTAATCCCCGGCGTGCCAAGACACGAAAGGTGCTCGCCGAGCGCATCATAAGATGGGTCGGCGGGGAGAAAGAGACTCGGATCGACTCGCAGATGACGCATTAGCTCATACAAGTCCAACTTATTACTTTACGCCAAGGTCCTACAGGTGGACTGCCCCTGGTGACCATTAATGCCTTCGGACAATTTGATGTCCTGTGCCGCTCGTTTGAGTTTTTTGGCTTGGCATCAGGACAATGAAATCTGTTCCTTGCCCGGTCTCGGCACTGATGCCCTGGTCTGAGATGATTAGCGAAGCGCCCGGCGAGAGAAGCTCCGAGATCCGAGCAATCGCATCTTGCGGCATCTCGATCCGGTCAAGCGCGACCATCGCAGTGGGTGCGAGAGCCGTGACAGGTGCCTCTGCTTGTGGATGGCGGATCAGATTTTTCCCATCGTTCTTTCGATGCCCAGCAGGTTCCGAAGAGGCATTTGGCATGGATACAGCTACCCAACGCATCGTGACGCCATCTCGCCCGGCTTCCATCGCGGTGAAAACATGAGTCCCCAATTCCAGCTCCGGCTGCTGGATAGCCACTGGAGACTCGAAAAGTTGTTGGAACCCTGCCCGTACATACAGCTTTGCTTCCTTTCTGCTCACAAAAACTGAGACTAGTTCTCCCCTTCGTGGCGCGTCTTGCGCCACAGGTAGCGACGCGTTTGTTTCATTGGCGGCCGGTTGATTGGGTATCATCTCCGCGGTCGTCGCGGCCGCCGCCACCTTCGAGCTCGCCGTCCCGTCGACGGCATTTGTTGATGCCCAATCGCCTGAGCCACCCATGACGAGTGGCTCCGTCGCCGGCTTCCGATCAAGCGTGGCGAGGCGCGGATGGGCTATTTCAACCGGCCCGACCGCGGTCGGCGCCACAATTACGCGCGCACCAATCTTGGTGGCATTCCAGAGCAGCTTGGCAAACTCGATGGGTAGACGGATGCAGCCGTGCGAGGCGGGATATCCCGGCACGACTCCTGCATGGAGTGCTATTCCAGACCACGTGATGCGCTGCATGTACGGCATCGGGGCAAAACTATAGATGTTCGATTCGTGCCATATTTTCTTTTGGATGACGCTAAAGATTCCTGTTGGTGTCGGGTGGTCGCGGGTGCCGGTAGATATTTTGGAGTGCGCCAGGGGAACACCGTTTCGGTAGAGGGTCACGCGCTGGTCGCGAAGCGAAACGATGACGTGCAGCGGCCCGCGAGGCACATTCAAGGTCTGCTTAGTTGTAGACTGCCCGGCCTGCCCGGCATCATGAGCGCGCCAGGCGTCGACTGCTCCAGCCGGGACGGCCCCCGAGGAATCCCCCGGCGCCGGCAAGGGCTTGGGTCGCTCCCGCGGCAGGCCGCGATAGGGCATCCGCGGCGCCGTCATCGCGGGGATGTCGCGTGGGAAGACGTACGCATATGGGTCATGATGGTGGTGGCGATGGCCGCGCCGACGCGCGTCTGCCGAGGTGAGCCCAAACGCTAAGGCGAGAATGATGAGCAGCACCCTGCGCATAACATTCCCTCAACGGCCAAGATCCTCGACGTTGACCGGGACCAAGCCGGAGAACCCGAGTTGGTGTGCGGCAGCCGGGGTGACGTCAATGACCCGGCCCCTGTTGAAGGGTCCGCGATCGTTGACCCGCACCACCGCCGACCGGCCATTTCGCTGATTAGTGACGCGGACCATCGTCCCGAAAGGCAGCGAACGATGCGCCGCGGTTAGGTTTGCAGGATCAGACGCCTCGCCGCTCGCTGTCTTCACGCCTTTGTACGAGTAGATCGCCGCGAGACCAGTCTCCGCGGACGACTTGTCCCCCGCGCTTGCCGGCTCCAATGAATTGGCTGACATTAATATGATCGCCAGCAAAATCGACCTTGGGATCATTGAATGCCCTTCCGAGGTTGAATCCGTCGGCCGAGGTGACAAATGGTTCCGTTTTTTGCGGCGAGTCCGCTCAGATTCGTGTCGTCCTTCACCAGCGTCCAACAAAGAACGGCAACGGGGGTCCCCCCTGGGCATAGCTGGAGTATCCCGGCTGCTCGCGATATGGGCGCGATGCAGTATCAGTGGTCCGGCGTTTCTTATGGATTCGTGCAGTTTTATTTTTAGGTTTCGTTGCTTTGAACGATTTTCGCTCCCCCTCGTCGCTGTTCATTTGCGGCTGCTGTTCGTATGCGGATGGCGTCATCCCAAGCGGGGTGGTTGGCGATGTCGGCTCTTGTCGAATCTCTATCGCAGGCGCCGCCTGTGCCTGAGCGACGCCCGCTGCCCGTTGCGTGAGCCCGGTTGTGGTTCTTGGTTGCGGAAGGCTCGTCTCGACACGGGCGGGCGCGTAGTTGGGATTTTTGGGCTTGTCCGGCTCAAGCATGGCATTGACGAACAGCAACAGTGCGGTCAGCAGCACGCCGACCGTGCCGAAATAGGCAAGGAGGGGCATGGACTTCGCTCCCCAGCCACAGGGTCTTAAATTGGGCTGAACTGATCCCATAACGCCGGACTCTCTTCCCAGTTCCGTGTTATCCCCTCCTAATCATGCTGACTTTCCCGGTCGCTCCACGGCTGGAAAGCGGCAGGAAGCCTCAAAATCTCACCTGCGATGGGATCAACCCGCGCCCGGTCGGTGTTGACAGGGTCATGCGGAGGACCCTGCTGATCGTCCTGATCCTGGCGTTCGGTGTCGCCGAGGCCGATGCGCGACGGCGCGGCCATCGCCATCGCCCCCACCAGGCCTACCCTGTGGAGCGCTACGCTCCCCCGGTCGTGCCAGGAGCGCGCTACCGTTCGCCGCCGGCGCGACACAGTGCCGCGCCACCAGGGCGCTTCGAGTCGCCGCAGCGCGCGCAGGACGACGCTGCCCGGCTGGTCCCACCGGGTTGGCAGCTCCAGCCGCCCGACCCGAATTGGAACGGCCGCCGCTACCTATCGCCCGACGGCACCGCATCGGTCGCTTACTATTCCAGTCCGACGGACCAGGAACCGATCGCCGCGCACATGAAGGCCATTGCCTTTGTCGACGGCGAGGAGATTACCTACCTGCGCGGCGAACGCGACTGGATCGTGGTCTCCGGCCTCAAGGGCGATCGCATCTTCTATCGCAAGGCCGCGCTGGCGTGCGGCGGCAAGAGCTGGCACCACTTGGCTTTCGAATATCCGGCGGCGGCCAAGCGCAACATGGACGGCCTGGTGACCCATGTTGCGCGCGCGCTCGACGACTATGAGAACTATGGCTGCGAGCCGCCACAGTCCTCACGATGAAGTCAGCCGGTAATTGGCCGCCGCCAGCTCGGGAGGTTTGGCGGCGAGGTGGTCGTCAATCCCGGTCGATACACGGACGGTCCCGTTGCGCTCTTTTGAGTAAGGCGGCTACCGCCTCTTGTTCGGGGCCGCTGACGCGGCCCCGTGAGGGAGAGTGCCTTGTCCGCCACTCGGTACTTCGAGGCAACCTGCGGACCAGC
>WNFV01010341.1_pt1 | contig 11877 bp, 8 predicted proteins | sample 5400101 | NCBI WGS metagenome assembly WNFV01 (sample SAMN13153361, study PRJNA577476) | soil metagenome | isolation source: 115 cm soil or saprolite under grassland replicate 1 | place: USA:California | collected 2016-06-15
AGAGCGGCCAGAGCCGCGAGGTTCGCCTGGGCGATGCGTTCGTCTCCTCTCCCGAGTACAAGGCGCTCTACTCCGCCTACGAGGAGATCCGCGAGGTCGACCGGCCGCCGCTCACCGTGGTGGACGGGGGGGAGACCGTCGTGCATTCCCGGGACCACCTGGTCAAGCACATCCTGGACGAGGGGAAGAAGGGCCTCGTCGTCCAGCGCTACAAGGGCCTCGGGGAGATGAACGCGGAACAGCTCTGGGAGTCCACCATGGACCCCGCCACCCGCACCCTGCTGCAGGTGCGCCTCGAGGACGACGAGGTGGCGGAGAACATCTTCACCACCCTGATGGGCGACGCGGTGGAGCCCCGCCGGCTCTTCATCGAGGAGAACGCCCTGAACGTCCGCAACCTGGACATCTAGGATGAGCGACGAACCGATCGCGCAGCAGAAGATCCCCGCCAACATCGCGGACGAGATGCGCCAGTCCTACATGGACTACGCGATGTCCGTGATCATCGGCCGCGCCCTGCCCGACGTGCGCGACGGCTTGAAGCCCGCGAACCGCCGGGTGCTCTACGGCATGCAGCAGATGGGGCTGCAGCCCGGCCGGCCCTACCGGAAGAGCGCGAAGGTCGCGGGGGAGGTGATGGGCAACTATCACCCCCACGGCGAAGGCGCCATCTACGACACCCTGGTGCGCATGGCCCAGGACTGGAACATGCGCGCCCCCCTGGTGGACGGGCAGGGCAACTTCGGTTCGGTGGACGGCGATCCTCCGGCCGCCATGCGCTACACCGAGGCCCGCCTGACGCGCCTGGGCGCCTCCATGATGGCGGACATCGAGAAGGAGACCGTCGACTTCATCCCCACCTACGACAACAGCGCGGTGGAGCCCACCGTCCTCCCCACCGTGCTCCCGAACCTGATCGTGAACGGGGCGGAGGGGATCGCGGTGGGCATGGCCACCAAGATCCCGCCCCACAACCTGGGCGAGGTGGTGAACGCCCTCCTCTTCCTCCTCGACAACCAGGACCTGACCCCCGACGAGCGCCTGGAGGGCGTGATGGAGCGCATCCCCGGCCCCGACTTCCCCACTGCCGGCTTCATCCTGGGCCGGCACGGGATCCGGCAGGCCTACCGCACCGGCCGCGGCTCCCTCGTCATGCGGGCCAAGGCCGAGATCGAGGTTCGCAAGGGGGACCGCGAATCCATCGTGATCACCGAGATCCCCTACCAGGTCAACAAGGCACGGCTCATCGAGAAGATCGCGGAGCTGGTCCGGGAGGAGCGGATCAAGGGGATCCAGGAGAACGGGATCCGCGACGAGAGCGACCGCCGTGGCATGCGCATCGTGATCGACGTGAAGAAGGGCGAGCCCTCCCAGGTCATCCTGAACAACCTCTACAAGCACACCCCCCTCCAGGACACTTTCGGGGTGATCTTCCTGGCCATCGTCGACCAGCGGCCCAGGGTCCTGAACCTCCTGGAGGCCTGCGAGCTCTTCGTCGACTTCCGGCGCGAGGTGGTGCGGCGGCGCACCGCCCACGACCTGCGCAAGGCGGAGGCGAGGGCCCACGTCCTCGAGGGCTTCACCATCGCCCTCGACCATCTCGACGAGGTGATCGCCCTCATCCGGGGGTCCCGGAACCCCGACGAGGCCAAGACCGGCCTCCTCACCCGCTTCCGCCTCTCCGAGATCCAGGCCGACGAGATCCTGAAGCTGCAGCTCCAGCGCCTGACCGGGCTGGAGCGCCAGAAGATCGTGGACGAGCTCAAGGAGATCCGGGTCAAGATCGCGGATTACAAGGACATCCTGGCCTCGCCCCGCCGCGTGGACCAGATCGTGGGCGAGGAGCTGAAACAGATCCGCGAGGAGCACGGGGACGCCCGCCGCACGAAGATCGTGGACGCGGTGGACGAGATCGCCATCGAGGACCTGATCGCCGACGAGGACGTGGCCATCTCCATCACCCACTCCGGCTACATCAAGCGCACCTCGATCTCGACCTACCGTGCCCAGAAGCGGGGTGGCCGGGGGCGGGTCGGCATGAGGACGAAGGATGAGGACTTCGTCAGCGACCTCTTCATCGCGTCCACCCACTCCTACATCCTGATCTTCACCGACCGCGGGCGGATCTATTGGCTCAAGGTCCACGAGATCCCCGACGTGGGGCCCCAGGGCAAGGGCAAGGCGGTGGTGAACCTCGTGCCGCTCCAGCCCGCGGAGAAGATCGCCGCCTTCTGCGCGGTCAAGGAGTTCGCGGAGGGCCGGTTCGTCCTCCTGGCCACCCGCAACGGCATCGTCAAGAAGACCGAGCTCAGCGCCTTCTCGAACCCACGTCCATCCGGGATCATCGCCCTCTCCGTGGAGGAGGGTGACGCCCTGATCGACGGCGTCCTCACCTCCGGCAAGGACGAGCTGCTCATCGGGACCCGGGACGGCATGGCCATCCACTTCAGCGAAGAGGACGTGCGGCCCATGGGCCGCAGCGCTTACGGCGTGAAGGGGATCGAGCTGGAGAAGGGGGACCAGGTGGTGGCCCTGGAGGTGGTCGCGGAAGGCGGCACCGTCCTGACCGTCACCGAGCACGGCTACGGCAAGCGCACCCCCCTCGACGAGTACCGGCGCCAGAGCCGCGGGGGCAAGGGGCTCATCAACATCAAGACCACGGGCCGCAATGGCCGGGTGGTGGGGGTGAAGTTCCTTCGCGGAGACGAGGGGGTGATGCTGATCACCGAAAAGGGTATGATCATCCGGCTCAACACGGCGGACATCTCGACCATCGGCCGGAACACCCAGGGGGTACGCCTCATCCAGCTCGAGGAAGGCGATCACCTGGTGTCCGTCGCCCGGCTGGCGGAACGGGAGGAAGGCGAAGAGGCTTAGCAACTGCGCTCCCCTCCTCCTCCGTGGGGAGGGAGGGTGGGGGGTCGATAAGGAGGATCCATGAGCGAGCGTCGAGCAGCCCAACTCATCGTCCTGTGCACGGCGGTCGCGAGCGTGGCTTGCGGACACCCCGAGCAGCGGATCGTCGACCAGTACTTCAACGCCCTGAAAGCGAACGACAACCAGACCCTCACCAGCTTCGCCATGGTCGCGTTCGACAAGAAGGTCGACGACTGGAAGATCACGGGGTCCGTGCCGGAGACGCGCAGCCCGGCCGTGCTGCCCGACCTGGCCAAGAAGGTCGCCGAGCTCGAGGCCGAACTGGCGGCGAACAAGAAGGCGGCGGGCACCTACGCCAACGAGCACTACTCCGAGATCGACAAGGTCAAGGAGATCCAGAAGGCGGGGAAATCCGTCCCCCCGGGGCTCGCCAAGGTGGCCGAGGAGTGGGGCAAGTTCAACGACAAGGACCGCGACCTGAGGAAGCAGGTCGCCGAAGCCAAGACCGCGGTCGAGAAGGAGAAGCGTAACGTCAGCCTCTCGGTCGGCCAGTTGGAGGACGTGGAGAAGCTGGCCGGGGAGATGGTCCAGAAGCAGGTCGACCTGGACCTGACGGTGGCCGGCGAGGCCAAGGCCTACACGATGGTGCTGCGCAAGTACGAGCTCAGCGGGGGAAGCGTTCCGCGCATGGTCTCCCGCTGGGTCGTGCAGGACATCAAGCCCAAGGGCTAGACGAGCTGCAGGCCCGCGTAGCGGGCCACCAGCTTCTTGGCGCCCACGCCGGCGAAGGCCACGGTGAGCTTCAGCTCGTCGCCCTCGCCGTCGCGGCGCAGGACGGTGCCCACCCCGAACAGCGGATGGCGGACCCGTACCCCCGGGCGCATCTCGGCACCCCCGGCCGGGGCGGGGGGTGCGGGTGGGCCGCCGGGGCCTGGGGGCTTCCGGGGGGCCCACTCCGGAGCGTCCTTTCGCGGTCGGGGCGCCTCCGGCCGCCGCCAGCCCCCCGTCACCTCGAGGTCCTCCCGCGGGATCTCGTCGAGGAAGCGGCTCGGCTCGCTCAGCCGCCGCTGGCCGAAGACCTGGCGGCTCGCCGCCCAGGTGAGGTGCAGCCGCTCCATGGCCCGCGTCATCCCCACGTAGCACAGCCGGCGCTCCTCCTCCAACGCGTCCCGCGAAGCCAGGCTCCTCGAGTGGGGCATGAGGCCCTCCTCGAGACCCACCAGGAACACCGAGGGGAACTCCAGGCCCTTCGCCGAGTGCAGGGTCATGAGCACCACCGGCGCATCGTCCCGGATCTGATCGGCGTCGGAGATCAGGGCGGCCCGGTCGAGGAAGCCGGAGAGGTCGGGCGCTTCCTCGCGCGTCTCGTAGTCGGCGGCCGCGGAGAGCAGCTCGGCCAGGTTCTCCAGGCGGTCCTGGCTCTCCTGCGTGTCGTCCCGGGCCAGGGCGGCCGAGTAGCCGCTGGACTCGAGCACGCGCTCGATGAGCCGCTTCACCCCCAGGCCGGGAGCCTCCTGCCGCAGACCCTCGATCAGCCCGCGGAAACGCTGGAGCGGAGCCTGGGCGCGGGCGGGGAGCGCCCCCTCGTCGACGAGGAGGCCCGCGGCCTCCCAGAGGGGCACCCCCTCCCGATCGGCCCGCGCCTCCAGCTCCTCCACCGTCTTCGCCCCGATGCCGCGGGCGGGCACGTTCAGCACCCGGCGGAAGGCCACGGGATCGCGGGGGTTCTGCACGAGGCGCAGGTACGCGAGGAGGTCCTTCACCTCGCGCCGTTCGTAGAACCCGACCCCCCCGACCACGATGTAGGGGATGCGCAGGCGAAGGAGCGCCTCCTCGAAGAGCCGGCTCTGTGCGTTCATCCGGAACAGCACGGCCACCCGGCCCTCGCGACGCAGGGACGCGATACGCTCCACCACCCACGCCGCCTCCTCGAACTCGTCGGCGGCCTCGTGCAGGCGCACCGCATCCCCCCGCCCCTTCACCGCTCGCAGCGTCTTGCCCTTGCGGTTCACGTTGCGGGCCACGAGGGCGGAGGCGAGGTCGAGGATGGCCTGGCTCGAGCGGTAGTTCTCCTCCAGGCGAAAGACCCGCGCGCCCGGGAAGTCGTGCTCGAAGTCCAGGATGTTGTTGATGTCGGCCCCCCGCCACGAGTAGATCGACTGGTCCTCGTCGCCCACCACGGTCAGGTTCCCGTCCGGCCCCGCGAGGTGCCGCACCAGCTCGTACTGCGACCGGTTCGTGTCCTGGTACTCGTCCACCAGCACGTAGGGGAGCCGGCGGCGGTAGGCCTCGCGCACCAGGGCGTTCTCCGTGAAGAGGGCGACCGCGCGCAGCAGCAGGTCGTCGAAATCGAGGGCTCCCGCCCCGGCCAGGATCTCCCGGTAACGCTCGGCCACCCGGGAGAAGATCGAGTCCACGAAGGAGTCACCCTCCCCTTCCTCGGGGTCCCGGCCGGAGTTCTTGCGGGCCGAGATGCGGGACAGGATGCGCCGGGGCGGGTGCAGCTTCTCCGAGAGGTCGAGGGCCCGGAGCGCCTCCCGCACCGCGGCCAGCTGGTCGTCTTCGTCGTAGATGACGAAGTCCGGGCGGAGGCCGGCCGCGGCGGCGTCGCGGCGGAGCACGCGGACGCAGAAGCTGTGGAAGGTCGACATCCAGCTCCCGATCGGTCCGCCTCCGAGGAGGGCTTCCGTCCGCGCCTTCATCTCCCCGGCCGCCTTGTTCGTGAAGGTGACGGCCAGGATCCGGTCCGAGGGCACGCCTTTGCCGAGCACGAGGTGGGCGATCCGGTGGGTGATGACCCGGGTCTTCCCGCTCCCCGCCCCCGCCAGGATCAGGACCGGCCCCTCGGTGGCGAGCACCGCCTCCCGCTGCTGCGGGTTGAGGCCGGCGAGGAAGGGCGGCGTAGCCGACAAACGGCTACTCGACCGTGACCGACTTGGCGAGGTTGCGCGGCTGGTCGACGTCGCGCCCGGCCCGCACCGCCAGGTAGTAGGCCAGGAGCTGCAAGGGCAGGACCATGAGCAGGGGCGACCAGAGCTCGTCTTCGGCGGGCACTTCGAGGACCGCGTCCCGGGCGGGGTCGAGGAGCGAGCGCACCCTTGGGTCGGGCCCCGAGACCACCGCCACGACCCGACCCCCGCGGGCCTTCACCTCCTGGAGGTTGGAGAGCATCTTCTCGTAGACGCGACCTTCAGGGCACAGGGCGACCACCGCCACCGACTCGTCGATGAGCGCGATCGGCCCGTGCTTCATCTCCCCGGCCGGGTAGCCCTCGGCGTGGACGTAGGAGACTTCCTTGAGCTTGAGCGCGCCCTCCAGAGCGATGGGGTAGTGGATGCCGCGGCCCAGGTAGAGGAAATCCCGGACCGGCACGAGGGAGCGGGTGACGTCCTCGACCGCCCCTTCCGCCGCGAGGGCCTGCTCCATCAATTGGGGGGTCCGCGTGAGGCGGGCGAGATGCCCCCGCCCCTCCTCCCGGGAGACCGTTCCCTTGAGCCGGCCCAGGTGCAGGGCGAGCAGGGAGAGGGCGACGAGCTGGGCGGTGAAGGCCTTGGTGGAGGCCACCCCGATCTCGGGCCCCGCGTGGGTGAGGAGCGAGCCCGCGGCGTCCCGCGTCAGCATCGAGCCCGGCACGTTGCAGATCGCGAGGGGCAGGGCGCCCCGGGCCCTGGCCTCACGGAACGCGGCCAGGGTGTCGGCGGTCTCTCCGCTCTGGCTGATCGCGACCGCCACCGTGGCCGGCCCCACGATCGGGGAGCGGTAGCGGAACTCGCTGCCATAGTCGACCTCGGCGGGAATGCGGGCGACCTGCTCGAGCAGGAACTTGCCCACGAGGGCGGCGTGCCAGCTCGTGCCGCAGGCGAGGAGGAGGACGCGCTCCGCGCCCTTGAGGGCGGCGGCGGCCTCCCCCAGCTCCTCGAGGTGGACGTCGCCGTCCTCGAGGCTGATCCGGCCGAGCAGGGTGTCGCGCACCGCCCGCGGCTGCTCGTGGATCTCCTTCAGCATGAAGTGGCGATAGCCGCCCTTCTCGGCCTGGACCGGGTCCCAGGCGATCCGTTGGGGCTTCTGGGCCCGGACGGCGCCCCGGGCGTCCGTGAGAACCACCGAACGCGGGGTGACCGTCACCACGTCGCCGTCGTTCAGGAAGAGGAAGTCCCGCGTGTAGGGAAGGAGGGCCGGCACGTCGGAGGCGAGGAAGTGCTCGCCCTCGCCGAGGCCCACCACCAGGGGCGGCCCCCGCCGCGCGCCCACGAGCTTCTGGGGCTCGTCCTTGTGGAGGAGGACGACCGCGTAGATCCCCTGGAACTCTCGCACCGCCTTGCGCACCGCCTCTTCGAGCGAGCCGTGGTAGTGATGGGCGACCAGGTGGGCGATGACCTCGGTGTCGGTCTGGGTCGAGAAGCGATGGCCCTCGGCCTGGAGGCTCGCCTTCAGCTCGAGGTAGTTCTCGATGATGCCGTTGTGGACGACCACGATCCGGCCCTGGCCGTCCTGATGGGGGTGGGCGTTCTCCTCGGTCGGCCGGCCGTGGGTGGCCCAGCGCGTGTGGCCGAGGCCGTAGGTGCCGTGGAGCGGCTCCGCCTTCAGGGCGTCCTCGAGGTTCCTGAGCTTGCCCGCGGCCCGCCGGCGAAACAGCACTCCGTCCCGGACGACCGCCACCCCTGCCGAGTCATAGCCCCGGTACTCGAGGCGCCGCAGCCCCTCCACGATCACGGGGACCGCGTCCCGCCCCCCCACATACCCGACGATCCCGCACATGACGCTGGCTCCGGCCTTTCTTTCCTTTCATCGACCCCCCACCCTGTCCCTCCCCACGTCGGGGGAGGGGAATGCGAGGGCACGTCCGGCGCCGCTTACTTGGTCTTCTTTTTTCCTTGCGCCTGGCGCCGCCTCTCCGCCCAGCCCGGCTTGACCACCTGCCGGGCCCGTCCGAGGGCCAGGGCGTGGGGCGGCACGTCCTCGGTGATCGCGCTCCCCGCCGCGACGTACGCCCCTTCTCCCACCGTGATCGGCGCCACCAGGGTCGTGTCGCTGCCGATGAAGGCGCCCGCGCCGATCCAGGTGGGATGCTTGTCGAAGCCGTCGTAGTTGCAGGTGATCGTCCCCGCCCCCACGTTCACCTTCGGTCCGATGGTGGCATCGCCGAGGTAGCTGAGGTGCGGCGCCTTCGACCCTGCGCCCAGGTGCGTCTTCTTCAGCTCCACGAAGTTGCCCACCCGGGCGCCGGGGCCGATGCGGCTCTCCGGCCGGATGTGGGCGAAGGGCCCTATGCTCGCCTCCGCCTCCACCACGCACTTCCGGAGGAAGCAGTGGTCGAAGACCTGGGCACCGGGGCCGATCTCGCTGTCCACGATCCGCACGAAGGGGCCCACGGAGGCGCCGCCCCGCACCACCGTCCGGCCTTCCAGTAGGGTGAACGGGCGCAAGACCGCGTCCGCCTCCACGACCGCGTCGAGGCCGACCGTGGTGCTGGCGGGGTCCTCCACGAGCACCCCCGCTGCCATGAGGGCCCGGAGCCGGCGCTCCCGGAGCCGCCGCGTGGCGTCGGCCAGCTCGGCCACCGTGTTCGCCCCCAGGCCCTCGCTGGGGTCCTCGAGGGTCACGGCCTGGACCGCGTGCCCCGCGGTGGCCAGGAGGCCGATCACGTCGGTCAGGTAGTACTCGGATTGCGCGTTCCGGGCCTGGAGCAGGCCGAGGGCCTCCACGAGCGGAGGCACCGCGAACGCGTAGGCGCCGACGTTGAACTCGCGGAGCGCCCGCTCCTCGGGCGACGCGTCCTTCGCCTCGACGATCCGCGCCACGCGCCCGGCGGGATCGCGCACGACGCGGCCGTAGGCGCCCGCGTCGGGCAGGACGGCCGAGAGCAGGGTGGCCGCGGTCGTGGCCCGCCGGTGGGCCTCGACGAGGGAGGCGAGGGTTTCCCCCCGCAGAAGGGCCAGGTCGCCATTCAGGACGAGCAGCGTGCGGTCGGGGTGGGCGGCGAAGACGGAGCGCGCGGCGAGGACCGCGTGGCCGGTTCCGAGCGGGGGGTCCTGGCGGACGAAGGTGAGGCCCCGACCAGTGAAGGCGGCCTCTACGGCCTCGGCTTGGTGGCCCACCACCAGGGTCGTCGGGTCGGCACCCAGGAGCCCGAGAGCCCTCAGCACGTGCTCGACGAGGGGCTGGCCCAGCACCGGCAGGAGCCCCTTCACCCGGGCGCTCTTCGTGCGGGTCCCCTTGCCGGCAGTGAGGACGACGGCCTGGACCTTGCTTGAGGTCACGGTCTCGATGCTAGCACGCGAGGCCGAAGCGTCATGCGTGGAGCGCGAGAGGCGCGGGCTACGTATGCACCAGGGCCACGAACTCGGCGAGCTCGCGGATCGCGTCGAAGTCGGAGTCGCTGCGCGCCTGCGCCCGGTTGGCGGGGCTCACCGAGATCGCGGACTTGAGCGCCTTGAGGGCGGCCGCGGCATCGCCCGCACGGGCGGAGGCGGCGGCCAGGCAATAGAGGACGTGCTCGTTCCGTGGGTGGATCTCGGCCGCCTGGTGGAGGACCCTGATGGCCTCGGCGAACTCGCCCCGGTTGTGGAGGTAGACGCCATGGGTGAGCAGGTCCTCGAAGCTCTTGGGCCGGGGAGGGCGCTTGCCGAGGGCCCGCCCGCAGAAAGCCCGGTACGACCGGGCCCGCTCGAGCAGGTCCCGCTCGTCGGAGTGGGAGGCCATCAGCTCGTCCAGGAGATCGGCCGCGCGCTCGAAGTCCTTTCGACCCAAGGCCTTGACGGCCTTCTCGAACATCTCGAGGGCCTGGCCGTGGCGTCGGTCGACGACCGCCGCCGCCTTCTTCTCGCTCATCCTCGTCCTCCCTGAGACTGGAGACGAAAGCCGAAAAAGATAGCACGCGCAGGCGGTCTGCGCAATGCGTGGAGTCACACGCCGTGATTCCGGACTCCGGTAGAATGGCTCTTTGGTCCGAAGCACCATGGAGCCGGCCGGGGACGAACCGATCGCGATCCGGGGGGCCCGGGTCCACAACCTGCAGGGGATCGACTGCGACCTGCCGAGGAACCGGCTCGTCGTGATCACTGGCCCTTCCGGCTCCGGCAAGAGCAGCCTCGCCTTCGATACCCTCTACGCCGAGGGCCAGCGTCGCTACGTGGAGAGCCTCTCCCCCTACGCCCGGCAGTTCCTGGAGCAGATGGAGAAGCCGGACGTGGAGTCCGTCTCGGGCCTCTCTCCGGCCATCGCCATCGAGCAGCGGACCACGGTCGCCCACCCGCGCTCCACCGTCGGCACCGTCACCGAGGTCTACGACCACCTGCGCGTGCTCCGGCAAGGGCCGGAACCTGGCGGAGCCCCTCTCCCTCGACCACCGCCGCAACCACCAGATCGACGTCCTGATCGACCGGCTCATCCTTCGCCCGGGGGCGGAAAAGCGATTGCGCGCCGGCCTCGAGAAGGCCCTCGACCTCGCGCGGGACGTCGTGCTCGTCTCGTTCGAGGGAGGCCGCGAGCGGCTCCTCTCCCGGCGCATGGCCTGCGTGCGTTGCGACATCTCGGTGGGCGAGCTCAGCCCACGCGCTTTCTCTTTCAACAGCCCCCACGGCGCCTGCCCCGCCTGCGACGGACTGGGGCTGCGCTGGGCGGTGGACCCCGCCCGGGTGATCCCTGACGACACCAAGAGCCTGGTCGACGGCGCCATCCAGCCCTGGCAGCGCCACGGTCCGCGCCTCGTACGCGAGGCGCTCGAGGACGTCGCGGCGCGTCATGGCTTCTCCCTCGAGACCCCGGTCCGCGACCTGCCGAAGAAGGCGCGGGAGGTCCTGCTCCAGGGCGACGAGGAGGGCTTCCCTGGCGTCGTCCCCTATCTGAGGGGCCGGGTCGAGACGCTGCTGCGGGTGGGGCCGGTGCCGGGCGAGGAGGCGCACGATTTCCGGGACGGGGGAGGCGAGGCCTTCGAAGACCTCCGTGCCGGGCTTGCCACGGCGCGCGCCTGCGGCCGGAGAGCCTGGCCGTACGACTGTCGGGGCGCTCGGTGGCCGACTGCGTCCGGCTCTCGATCGCGGACGCGCGGCCGGTCTTGCTCGGCCTCGCCTTCTCCGAGCGCGAGCGGCCGGTGGCCGACCGGGTGGTCCAGGAGATCGTGACCCGGCTCCAGTTCCTGGAGTCGCTGGGCCTCGGCTACCTGACCCTGGACCGGCCTACGACCACCCTCTCCAGCGGCGAGGCCCACCGCATCCGGCTCGCCACCCAGATCGGCGCCCGCATGCAGGGGATCTTGTACGTCCTCGACGAGCCCTCGGTGGGCCTGCACCAGCGCGACAACGAGCGCTTGATCGAGGCCCTCAAGGGGATCCGCGACCTCGGCAACACGGTGGTGGTGGTCGAGCACGACGAGGAGACGATCCGGGCCGCGGACTGGATCGTGGACCTGGGCGAGGGGGCGGGGCGGCTCGGGGGGCGGCTCATGTACGAGGGCCCGCCGTCGTCGCTGAACGGCACATCCTGGGAGCGCGTGCCCACAACCTGCGGGAGATCGACGCCACCATGCCCCTGGGGGTGCTCACCGCGGTGACCGGGGTCTCCGGGGCCGGAAAGTCGACCCTGGTGGACGACATCCTCTATCGCGCGCTCGCCCGCCGTCTTTACCGGGCGGTCGCCGAGCCGGGGGCCCATCGCGCCCTCGAGGGGGCGGAGAGGATCGACAAGGTCATCGCCATCGACCAGAGTCCGATCGGCCGCACCCCGCGCAGCAACCCCGCCACCTACACCGGCGCCTTCGCATTCGTCCGCGAGCTGTTCAGCCTGGTGCCGGAGGCGCGGGCCCGGGGCTACAAGCCGGGGCGGTTCTCCTTCAACGTCAAGGGTGGGCGCTGCGAGGCCTGCCAGGGCGACGAGGAGGGCTTCCCTGGCGTCGTCCCCTATCTGAGGGGCCGGGTCGAGACGCTGCTGCGGGTGGGGCCGGTGCCGGGCGAGGAGGCGCACGATTTCCGGGACGGGGGAGGCGAGGCCTTCGAAGACCTC
>WNFV01008184.1_pt1 | contig 11869 bp, 11 predicted proteins | sample 5400101 | NCBI WGS metagenome assembly WNFV01 (sample SAMN13153361, study PRJNA577476) | soil metagenome | isolation source: 115 cm soil or saprolite under grassland replicate 1 | place: USA:California | collected 2016-06-15
ACCGTCTCATAGGCCGCACGGGTGGTGAGGATGTACTGGCCGCTCGCGATGGCGTCCCACTCGACTCGCGTGCGATTGATTCGCCGCAGATCGCCCACCCGCGCCCCGAGTGCGACGAGCACGTGGGGCTGCACCAGCCGCTCCCAGAACGTCACGACCTCCTGGCGCGACAGCACGCTCACGAGATCGGCCCGCTCGGCCTTGAGCGCCCGGAGGCTCCGCGGGATCACCTCCGCCCGATGGCTCGTGTCGGCGTCGGTGAACAGCAGCAGTTCGCCCCGCGCGACCCGGTACCCCTGCACGATCGCCCAGGACTTCCCGAACCATCCCGGCGGCAGCTCCTGCCCCCGCACCAGACGCAAGCATCCCCGCGCCTCCGCCGTCGCGGCCAGGCGCTCGACGATCTCGGCCGTGGCGTCGGTCGAGCGGTCGTCCACTACGATGACTTCGATCGCCTGGTAGGCGGTCGCGAGCACCGACCGGACGCACGCTTCGATGTTCACCGCCTCGTTGCGGGCGGGGATGATCACCGAGAGAAGCGGGCCGTCGTTGCCCGGCGGGTAGTCGGCGAGGCGGGGACGACGGGTGACAAAGCGGACGGCGACGAGCACCAGGAACGCGAGGTACCCGGCCGGAATGAGCCACGTCACTCGAGCTTTTCGCCCTCCAGGGCGGCGACGGCGGCGGCACCGGTGAGGTGCCCGGCGACGTTCGTCATGGTGCGGAACATGTCCGGTACGCGGTCGAGCCCGATGAGCAGGGTGATCCCCGAGAGCGGCAGCCCGGTCGACGCGAACGCGGGGATGAGACTCACGACGCTCGCCGACGGCACGGCGGCGACCGTGAGGGACGCGAGGAACACCGCCGCGCCCGCCTGGAGCATCTCGGGCACGCCGAACTCGATGCCGTAGAGCCGCGCGACGAACAGCACCGCCACCGCCTGGAACAGCGCGCTGCCCGGCCGGTTCACGGCCGCGCCCAGCGGCAGGGCGAAGCCCGCCACGGCCCGCGAGATCTTCAAATCGTCCTCGGCGGCGTGGAGCATCGTGGGGAGGGTGGCGAGCGAGGAGGTGGTGGAGAACCCCATCGCCATGGACGGCAAGGCGGCCCTGAAGAAGCGGGTCACCCTGAGCCGCGCCACCAGCGCGATCACCGGCGCGAAGACGGCCGCGCTGAACAGGGCGAGCCCGGCGATCACGGCCAGCACGAAGATCGCCATGGACTGGACCAGCGACCAGCCGAACTGCGCGACGGCCCCGGCGACGAGAGCGAAGATGCCGACCGGGGCGAGGAGCAGCACCCAGGCCACGATGCGGATCAATGCCTCCGTCGCCACGCCGGCGAGGTCGGTGAGCGTGCGCCGCTTCTCGTCGGGCAACGCCGCAGCGGCGGCGGCCAGGATCGTCGTGAACACGATCAGCGGGAGCAGGTTGCCGTCCACCGCCGACCGCACTGGGTTCGACGGGATCAGCTCCACGATGAAGCGCGCGCCGGTCGGGATCTGGTCGGCGGCGCGGCGCACCGGCCCCGCGTCGGCCATGGCGGCCTGACGCAGCGCCGCCTGCTGGTCGGGGGTCATGGCCGCCAGAGGGAGCAGCAGGGCCGCCACCGCGAAGCCGATGGCGATCGCGGCGAGCGTCGTGCTCCAGAAGAAGCCCAGCACCCTGATCCCCAAGCGCCCGACGCTCTTGATGTTTCCGAGCCCGGCGACGCCCGTGAACACCGCAGTCGCGACGAGGGGAATCACCACCATCGAGAGCAGGTTCAGGAACAGCGTCCCGAGCGGCCGGAGGCCGCCCGTCAGAGTGAGGAGGGCGTGCTGGTGGGTGGAAGGCACCGCAGCCGCGAGTCCCAGTGCGAGCCCCGCGCCGAGCCCCACCGCCATCCAGGCATCGATTCTCATCAGGCCGAGGAAGCTATTATTGACCGTCTGCGCCGGCCAGCATTCACAGGAGGACGACGAAGCCGCGTGACGACCCTTGACGCTGTGCGCCGCGCGCTGCGTGACCACCGCGCCAAGCCTGAGGACGCACCCGACGCCCGCCCCGCAGCGGTCGCTGTGATTCTCGTGGAGGGGCGGCACGGTCTCGAAGCGCTCTTCATCCGGCGCGCCGAGCGATCTGGCGATCCGTGGTCGGGACAGGTCGCCCTGCCGGGCGGGCATCAGGATCCCGCCGACGTGGATCTCGTGGCGACCGCCATCCGGGAGACACGCGAAGAGACGGGCGTGGACCTGAGCGGTGCCGAGCGGCTTGGCGTGCTCGACGATCTCCACCCTCGCACGCCCACGCTGCCGCCCGTCGTGGTGCGACCGTTTGTGTTCGCCCTCGCGTTGCGGCCCGCGCTCGTACCGGGTCTCGAAGTGCAACGTGGCTTCTGGCTGCCGCTCGCTCGATTGTCCGAGCCCGGCGTGCGCCGCGCGGTCACGCTGACCGTCGGCGGCGCCGCGCGCACGTTTCCCGCTTACCTGATCGACGACGAGCTGATTTGGGGCATGACGGAGCGGATTCTGACATCGTTCTTAGAGTTAATCGGCCAGTTGTAGCTGGTCAAAATCCACATTTTTGCTTGACAATATTCACACATTAGGTTAGTCTAATACTCGGGAACACTCTTAAGCCAATCTGTTGCGGCGACGCATCGTAAGGGTTGCCGCGCGGCCCGCGTTTGCGCGCCTTTCCGGCAGGGAGAAACAGGCATGCCCGTACTACTTCGCGACGCTGGCCCGCCCCTGACACCGTCCGTGGAGGACTACCTCAAGGCCATCTACCACCTCTCGAGCCAGGGCGGCTTCGCGACGACAAGCGACATCGCCGGCATGCTCGAGCTCGCGCCGCCCTCGGTGAGCGGCATGGTGAAGCGTCTCTCCGAGACCGGGCTGATCGAGCACGTCCCCTATCGCGGTGTGCAGCTCACGGCGCAGGGACGGCACGCGGCGCTCAAGATGATCCGCCGGCATCGCGTTCTCGAGCTGTATCTCACCCAGCAGCTCGGCTACGACTGGGGCGGCGTGCATGCCGAAGCGGAGCGGCTCGAGCACGCGGTGTCGGACGAGCTGATCGAGCGGATGGCGCGCGCGCTCGGGAACCCGCAGTACGATCCGCACGGCGATCCGATCCCGACGGCGGGCGGAGAGATCGAGGAAGCGGAGCTCCTGTCGGTCGCCGACGCGCCTCTGGGGACGAAGCTGGAGCTGCGGCAGGTGGGGACGCAGGATCCCGCACGGCTGCGCTACTTCGCCGAGCACGGGCTCACCCCCGGCGTCCTGCTCCGCGTGCACGAGCGCCAGCCGTTCAACGGGCCGACGACCATCGCGCTCGTACCGTCCGGCGAGCACCGGGTCGTGGGGCGCGAGCTCGCGCAGCTGCTGTGGTGCCAGGAGATCGGCCGATGAAGCGCCTATCGCGCCGCGAGGCGCTGAAACGCGGGTTGTTGGGCGCGGCCGGCCTCGCGTCGGTCGCCTCGGTGACCAAGGCGTCCACACTCGGCATCCACACGGACCCTCACGTGGTGATGTCCGGCGGCCTGCCGCAGGACGCGGGGATCGACCCCACCGCCTTTCTCACGGCCTTCGACTACGGCGAGGTGAGCCGCCGGGCCAACGGCCAGCGCGTGCGGGAGTATCGCATGACGGCGCTGGACCGGAAGATCGAGGTCATGCCGGGACTGTTCTACGACGCCTGGACGTTCAACGGCCAGGTGCCCGGCCCCACGCTGCGGGCCACCGAGGGCGACCTGGTGCGCGTGCACTTCACCAACGCGGGTCTGCACGAGCACAGCATCCACTTCCACGGCTTCCATGCCGCGGAGATGGACGGCGTGTTCGAGCAGATCCAACCCGGCGGCGGTTATGTGTACGAGTTCGAGGCCGGTCCGTTCGGACTGCACCTCTATCACTGCCACACGATGCCGATCAAGCGCCACATCGCGAAGGGGCTGTATGGAGCGATGATCGTCGACCCCAAGACCCCGCGGCCGGCCGCGCGCGAGCTGGTGATGGTCATGAACGGCTTCGACGTGAATTACGACGGGGAGAACGAAGTCTACGCCGCGAACACAGTGCCGTTCGCCTACCAGGCGCAGCCCATCGCGCTGCGGCGCGGGGAGCTGAACCGGATTTATCTGGTGAACGCGCTCGAGTTCGACTTGATCAACTCGCTCCACATTCACGCCAACTTCTTCCACGTCTACCGGACGGGGACCTCACTCACGCCGAGCGACTACACGGATACCGTCAGCATGGGGCAGGGGGAGCGGCACATCCTCGAGTTCACGTACGACCGGACGGGCAAGTTCATGTTCCACGCCCACCAGTCGGAATTCGCCGAGCTCGGCTGGATGGGGCTGTTCGATGTGCGCGCCGGCGAGAGCGTCGTGGCGTGAACCGGACCCGCCCCTGGCTCTGGTTCGCCCTCCCCCTCGTCCTCCTGGGCGCCCTCTCGCTCGTCGTCACCCGGAGCGGTCTGCTCTCGACCCTCGCACGCGGCGTGCCCCCGGTCGAGGAGCTGACCGTGGACCGGGTGCGGCTCACCCCCGGCCACATGGTGCTGACGGTCGTGAACGGGGGTCCCGACCCGGTCACGGTCGCGCAGGTGATGGTGGACGAGGCGTTCTGGCGTTTCACGATGACCCCGGCTCCCATCGTGGCACGCCTCGGCCGGGCGACGATCGACATTCCATATCCCTGGGTCGTCGGCGAGCCGCACCACGTGAAGCTCGTGTCGGCCAACGGCATCACGTTCGACCACGAGATTCCCGTCGCGACCGAGACGCCGGCGGTCGACCTGAGCTCGCTCCTCGCGTTCACGCTCGTAGGGGTGTACGTCGGCGTCCTGCCCGTGGCGATCGGGCTGCTCTGGCTGCCGTTCCTCCGGCAGCTGGAGCGTCGCTGGCTCCACTTCGCGCTGGCGCTCACCGCCGGTCTGCTGATCTTCCTGGTGGCCGACGCGCTGCACGAGGCGCTCGAGGCCGCGGAGCGGGTGGCGGGGGCGTTTCAGGGAACCGGCCTCGTCGTGCTGGCCACGCTCGGGATGTGGCTCATCCTCCAGGCATTCTCGGGGCGCGGGAAACGGGGTACGGGGAACGAGGCGCCGGAACGCCTCCGACTCGCGTTCCTCATCGCCCTCGGGATCGGGCTGCACAATCTCGGGGAGGGCCTCGCCATCGGCGCGGCGTACGCCCAGGGCGCGGTCACGCTCGGCGCATTCCTCATCGTGGGCTTCATGCTCCACAACACGACGGAGGGTCTCGGCATCGTGGCCCCGATCGCTCAGGACCGGCCGGGGCTCCGCACGCTGGCGCTCGCAGGGCTCCTCGCCGGCGGTCCTACGGTCGTCGGTGCGTGGGTCGGGGGACTCGCCTACTCGTCGTTGCTGGGCGCGCTGTGCCTCGGCGTCGGCGCCGGCGCGATCCTCCAGGTGCTGGGGGTCTTGCACCGGCTGGTGGCGCGCGAGACCATGGGCGGGTTGTGGACCCCGCTCAACGCGCTCGGCGTCGTCGCCGGTCTGGTGCTGATGTACGGCACCGGACTGCTGGTGGCGCGTTGAGCGCGAGCCGGGTCGTCAGGTCGCTTGGGGTCGCGCTGGCCACCGTGGCCGCCGTGACGCCGCGGGGGGGCGCCCAGGAGCCGCAGGACCCGCCCATCGCCGACAACAGCTTTTTGATCGAGGAGGCCTACAATCAGGAGCCCGGCGTCGTGCAGCACATCAGCGCCTTCCAGCTGTTCCGCGGCGCCGACGCGTGGATCTACACCTTCACCCAGGAATGGCCCCTCTCCGGCCGGACGAGTCAGCTGAGCTTCACGCTGCCGGTGCAGCGGACGTCGGACGGCCCGTCGGCCGCGACGGGCCTCGGCGACGTCGCCCTCAACTACCGCTATCAGCTGGCCGGGGCGGACCGGCTGTCCGTCGCACCGCGGCTCTCCCTGCTCCTGCCGACCGGTCGCTCCCGGGCGGATCTTGGTGCCGGCGCGCTTGGCGTCCAGGCGAACGTCCCCCTCAGCCTCGTCGTCGCGAGGACGGTCGTCACGCACTGGAACGCCGGCGCGACGGTGACTCCGTCCGCCAAGAACGCCCTTGGCGCGGAAGCCACGACGGTCGGCTACAACCTCGGCGCGAGCGTGGTGTGGCTGGTGCGTCCCTCCTTCAACGTCCTGCTCGAGGTCGCGTGGACGCGATCAGAGACGGTGGCGGGTTCCGGCGCCACGACCTGGAGCGAAGGCCTCATGCTGAGTCCCGGCATCCGCTGGGCGCACAACCTCTCCCGCGGGCTGCAGGTCGTGCCGGGAATCGCCCTTCCGATAGCGGTCGGCCCGAGCACGGGTGAGGACGCGGTGTTCCTCTACCTGAGCTTCGAGCATCCGTTTCGAAGCGCGCAACGGTGACGCCCGGCTCGCCCCCGCTGCGCCGCCCGACCGAGGCACCGGCGTCCCCGGCCCCCGTCTTGGGGTCCCACCCGGAGCCGGGATGGCGCCGTCCGCGCCTCGCGCCGAGTCTCGCCGAGGTCTATCGCACTGTTCCCGTGCCGGAGGGGCCTTGGTGGCGGAAGGCCCTGGCGTTCGCGGGCCCCGGCTACCTCGTCGCCGTCGGCTACATGGATCCGGGCAACTGGGCCACGGATCTCGCGGGCGGATCGAAGTTCGGGTACGCGCTGCTCTCCGTCATCCTCATCTCCAACTTGCTGGCGATCCTGCTCCAGGGGCTCGCCTCGAAGCTCGGGATCGTCACGGGGCGGGATCTCGCCCAGGCGTGCCGGGACCACTACTCACGGCCGGCGTCCATAGCACTGTGGGTGATCTGCGAGATCGCGATCGCCGCGTGCGACCTGGCGGAGGTGATCGGGTCGGCGATCGCGCTCAACCTCCTCTTCCGGATCCCGCTCCCGTGGGGCATCGCGATCACGGCGCTCGACGTTCTGGTCGTGCTGTTCCTGCAGCACAAGGGCTTCCGCCTGCTCGAGGCGCTGGTCGTGACCCTGATCGCGACGATCGCGGGCTGCTTCCTCTTCGAGATCATCCTCTCGCGCCCCGACCTCCGCGCGGTCGTGACGGGTTTCGCTCCAGACCCCTCGATCCTGCAGGACCGCGACAAACTGTACATCGCGATCGGGATCCTGGGCGCAACCGTGATGCCCCACAACCTGTACCTGCACTCCTCCGTGGTGCAGACCCGGCGTTACGAGGAGACCCGTGCGGGGAAGCGCGTGGCGGTGCGGTACGCCTTCATCGATTCGACGATCGCGCTGTCCTGCGCCCTGTTCATCAACGCGGCGATCCTGATCGTCGCGGCCGCCACCTTCCACACCTCGGGTCACGCCGAGGTCGCGGAGATCCAGGACGCCTACAAGCTGCTGACGCCGCTCCTGGGAGTCGCCGGGGCGAGCGCCGTGTTCGCCCTCGCGCTGCTCGCGTCGGGGCAGAACTCGACCCTCACGGGGACGCTCGCCGGTCAGATCGTGATGGAAGGGTTCTTGAACATCCGGATCCGCCCCTGGCTCCGCCGGCTCATCACCCGGCTCATCGCGATTGTGCCCGCGGCGCTCACTGCTATCTTCTTCGGGGAGAGCGGTACCGCCCGGCTCCTGATCCTCAGCCAGGTGATCCTCAGCCTGCAGCTGTCCTTCGCGGTTTTCCCGCTCGTCCGGTTCACGTCGGACCGGGCGAAGATGGGCGAGTTCGTGAACCCCCGGTGGCTGAAGGCGCTCGCCTATGGCGTGGCGTTCGCGATCGCCGGGTTCAACGCCTGGCTCTTGGTCCAGACCCTGGGGAGCTGGCTCGGCTGATGTACGCGCGGATCCTCGTCCCGCTCGAAAACTCCCCCGCCGATGAGACCATCCTCGCCCACGTACGCGACCTGGCGCACCGCCTCGGCGCCTCCGTCGTGCTGGTCCACGTGGCCGACGGCTGGGTCGCCCGCAACATCAAGCAGCTCGACCTCCGGGAATCCGAGGAGATGCGGGCAGACCGGGCCTACCTGGATGACACGAGCGCCCGACTCGCGGCCCAGGGCCTGGACGTCGACGCGGTGCTCGCCGCGGGCGACCCCGCGAAGGAGATCGCCGCGGCCGCGGAGCGCGAGGGCTGCGACATGATCGCGATGGCCACCCACGGCCACCGGTTGCTGGAAGATGTGGTAAAGGGCAGCACGGCCACGGCGTTACGGCACGCGACGAAGATTCCGATCCTGATGGTGAGGGCGGAGAAGACATAAAAGGCGTGGAAAAGGAACAAGGGACCACGTCGTCTTTTCACGTCTCTCTTTACGTGCTCCTCGCCTGCTCCAACGCCCTCAGGATCGCCGACAACCGCCGGTCTCTCGCTTCCCGCAGTTCGTCCACCTTGCCTTCATATGCCTGCTCGATGCTGTGGATGAGCTCGCGCTGCTGTTCGGGCTCCAGTTTCCGCCAGCTGGCGAGCTCGCCCCACCAGCCTTCGAAGCTCGCGAGCAATCGCTGCAGGAACAGCAGCACGCCACCATCACCCGCCGCGAGGTGGTAGGTGAGGTGCGGGCCCGCCGCGGCCCAGCCGAGCGCGGGTCCGAGCGACACCGCACGGTCCAGCTCATCCACGCTGATCGCGCCGCTCAGCACGAGGTCGATGCACTCGCGCCACATCGCCGCGGCGATGCGCCCGACGACGTAGCCCGGGACCGGCTTCTTGAGGAGGATGGGCATACGGCCGAGCGCGCGCAGGTAGTCCTGGGCGCGGGTCACGGCGGCGGGCGTGGTGCGGTCGCCCGGGACGAGCTCGACCAGGGGAATGAGCTCCGGCGGGTTGAGCGGGTGCGCGACGAGACACAGGTCCTGCCGCCGGCAGCGGGCGAACAGGTCGTGGGGTGGGATCCCCCCGGACGAGCTGGTCCTCAACGCGTCCGGGGCCGCCAAGGCCTCGATCTGTTCGAACAGCTTCTGTTTGGCGATCAGGTCCTCGCTGATCGCCTCGATCACCCAGTCGGCGTCCTGCACCGCCTGGAGCAGGCTCCGCCCCTGGTGGAACTCGAGCAAGCCGCGCTCCACGATCCCCTGCGTCGCGCGCGCCAGCGCCACCAACGCCCGCGCCCGCCGCGGCACCTCGATCGCGGCCCGCTCGAGCTCGCTCGCGTTGGCGTCGAAGATCGTGACCGGCCAGCCCGCGGAGGCGCATAGCGCCGCCCACCCACAGCCGATGTCTCCCGTGCCGATCACGGCAGCCTTGCCAGGCAGCGCGGTCACGCCGTGGCCCTCTCTTCGGCGATCGGCGCGGCGGGCGCGCGCGTCGCCCAGCGGAACACCCGCTCCGCCACGAGGGCGTGCACGGGCTCCATGTCGACGCGGGTCGCGACCCGGACCAGCGCGCCGCCGGGATCGACCCGGGTGTGACCGCGGTGCTGCCCCACGTCGCAATCCACCACGAGCCGGCGCTCCTCGAACCCGAGCACTGCAGGGCGGAGCAAAGCGGCGATGGGCAGCACGTCGTTCACGATGCAGCCGTCCAGCCCCTCGGCCTGCCGGTGGAAGTCGACGTAGAAGCGCAGGGCCTCCTTCATCCACCGCGCCAGGGGCGAGCTCGAGTGCTGCAGCCGGGTCAGCTCCTGCGGGCCGAACACCGCTTCGCGTGTCACGTCGAGCCCCACCATCTCCGTCGGCAGCTGGGCGCGGAGCACGATGTCGAGCGCCTCCGGGTCGCACCACGCGTTGAACTCGGAGAACGGGGTCGTGTTGCCCTTGGCCGCGATGTTGCCCACCATCGCGATGTGCCGAGCCACCTTCGCGCGGACCAGGTCCGGCTCCCGCCGCAGGGCGAGCGCGAGGCTCGTGACCGGTCCGAGCGTCACCAGCGTGACCCGGTCCGGCTGCTCGGCGAGCAGCCGGTCGAGCGACTTCACCCAGTCGAGAATGACGCCCGCGGGCGGCAGCTCGGCGTACCCCAGTCCCGACTCCCCGTGCGTCTCGTGCGCCACGGTGAGCGCGCGCTTGAGCGGCCGGCGCGCGCCGATCGCGAGCTTCGCGCGAGTCCCCGCCCGCCGCAGGATCTCGACGGCGTTCCGGTACGCGTTCTCCACGAGGGTGTTGCCGTACGAGACCGAGATGCCACGGATGTCCAGCTCCGGCGACCCGAGCGCGAGCAGCAGGGCCAGCATGTCGTCGATGCCGGGATCGGTATCGATAACCAAAGGAAGCGGAGAGCGCGGGGTCACCGCTAAAGGCTAGGGCGCGGCCACCTCCTTTGCAATAGTGTCGCGCAACGCGCGGAATTCGTCCGCCCCGCCGAAGCCGAACAGGCGCTCGATGACGAGGCCGCGGCGGTCGAGCAGCACGGAGTAGGGGAGGCCGCGGTAATGGTAGGTCTGCTTCATGCGGCCACCGCCCACGAGGATCGGGAACGGCGGCCGGAACCGGCGCGCGAACGCGCGCATCTTCCCCCGGTCCACGTCGTCCGAGATCGCCGCGATCTCGAACTGGGTGCGGTCGAAGTCGTGGTACAGCTGCGTCATGTGCGGGAACTCCTCGCGGCAGGGATCGCACCAGGACGCCCAGAAGTTCACGAGGGTCACCTTGCCCACGAAACCCGCCAGGCGGACGGTATCTCCCGTCAGGTCGGGGAGCGCGAACGCGGGCGCAAACGGCTCGCGCCCGCGAGGCGTCGCGCCGGCGAGCAGCGAGTCGGCGTCGAGCGGGACGATCTCCCCCCGCGCGTCCAGCGCCACCGCGGTCTCGCGCGGCCCGAGATGGCGCGTCGCGAGAATCGCCCCCGTGGCCGTGTCGAACACGTCCACGCGGAGCTTCGCCGCCGCGGAGTCGTCGGCACCGAGCGCGTAGAGCCGGCCGTCCGGAGCGAGCACGAGCGCGACGTTCACCAGCGCCTTGCGCAGTTCGAGCCTTCCCCCCTTCTGGGGCAGGAACTCCGGATCGGACTCGCGCCGGAACAGCCCGCGGCGGGTGGCCCAGCGCAGCGCCCCGCCGGGCGCGTACTTGCGGATCTCGTCCTGCACGAGCGGCGCGAAGTACACCGCGCCGTCCGGTCCGACGGCCGTCGCGCCGGCGTTGACGATGGCGGTGAGGAGGGGGAGCGCGGGGACGCGTGCGCTGGCCAGTCCCGCCACCGGGCGGCCCAGCGTGTCGAGCATCCGGATCAGCGGTGCGGTGTCCGCTGCGACGCCCTCCCCGAGCACCGGGACGCGGTAAGGGGAGCGCACCGCGGCGATCCGGGTTCCGGCCGCCGCGTAGAGCGAGGCGTAGTCGGGGCTCTGCCACTCGCGCAGCGCGCGGCCCGCGGTGTCGAAGACGACGCCCTCGCCGGTCTCCTCCGTGACCAGCACGTTCCCGCCGAGCGCGGCCACCGCGACCGGCCGCGCGAGCCGCGGGCCCGCGAAGCTCTTCGCGATACGGAGCGCACGGTCAAACGCGAGGATCCGACTGTGCTCGGGATCGGGCGCCCAGGACAAGCCGCCCTGGATCGCCGCGGGGGAGCGGTTGAGGAAGAGGAGGCGGAAGCCGCCGGGGGCCGGGGAGCGGCAGGCCGAGAGCGCCGCGACCGCGAGCGCGGCGCCCCCTGCCAGCCTCCGGCGCATCAACTCTCGGCCGAAACCGTCTTGATCTCGATCGTGTGCAGGCCGCTCACGGACCGGTGCGTGCCCGTCACCTTCACCTTCCCCTCGGCGTACTGGGCCAGCTTCGAGTTCTGGGGATCGCCCGGCTTCGAGCTCACCGGGACGTAGATCGTGCCGTCGCTCGACAGGATCCCGTAGGGCACGCCCGCCTTGGCGCACGCCTGCGCGCACGCCTTGTGGCCCGCGCCCGACGCGCCGTTGGTGGTGTAGCAGTTGAGGTCGATTACCTGGCCCGTGATCGTCATCTCGTCGCCGGCGGCGGCGCCGTGGCCCTGCGCCGCGAG
>WNFV01008188.1_pt1 | contig 11868 bp, 13 predicted proteins | sample 5400101 | NCBI WGS metagenome assembly WNFV01 (sample SAMN13153361, study PRJNA577476) | soil metagenome | isolation source: 115 cm soil or saprolite under grassland replicate 1 | place: USA:California | collected 2016-06-15
CACCTTCGTCGTGCTGCACACGCCGGTGACGTGGGCTCCGAACGCCTTGGCGATCTGCACGGCGAACGACCCCACGCCTCCCGCCGCGCCGATGATCAGCACCTTCTGCCCCGGCTGAACCCTTCCCACGTCGCGAAGACCCTGGAGCGCGGTGAAGCCGGAGGTGGGAACGGTCGCCGCCTGCTCGAAGGTGAGGTTCGCCGGCTTGGGCGCAACCTTGTCCTTTCGAGCAGTCGCGTACTCGGCGAAGGAGCCGTCGCAGGTGCCGAACACCTCATCGCCCGGCTGGAACTGCGTGACATCCTTGCCGACAGCCTCGACGTGACCTGCCACATCGATGCCCCGGACGCGGGCCTTGGGCGCGCGGAGCCCGTAACCCGCGATGCGGATCAGGTACGGCAGGCCTGTCATGATGTGCCAGTCCCCGATGTGTGCACCCGCCGCGTGAACGCGGAGCAGCACGTCGTCATCGCCGACCACCGGTTTGTCGATGTCCCTGAGGTCTAGGACATCGGGCGTGCCGTACGTGTCTTGGACGATTGCCTTCATGGTGTCTCTCCTTCCTGTGGGATTCTCTTGAGTCGCCGAGAGCCGGCGGACGCAGGGCCTTGTGCCGGAGTTCCGCAGCTTGTAGGCACATGACCTTGCTTGATCTGCTCTGAACTGCACGAATGCTTGGACGTGGGAGTCCCGGGCGTGTGCCCACGAACCCGTGTTCTCCCTCGTCGCGCCTCATATGCCCACCCAGGGTCCCGGCAAAGTCGCGATATGCACCAAATGTCCGAACATGCCTGCTGCTGGAATCTGGCTCCCGGCCTGGACCAACGCGGTAGCGAAGCGCCGGGCCACGACGTGGGGCCCTCGGACAAATAGGGACGAATCGCGACTTTGCCGGGACCCTGTATGCCCACCTGATACGGAACTCGAGCTCTGGACTGTTCCGCGGGAGCTTCTGATTGCATTGGATTACCCGAATTCAAATCGATGCCCGCTCGATGCCTGCGTTCTAACACACACATAGCTGCTCAGCCAGTGTCCTCAACGTCGGCGCGCACCGCCTCGATGGCTTTACGCAGCATCGAATCGTCGGTCAGCTCCACCGCTTCGGCGAGGCGGCCCAGCGCGGCGCGTTGTCGATGCTCACGTAGGTCGAGGAACGCCAACTCGAGATGGAACCAGCCGAAGCCAGGATCAAGGTCCACGGCCATTTCGAGGTGTTCGCGAGCGGAGCGCAGCCGAGCAGTGAGCGACCCATGGCCGGTTACGACGATGCCGACCGCCCAGGCGGCGTGCTCGTCGGCCAGCCGGGTCGTATCGGTAGGCGTCCAATCGGTGAAGATGCGAAGATTGTCGAGCAGCCGACTCATCTCGGTGCCGACTTTTGCTGCGTCGTTGAACCGTCTGGCAGCCACGAGGCATTGCACGGCCAGGACGGCATGCTGCGCCGCCCCCACCTGCCCGACGAGCGCGGCGGGCACCTGCATGGCCCGCTGAGCCTCGGCCGCCGCTACCTCGTAGTCCCCGCGATCGAGCGCAAGTCGAGCGGCGAATTCGTGCCGGGCCGCCTCAAAGCCTCTCGCCGGCTCGTCGCCTGCGGCGGCCAATGCCTGCTGCGCTTCGTCGAGGTCGCCGAGTCTGCGCAGCAGCTCTGCCTCAACGGCATAGGTGAAACCAACGGCGCGACGGTGACTCATGGTTACCCACATCTGCCGCGCCGATCGCACGCACTTCAGGCCTCGGTGAAGGTCACCGGCCGCCAGGAAGTTGTCGGCGGCGTTTGTAAGACAGCGGGCCCGCGTCCAGGAGTCAGCTGCGATAGGATCGTTCAGTAGCGCGAGGTTAAACTCCGCGCCATGGCGTGGCTCGCCCAGCACCTCAGACCAGCCCGCTCGGTCGGCGTCGACCTGCCACACCCGATCCGGCGTATGCTCGACCGCCAGCCGCCGGGCCTTGTCGTAGAGCTCTCTCGCGGCGGACCTTGCGCCACCTCTGACGAGCGCCGAAGCCTGGTACAGCAGCAGGATGAGTTGGCTGTGAGGCCATTCGGTCTGCGTGAGCTGTCGGTACTGGCTGGAGATGGCGGCTAACAGGCGGGCCGACCGAGGGCCGAGGAACGTGAGTACGCCAATCGCCACCTCGCGGTTGGCTGATGGGTCTTCGGTCATATCGAGCCGTGCGCAGGGACGGCGTCAAGGAGATAGCGAGCGGCGCCGTCGAGGTCGCCAATCGCGGGGAGGGCAGATACCAGGCTGACGAGTTGCCACACCACCACTCTGAAATTCTCTGCCTTGGTTGCTCGTTCAAGAGCCTCCCGCCGGGCGGCTACCTCCCGGACCGGCTCCCAGAGCTGCTGATAAACATCCGCCTTCGCGCTCCAAGGGGACCAGGCATTCCAGTCGTCAGTATGATGCTCGTCGTGGATGGCAATAGCGCGGTCCAGCGCCGCCTCTGCGTCAGCGAAGCGGCACTGCCCACGCAAGCCCCTCGCCTTTTGGATGTAAGTCCAAGCTGCCAGCTTGAGGTCAACATCCTCAAACCGCTCCACTCGCCCGAGGTGCTGGTCCGCCTCAGCCCAACGCATGCGAGCATTCGCAAGCCGCGCCGCGAAGTAAGCCGCCCACCCCTTATGCCAGGCGCGCGCCTCGGGCGACACCATATCCGCGTCCTCGGCGAATGCGCTCACGAGCAGGCCGCACAGGCCGTACCGGCGCTCATGCTCCAACTCCCAGAACGTGGCCTCCAGCCATCGGCGGCCCTCATCGGGACTGATCATCATCGCTACATGCAGCGCCTCGATGGCGGGGCGGACCAGGAGTTCCTCTGTACGCTCCGCGGCATGGCCATACCGGGCGGGATTGACTCGGCGCATGAGGGGGCCGACTCGCGCCAGTGCCCCGGCAGCGATGCGGGCCTGCTGATAACACCTGGTGTAGTACGACAGGAGCCGGCGCAGGTGCTCATCTCGGTCTCCACCAGACAGCACCTGCCCCTGCCATCGCTCGAGCAGCGCTTGCCGGATCGAGTCGTGCAGGGAGAGCTGACCATCGGAACGCTCGTAGACGAATGGATAGGCGACCAGACGCGAGAAGGCCTCCCTGAACTCGGCCTCGGCCGGGACCCGGCCCGTGAGCTCGGCCAGGGTCGTCGCATCGAAAGAGCGGGGCAGGGCAGCAACCATCAGCAGATCCTGCAGCACTGGGTCACGGGCCTCAGCGAGCGTCACAAGCCGTTCGACGAGAATCTTCTCCGCCGACTGCGGATTGGCGCGGAGAGCATCGAGTGTCTCTGAAGGCGGCTGCTTGCTCATGCCGTTTCCTCAGACACGAGCACCTTGGCGAGCGCGAGCGCATACGTGAGAGTGTGTCCCTCGCCAAGCGCACGGTGAATAAACGCAATCTGGGTCTGGTCGAGAGTGTTGAAACCGTGAACTTTGAGGAACTGGTCCACATGGAGAAGGCCCCAGCTGCTCAGCGACGCGATCGGCTCAATACACTCGCGGTGCTCGGGCCTGAGGCGACCCTCCAGCAGCTCGGCCACGCCTTGGCCTGCTAGCACCACGATCAACTTGTGGCGCTTCCAGTCGAGCAACACTCGCTTGTGGACAAGCTCCAGAAACAACCAGCGCCGCAGCTCCTCGCTCGCCTGCTCAACGGTGTCGAACAGCAGCACGACCGGGCGCTCTTGAGAGCATGTCATCAGGTCGCCGAGGAAGACCTCAATGCACCGCGCTCGGGCCGTGCTCTCGGCCTCTTCGTCCCACGGAGGTGGTGTGACGTTGACGTTCTCGGCACGCCCGATGTCGAACAGGGTTCCGGCGACCCTCGCCGGACCGCTCACGCGGGCGCCCCGGAGGTCCACCGCGCCTTGCACCGACCGGAGCCGCTCCGAGAAACGGGCGGTGTCACGGAAGGTACGGGCGAGGTTGAGGTCGTCGAAAATCGGGAAGGCGACGCCCCCAGCGCTGAGGTCCTTCCGGAGGGGTCTAATTATGGCGAACAGGTCGGGTCTGCTTGTGAACTCTTCAAATGGGATGAGCGCAACCGGGATGTCATGGATGTAGTCACATAGGTAGCGCAGCCTGCGGAGAAGGACAGACTTGCCCATTCCGTTCTTGTCGCTCACCACGAGGACACGCCGCGGCGTGTCGCACCGCAACATACCGGCGAAGATCTCCGCTTCGGCCTCTCTGTCAATGATCTTCGTCACGTCGATACCCGCCATTGCTCACCCTCCGGCAGCGAGCACGCTGAATACCTCGCCGAGCGCCGTTAGCACGCTCGGATCGCTGGCAGCAGCCTCGCAGTACGCCGCCACCTCCTCGTCGGAGAGCGGCGGTCGTAGGCCTCGCCCGATGGACCGGAGATGCCTGCTTACCTCTTGGCGGTCGAGCGGCCCGAGTTCGATAACCTCATCGGCAATTTCGCACAGCCCAGCCAAGGCCTCGACCCGGTCGGTGATTACCAACACAAGCGGTGCCTGCGACGTGTGGAGGTGGGGGATCAGCCGGCCAGTGAACCACATGGCGAGGGTAGTGCTAGGCGAATAGCCGTCGATGGCGACGATGGCGGGTCTCGCCCCATCCAACAGCGCGAACACGGCCTGTTCGTCCTCGTTTCCGCCTGGAGCGTCGTCCTCGCGGCCCAGCAGGGCGGCGAGGACACGGCGGACGTCGATCAACCTCGTTGTTCGTTCGAGCACGATGGGGTCGTCGCAGCCGACCGCCCTGTAGCCCATTCCCTCGGCGGCCTCGCCGATCCGGGCGAGGAGGTAGGTACGCCCACTGCCCGGCGGGCCAGCGATAAGGACGACCGAAGACGTGCGCATCTCCAGCCGGGCGAGCAGTGCCGCCCAGGCCGCTTGGCGACCGACGGGTGCGTCAAGCATGAATCTACGCCTGGTTCTTGGTGCCGGGCGTCGGAGGCGCAGGTGTCGACCACCTTGACGGCACCGGTGACTCTGACGACCCGGCATGGTAGACAACCCCGGCCACCGTGCCGCCAGTGATCTGGGCGTGGCGAGCGTCGACCGCGCCCACGATCTCCCCCATGAGCTTCCAGCTGGCGACACCCGGCTCGGCCTCCGCCTCGAGGAGCTGGGCAACCTCCCTGCGGAACCCCTCGTCCTGCTCGAGCTTCCGCAGAACGAGCTTCTCGAGCGCCTCCTGCATGACCTCGGGCTGGCGTTCGAATATAGCGACGATGTCCTGGTCATCGCGCGATTGCAGTGAGCCCTTCACTCGGTCCCACAGGCGCTGTGCAGTCCCGACCAGCCCATCTGCCACCGACTGCGTGGTCCGCTCCCCGAGTTCGGTGCCGAGGCTCTCCGCGCCCTTCTTCAGCAGCGGAATAAGAAACGAACTGACCAGCGAGGTCGCCATCGTCGCGAGCTCGATCACAGGCCCCCTCCTTCACCAGCTCTCAAGCGAACATTTTTGAGCATGTGAGCTTGTAGCTTAGCGTACTTCACCCGAAAAAGGACGGCTGTAACCATTGGTGAGCCAAGGGAGGGATCGCCTGTACTGATCCATCTGTCGGTTCGCCCGATCTCGCCCCGGTGACGGTAGGCGGCAACCAGCGGGCCAAGCCCGCATCCAGTCAGTCCTGATCCATGGCCGGTGCGGCACGCGTCGGCATGCATCCGGCTCTGAGGTTCGTGAAATGATGTGACACTCAAGCTCGACTTCAGTAGCAAGTGGGCATATGAGGCGCTGACGAGGGAGAACACGGGTTCGTGGGCACACGCCCCGGACTCCCCGTCCAAGCATTCGTGCAGTTCAGAGCAGATCAAGCAAGGTCATGTGCCTACAAGCTGCGGAACTCCGGTTGTGGTCGGGTGGTCATTCCTGGGTGCCCGGGTATTGGAACACCTCGTCGAGCGGTACGTTGAACACTCGCGCGATCTGGAACGCCATCTCGAGGGAAGGCGAGTAGCGCCCCTGCTCGATGGCGATGATGGTCTGGCGGGTCACGCCGATGCGATCTGCCAGATCCGCTTGTGTCATCTCTCCGTGCGCGAATCGGAGGGATCGGATCGCGTTCGTGACTTTGGTTGGCTTCACCTTGGCTGAAAGCCTCGGCGGTAGGCGACGATCTTTGCCGCAGACCCAAGGATCGACGACAGGACAAACGCCAGGTAGATCACGTTGGCGATCCAGAAGTGGCTCAGCTCGGCCATCGACATGCCGAGTGCCGCCACTCCACCTATGACGACGAATGATTGGCCGGTGTATTCGCCGAACCGATTGATCTCTCTGTCGCGCTGGTCCTTCTTGTCGGCGTCCTTGGGTGAGGCGATCGCGACCACGATGTGGAGCACGATCGATGCTGCAATCGCGGCGCCGATGGTCCACAGCAGCGTCGATACGTACGACACCTCGGTGAGAGGGGTGTTTTCCGCTCCGCTTCGACAGAGACGACCGGGCGCGGGGCCTTGGCGCTGCAGGCGCGGCGGTTGGCTCGGCGGCAAGGCCGAGCGGCTCGTACGCGACGATCGCGGCCGGATCCGTGCCGCACTCCGGACAGTGCTGGGAATTACATCCGTGGTCAGCCGGCCTCGTCATCGTGCGGTGACGGCGGGCTTCGATGATGTGGCCGCAGAAGAGCCGCACGCGCCAGCGCATGATCTGCGAGTCCGGTGTCGGCTGCGACAGCAACATCGCGACCTTCTCGAGGACCTCGTCGGGCAGCGGCGGCATCTTGGCTGCCTGGCGTCGGGCGTGTTCACGTATCTCTTGCAAGCTGCGCTGCCGCTGACGATCCCGCCGTGTGAGTTCATAGTCCTCCAACGGCGTGCCAAGACGTTCGTACTTCTCGTTCATGGAAGGTTCCTCGAGCCATGATCGGTCGGGAGCACCTCGATGGTGCCGCATCCCTTGAGTAGGACTAAATGAACCTATTGGACAGGCGCATCAGCGGGATCGGCCTGAACTTCCAGACGCAGCCACCCTGTCGGCGTGTGGACCGAGGCGATGCAACGACTGCGCTCGCCGTGGGCGGTCAGCCCCTCCAGTCGTGTCAGCCGCAGCGCCCGGCACACGGCACGAGCTTTAGTCTGCTAACATCGTCATACAGTGTTTTACAACCGAAGGGAAGGTCGATGGCGCATTCTGCTGCAGCCAAGCAGCCGCTCGCCTTTCGGGTCCCACCCCGCACCCTGGAGCACCTCAGGCGCCGTGCCCGTGAGGCCGGCCAACCGCAAACAGCCCTCGCTGAACGCTACATCGAGGAGGGCCTGCGGATGGACGAGCATCCACTGATCTACTTCCGCGACGGCGCCAGTGGCCGACGCCCAGCACTGCTTGGCACTCGACTCGACGTGGCCGACGTCATTGAGACGATTCGACAAAACGACAGATCGGTCGAGCGGACAGCCGCCTACCTCGAACTACCGGTTGACCGGATCGAGGCATGCCTGCGCTACTACGCCGATTACGGCGACGAGATCGACGAGTGGATCGACCGGGCGCGTGCGATCGCCGAGCGCGAGGAGGCGCGCTGGCATCGGCGCGGCAAGGCGCTGGCGTGAAGTTGCTTCTCGACGAGCACTACTCGCCCGAGATCGCCCGACAGCTTCGCACCCGAGGCCATGACGTCGTCGCGGTCGCTGAGCGCGCCGATCTAGTTGGGCTCAGCGACGACGAGCTCCTTCGGCGGATGGCGCAAGAACGGCGGGCGATCATGACCAACAACGTCAAGGATTTCATGCCACTCGCCAGCCGCGCGGCTCTAGGGGCCGACGACCACTATGGGCTGTTGTTCACCTCCGACAGAAGCATGCCAAGGCGCAGCGATGCAATCGGCCGCTTCGTCGATGCGCTGGATGCCTTCCTGCAACGCCACCAGGGCGAGGACAGCTACCGCAACCAGGTCCAATGGCCTTCAGCGCGTTGAGCCCGCGCGCAAGCCAATGAAGGCAGTACCCGGGCCCGGGGGAGCTGAGGTTCGCATCGCAGGGCTGGCCAAGGCAGCCCGCTGGGGATCGAACGCTTCACGTCTTGAGAGCCAGCACACGCGGCGTGTGGATTTCGCCCGTCACGGTGGGCGTCCACATCCAGCCGCCACGGGTGGACGCCGAAGGTGCAGACAAAGCGGCGCAGCCTCCCGCGCCAGGCGGTTCGGCGCCTCGGCGACGACTGTTGGGTTCGGCTGCCCGAACTGCCAAGGCTCGGCCAGTCGCCTGGCAGATTCGAACTGGCGTTCGAGTAGCCCACACACACCTTTTCGAACCCCGAGGAGCTGCGAGTTCGCATCACCGGGCTGGCCAAGGCGGCTGGCTGGACACCTTGAGAACCTCCGCCATGGTCACCGGCCGACCATCCGCCAGGCCGCCCGGTGCCCTCCGCTGAGCAGGCGTAGCGGTCGATCCCAGCTATGGTACGAATGCGCGCTGTACGGCTCGCTTGACGCGCGCCACCGCCTTGCGGGTCCCCGGGTCCCGCTCGTCCTGATCGAGTTCGTGGGCCTTCCACAGCCGCGCAAGCCACCGGTCACGGGTCTTGGCGTCGGCCGGCGCCGCCGCGACTTCACCTGGTCAGGACGGAACGGAGCCAGCCGGGCGGGCGCTCACTTCCCGTGGGGGTACAGGTCGGTGGACCACTACGCCTACTGGGGCTCACACAACGCTGGCGCTGTAGAGCTGCATCGAGATGAGGCGCCGTGCTCGAAACAGCCGGGTTCGTGGGTCGCTCAGAGGGCTTTACGAACCGCCAGCAGCTCCAGGTCGCCCTCGAGGGGCCGTCTGGTCTGCGAGGACCCGCACCTGGATGATCGCCGAGCCGCGGGACTTCACGGTTCTCGACTGACCCGGACGTTGGGGTAGGGTTCGGTTTCGGTCACGGTCACTTCGGAGGGCTGCATGTCCGATTCCGTCCCAGCGTTGGCGGCGGTGCTGACCCACACCGCGCTGCGGCGGCTCGCTGGTCCGCGGAGCTTCGAGCGCGGGGAGGGCTACGCGGCGGACGGCGCGGTTGGCGCCCTTGCCGAGGACGACGCCGCTGGCGTGGTCGCGGCGCGGGTGCGTGGCACCGACACCTACCGGGTGCGCCTGTGGGCCGAGGGCGCAACCCTGGCGTTCTCGTGCACCTGCCCGGTCGGGGCTGACGGTGCCTGCTGCAAGCACTGCGTCGCCGTGGGTCTGGTGTGGCTGGAGCGGCGCGACGGGGCAGCGGAGGAGGGGTCGCGGGGGTCGGCGGTCACGATGGCCTACGTCCGCGCGCACCTGGCCGGCCAGCCGAAGGAAGCCCTGGTGGAGTTGCTCGTCGCCCAGGCGATGGAGGACGACCGGCTGCGCCGGCGCCTGTGCCTGGAGGTGGCCAGCACGGCGGCACGGGTCGGCGACCGGCCGGGCGTGGCCGGCTTGCGGACGCTGATCGATGAGGCGGCACGTGTCGACGGCTACCTCGACTACGACCAGACCTACGACTACGCGGCCGGCGTCGACAACGTGATCGACGCGCTGGAGACCCTTCTGGACAAGGGGCACACGGCGAGCGCCGTCGAGCTCGTCGAGCACGCGATCGACACCGTCGAAGCGTCGATGGGCGCCGTCGATGACTCCGACGGGCACGTCGGGGGCCTGCTGGCGCGCCTCGCCGAGCTGCACCTGGCCGCCTGCGAGCAGGCGGACCTCGACCCGGTCGAGCTGGCCGGGCGGCTCTTTGCCCGGGAGCTGAACGGGAACACGGATACGTTCTTTGGAGCGCTCGCGACCTACGCCGAGGTGCTCGGCCCGCAGGGGCTTGCGGCCTACTGCAAGCTCGCCGAGGCCGAGTGGGAGCGGGTGACGCCGCTTACCGCAGGCGAGCGGTACACCTTCGATCACCGGCGGCTCCGGATCACCCAGATGATGGAAGCCCTAGCTGGTCTGGCAGGCGACGTGGACGCTATGGTGGCGGTCAAGCGCCGCGACCTCTCCCATCCGTACGCCTACCAGCAGATCGCCGAGGCGTACCGCGAGGCCGGCCGGTACAACGAGGCACTCGACTGGGCCGAGCAGGGGATGGCCGCGTTCCCCGAGCCGCGCGCCGATGCGCGGCTGCGCGCGTTCCTCGCCGAGGAGTACCATCGCCGCCGGCGCCACGACGAGGCGGTGGCGCTGCTGTGGCAGGCGTTCAGCCAGGCGCCGCGGCTGGAGCCCTACCAAGAGCTGCGGGCGCACGCCGAGCGTGCCGGGCAGTGGCCGGCGTGGCGGGAGCGGGCGCTGGCGGTGCTGCGGGAGCGGGCGCTGGCGGTGCTGCGGGAGCAGGTGGCCGCGGCGCGGCGTACCAGCGCGCCTGGCGGCTGGGGTTGGGCTGCCGCCGACCACTCCGAGCTGGTCCGGGTGTTCCTGTGGGAGGGCGACATCGAGGCGGCCTGGGCCGAGGCGCAGGCGGGCGGCTGCGCCGACGCGCTGTGGCTGGACCTGGCCGCCAAGCGAGCCGACACGCACCCAGAAGCGTCCCTGCCGATCTATCAGCGCGCGGTCGATCAAGCGCTGACGGTCACCGGCAACGACGCCTACCAGCAAGCCGTCGACCTGCTCGGCAAGGTGCGCGACCTCTTGCGCCGCATGGGCCGGGAGGCTGAGTTCGCGCCGTACGTGGCGTCGGTGCGCACCACCCACCGGCGCAAGCGCAACCTCATGAAGCTGCTCGACGCCACCGGCTGGTGACCTCGGTATAGCGAGAGGTTGCTGACCGGCCGGCGACCCTCCCAGTCGGCCGCGAGGAGGCTCGATGAAGCAACCGCCACGTGATGAGGAGCGGGAGCGGCGCATCCGGATGGAGATCGTCGTCGATGCGTACGGGCCCGAAGAGCAGGCGATGGGCTGGTACTACTACCTCGAGGACCAACTCTCCCTCCCGTTCCTGGCCAGGTGCATCGCCAAGCGTGCCACCTCACCGCTCCAGGTGGGCGACGAGGTTGAGGTCGTCGGGATGGCTCCCGAAGAGGAGTGCCAGCACGAGATGTTCGTGGCGATCCGCTGGGAGCGCGACACCATCGCGGTCCCGCTGTCCCAACTCGAGGGCGTCGCGGTCGACGAACAGACACGGCAGGCGGTCGAGGACTGGCACTACTGGGCCGCCCGCTACGAGCTCTGAGGGGCTCTCGATCCCCGCCCAGCGAGAAGCCTGCGTCCGCCCCACTCGCCGACGAGCTTGCCCAGCGAGGCCTGCGGGGGCGCGGGCGGCGCGACTACCCCGAAAAAGCCCCTGACGGTCAGCGCCGTCGCCGACCTGCTCGCCAACCCGGTCTACGTCGGCATGGTCGAGTGGGCGGGCGTCACCTACCCGGGCCAACACGAGCCGCTGGTCAGCGCCGACACCTTCCACCGCGTCCAGCGACTGCTTGCGGCCAGAGCCGTGCGCGGCACCCGCGAGCGCCGCCACACCCATGAGCTCAAGGGCGTGCTGTGGTGCGGGGTCTGTGGCCGGCGGCTGTCCCTGACCCTCGCCAAGGGCCGCTACCTCTACTACCTCTACTACCTCTACTACCTCTACTACCTCTACTACCTCTACTACCTCTACTACCTCTACTACCTCTACTACCTCTACTACCTCTACTACCTCTTACTACTACTACTACTACCTGGGGCAGAAGAACCAGGCCCGCACCGGCTGCCGCTGTGACTTTGCAGGTTAGTTGGCCCCTGTGCACGGGAGGTGACCCCGAAGATGGACGTGGTGTGACTCGCAGTCATGGTTGGCGGATCGCAACCGTATCTGGCGGTCCTGGCACCCTGGCATTTGCCGGCCGGAGCCTGTCAACCTGTGTGGGACAGATCAGCCGGGAAATTGCTGAGGCGCCTCCGTTGGGTCGAGGGGCTTGTTGATCCACACCTGCCCGGGAAGCTGGAGGGGCTGGGGTGGCTTGCGGACGAACCGCTCGGGAT
>WNFV01008189.1_pt1 | contig 11867 bp, 9 predicted proteins | sample 5400101 | NCBI WGS metagenome assembly WNFV01 (sample SAMN13153361, study PRJNA577476) | soil metagenome | isolation source: 115 cm soil or saprolite under grassland replicate 1 | place: USA:California | collected 2016-06-15
CGCGTCCGGCCAGGCGGTACCCTTCCGCGATAGTCAACGCCTCGAATCGTTTTTCGATCCCCTTGTGGACGTAGCCAAGGCGCTCCTCCAGTCTGAGCACCTTCTCGCCAACGACCTGAAAGCGGAAATGGCCCGGCTCGATGATGCCTGCATGCACCGGCCCGACGGCGATTTCATGCACGCCGTCGCCGGCCACGCGTACGAACGCATAGTCTTCCTCGCCGGGTTCCCATTTCGGAGAGGCTTCGAAGTCGCGCCGCAGCGGAAACTGGTCGATCGGCCACGCAGCCTGCCAAGCCCACGGCCGCTGGTCGTCGGCGTCGCACTGCACGCCGACGAGATCGAAGGCCGCGCGCTGCATCCGATTGGCGGCCGGGAAAATCACCGAGAGGTCGGGATAGCGCGCGCCCTCGTCAGGCAACGTATGCTCGAGCAGCGTCAAGCCATCGCCGCTTTTGAGCAGCACGCGCAGGCAGAAGCCGCGCTCGCGGTCGCGCTCGTCGCTCGCCCACAATGCGACGAGTTGCCCACCCTGCTCCCACGCGAGCCGACACGCGGCAATGAGCTGGCCCGAGCCGACCGGACAACGCTGCGCCGGGACATTGCAGGCGAGCGATGCCGTGGCGATGCCGAGCGGAGAGACGTTCATCACAGGACCCATCAGCCGATAAGTTTTGCCGCCTGGCGATACCAGTCGGCAAGAAACGGTGGAATCCACAAGCCCAGTGTCAGCACGATCGCCATGTGCGCGAATACCGGGACGACCGCGGGCCTGTGCGGTAGCCGCCCCGCGGTCGGCTCGCCGAATACCATCGGTTGCACTTTGCTGAACACCGCCGCGAACGCCACGCCGAGCGCGCCGAGCAGCAGCGGCGTCGCCCAGGGCTGCTCGCGCATCGCGGTCGTCAGGATCAGGAACTCGCTGGCGAACACGCCGAATGGCGGCATGCCGAGGATCGCCAGCGACCCGAGCGCAAGCGCCCAGCCGAGCATCGGGCTTGTCGTGATCAGGCCGCGAATCTGGTCCACCATCTGCGTGCCGGTTTTCTGAGTAGCGTGCCCGACCGCGAAAAAGATCGCTGACTTGGTGAGCGAATGTACGGTCATGTGCAACAGCGCGGCGAAATTGGCGATCGCCCCACCCATGCCGAAGGCAAAGGTGATGATGCCCATGTGCTCGATCGATGAGTAAGCGAACAGCCGTTTGATGTCCTTCTGCCGCGACAGCAGGAACGCCGCGACGACAACCGACAGCAGGCCGAAGCCCATCATCAGCTCTTTCGCGAATTCCGTGTGTACGGCGCCTTCGATCAGCACCTTGCAGCGCACGACTGCGTAAAGCGCGACGTTGAGCAGCAGGCCTGAGAGCACAGCGGACACCGGTGTCGGGCCTTCGGCATGCGCATCGGGCAGCCAGTTATGCAGAGGGACCAGCCCGACCTTGGTGCCGTAACCGACGAGCAGGAACACGAAAGCGAGCGAGAGCACGGTGGGCTCCAGCTGACCCTTCACGGCGTTGAGCTCGGTCCAGAGCAGCGCTCCACCCCCGGCGCCGAGCAGCTTTTCCGCCGCGAAATAGAGGAGGATCGTGCCGAACAGGGCCTGCGCGATACCGACCCCGCACAGGATGAAATATTTCCACGCCGCTTCGAGGCTTGCTGGGGTCCGATACAGGCTCACCAGCAGCACGGTGGTCAGCGTTGCGGCTTCCAGCGCGACCCACAGGATGCCCATGTTGTTGGTCAGAAGCGCCAACAGCATCGTGAAATTGAACAGTTGATACATGCTGTGGTAGAGCCGCAGCCGCGCTGCGGTCAACTTGCCGTGCTCCTGCTCGATCTTCATGTACGGTCGCGAAAAGATCGCCGTCGTGAAGCCGACGAATGCGGTCAGCGCGACCAGGAACACGTTGAACGGGTCGACGAAGAGCTGCCTGTCGAGAACCAGCATCGGGCCTTCAGCAATGACGCGTCCGGTCAGGAACGCCGCAGCAATGACGGTCAGCAGGCTGAAGGCGACGTTGACTTCGGGCGCGTGCTCTCGCTCGCCGATGGCGGCCAGCACCAGCGCGCCGGCCAGTGGCAGCCCGAGGACGGCGAGGATTTCGATCACTCCGCGCCCTCCTTGAGGGCGTGACGCCGAATGTGACGGTGGTGCGTCGGGCTCACTCGGTCGCGCGGCGGCGCGCCCTTCGGGCCTTGCCTCGGCCTGCCGGCCTCGGCCGCCGCGCTCACTCGCCCTCCTTGAGCTTTTCCAGGTGGTGCAGATCCAGGCTGTCGAACTGCTCGCGGATCTGGAAGAAGAACACGCCAAGGATCAGCATGCCGACGAGCACGTCGAGCGCAATGCCCAGCTCGACGACCATCGGCATGCCGTAGGTCGCGCTGGTCGCCGCGAAGAACAGGCCGTTTTCCATCGCCAGGAAGCCGATCACCTGCGGGATCGCCTTGCGGCGCGTGATCATCATCAGGAACGCCAACAACACGCTCGCCATCGCGATGCCCAGCGTGCTGCGCGTGACCGTGCTCGCGAGCTGCGAGATCGGTACCGCAAGATTGAAGGCGAACACGACGAGCACGATGCCGATGATCATCGTCGTCGGCACGTTGATCAGCCTCTCAAACTCCCACCGCACGTCGAGCTGATTGATCAGCCGGTGCAGCAGCCATGGCAGCACGAAGACCTTGAGCAGCAACGTGAGTACCGACGACCCGTACAGATGGGGTTGATGCGTCGCGTAGGCGACGATTGCCGTCGAGCAGGCGAGCGCCAAGCCCTGCGCGGCAAACAGATTGATCAGCGTCAGCACGCGGCGCTGCGCCAGCATCGCGAACGCGAGCAGCAACAGCACCGCAGCGAGCAGGTTGATCAACTGAGCAGAGAGCGGCAGGTTGCTCATCAGCTCCCCAGCAGCAGGTTGACCAGCATTCCCAGCACCGCGAGCAGGAAGGCGGTGCCGAGAAACTCGGGCGCGCGAAAGATGCGCATCTTCGCCGCCAGCGTTTCGATCAGCGCGAGGACGAACCCCCCGATTGCGAGTTTGCCGATCAGCACCGGCGTTGCGATGAGAATCGCCAGCCAATCGTCGCTCGCGCCGGCGATGCCGTACGGGAAGAAGAGCGCCAGCCCGATGCACCAGTAGTTGAACAGCTTCAACGCTGCCGCCCACTCGATCAACGCCAGGTGGCGCGCCGAATATTCGAGGATCATCGCCTCGTGGATCATCGTCAGCTCGAGGTGCGTTGCCGGATTGTCGACGGGGATACGTGCGTTCTCGGCGATCGAGACCATCGTGAAGGCAACGCCGGCGAAGGCGAGGCTCGGATAGATCGCCAGGTGGCGATGCGCAAGAGTATCGACGATCTGCGGCAGCGAGGTGCTGCCCGAGATCAGCGACGCGGTAAACAGGACCATCAGCAGCGCCGGCTCGGCGAGAAAACCGATGAACATCTCGCGCCGCGCGCCCAGGCTTCCGAACGCCGTGCCGATATCCATCGCGGCCAGCGCGCCGAAGACGCGTGCCAGCGCGAACAGGCCGACCAGCGCGATCGCGTCGGCCGCAGTCCCGAAAGGCAGGTCGGTGGCGAGCGAAGGGACGATCGCCGCCGCGCAGACCATGGCGCCGAACACGATGTACGGAGTGATGCGAAAGATCGCCGACGCGTTCTCGGCCACGACCGCATCCTTGTGCAGCAGCTTGTGGATCATCCGATAAGGCAGCAGCAGCGGCGGGGCGCTCTTGTTCTGCAACCAGGCGCGGCACTGATTGACCCAGCCGAGTAGCAGCGGCGCGAGCAGCAACGCAATCGCGACCTGGAGCAACTGGTAGATAAGCTCGGTCGCTCTCATCGCACGAAGAACAGCAACGCCAGCAAGGTGATGAAGCTGTACATCAGATAGGCCGCGATCCGCCCCTGCTGGATACGGCCGACGAGCCGGGCGACGAACTCTGCACCACGCGCGACCGGCAGGTACAGCCAGTACCACAAGTGATCCTCGGCCGTGACCTTGTAGACGGGCTTTTCATCGAAAGGCGTCGGCAGCGTGCGCTCGAGGCGGAAGAACGGCTCGAACACCTGCCGGATCGGCTGTCCGAAGCCCTCTGCGGTGTCCTGCATCCGCGGCGTCTGCAGCGGGTAGCCGCAATCCCATGCGGGTCCTCTGCGCAACCTGCCGTGATAAGCGCGACGCACGACGTATATCGTCAGCACCACGACGGCGACGATTACGACCAACAGGATCGCCGGGCTATAGCTGGAACGATCGGGGTTGATCGGTGCGAGCAGCCACCAATGAGCGCCCTGGTGACCCACGGTCGAGCCGATCAGCATCGCGTTGATCCGGTCGAGCACGGCGATGACATGCACGGGAAAGAGCCCGAGCACGACGCATCCCAGCGCCAGCCAGCTCATGCCGATGCGTTCGAAGATTCCGGCGTCGTGCGCGTAGGCGAGGTTGGGTTCGCGCGGGCGGCCCAGGAAGATCACGCCGTAGAACTTGACCATCACGTACGCGCCCAGCGCGGCGGCGAGGACGACCGCGGCGGCGGCTACCGGCACCAGCATGTTGATGAACGATTGCGGCAGGCTCGGCGTGAACAGGAACGCCTGCAGCAGCAGCCACTCGGAGACGAAACCGTTGAGCGGCGGCAGACCGGCGATCGAGAGCGTCCCTACGAGCGCGAGCCACGCGACCCATGGCATGCGGTGGATCAAGCCGCCCAGTTTGCCGAGGCTCCGTTCGCGCGTCGCGTGCAGCACCGAGCCGGTCGCGAGGAATAGCAGGCTCTTGAAGAATGCGTGATTGAGCGCGTGATAGAGCACGGCGGAAAGCGTGATGGCGGCGAACAGCGTCTTGCCGTAGGCCTTGAACAGGATCGTGAGCCCGATGCCGGCGACGATCAGACCGATATTCTCGATCGACGAATAGGCGAGCAGGCGCTTCATGTCGATCTGCACGGCGGCGAAGATGACGCCGAACAACGCCGTCGCGAGGCCGAGTGCCAACGCGATCACTCCCCACCACCAGAGCTGGCCGTTCAGCAAGTCGAACGTGATGCGCAGCATGCCGTAGATCGCGGTCTTCAACATCACGCCGCTCATCAGCGCTGAAACCGGCGACGGCGCCGCCGGATGCGCCTCGGGCAGCCAGATGTGCAGCGGCAGCAGCCCGGCCTTGGCGCCGAAACCGAACAAGGCGAGGAAAAATGCGATCGTGGGCCAGGTGCCGCCCAGGACGACCGAGCGCATATTACCGAACGTGTAATCGCCGTTGCCGCCCTGCAGCACGCCGAAACACAGCAGGATGCCGATCGCGCCGATGTGCGCGACCAACAGGTAGAGGAATCCGGCGCGGCGGATCTCGGGGATGCGGTGCTCGGTCGTCACCAGGAAAAACGACGCGAGCGCCATCGTCTCCCAGGCGACCATGAACAGATAAGCGTCGTCGGCCAGGAGCACCAGCGCCATCGCGGCGAGAAACACGTGATATTGAAGGCACATGAGCCCCGGGGCGGTGCCTTCACTCGAGCGGAAGTAGCCGACCGAATAGATGGAAATGCCCGCGCCGACGGCACCGAGCAGAACAAGAAAGAATGCCGACAGCGAATCGAGCCGCAGGTGAAACGGCAGGTCGGGCAGCCCCAGAGGCAACACCGTCGACTGCGGCAGGTCTCCGATCGCCACGAATGCGACGACCGCGAGCGCGCCGCCGACCGCGGCGCCAGCCGAGAACAGCACACGACCGACATAAACGAGGTTACGCGGCCGGGCGATGCCGAGAGCCGCGATGGCGAGCCAGGCGATGATCGCGGCGACGATCAGTGGAAGCGCGTGCATCATTGGATGACGGTTGTCGCCCCGGCGAAGGCCGGGGCCCAATCGCGCAAGTCTGAAGCGCTTGCGTAACAAACCTGGATCCCGGCCTGCGCCGGGATGACGCGGCTGTTTCCAATCGCAGCGACGCTTCGCGTCTTGCTCTTGGACAGCCGCCTCATTTGACGCGCATGCCGGGCGTTGCGCCCGAATCGGGCGCGAGCAGAAAGATGCCGGGGCCGTCGCCCGATGCGGCGAGCACCATGCCCTCGGAAAGACCGAACTTCATCTTGCGCGGCGCCAGATTCGCTACCATCGGCGTGAGGCGGCCGATGAGATCCTCCGGCTTGTACGCGGACTTGATGCCGGCGAAGACCGTGCGTGGATGTCCGTCGCCGATATCGAGGGTAAGCTTCAGGAGCTTGTCCGCGCCGTCGACGTGCTCGGCATTGACGATCTTGGCGATGCGGAGATCGATCTTCGAGAAATCGTCGATCGAGATTTGCGTAGCATCGGCTGGGCCCGCAGCCGATTGCACTGCTCTCTCGCCCCCGGCAGGGGGAGAGGGCTGGGGTGAGGGGCGCGTCGCTTCGGCAGGCGCCGCCTGCCTAGGACTGTCGAACAACGCATCGATTTGTCTTGGGTCAACGCGAGTCATGAGATGCTGATACTCGCCGATGCGATGACCCTCGACCAGGAACAGCTCTGCATCACTCCATGCAAGTGGCGCAACATTAAGAAACTCTTCAGCGTCTCTCGCAACAACCGGCAATACAGGTTTGAGATAAAGCGTTAGATGCCGGAAAAGATTTATCGCAACGCTGCATCTGCTATGAAGATCGGCAGATCTCTCTGGAGATTTCGCAAGCTCCCACGGCTTCTCGGCGTCAAACCACTCATTTGCCTCGTCGGCAAGCGCCATGATTCGTCGAATGGCCTTGCTGTACTCTCTGTTTTCGTAGGCTGCCGCGAGCTCGGTTGAGGCGCCTTTAAGCGTCTCAAGTATGGATTCCATTCCCTCATCTCTTTCGAGGCTCACTCTTGTCAACTCGCCGTTAAACCGCTTGGAGAGGAAACCTGCGGCGCGGCTCGCGATGTTCACGTACTTTCCGATCAAATCGCTGTTCACCCGGGCCATGAAATCGTCGGGATTGAAGTCGATGTCCTCGACCCTGTCGTTCAGCTTCGCCGCGATGTAATAGCGCAGCCACTCGGGATTCATGCCGACGTCGAGATAACGCTGCGGGCTGATACCGGTGCCGCGCGACTTGGACATCTTCTCGCCTGACACGGTGATGAAGCCGTGCACGAAGACGTTCGTCGGCAGCTTGCGCTGCGCGAACTTGAGCATGGCCGGCCAGAACAGCGTGTGGTGGTAGACGATGTCCTTGCCGATGAAGTGGTACTGCTCGACGCTCGGATCGGCGATGAATGCGTCGAACTTGCGCGTTTCGCCGTACTTCGCCTTGCCCGTGTCGAGGTAGTTCTTGAGGCTGGCGAGATAGCCGATCGGCGCGTCCAGCCAGACGTAGAAGTATTTGTCCTTCAGCTGCGGAAATTGCGGCGTCGGTGGAATTTCGATACCGAAGTAGGGCGCGTCACGCGAGATGTCCCAGTCGGCCAGTCTGTCGCCGCGCTCGTCCGCGCCGAGCCACTCGGCAATCTTGTTCTTCACTTCCGACTGCAGCGGAGTCTTCGCGGTCCACTCGCGCAGGAAGGCAACGACCTTCGGATCCGACAAGCGGAAAAAAAGATGCTCCGAGCGGCGGAGCTCGGGTTTGGCGCCCGTCAGGACCGAATACGGATTCTTGAGATCGGTGGGCGCGTACGTCGAGCCGCAGTTCTCGCAGACGTCGCCGTACTGGTCTCTCGTGCCGCATCTCGGGCACTCGCCCTTGATATAGCGGTCGGGCAGAAACATGCTCTTGAGCGGATCGAAGAACTGCTCGATCGGCTTGGCGTAGATCAGGCCCGCGTCGGCGAGGCTGCGATAGATCGCCTGCGAGAGCTCGACATTTTCGGGGCTGTGCGTCGTATACCAGTTGTCGAAGCTCAGATGAAAACGCCGGTAGTCGCGCTGGTGCGATACCGAGATGCGCTCGACGAGTTCCTCGGGAGACGTGCCGTCGGCTTCGGCCCTGAGCATGATCGGCGCGCCGTGCGCATCGTCGGCGCAGACGAAGTGCACGCTATGGCCTTGCATCCTCTGAAAGCGCACCCAGATATCGGCCTGGATGTACTCCATGATGTGGCCGATATGGAAAGGCCCGTTGGCGTAGGGCAACGCCGTGGTCACGAACAGGATGCGCCCGGGCATGCTTCTCGAAAACCTTTGCTGCAAAAGGGGAATCGTCCATTCTAGCAAAGCGACCCCGCTCTGAGTACCGAGCGGCCTCGTTTTTCGTTACACTGTTTCGTTGCTCAAAACCGCTCCGGATCATCCGCCGATGCCCATCTCCGAGGCCGACGTCCAGGCCAGCCTGCGTGCGCTGATCGACCCGAACACCGGTCGCGACTTCGGCTCGGCCAAGGCGATACGAAAGGTGCAGGTCGACGGTGCGAACATCGCTGTCGATCTCGTCCTCGGCTATCCGGCCAAGAGCCAGCACGAAGCGATTCGCAAGCTCGTCCAGGCGCAGCTTGCCGCACTGCCGGGCACAGGCAAGGTTACGGTGGCGATAAGTCACAAGATCGGCGCGCACGCGGTGCAGCGCGGCGTCAAGCTCATCCCCGGCGTCAAGAACATCATCGCGGTCGCGAGCGGCAAGGGCGGCGTCGGCAAGTCGACCACCGCGGCGAATCTCGCACTCGCGCTCGCCGCGGAAGGCGCCCAGGTCGGCGTGCTCGACGCGGATATCTACGGGCCGTCGCAGCCGATGATGCTCGGGATCACCGGCCGGCCCGAGTCGAAAGACGGCAAGACGCTCGAGCCGCTCGAGGCCTGGGGCGTGCAGGCGATGTCGATCGGCTTTCTCATCGAGACCGACACGCCGATGGTGTGGCGTGGGCCGATGGTTACGCAGGCGCTGGAGCAACTGCTCAAGGACACCAACTGGCGCGAGCTGGACTATCTCATCGTCGACATGCCGCCCGGCACCGGCGATATTCAGTTGACGCTCGCGCAAAAAGTACCGGTGACCGGCGCGGTGATCGTCACCACGCCACAGGACATTGCGCTGATCGATGCGCGCAAGGGACTCAAGATGTTCGAGAAAGTCGGCGTTCCCATCGTCGGCATCGTCGAGAACATGTCGGTCCACGTCTGCTCGAAATGCGGGCACGCGGAAGCCATCTTCGGCGAAGGTGGGGCGGAGCGCATGTGCAAGGACTACGACGTGCCGTTCCTCGGCGGGTTGCCGCTCGACATCCGGATCCGCGAGCAGGCCGACTCCGGCCGGCCGACGGTCGTCGCCGATCCTGACGGAAAGATCGCGGCGATCTACAAGGAGATTGCCCGCAAGACCGCGGTGTTCGTCGCGCAGAAGGCCGAGGATTTCACGGCCAGGTTTCCGAGCATCGTGGTTCAGAACACATAGCGGGCCGATGCAAAGCTACTGCGCGGGCCGGCTGCTTCGTTGCGTCCTCGCTCGGCGCTCGCTGTACGCCCGTGTACTATCTCGCGCCTCGCTCCGGGGCGCCTTGCATCCGGCCCTGCTCGCAATGCTTTTCATCGGTCCGCCGACGAGCTGTGACGCCTCGAATAAGCAGCACAGGATATCGAAGTGATCAAATCCGACACGTGGATCCGCAGGATGGCGATCGAAAAGCGCATGATCGAGCCGTTCGAGCCCGGCCAGGTACGCGAACTGAATGGCCAGAAGATCGTTTCCTACGGCACGTCGAGCTATGGTTACGACATTCGCTGTTCGAACGAATTCAAGCTTTTCACCAATCTCAACACAACCATCGTCGATCCGAAGAACTTTGACGACAAGTCATTCGTCGACTTCAAGGGCGACTCCTGCATCATCCCGCCGAACTCGTTTGCGCTTGCCAGAACGGTTGAGTACTTCCGCATTCCGCGCAACGTGCTCGTCGTCTGTCTCGGAAAGTCGACCTACGCGCGCTGCGGCATCATCGTCAACGTCACGCCGCTTGAACCCGAGTGGGAAGGCGCCGTGACGCTCGAGTTCTCCAATACAACGCCGCTCCCCGCGAAGATCTATGCCAACGAAGGGGTCGCGCAGGTGATCTTCTTCGAGTCCGACGAAGTCTGTGAGACGTCGTACAAGGATCGCGGCGGAAAGTATCAAGGCCAGAAGGGCGTCACGCTGCCAAAGATCTGAGTATTGAGCCGCCGTCCGACCGCTGACGCGGGATCACGCACGATGCTCGAGACGTGGGCTACGTCGAAACGCGCGTCGGTCGTGATCATCGCGATCTGCCAGGTCGCCGCGATGGCGCTCTGGTTCTCCGCCTCCGCTGTCACGCCGGCGCTGGCCGCCGAATTCCAGCTCTCGAATTTCTCCCAGGCCGCGCTCACCAGCGGTGTGCAGGCGGGATTCGTGCTCGGCTGCCTGGCGAGCGCGATTCTGGGCCTCGCCGACCGCGTCGATCCGAGACGCCTGTTCGCGGTGTCGGCGACAGTGGGCGCACTCGCCAACGCCTTGCTGCTCGCCGTCAATGCCGCCTCGCCCCTTGCACCTTTGCTGCGCGTGGTGACCGGGGTATGCATGGCCGGGGTCTATCCGGTCGGCATGAGGCTCGTCGCGACGTGGGCGAAAGACGACATGGGCCTCATGGTCGGCATTCTCGTCGGTGCATTGACGCTCGGCTCGGCGTCGCCGCACTTGTTCAATGCCTTCGGCGGAGTCGATTGGCGGCCGACCGTCACCGTGTCCTCGGCGAGCGCTCTGGCCGCTGCGCTGTTGATCGGATTCGCCGGAGTCGGTCCGAATCGCGCGCCGCCGCGGCGCTTTGATCCGCATGCCGTGCTCGGTGCGTGGCGCGACGTCCCGCTGCGGCTCGCCAACCTGGGCTATCTCGGGCACATGTGGGAGCTCTACGCGATGTGGGCATGGATCGGCGTATTCCTGAACGCGAGTTTCGCGCTCTCGCTGCCTGCGGGGACGGCGCAGGTCGCCGCCCGGCTCGCCGCGTTTGCGACGATTGCGTCCGGAGCCGTCGGCTGCGTCGCAGCCGGCTTGCTCGCGGATCGCATCGGCCGCACGACGGTGACGATCATCGCCATGGCGGTAAGCGGGAGCTGCGCGGCGACGATAGGCTTTTTCTACGGGGGCTCGCCAGCGGCGCTCTTGTGTCTTTGCGTGATCTGGGGAATCAGTATCGTCGCGGACTCCGCGCAGTTCTCCGCCTCGATTGCGGAGTTGGCCGACCCCGCCCGTGTGGGTACGATGCTCACGCTGCAAACCGCGCTCGGCTTCACGCTGACGCTCGTGACCATCCACCTGCTGCCGCATTTCGTCGACGCGATGGGCTGGCGCTACGCGTTCGTTCCGCTTGCGATCGGTCCCGCGGTCGGCGTCTGGGCGATGGCCCGCTTGCGCGTGGATCCGCGGTCGGCCAGGCTGGCCGGCGGCCGCCGCTGACCATTTCGAACATTCACGGGCCAACCGGGTATGTGCAGGCGAGCATCGTTAACCCGGCGCTGCAAGACGCGCGTCGGAGCTCCTTGCAACTCCAATCCGGGGGAAAACGTGGCCTATCATCTGGACGGGCGGCCGCTCGGGCCGAGGAGTGCGCGCTCCGCTCGGGCTGGGCGATCGCCTGGGCAGGCGCACTCGCCGCCGTTAGCCTGTGACCTGGCAGGCGCGGGCCGAGCGGCTTTGGGCCTTGCCACCGCGCGACTTCGCCGCCGCAGCCGGCGCTTGTCCGTCAAAGCGCTCGCATCGCGCGCCAGCGCGGTGCACAATGCAGCCCTGACGAGGGGTGTGGCCTCCGGCCTGACACCCCCCTTTCTTTTGGCGCAGGAGTCGTTGCATGAAATTCCGTTTTCCCATCGTCATCATCGACGAAGATTTCCGCTCGGAGAATGCTTCGGGGCTGGGCATTCTCCGAGCGGAAATCTTCGTCGATGATGACGATGGGAAAACG
>WNFV01019019.1_pt1 | contig 11864 bp, 14 predicted proteins | sample 5400101 | NCBI WGS metagenome assembly WNFV01 (sample SAMN13153361, study PRJNA577476) | soil metagenome | isolation source: 115 cm soil or saprolite under grassland replicate 1 | place: USA:California | collected 2016-06-15
TGATCGCGATCAGGATGCCATGGAGCGGGCCGGCAAACTTGCCAATGCGGGCGAAGTGCCGGTCGAACTCGCGCGCCCGATCCAGCGCGTCTGGAAATTTTGCGTCGTCGCGCCCGGTGTGAGTCCGTTTCAGTTTCTCTGGAAAGCCCAATTTGATGCGTTTGTCTTCTTTCAAATTGAGCGTGATGAACGCATTGAGCTGCCCCGCCTTGGCGATCGGCGTGATATCTCCAAGATGCAGTCCGCTGGCGGGATCGACGTCGCCCTGGACGCAGACGCCGTTATAGGCCTTGATGCGCTCGAGATAGAGATTCGCGAGGGCCGTTGCCGTGAGTTTCTTTGCGCGAAAAGCGCGATGGATGCCGGCAATCGTCGCCTCTTCCACCAGGAAGGCGGCTTTCTTTGCCGTCCTTTTATTCGAACCGTTTAACTTTCGCGAAGACCGCATGATTCACTTCCCTCCGGAAGAATGTCGACTGGGGGGTCGAATGCTTACTTTGACTCGGCGCTATGCGGCTCGCGGCGTGGTGATGATCTGAGATAGCTCGCGCTCCGATGCTCCGACGTCGCGTTCGAGCATTGAAATTATTTTTGTTCGACTCACTTGCGACAGCCGACTGCAGCTTTAAAAGGCCTACGAAACTCTCGACAATCGGCTAAAGACGTTACCCTTTGAACTGGCGGGTTCGTAGCCGTGTAAGTAAAAGCGAACTGGCCAGAAGCGAAGCTTGCCGCGACGCGTGGGTGCCACCGTCGGCATCGCCATCGCTGCTTAGTTTTGTTTGCTTCATCCGATCTCACTTCCAGCGACTGAATTGATCGTCAGCACGGCGCGGATTCGAACTGCGATTCGAATCTCTCGTTTTCTGCTGTCCAATCTTTTAGCACCCGCTCGCGCGGCTCAGTTCACAATATTTGACTTCAGAAAATGGCTTTGTGGCACATCTGATGCCTGATTATTTACTAAGCTACAGTTTTCTTAACCGTCGACCGCTTCATCATGCGTTCCTGCCATGCCGTATAGGCGTTGACCACGCCCTTGTCGACCTGGAAGACGGCGTATCATGGTTTAATGTTCTGATTAAGATGAAAAACATTTTCCGGATCGTAGCGTCTCTTGATCTGTACCAGGCGATCATAGTTCGATCCGTAAGCCGCAGCGACCCGGTTGCCCTCTTCTTCGGTCATGAAATTTACGTAAGCGCCGGCAGAGGCGTAAGGCGCACTGGCGTTAAAAAAAGCGCGCGCCCATTCGACGCAGCGCACATCCTGCGCCGGGCTGTCCCATCGTCCGTGCACATTCAAGACGAACTTGGCGTCCCGGTGCGCGTAAGCCATCGCGTTGGGCGCCACACGATTGGCCGCGCCGGCGATATGGCCGATGAAAATCTCGCACTGGGGCGAGGGCAACTTGCCGGCGTACTCGATGATCGCATCCAACGCGCCGTTGTTGAGCTCGGTGAAGTTATGCGATTTCCAGTAGTTTCGAGCTCCGGGCGCGAGCAGGGGATCGAAGGCTTTCTGCCACTCAGTATAAGGCTGCGCGCCAACGTGCTCGCCCAGGACGTCGCCGAAGGTTCGCAGGCGCTGGACCAGCTTCTGGCCTTCCGCGACGGCGCCCGCGTAGAAAATCGGTAGGACGACGACCTCCTGACCGTGGACGTTCTCGGGGAGAAAAGGCAGCGGCGGCGCTTGGCGCAGCACGACCCAGACGCTGAGGTCCTCGGGTGCAGCGTTGGCGAATTGGCGATAGCGGGTGAGGACCTGCTTCGCCTGCGCAAATGGGAAGACGATCAGCCCGGCAAGTATTTCTGGCCCCAGGGGATGGAGGGCGAATTCGAACTCGGTGACGACGCCGAAATTGCCGCCGCCGCCGCGCAGCGCCCAGAAAAGCTCCGCGTTGTCCTTCTCACTCGCCCCAAGCCTTTTCCCGTCCGCAGTCACCATTTCTGCCGAGATGAGGTTATCGATGGTCATGCCATGCTTGCGCGTCAGCCAGCCGAAGCCGCCGCCAAGTGTCAAACCGGCAATGCCTGTGGTCGAGTTGATACCGACCGGCGTCGCCAGACCATGCTGCTGAGTCGCCTTGTCGAAATCCGCCAGGGTCGCCCCGGGAGCGACGTAGGCGCGCTTTTTCCCGGCATCGACTCGAACATTCCGCATGTTTGAGAAATCGACCATCATGCCGCCGTTGCACACGGCGTTCCCGGCGATATTGTGGCCCGCGCCGCGAATGGAAATTTCCAGCGCGTTTGCGCGCGCAAATTGGATGGCCGGTCCAACGTCGCCGGCGTCCGCGGGCTGCACGATAACCGCAGGGCGCCGGTCGATCATGGCATTCCAGATTTGGCGCGCTTCGTCGTAATTGGGATCGTCAGGAGTCAGTACGCGGCCTTTGATCGTGCCCTTTATCTTTGCAATCGTTTCACTTAATTGCCTCGCCATGTGTTTTTACCTCCCGATAGTATTGTTGCCGTGTCGACCGTTGCTGAAACCCATTGGGCTGCGAAAAACCGCTTTCGATGCCGGGTGCAAAGCAGGTTTGAGTTATGCGACAGCCGACAAGATTTGAACTTCTAAGCTCTGGCTAATATTTTTAAGAACGTCCGTCAAGAAAAGTGCGGAGGAAATTTATGAAAATTATTCGCCGTATAGACTCGCTCGGAAAATAGAAGATGCGAGCGGATGATCAGGCGTGAGTATGAAATTATTTTTGTTCGAGTCGATCACACTTGCGACAGCCGAGTTCAGTTGATCATCGGAGTGGCTTGGAAGCGGCGTCTACGATTCGAGAGCCTGACCTGAGTGAAGCTATGATGTCGAAACGTTTTGCTCGGCGTCGACAGTTTTCTTCACCGTAGGCCGCTTCATCATGCGCTCCTGCCATGCCGTGTAGGCGTTGAGCTCCTTCATGGGAAATCCGCCGCGCACGCCCCAGCCGTAGAAAACCAGCGCGTAGGGATCGACGAGCGTGTAATCACTGCCCATGATCCAGTCTTTTCCCTGGAGCATGGAGTCGATCTCCTGGCAATTGGCCCAGAACGATTTCTTCCCGATTTCCTTGACCGCAGCCTGCGCCGCTTCGCCTTCGGCAAAACGCTCTGGCCGCATGCTGTGCTGGTACGAGGGATGCACGATACTGGAGAACCAGCACATCGTCGAGATGCCGCGCGCCTCCTCGGCCGGATCGGTCAGCATCAGCTTCTTTTCGGGAAACCGTCTCGCAAGGTAAGTGAGTATCGCCGTGTTCTCGACCAGGATCTTGCCGTCAACACTGAGCGCCGGAACTTTACCCCGCGGGTTGATTTTCTGATAGTCCTCGGTCCTCTGCTGCCCCTTTGCGAGCAGGATCGGCTTTGCCTCATAAGGCGCGCCGGTTTCTTCGAGACCGATATGAGAGGCCAAAGAACATGCGCCAGGACTGAAATAAAGTGTCAGCATGGGAACAACTCCTCACTTTCCAAATTGTTTTGGTGACAGCGTATGCGCGAACGCGCTATCCTGTCAACTCTAGAAATGATTGTTTACTTCTTCACGGCATCAATAGCCTAGCAGTCCGTGGTGAAAGTCTGCACGGTTAGTGACGAATAATTGAGTAATGATTCGCGAGAAATTGAGAGGCGTAGTACAGTCACACGCATGGCCATGGGAAAACGTAAGCGCGGTGGGCGTCAATCGACGATATGGATTGCCACGAGCGATCTGCCGACAACGGCCGCCCATCCTTTTTATGAGCGGTTGAATCGGATTTTGGACAAAGCCGGGTTTGATGCGCACGTTGAGGAGTTGTGCGCGCGGTTTTATGCGGAAACGATGGGGCGACCAGGTCTGGCGCCGGGTCGCTATTTTCGACTGTTGTTGATTGGCTACTTCGAAGGGCTCGATTCGGAGCGCGCAATTGCCTGGCGAGCCGCAGACTCCTTTGCGCTGCGCCGATTTCTGGATATGGAGTTGGTGGAGGCGCCGCCCGACCACTCCACGATCTCGCGTACGCGTCGGTTGATCGCCCTCGAGACGCACCGGGAGGTCTTTACCTCGATCCTTAAGCAGCTCGCCGAAGCGGGGTTGGTAAACGGGAAAACCATTGGCATTGACGCAACCACGCTGGAAGCCAATGCGGCGCTGCGCAGCATCGTGCGACGCGACAGCGGGGAGAGCTATCAGGAGTTTCTCACCCAGCTGGCGCAGGCCTCGGGCATACAGACGCCTACTCGCGAGGACTTGGCGCGCATCGATCGCAAGCGAAAGAACAAAGGCTCCAATGACGATTGGACGCATCCGCATGACCCCGACGCCAAGATCGCCAAGATGAAGGATGGACGCACACACTTGGCGCACAAGGCGGAACACGCGGTCGACCTGGAGACCGGCGCGGTGGTGGGCGTGACCGTGCAGGACGCCGATCAAGGGGACACCACCACCAGTATCGAAACGCTGATTGAGGCTGCCGAGCAGGTCGAAACGGTCGTACCTGATAGCGAGGGGCCAAAAGAGTTGGTGGCGGACAAAGGATACCACAGCAATCAAGCGCTGGTGGCCCTCGAAGCGGTAGGGGTGCGCAGCTACATCTCGGAACCCGATCGCGGTCGGCGCAACTGGAAAGATAATCCTGAGGCGCGCGACGCCGTGTATCGAAACCGCCGGCGGATTCGCGGCACGCGCGGCAGGCGCTTGATGCGCCAGCGCGGAGAGCTTCTCGAACGGCCGTTTGCGCATATGTACGAAACCGGAGGGATGCGACGCGTCCACCTGCGCGGTCATGAGAACATCCTCAAACGCATACTGTTACACGCTGGCGCGTTGAATCTCGGGTTGTTGATGCGCACGCTGTTCGGCGTGGGCACACCGCGGCGGCTGCAGGGCCGCGTGGCAGCATTTTTTGTAGCTCTGTGGTCATCCATAGCGCTCTCAGAGACGTTGTGGGCACGGCTTACACGCCTATATCGACTAGCAACCTCGAATGTAGACTTACATACGTGCCGCACGTCCCGTCGAATCAGATTTGCTCTCATGAGGACTTTCGCCACGGGCTGCTAGCAGGGCTTTACCTGGTAACGGGTTCACGCTGGTCCACACTGAATCAGCTCAGAATGTGGAAAGTCATGGTGATTATGACTTTGACAGCACTTAGCGCCGCCGCTCTCCTGCGCTGGTATCTATAAATATTCTTACGTCGGAAGTCTCCGGCTATGCTGAATCATTTACGGACCTTACAGCCACATTTGAACCCATGTCAGAAAAAAACAGATACCGCCTTCAGACTCTCCTGCCTGCCGCCAGCATTGGCCTATTGACGGTGGCATTTACACTGGCAAAAACCGGGCGCGACGCGCTTTTTTTCCAAGGTCGGGGTCTGCTGCAATTGCCTATGGCTTATATGGGAATAAGCCTGTGTTCAGCGCCTTCAGATCTCTTTCAGAACGCACCGGAAACAGTTTCTGCTAGCTCTTTCAGCCAAATTACTGCAAGTGCATTGGCGGGCGGAATGACCGGTGGCTTCCTTGCAAAAGGACTGATTTCCTATCTGAAGCCGAAATGGCTGATATTGGTGGGAGCCATCGCTATTCTGATTGCGGCCGGTGTGGTCATAGGAACACATCGAAAATCTCCAATGACTAATGACTATTGAAACAAAAAGGACTCACAAAGACGATTTAAGGTCAAATTTCTGCGGCGTCTTTTCTCAAAAATATCCCCGTACGTTATTATTTATCTCAATGATAGGCGCCGTAGCTGGCTTGTTGATCGATTTTCAGTATTACGTGTTAGCCAGCAATGCGAGAATGGATTCTCAAGGCAGCGCCAGGTTTTTCGCGAACTTTTATATCATAGTTAACCTAAGTTCACTTATCTTTCAGCTGTTCCTCGGCCCAAAGATTCAGGACAAGTTCGGACTGCGCGGCGGATTGACCATCTTACCTCTCGGCATACTTGGTGGCGCTACGTTGAGCACGGCTGTGGCTTCTGCTCTTAGTCGGTCCGTGCTAAAGATCGCTGAGGGAGGACTCAAATCGTCGTTTCACCGCTTTATTTGGGAACAGGCGTTCATTCCAGTTAATTCGGGAGAGCGATCCTCGGTTAAAATGTTAGTCGACGGAATCGGTGCCCGCATTGCAGAAGGTATGGGGGCATCCCTATTATTTCTATGGCTCAGGCGAGTCGATGTCGCCGATCCCGCCGCGCTCAACACCAAATGGATTGCCTGGACACTGCTTATAACAGTTGCAGTGTGGCTCTTACTAACTCGCAAGTTACAGCTAGAAATTACCCGGGAATCATGCGGAGGCAAGCCCCCTATGCGGGCGAGTGAAAATTCTGCGCGCGCGTTCACGATAAATGCACCGGCACTGCGAAACTCGGAACAGGAAACCCTGAAAAAGGGATGAAGTTTCTCTCTACCGCCGCAAGATAAGTTGTTTCAGAAGCAACAGGGATGCCACTCAAGTATCGTGAGGTAATTGTCCTTTTTAAAGCTTGTAATTTTGCCGAGACTGGATCTTGTACCAGCTGGACGAACTCCTGTAGCTCGCTCTTGCTCAGGTCAGATACGGCCCAATACGTCATGCCCGATTTGGTCCAGTAAAACAGATTATAGCCCTGGCGCGACACTGCTTTCGTCCCAACATCTGAGTCAGACCCTGACGGCCATATAAACAGATTAATGAAATGTTTCTGTCGCTGGTAGACCAACGCTGCTACTGATCTGTTCTCTAGATAGTCGAGGCGTCCACCGGCCAAACGAAACCCTTTCTCAGCCAAGTCTTCCACGGGAGGCGAAAAATCTAGCTTGCCGTTGAACCAAGGTTTGACCGTGTGCTGGTCGGAAGAAGGGACGTCCGCCAGATGATTCGCCATCAGGGAGCGCACATGACTGGATATGACTTCACGGGCCAGAAGGTCATCGGCGGAGGGACCTGTCAACAATGGGACGAGAGACAAGACCACGATCACTGCGGCAGCTATGGGAGCGGCAAAGCTGAGCCACCACTTTGGCATCACTCGGGGAGCCGCTTCGGCCTTGGCTGCTTTGCGTAGCGACAACTGAATCCGCCTCTGGAGATCCGTCGGAGGCTTAAAATAGAGAGAGCTGGCTTTAAATCCCACTCCGGAGCGCCTGATGGTTTTTGTAGCCCTGCGAGCAAAGCGCACATTCTTGCAGGTGCTGTTCGATCTCCAGATCTCTAACCAGATCCAATTCGCCGTCTACATAGCCATTGATCAACTTTTGCGCATCTTTACAGTTCACCGCTAGGGCTCCTTCCTCAGCCGTTGCATAGAAGTTGCTTGAGCCGCTCCCGGGCGCGAGCCAGACGTGACATGACGGTTCCCGGTGGGATGTTGGCGATGTCCGCTATTTCTTTATAAGAGAAGCCCTCCAGGTCGCGTAAGACCACGACTTCACGAAACTCTACCGGCAATTCATCCAAAGCTTGTCTGAGGATTTGATGGTCAGCGCTCTGTAGCATAAGAGTTGCTGGATTTGAGGCATCGCTTTCAACACTGTGTATATCTTCGTCGAAAGGGGTCGCTAAGTCACGTGAGTGATTTTGCTGCAGCCAGGTGTAACAAGTGTTGCGCACAATGGTGAGCAGCCAGGCGCGACCATCCACGCCGCGGAAAGCATCAAAAAACTTATAAGCACGCAAGTACGCCTCCTGAACCATATCTTCTGCATCATGCTCATTACGCGTCAGCCAGTGAGCCAAATTGTATGCGGCATCCATATGCGGCAAGATACTCTGTTCAAAACGCGCCAGTTTGCTTTGATCCTCCAAATTAAGACTGCTCCTCCAATCGTTTAATTCCCGGAAACCAAGAAAAACCCAAACGGTTTATTGCTGCGGAATTGAACGGCGCAAAGTTTATTTGGCTTCGAACGACAAGTCAATGAAGCTGGGTCCTTCGAATAGAAACCTGAAGCACTCAGTCTTCCGGTGGAAGGGTACTGGGGTTGGAGCCTGTTCAAGCAATGTATGACGGGTTTTCAAACTGACAAATTCCCAAAAGACAAAATAAAAACCCTTTTTTCCACAGGGAATTTTTTAAGTTGATTTTAGTCTACTGGAACAAAGGCCGATTACCGGCCGGAAAGGAGGAAAAAACAATGAAGGCTATGAAATTATTTTTATCGGGTCTGGTTTTGGCGGGGCTTATGGATGTGAGCATAGCGTCCGCGGCTGGTGCCGTAGGTGTGATCTCCAAAGATGTTTCGACCGAAGGTAGCTACTGTCACATGAAATTCCCGGCGATCGATGGGAGAACATTGGGCTCGAAGCGTCCGGTTCTTAAGGATCCTAGTTCGGGTGACATTATCGACTTCTACGGACCGTGCGATCACGATCCGCTCGGCAAGGACGAAATCCAGGCGCAGTTGCTTGAGCTTCGGCATCTTAGAGGTCGCGATTAAATGAACTAACAGCCCTTGCGGCGGTCAAGGGGGAGAGGCTCATGCCTCTCCCCCGGAATATTTAATCAACTGAAACAGTCATAGAGGCATGTACAAGGAGGCGACGACATTATGACAACCGACAATATGCAAACACGAGGGAGATATCGAAGAATCTACGAAGGAGGTCTGCAGATGAAATCGCTGTTGGCTGTCATTACGTTGGTTCTCGGTTTGGTGTTCATGCAAGCCTCGGCCTTCGCCGCTCTACCAAAGGCGAAGCCTGAGAATCCGAATGTGGTCGCTGGACGGAAAGCCATCGAAGCGAAGGACTTCAAGTCTGCCGTGGAAAATTTAACTAAAGCCGTTCAGGAGAACCCGAAAGACGCCGACGCTCACACCATGCTCGGCTACAGTTATCGCAAGCTCGGCACCTTTGACAAATCGATGGAGCATTACCAGAAGGCTCTGAAGATCGACTCCAGTCATCGGAGCGCGCACGAATATCTTGGCGAGCTTTACCTCGACATGAAGCAACCTGCCAGCGCCGAGACTCAACTCCAGGCGTTGAAAAAGGCTTGTCCCTTTTTCGGAAAATGCGCGGAGTACGATGATCTCAAGGAAGCCATCGAGAAGTACAAAACGAATAGTTCTCGTTCGTCAGCAGCGCTCTAAGGCGAGCCTTCGCGCGAGCCATTTTCCACGGGAATATTTATCCAAATGAAAGAGTCATAAAGTTATAAAGGAGTTAACCACATGATGACAACCCAAAATATGTACATACGTAAAGGCTTTCGGTGGCTAGGCGCCTTGATGGGGGTTAGCTTCCTCGCGCTGGCTGCCTGCACCCAGATGATTCAGCCGGCCCACACCACTGAGCCGGCCAAGGCATACGTAGGCCTATTCAAGAACAACGCTGTTGCCGTGGTCGACACCGGCACTAAGCGCGTGCTCCGCACCATTCCGATTCCCCCAGGTCCGCATGGCCTGGTTGTCACGCCCGATGGGCGTAAGGTTTACGTGAGCAGCGATGGGGCCTCGACGGTGAGCGTCATCGACACCGCGATGGACAGCGTGATGACCACCATAGAGGTCGGCTCGACGCCACACGGCCTGGCGATTTCGGCTGACGGGCGCCGAGTGCTGGTGTCGGGCTTTGGCACCAACCAATCGATAATCATGGACACCGCCACTGACCGCATCGTCGGACGCGTTTCCGTGCTACAGCCGCATAACAGCGCTATTACCCCGAATGGGCGCACTGCCTATGTTGGCTCGCAGCAGCAGGGAGCCACAGCTCTTGTCATCCTTGATCTGGTCAATAAGGTCGAGATAGGCCGCGTGCCATTGGAAAAGACGCCCCGCGCGCTCGACGTCAGCCCAGACGGCAAGTGGGTATACTTCACGGTGGCTGGAGCAGACGCCGTGCAGGTGCTCGACACAGCGACCAACAAAATCGTGAGTCAGATTCCCGTGGGAGCCTCGCCCCACTATCCGCTATTTACCCCCAACGGAAAATGGAGCCTGGTCGTCAGCCAGGCCCCCGGACATCTAGAGATTCTAAACCCCAGCAACAAGACCGTTAGCGCCAGCGTCACTGTTGGTAAGTTACCTCATTGGATCGCGATCAGTTCCGATGGACGCATTGCCTACGTGACGAACGAGGGCTCCAATGACGTATCGGTTGTAGACCTTGCCAGCCAGAAGGTAACGGCCACCATTCCTGTGGGCAACGCCCCACGCAAGATCGCTGTGCAGCCGGGTTCGACGGTCTCGAGCATGTAAATGAAAGTCTCACGTATTTTAATGCTGGCTGCATTGCTCAGCCTTAATCATTTTGTTATCGCGTTGGCGGCGGACCAACCCAAGAAGCCGTCGATTAAAGACGCGACTAGGCTAGCGGAGTTGCATTTGGTAGCCGATGAATACTACTTCGAGCCCGCCTTACTCCGGGGGACGCCCGGACAAAAACTGAAGCTGGAGATCGAGAACGAGTCGGCAACGCTGCATAGCTTCACCATCCCGGAGCAAAACCTGGATATGAATATACCGCCGAAGGGAAAAGTGGTGGTTGAAGTCACCTTCCCGCCGTCTGGAATGGTGCGCTTTTTTTGCAGGTTTCACTCGGCGCTGGGCATGGATGGCGAGCTGCTGACTGGCGACGCCAAGCCCGGGAGCCCCAAGTAAAATGGGGCACGAAGTCAGAAAAGAACGTTAGCGCGGGAATACTTTTCAAACAAATAACCGTACGTTAGAAGGGCAGAAACCTATCATGAAAATCTCACGCATTTTATTGCTTGTTGCACTGCTCAGCCTTGTCCATTCTTTTATCGCGACGGCGGCGGAACAGCCCAGCGGGCGGTCGATTAAGCTGGGCGATCTAACATTCTCAAATCACGGAACCAAAGACGTGAAGGGCCAAAGCGAGTTGGATTTGGAGGCCGATAACTACTACTTCGGGCCCACCTTCCTCCGGGGTACGCCCGGACAAAAGCTCAAGCTGGAAATCGAGAACGAGTCGGGTACGCGGCACAACTTCAGCATTCCGGATCAACATCTGGATGTAAATATCCCGCCGAAAGGAAAAGTAGTCGTTGAAATCGCCTTCCCGTCGTCTGGGGTGGTGCGCTTTTTTTGCAAGTTTCACTCGGCGCGAGGCATGAATGGCGAGCTGCTGTCCGGAGACGCCAAGCCTCAGGCCGTCTCCCCCCCGGAACCCCAAATAGTACGAGTTGGGATTCAGGCGCTGGGCAGGAGAAAGACGTGATAGTGGAAATCCCTTCTTGAACCGGGATCATCGTGAGTTTGTTGGATCGAGAAGAGAAGAGAACCTCGATCGATAAAATTTCCGCGCGGTGGTCAAGTTTCTGGATCATAAGGGAGATAGGGTATTGCAATGATGAGACAGAGCAGATGGCTATTTTTGCTCCTTTTCTTTCTTCTATTTAATTCTGTCGATGCTTCGTCTCCGGAGCACGGCAGTGATCTTGTCAAAAAAGGTCAGTATATCTTTTCGCTAGCCGGCGGCTGCGCCTGTCATACGTTGGCTAGTGGAATAGAGAACGCCGGAAGTCGAGCTTTTCCCATCCCCTTTGGAACGGTTTACAGCACGAACGTTACTCAGGACAAAGAGACCGGCCTCGGCAATTGGACCGACCAACAGATCCACGATGCCGTCGTGAAAGGCATTCGCTCCGATGGATCACGAATTTTGCCCGGTTTTGGAGCCAGGGCACTGGACCGACCCGGAGAAACAGCCGGGGCATTGACCATGTCCGCCTCCAAAACATAATTGACCGGCGTGTGTTTTGTCCAGCCGGTTAAGCGCATCATGACAGATGCGCTGGCGTCTACTGCACTGTGACAGTAATTCTGGTGGCGCCGTTCTGGTTCGATCCCTTCTGTTTCTGACAGACCTCTAGTAAATACGCAGTAGCATCCACGAAGCCCGCTAAAATGAGAGAGAAGCCACTTCTTC
>WNFV01015159.1_pt1 | contig 11863 bp, 17 predicted proteins | sample 5400101 | NCBI WGS metagenome assembly WNFV01 (sample SAMN13153361, study PRJNA577476) | soil metagenome | isolation source: 115 cm soil or saprolite under grassland replicate 1 | place: USA:California | collected 2016-06-15
AGAGAGGCCGGATCCAGCAGCCGTCGTGAGATAATGATTTCAATGCCGCCGTATTTCTTGCTGATGAGATACCAGTGCGCCTTCAACCTGTCGCAGAAGTTCTTCGTATATCTCGAATGAAACTGGAAGCAAAATCTTTCGTCCGTCATCAGATGAAAAGACTAAAATCCGTAAATTGCGACCGCGTTGCAAATGTCCCTCGAAACGGGGAAGGATCGGCAGTTCATACGCATCGGCTGGTCTCGCAAGGTCGATCGAAGTTGATGTTGAAAGTTTTGCCTTATCTAACGGCATCGACCGATGGTCGTTTAAGAGTTGTGCTACGGCCCGGTACGACATCCCTGCAAAAATTCGCCTCCCGTCCTCCGACCGAAATCCCGCGATGAGTTGGTCTTTTCCTTTGGGAACTAGCCAGTTGAGTTGAGTTAACAATGGCAGCTGGAAGGGTCCCGGCCCGTTTAGTTCGATCGCAATAGCAACAGTCATTGCTTGTATAGAATTCAGGCGTTGCCCAAGCTCGTCGACTTGGGCCCTTAGCCTTTGAATTTCCGATTCTCGCTTTACTCTAGTCTGGATTAGGACATAAGCAATTGAGCCGCTGAAAATTAAGAGAGCAATCGCGTAGAGGATAGGGATGAATAGATATTGCCACCCGGTCCATAGAACTACTACGATTAAATCCCATAAGTCCATAATGTCACGGGACTATAGACCAAAATGGCCACAGGGAACCGGTGTCCGTAATTCGTGGGAAACGCGTCTCTGCTGCGATGGGCAATAACTGCTGGACACGGTGAGGATTGCGCACTGCCGAGCAAAATTCGCATATACAAGAATGAACACCTCGCATCTATAACACATTAAGATCACGCCGCTCCTTTAAAGGCAAAGCACTTCCTAATCCCGACAATGGATTCCTTAATACCTACCCGGCTGTGACCAAAATCGCAACAAACTTCGATAGGCACCATTCATGCGTAGCAGAGCAACATGGCCTGCAAAAAGAGGATTCTCATCGTCGAAGACAATGCTGACTCCCGAGAGCTGCTCGCTCTCATGCTCAGACGATCAGGCTATGACATTGCCGAAGCGACAACGGGACTCGCCGCTATAGACCAAGCGCGTGCGACACATCCCGATCTGGTCATCATGGATCTCGGTTTGCCGGGGATCACGGGAGATGAAGCAACGGGGCGCGTTAAAGCAGATCCGTACACTAGGGACATTCCCGTGATCGTCAACACCGCTTTTCCTAAGGGAGCACCACTTGTGGAGCGCGCTATGGCCGCTGGGGCCGCGGAGATATTATACAAGCCTACCAATTTGAAAAATCTTGAAGAGGTGGTGCGCCGATATTTATCATCGGAGTACATCCTAAATTCATCGGCAATTACGAATAGCAGGCCTGAGCTAGCCCCGGTTTGACGGACAGGTAAACGCAGCAAGCTGCGGGTTGATAGTATCTACCCCTTATCTCTTTGCAATTTCGGCGACGATGTAAACTTCTATCAGAACGATAATGAGTAGTAGGCTTCGCATCGTTGCCCCACCTTGATGTAGCAACGGTTATGAATACCGGTGCTAACAAGGGGGGTCAAGCTATTTCGCTGCGAGTATAATGTCAAGACGGGGTAAACCGAACCAGCGAGACGCCTTTTCGTATATTCTTACAACTGGTGTGGGTCCTGGTGAATGAACAGAGGAGTCGCGCGAGAGCATGCTCTTAGAACGCTGCCAACATGATCATTCCGAGGTCGCGGGACGGTTGAATTTTTCAAGATCGATATTCAGTTTGTGGTTTGGTGTCATCAGCGCATTCCTTTTTGGCTGTGACGGTGAGAACTTCGATAAAATTCGCAACATTCGTTCTGCCGGCGAGACGATCGTCTGTTTCGGCGATAGTCTCACCGAAGGCGTCGGTGCGAGCGAGGGTGAGGATTATCCATCCGCTTTGTCGCGCCAGTTAGCATTGCCGGTGGTCAATGCGGGGCGGCGCGGCGACACAACGGCGCAAGCATTAGAACGGCTATCCGATGCCTTGTCGAACACGAACCCTCGCCTCGTGATCGTGCTGTTGGGAGGCAATGATTTCTTGCGCCAGCTGTCGCGTCAGGAAACCAGAAAAAACCTCGAAGAGATCGTGCGCCGCATTCAAGCGCGAGGCGCAATGGCGGTGATCGTCGGGATGAGGTTGGGGCTGTTTACGGACGAATTCAGTCCGATCTTTGAGGAGACGGCCAAGCAAGTTGGCGCGTTGTACGTTCCGCAGGTGACGAAGGGAATTCTCAACGATTCAAGCTTGAAGAGCGATCCGATCCATCCCAACGGCGCCGGCTATCGTTTGATGGCCGAGCGCATCGCCGAAAAAATCAAGCCGCTGCTGCACGAGGCCGATCGGCTGAGGATTGCGAACCTTTCCGGGTAAACCATTGGACCGCGAAGCCGACCAGAAGAATACCGGTCCAACTGACGACGCCGCTGACGATCTTCGGATCGGTGGAGCCGAACGCCCATCCGAGTTCCCCACGGGTGAAGTCGCCGAAAACCCGAATCGTCTTAAGACCGGCGACCCATCCGGTATGTAAGCCGATGGAGAGATATAAATTCCCCGTTCGCGCGAGCGCGTAACTCAACACAACGCCGATCAGAAAAAGGCCGAAGATACCCGGCAAAAGTGATGCAGGATCCAGAAACGGTTCAAAGGTGGTCAACAGATGGCGAAAGCCAGCCGCTGGGTCGAACTGATCCAAGAAATAGCTTTTGCCGGGTTTTACAAAATGAAGCAGCGAATAAAAAAGGTTAACCAGAACATAGGCGGACAGCGGCCGACCCTGGTCGCGCAGACTGAGAAACAACATGCCGCGAAAAAAAAACTCTTCCAAAAAAGCGACGAAAACGCCGGCGAAGAGCGCGCTTGCGACGCGCGATAATGACTCGGCCAAAGACAAACGGAAATAGGGCGTGTAGACATCGGCGACGGACATGGCGGTGATTAAGAGCGCCATCGAGGCGAGCGCCAGCGCGCAGCCCGCCAGCAAATTACGCGCAGCGTTCGAGAAACGGACCGCAAGAAGGTTTTTCAACTGAGCGGGAATTAATTGACGACGGGCCGCGATAAACAAAATAATCGCGGTAATCATGAAGGCGCGGTTGAAGATGCGTGCGAAGGAAACGCGTTCGGTCAGCACGGTCGGCCAGCGCGCGGCAAACCAATCCGCACCGAACGCCATCCAAGGGCTTATCACGCAGGTCAGCGCCAGGACGAGAAGCAGAAAAAGCAGCAAACGTTGGTGGGTGCGAAAAGATTTCATGTAATTTATGACTATGGTATAGGCGAATTACGATGGCAAGCAGCGATGAAAAAATACTGCGCGGCAAAGTTGCGTTGGTTACGGGCGGGAGTCGCGGCATCGGCCGGGCGATCGCCACGGCTTACGTACAAAACGGCGCGAGCGTTTTTATATGCGGGCGAAATGCCAAAGACGTCGAGGCCGCGCTGGGCGAGCTGGGGCAAACCGGGGGAAGTGTCGATGGCGTCGCGGGTGATGTTGGCAGCGCGGAAGATGTTGAACGCATCGTCGGCAAGGCGGTGCAACGCTTCGGCGCGATCGACGTATTGGTGAACAACGCCAGCATACTTGGACCGCGCGTGCCGATCACGAACTATCCTTTAGATGCATGGAATGAGGTGGTGCGGATCAATCTGACCGGTCAATTTTTGATAATCCGTGCCGTTTTGCCGATTATGTTAGGGCGCCGCAAGGGTTCGATTATCAACGTCACGTCCGGCGTGGGGCGCAGAGGTAAGGCGAGATGGGGCGCCTACGCAGTTTCAAAGACCGGCCTCGAATGCCTCACGCAGGTGCTGGCGGACGAAGTCAGTGAAGCGGGCCTCAGAGTGAATTCAGTCAATCCAGCTGCAACGCGGACTCGGATGCGCGCAGAGGCTTATCCGGCTGAAGATCCCGGGGTTTTACCCGAACCCGATGAAATTACCTCGGTATTCGTCTATCTGGCGTCCGATGCCTCTGCCGGAATCACCGGACAAGCGCTCGAAGCGCGCGATTGGCTCGGAAGAGCTGACGTTTGACGCCAAACAGGTATTCAGTTACAAGGGAAACGTCTATGCAAGCCCAGATGAAAATGCTGGAACAATCAGTGAACGCCCTCGCGGTCAGGTTAGGCATTGCCAGCGAAGCCGGCGAGCGCCAATCTAGCGCTAAAGCTTGTTGACGGCCTGCATCGTCACTGTCGAAAATCGCCCAGGTCTCCGTCTCCTTGCCAATCCCGCAATGATCAACGCCACCATTCTTTTTTTTGTCATACTATTCGGCGCGTCAACCGCGCGCGCTCAGGAACTTAAAAAGATCAAAATCGGTTATCCGGCGATCGCCTATAACCAGATTCATATTTGGGTCGCGAAAGAGGCCGGGCTGTTCAAGAAGCACGGACTGGACCCTGAGATTGTTTTCTTCCGCGGCGGACAGATGGTGACCCAGGCGCTGGTCGCCGGCGATCCGCCGATCGTCAATATCGGAACGGTCGTGCAAGCGGGACTGCAGGGTCACGATATCGTTCTCATCGCCTCGTCTGAAAATGCTTATCAGTACTCAGTCGTGGCCCGCCCCGGAATCGCCACGGTCGAGCAGCTCAAGGGAAAGCGGCTGGGCGTGAGCGGCTTTGGCTCAGCATCCCACAACGCTTCGCTGATTTTGTTCAAGAGATTTAATTTAGAACCGAACCGCGATGTGGCTCTGGTGGTGGCCGGGCCGACCGCCGACCGGCTCAGCGCGGTCGAAGGGGGCCGGATCGATGCTACGGTCGTTACTCCCCCCGAGCTGCCGCGGGCGCGAAAGCAGGGCATGGTGGAAGTCTACGACATGGTCAACCTGGGAATTGAGGTTCAGGGCAACGGTTTTGCGACCTCGCGGACGTATATCAAGAGCCAGCGCGAAACCGTGTTGGGCGCTTTAAAAGGTTACGTCGAGGCGATTCATTACATTCATCGTAACCGCGACGAAAGCAGAAAAATTGTCGCCAAGTATTTGCGGTCGGCCGATCCGGAGCTGGTCGACGCAACTTACACAGCCTTCGCGAAAGGCGTATCAAAAAAACCCTACCCGACGCTTAAAGGCATTCAGTTCTTGCTCGACGAAGTGGCGGCAAAGTCGCCCAGCGCCAAAAACGCCAAACCCGAGCAGTTTGTCGATCTTTCTTTGCTGCAGCAACTGGAAAAAGAAGGGTTCTTTGCCGATATGGCGAAGCGCTACCCGTAAATAATTCTGTCTCAGGCGAAGTCGATTGCCTTGAAAGGAGATGTCACGATGAACCAGGTTATTGGCGGACGTTTTCCCGATATCGAATTGCCGGATCAAGACGGCCAGCCCAGCAAGCTCTCAGAGCTGGTTGGCAAGTTTCCCTTCATCCTTTCGTTCTACCGCGGCTATTGGTGAGGGAAATGCCAGGTGCAGTTGCACCACTATGTGGAACTTCAGGACGATCTCACGATAAATTATTGCAAACTTGCGGTCGTAAGCGTGGACTCGCCGGAAGTGAACGACGCATTCAGAACCGGCTTGGGAGCCAATTTCAAATTCTTGAGCGATCAAGAGCGCAAAGTCGTAAAGATGCTGGATATGACCGAAACCTCGAAGAGCCGGGGCGTCACGGCGATGCCATACACGTTCTCGCTCTTGCCGGACCTCACCATCCATAATCTTTACTGCGGTTACTGGTATCTCGGCCGGCCGACATTGGATGAGTTGCGGATGGATTTACGCGCGATGATGCGCAAGGTCCGGCCGGATTTCGAGGGCCCGGTCGGTTAGGCCTTCTCCAGGCCAAAACAGGCAGTTGCAAGCGCCGCAGCGAATCGGTAAGCTTTTTCCATGATCACTCCGAACGAGATCAAAGAAACCCTGTCAAAGTCGCTTCCGGTATCGGTAATTGAGACGCAAGACCTAACCGGTGGCGGCGACCACTGGCAGGTCATTATCGTTTCGCCGGCCTTTGAGGGTAAAGGACTTGTGGAGCAGCATCGAATGGTCAACGAAGCTCTCAAGGCCGAAATAGGCGATCAGCGTATTCACGCGCTTGCGCTCAAAACTTTTACACCCGAGCAGTGGGAAAAACTAGGTTCTTGATTCCGTAGACAAGAAGGAGAACAGAATATGGCAGACGATGTTTTCACAAAGATCGACGAAAAGGTGAAAAACAACAAGGTTATGCTGTACATGAAGGGCACGCCGGATTTTCCCCAGTGCGGTTTTTCAGCCCACACCGTGGAGATTCTCAGGTCCTATGGCTTTCCGTTCGCCAGTGAGGATGTCCTGGCGGATCCGGCGATTAGAGATGGGATCAAGCGTTACTCCAATTGGCCGACCATTCCCCAAATCTATATCGGTGGCAAGTTCGTCGGCGGCTGCGATATCGTGCACGAGCTCCATGAAAGAGGTGAGCTCGAGCCGATCTTGAAATCGGCCTTCTCCGAATGAAGGAATACCGCCTATTAAGATTCAGTGCCGTCGCTCGTCTAATCGGCTAAATAGGTAGGTCAAAGACTCATGAAGAGCCGACTCGCCACAATAGTTTTAGCCTTCGCGCTCGTTGTTACGAGTTCCTGTGCCACGCTGGGACGATTCAGCCCCGGGTATGACAACTTCGAGCAGGGCTTGGCTTTGTTCAACCAGGGGCGATTCGCCGCCGCGGAGCCTTACTTCGAACGGGCAACGCGACAAAATCCGGATTTCGCCGAGGCGTACTTCTATCTTGGGCGCACGTATATCAGCCAAAGCAAGTGGCGCGCGGCGATCCAGCCGCTACGGACGGCATTTCGGCTTTCCCCGCGAGAGGCGCAACAAGAAATTATGGATCTGATACTCGACGCCACGTTCGCCGCCGCGCTGAATGATTTCAAGCTGGGCGAAGACCGCAGGCCGCCAGCGCGGTTCGAAGAAACGATGTAATCAAACCTTTCTCGGCGCCAGCTTACCTCTTTTGCCAACCGGGCTTGAAGAATCCTACGGTTCCGTTGCCAGGATATAACGCAGGGGGCAAACCAATGGCCAAATTTTGGCTCACTCTGGTGTTTCTGTTCATGACTGTATCGCCTTCATCGGCGCAGCTCGACAAATTTTTGAAGGGAATGGGTAACCTACCCAGCTCCGGTTCGGGCTCAAGCGATGCAAAGATCGGGTCCGGGTTGCAGGAGGCTTTGAAGGTCGGCACGGAAAACGCAGTCAGTCAAACCGGCACCGTCGATGGATTTCTAAAGAACAAGGCGATCAAGATCTTGATGCCCAAGTCATTACAGACGATCGAGCAGCCGCTCCGGCTTGTCGGTTACGGACCGCAGATCGACGAGTTCGTCGTGGGCATGAACCGCGCGGCAGAAAAAGCCGTGCCTTTCGCGAAAGACATTTTTTGGGATGCGATCGGTCAGATGAGCTTCGACGACGCGAGGAAAATTCTCAATGGCAGCGACACGGCAGCGACAGACTACTTCAAGTCGAAAACATCCAAAAAGCTTCAAACGGCTTTTCAGCCTTCGGTAAAAGACGTCATGGATCAGGTCGGGGTCAACCGCCAATACAACGATTTGATCGGGCGCTACAAGGACGTGCCGTTTTCGAAAAGCATCGCCTTCGACGTCAACCAGTACGTGACCGAGAAGACGACAGACGGACTGTTCTTTGTCGTCGGTCAAGAAGAGAAAAAGATCAGAACGAATCCGGCAGCCCGCGTTACCGATCTTTTGAAAGACGTGTTCGGAAACCGGAAATAATCACTCCAGGAAACTGGCGTCCGTTAAGTAATCGGTCGCGTAGTGGGATCCATCTTCAGTTCCTAGTTCGCCAATGACGCCATCAGGCGGCCAAAGCCCGACACACTCTGCTTCACTTTCGCCATCTTCAACGCATGCCAAATATAGGCTTGGCAACTTGTAACCACCGGCTTGCCGATTTCTCGTTCGAGTAAATCGACGTCGGTAATCGTCGGCCAGCGCGGGCAGGGAACGAAAACGCCATCGACTTCCGGCGCCTGCTCGTAAAACCGCTTGGCGATTTTATACGCTGCGTGCACGTCCATGTCCGTGAGGTCAGCATTTTTGCGTACGCCATAGCCTTGAATTTTCAACACGTTAAACCCTGCTTTTTCGAGAAAAGCTTTCATCCGCTCGTTGAGCGTGTCCTCGTGCGGTGTGGCGACGACCAACTTCTTGAGGCCCAACGATTTGATCGCCTCGACCTCGCCTGTGATCCCGGCTGCAACGGGCACGCCGAATTTGGCCGTGAGCTTTTTACCCATCTCAATATCGCTGCCATGGCCAAGCTTTGTGAACAAAGGCGAGCCGCCGATAATTATTGAATCGCATTTGTTGTCGACTAAGTCTGCGGCAGCTTCTTCGATCCGCTGCAGTTGCCGCTCGAAGTCGGCGTCGACCAATTGTCGGATCGTGCCCGTGCTGTTCAAAATCATGAAGCCGTCGGGCAACATTTGATAGAATTCATAGACCAGCGTATCGCCGCGCGATGGTGCGACGTGGCCGACTTTTGCACGCCAACCGTACATCTTTCTTCCTCCTCGCTAGTGTTATTGTTATCGCGAACCTTTATGCCTCGCTTAAACTTTTGGATTTAGTCGAAGCTTTTCGTTCCAATCGTTCAAGCCGTTCCAATCGTTCAAATTGTTTCGGAACCGGCGATTATCGGGCGTTAGGCGTTAATGGTTCAGCCAGGCGCCGTTGACGTGGATAGTCTGGCCGGTGATGTAGCTATTCTCATCGATGACGAGGAAAAGAACGGCGCTGGCGATTTCATCGGGCGTTCCCGTGCGGCCCATGGGAATCTGTGAGACTGCATCCGCCCACGCTTGATCGGAATAGTGACTGCGCACCCTGGGCGTTTCAACCCGTCCCGGCGCGACGGCGTTGACATTGATACCCTCGTTGACGACTTCCAGAGCGAGTGATTTCGTGAACGCGGCGACGCCGGCTTTAGCCGCCGCATAGCTCGACCGCGTTGCGTTGCCGGTGAAACCATAGATTGACGATGTGTTGACGATCTTGCCGTATTTTTGTTTTAGCATCGTCGGGAGCACCGCTTGGGAGCAGAGGAACGTCGACTTGAGATTCATGTCGACGATGTGATCCCAGTCCGCCGTGCTCATGTCGACAACAAGCTTTCGGTCCGCTCCGCCGGCGACGTTGACCAGAATATCGATACGGCCCCATCGGTCGACGGTCGTTTTGACCACTGCGTCGACGGACTTTTTTTCGGTCACGTCGCGGGATGGACTCTGTTCCGCTACCGGCCAATTTCGCGGCGCACGCTCTGGCCGCATCGGCATCAATGTCGGCGATCGCCAGTTTGGCTCCTTCGCGGGCAAAACGCTGCGCGATGGCGCCGCCGATGCCGCCACCGCCGCCGGTGACGATGGCTATTTTATTTTCGATTGCCGCCATGGGCTCTCCTGGCGCGATTCCGATCACTTCGACAAGTAATCGAACAATTCGTCGAGCTCGTGAATGCGCCGGACCTTCAGGTGATGGAATGTTTGGTTGTACGGGCGGTGCGGCATGAATACGACCGCGTCGGTTTGCGTGGCGACATCCTCGCAATTCTCGTGGCGGTCGTCTACGAAGATTTGTATGTCCAGTTTTTGTACGAGCCGCGATTTCTTTTCCTGGGTGAAATAGACCAGCGGCTTGCTGACACCGTGGCGTCGGAGCCATTCGCAAGTCACCCGGTTGATGTCGTAGGTATCGCGCACCCAGCGGTGAGTGATGAACACGATCTCGTATTCGCGGCTGACTTCGTCCAAGGCTTGCCACTGTTCGGGAGAAGGGAGCGGATCCAATGCGCGCCAAAATTCCGGGCCGTAGAAAGCGGCTTCCATGCACTCAACGATAATTTCATGGGTCAGAAACGGATGCTGCATGAAATTGGGATCGGTGATCGAGGCCGGATCGATCGGACCGCTTCCGGTTCGTTCTTCGAGCATTTGTAGAAATGGCGTGATGAAATCCGCGAGCACGCCGTCTATGTCCAAACCTCCCGTCATTGACCACTCAATTTAGGCAAATTGCCACGCTCCGTCACCACGGATTGTTGTCACTGGATGTTACAGTGTGCTAGAAAAAAATTTCATCCAAAACTTTACACAGCGGATCAAAGGAGAGCGGCATGGAAGAAGTATTGCAACAAGTGGATCGCGACAGAATCGTCGAGTTGGCCTGTAACCTGGCCAATATCGTCAGCATCACCGGCGAAGAGGAAGAGGTGGCCAAATATCTCGGCGGCGAATTTGAAAAGCTGGGCATGCAAGTCGAGTATCAATATGTTGAAGACGGCCGACCCAATGTTGTCGGCACGCTCAAAGGCACAGGCGGTGGCGCGACGGTGATGTTTAACGCGCACATGGACCACTTCGACAACCCTCAAGAGACGGTGGTCGAAGACGACCGCATCTATGGTCGCGGCTTGGTTAACATGAAGGCGGCCTTTCCCTGTTATCTCGAGGCGGTGGCGGCGCTGCAGAAAGCCGGCGTCAAGTTGAAAGGCGACTTGATCATCGCCGGCGTCGTCGGCGAGATTGAAAAGGCGCAGGTCGGTCGGTTCCAGGGCAAGACCTATCGCGGGGCGGGCGTTGGCGCGCGCTACTTGATGGATCATGGTGTGATGGCCGACATGTGCATCATCGGCGAACCCACCGGACTGCAGTTGCAAATCGGCAATGCCGGCCTGCTCTGGGCGCGCGTGAGCGTCGATGGCAAGGCGACCAAGTTCGTGCTCGCCGCGTGCAAAGTAGCGCAAGCGATTCAAGATTGGGAAAAAGAATATCAGCGCAAGTATCCGCACAAATTCATGTTGCCGACGGTGCAGATCGGCGCCATCGATGGCGGTAACGCGTTTAAGCCCGGCACCCGCCCGACGACGGATATCTTTGTCATTGTCAAAATGCTGCCCGGCACGCCGCCGCTGGCGATCAAGCGTGAGCTCGAACAAGTGTGCGGACGATTACGTACACGGGAGTCGGATATTCTTGACGTTCGAGTCGATCTCTATCTAACCACGCCCGGCTACGAAATTTCCAAGAGCGAGCACCTAGTGAAAACGATGGAGCGGGCGCACAGGACGGTGTTTAGCAAACCAGTGCCCTATGCGAAGCCGATCCGTTACGGTATTACCAGCGACGGCTCGCGCATCGCAGCTTACGGCGTGCCGGCGATCACGTACGGCCCCGGGTTCGGCACGCACTTGGTCGATCCGACGGAAACGAAAGCGGGAGAGGAATGGGACTCTCCGACCGGAGTTCGCCGCGGCGTCGGTATTGAGAACATGGTGAATTGTACGAAAGTTTACGCCATGGCTGCTCTCGATATTTGCAACACGAAGAAGGAAGCAGTGGCTAAGTCGTAAGGAGCCGTCATGGACCTCACTTTCGCTCACTATCGCAATCGTTTTTGCATGTTTCGCACTTATTACGCATTGGCTGCGGGAAGGGTTAAGCCCGACGGCGTCAATATGAGAGTCATCGAGCTCCCTGATCCGCCGAGCAAGGAACAGGAGGAAGCGCTGATTCGGGGCGAGGTGCAGGCGGCGAATCTTTATCTGCCTAATTTTTTGCGCCGCAAGCTTCAAGGCGCGCCGATCATCGGACTTGCGACGGAATGGAAGTCGACGATGAAAGGAAACGGCGTGTTCGTGCGGGCCGACGGGCCGATAACGACACCGAAAGATCTCGAAGGGCGGTTGATCGCGACGCACCAGGGCCTGCATGCAATTCATCAATATTTGCTGCGGCGCGTCTATGGAGTCGAGGATAAAAACATTCGCTGGGAATCCCACCCTCAGGAAAAGTT
>WNFV01008193.1_pt1 | contig 11862 bp, 13 predicted proteins | sample 5400101 | NCBI WGS metagenome assembly WNFV01 (sample SAMN13153361, study PRJNA577476) | soil metagenome | isolation source: 115 cm soil or saprolite under grassland replicate 1 | place: USA:California | collected 2016-06-15
ACCGGCTTGATGTCGGTGAAGGAGAACAGCCACCAGCCGACGGAGATGGCGCCGCGCACGATCGCGACGACGTACATCATCAGCAGGTTGGCGATGCCGTTGAAGACGGCCTTGAAGGTCTCGCGCAGGCCCGTCTCGTAGTCGAGGCCGTACGACATCGGGCCGTAGTTCTCGAAGAGGGTGCGGGTGTCGCCGTTGGTGAGGTCGGGGGTCGGGAGGAGGTCACCGAAGCCCGTCGGGTTTGTGGGCTGTGGGTCGCCGTCGGCGGCCCAGGCCTGCTGGGTGGCGATCACTGCGGTGATCGCCAGGACCGTGAACACGACGAGCTTGCGGTGACGTCTCATGCCACGTGCTCCTTGTCCACCTCGGCGCCCTGGTCGTCGAGCACTTCGTCGAGTTCTCCGACGGGCTCGTCGTACGCGAACTCTGCGAGCTCCTGGTCCGGCACGAACTCCTCGCGCTCGGGGGTGGTGCGCAGCTGCGCCTCGACCCGTTCGCTGGGGATGTCGATCTGGACCGTGGCGACCTCGTCCCAGCGGTCCCGCATGACGCAGTGGCCGTGCCGGATGGCCTTGCCGTTCGCGGCGGTGTTGATGCCGCGGACGAGGGACTGGTACGGCGGGGTCTGCGGGCGGCCGAGCAGCTCGAGCAGCGAGTCGACCTGCTCTCGCGACCGCAGGCTGAAGGCGAACAGCGTGGTGATCTGCTCGACCAGGCCGGGCAGCTTCAGGATGCTGGCCGGGTCCTGGGTGTCGAGCACCAGCGACGCGCCGAGCGCACGGCCGACACGGGCGATGTAGTCCAGGAAGCTGGCGCCGTCCGCGGTCTTGGTGAGCAGGTGCACCTCGGGGACGATGACGACCTTGGGCCGGCCGCGGAACTCCCGCCGGCCCGTCGTGCGGACCATCCAGGCGAGGCAGCCGCGCAGGCAGGCCATGCCGACGCGCTCGATCGGCGACCAGGACTCCGGTGCCGACTCCGGCGACGGCAGGGTCAGACCGGGCATCTGGACGACCCACAGGCCGGGGTCGGTGGTCAGCGAGTTCACGCCGGTCGGCGGGCCGGCGACGATGCTGCCGAGGCCGGTCTCGACCAGGTCGCGCAGCGCGTTGCCGACGGTGCGAGCCGTCTCGGAGTCCGCGTTGCAGAGGCGCTGGATGACGCCCCACGACGACGGTTCCGGGGACTGGATCTCGGCCCGGGTGGCCGCCATCACCGGCGCCTCCGCCGCGCCGCGCAGGTGCGGTGGGAGGAGCAGCATCAGCTGGGACGGCACCTGCAGCAGGGCGTCGTCGACGGGCAGCACCCGGAGCAGGTCCGCGGCGCCGGAGAACTTCGCGGTGATCTCGACGACCGCGGTCGGCACGCCATGATCCGCCGCGACCGCGGACACACCCGCCGCGTCACCCTTCAGGTCCAGCAGCGGGACCCAGGCGCCCGCGAAGGCGGAGTCCAGGCCGGCGATCATCGCGGCGGTCGTCTTCCCTCGGCCGGAACGGCCAAGGAACAACGTGGTCGTCGCGTCGCCGAGCGCCGAGCCGGCCGCGGCGTCGAAGCGCACCAGGCCGGGGGTCGACCCGGTCAGGTAGCCGATCGCGGGGCCGCGCGCGTCGCCGACCGACGCGCCACCCCAGAACCAGGAGGCGAAGAACGCGGTCGACTCACGCACGTGCCCCAGGTCCGGAACCCGCAGCTGGTCGCCGGGCAGCGACTCCAGCCACAGGTCGCGCTGCTCGTCCGCGCCGACCGCCACGGTGATACCGCGGTCGGCGTAGTGCGCGATCACAGCGTCGACATACGCGTCCAGGTCCTCGCGTGAGTCCGCGCTGACCAGCAGCCGCGGGTGGTCCTCGACCAGGGTCAGGCCGCTGCGGTTGATGTCGCGCTTGACCTCGCGCATCACCCGCTCGGTCTCGACGATCTCGTCCGCCGTCTCTTCCGCGGAGCCCTTCGCCGCCGAGCGCCGCTGCTCCTTCGCCGACTTGCGGGTCTCGTCGACCAGGTGCCGGGCGGCCTTCTTGGTGAGAACCCGGAACCGGACCGACGCCTCGACGGTGACGTCGATCTCGTCTCCGTCGTCGTCGATCGCCTTGATCTCGCTGAGCGTCCGCAGCCACTCGCCGTTCCCGGGCGTCTCCAGCTCCTCCGGGAAGTCGGTCATCGCGAGCACGGTGGTGTAGGCCGCTATCTGGCCGCGGGTGTCGTAGATCCGCAGGTGGTCCGTGTACGGCATCACCCGGCCCGACGTCAGCCGGGCCAGCGAAGCGCCGGTGATCAGGCCGTGCCGGGGCGCGGACGCCGCGCCGCGGTGCATCTCGCGCGACACCATCCACGCGATCACCTCGGCCGGTGCGGCCTGGGCCCGCCAGACCGACGTACCCAGTTGGCGGCCGAGCTTGCGGACGCGGTCGTCGAGGTGGGCGAGCTCCTTGGCGCCGACCCGCCACGAGGTCAGGCCGAGGGCGTCGCTGGCGGCGCCGCGGACGTGCGCCATCGAGTGCGGGTCGCGGTCGGTCAGGTAGACGCCGAGCGCGACGTACCGCTCCGGCATCCGCATCTCGTCGATCCGGTCCGCGCGGGTCTGCGCCCAGCCCCCGTGGTCGCCGAGCCGGTAGTGGCCCTCGAGGCTGTCGACGTAGTCGCGGCCGGTGAACCGGCCCCAGATCACCTTCAGGTGGCACAGGCGGTCGCCCAGGATGGTGCCGGCGGCGCTCACCGCGGCGTCCAGGGCGGCGTCCTGCTCCGCCTCGGTGGCCAGGTCGGTGTTCGCGACCGAGATCAGGTACCACGCCTCGGCGTGCCGCTCCGTCACCAGCAGCCCGTCGGCGATCGCGACCAGCCGCGGCGGCGGCAGTCCTCGGTCCCGGCCGATCCCGACCAGGTTGAGCAGTTTGTCAGCGAGCTTCATGACGGCCTCTCCGGTGCCCCTTCCGGCGTACACGTCTCAGATGGTCGGAACCCAGCAGCCGGGCACGCTGGCTGATCTGGATCTCCGCGCCGGCGCGGTACCGCGGATCCGCCGCGATCCCGCCGGCCTCCCACGCCGGAGTGCGCTGACCCCTCAGCAGCGCGGCGGCCCGCCGAAGCGGGACCCGTTCCGACCAGCGCAGGTATTCGGACTTGTGCGCGGCGCGTGCGCCGAGCGAGATGATCGGCCGGTGCGCTCGCAACGCGTACCGCAGTGAGAGTGCCCACTCGGTGACCCGGCGGCGGCGGTCGTGGTACTTCCCCGGCCGCCAGCCGAACGCGGTGATCACGAACGGCGGTACGACGTACAGGCTGACCGTCGGCTTGTGCGGAACGCCGATGATCAGGACGAGCAGCGAGACCCACGCGGTGACGATGACGGCGCCGAAGATGATCATCCGGCGACGCGCGCCCTCTCCGAGGTCGATGCCGAGCAGGTCGTACTGCCGGGTCTCGATCTCGAAGTGGTGGGTCAGGGTTCGGCCGACGCGCATCTAGCTACCCCCGGAGACGAGTCCCCAGAATCCCTTCAGCACGTTGATCGTCTCGTTGTTGGCGTAGATCAGCCCGCCGACGAGCACGCCGGCCGCGATGTGGCCGAACAGCTCGCCCCACTCGCGCTTGAAGTAGTGGCCGATGGAACGCAGGACCAGGATCGCGATGAAGATGTTGCCCGCGACCACCAGGACCCAGTCCTTGAAGTCCGCGCCGGTCGGCACGTTCGGGTTCGCGCCTGCGGCGGCGACGAGTTCGTGGATCATCATGGCGGTTACCTCCTCAGGTGAGCGCTCAGCCGATGGCGGCGACTTGCCATCGTTCGGCGCCGTTCGCGGCGACGGTCCGCCGCAGTGTGACGGTGTAGGTCTGGGACAGTTGGGTCTTTGCAGTGCCGGTGTCACGGCCCGCCCAGGTGACGGCCGCGGTGGCGCGGCGCTCGTCGTCGTTACCGGCGAACACCTGCCAGTCGCGCAGCGCCTCGAGGCGGACCGTGCCGTACAGGCTGGTGATCGTGGAACCCGGCGCGGTTACCGCGGCGACGGCTGCGTTGGACGTCGCGTACGCCTCGAAGAACGCCTCCGCGTCCTTTTGGGTCAGGCTGCTCAGCTCCTCGTCCGGCGCACCGGCCGAGGGCATGTCCGGCGGCAGCGGCACGGTGCCGTCGGAGACGAACGTCGGCGGGCCGCTGGCGACCACCCGGAACGCGGTCCGCGCCACCGGCACCGAGACCCGCAGCCAGCGGGGGGTGCCGGGCTTCCACTCGCGGCCGTTCTTGTCGTACGGCTGCACGTAGACCCGCACGTCGACGTGCGCGGTCACACCCTCCGGGTCGACGGTGACCTGCCCCGGGTACGTCGTACCGGCGGACTGGCGGCCGGAGCCGTTCCAGCCGGCGGTCTTGTCCAAGCCGCTGGCCAGGTCCAGGCCGATCGCGGCAGGGCGGGCGTCGCGGTCCTCCTCGTTCCAGGTCAGGTACGACGCCGCGAACCGTGCACCCACCGCGCGGGCCTCGTCGAGCGGGAAGGTCGACTCGACACTCGGCGGCGGGGTCTCGGACCGCACCGGCCGGATCCAGGTCCGGACACCGGTGATCGCGGCCAGCAGCAGCACCGCGACGACCAGGCCGCGCAGGAACCGGCGGCTCCAGGTGGTGAAGGACGACTCGGGCTCGGGTGTCCACGGGGTGTCCGCGCGGTACTCGTCGGGGCGGACCGGCGCCGACGCCCGCGCGGGACGGGTCGCGGTCGCGGTGCCGCCGCGGTGCCGGTGCGGCGGCGCCGGTGAACCCGGCTTGTTCCACCAGTCCGGGTCGGCCGTTTCGGACTCGGCACGCTGCTTGCCGGCCGGAGAGCGGCGCGCGTCGGACCAGCGCTCACCCTTCGGCGGCAGATTGAGCAGCGCTCGCCACCAGCTCATCTCTTACCAACCCTCGAACCACGATTTTTCGGACGGTGGACATAGTTGTGCGGACAGTAGCCGCGAGGATACGACAGGCAACTTGCGAATCGGAATCCAGCGTGCGAAATCCGGTCGTTGACCGGACGCCCGGAGCTAACCCCCGACCCCCTGAGGGATAATTGTGAAGCTATGGGGCGGCCGTGACCGCCCGTCTCACTATGCAGAACCGCTCCTCCTGGCCAGCTAGGCCTCACATCACCAGCGTCGTCGGCCTCGTTGCGCGACCTGTCCACCAAGTGGACTGAATGACATGCCGAACAGTCAACCCGGTGCCACCGACATCTCGCCAGTCGTCGCAACGCAGTCGTGCCTTCCTCCCCGTGCCCATACAGGCCAGACGCCCGCCGGCCCAGATACATGACGCGACTCCACGACTACACAGAGCAACCATAGCGCGGATCGGCTCCTGATGCGGGAACACCGAGCGCCGCATATCGGTTGTGACACAGTGGACACAGACCCCCGAGGCGGAGGAACGCATGGCAACGGTTGAGCTGACGACGGACAACTTCGACCAGATCGTAGGCGGTGAGGGGCTCGTCCTGGTCGACTTCTGGGCCGAGTGGTGCGGTCCGTGCCGGATGTTCGCCCCGATCTTCGAGAAGGCGTCGCTGACCTACCCCGACATCACCTTCGGCAAGGTCGACACCGAGGAGCAGACCGAGCTGGCGCAGGCGTTCCAGATCACCTCGATCCCGACGTTGCTCGCGGTCCGCGACCGGGTGGTGCTGTACTCGCAGCCGGGCGCACTCCCCGAGCCGGCCCTCACCAGCCTGATCGACCAGCTGCAGGCGGTCGACATGGACGCCGTACGCGCCGAGATCACGGCGCAGCAGCGGGCCTGAGCCGGTCATGGAGACCCGCCCGCTCGGCCGCACCGGCCACCACAGCTCCGTCCTGATCTACGGCGCCGCGGCGCTCGCCGACGTCGACCAGGATCGTGCCGACGCGTCGATCCAGGAGGCGCTCGACGCCGGTATCAACCACATCGACGTGGCCGCTGGGTACGGCGACGCCGAGCTGCGGCTGGGTCCGTGGATGCCGCGGATCCGCGACCAGATCTTCCTCGCCACGAAGACCGGGGAACGGGACCGAGGCGAGGCGTGGGCGGAGATCAACCGCTCGCTCGAGCGGCTCCAGACCGACCGGCTCGACCTGATCCAGCTGCACTCCGTGTGCGACCTGGAGAACCTCGACCTGGTCACCCGTGCCGGCGGAGCGCTGGAGGCGGCGGTGCGCGCCAAGGAAGAGGGCATCGCGGCCGCGATCGGCATCACCGGGCACACCGACCAGGCGCCGCGGGTGCACACCGAGGCGCTGCGCCGGTTCGGCTTCGACACCGTGCTCACGCCGCTGAACTACCGGCTGTCCAAGGACCCGTCGTACGACGAGGACTACGCGCGGCTGGTCGAGGCGGCGCGGTCGTCCGGGGCCGCGCTGATGACTATCAAGATGATCGCCCGCCGGAACTGGCGCGAGGGCGAGGCCAAGACGTACGACACCTGGTACCGCCCGTTCGACGAGCAGCGTTACATCACCGCCGCGGTCGCGTGGCTGCTGAACGGCCACCCCGAGGTGACCGGGATCGCGACCGCCGGCGAGACCCGGCTGCTGCGGCAGATGGTGCAAGCCGAACGCGAACGCGCGGACCTGTCCGTCGACGACGCCGCGGCGATCCTGGACGAGGTCGCGGACTACTCCTCGCCGTTCCTGTCGATGCCCTTCTGAAACGCGAGCACCGCGCTCCCCGCCGTGTCTCGTCTCGGATGACGCGTTTCGTGCTTGCTGGCGGAATACGGGGCCTGACGGCGCGCTGCAGCACGTCATCGACCACCAGTACGCGTCAGCACGTATGGAACCCGCCAGTCGCACCTCCCGAATCACACCGGCGGGGTCACTCTCTGCCAAGCCGTCCGGTCGCTGTTCGGACGTACCGGATCACGTCGTAAGCGGCGGCGCGCCGGTACACCGACCAGTGCGCACAATCGATCGTGGTCCGGGGCGGAACGTGATCGGAAGGGACGGCGTGCCGCCCTGTGGTTCCGCCGCGTGAACGGACACCGGCCCCCGAGGCAGGGGGCCGGTGCCGGTTCGGGTGATCAGTGGCAGGTGGTGGTGCCGGAGTCGGTGTAGGTCTTGCCGGCTTCGGGGACGAACTGCCAGTCGTAGCTGTTGCTGTGCAGGGTGAACTTCAGCACGCCGTAGGTGTCGCTGTTGCGCGCCTGGCTGTTCGGCTGGATCGTGCCGAACGAGTAGTGGCTGGCGCCACCCATGCCGGCGACGAACTCGCGGATGCCGCGAGTGCTGTCGGCGCCACCGGTCGGGTTCTGCGGCGCGAACCGCTCGTACTGGTGGTTGTGGCCGTTCACGACGACCTCGGCGTTGTAGTCGTACAGCGCCTGGAACAGCGGCCGGGTCGCGGTCTCCGGGGCGTGGTTCGAGCCGGAGGTGAACAGCGGCTTGTGCCAGTACGCGAGTGTGCACGGCTTGGTGCTGGCGGCCAGGTCGGTCCGCAGCCACTGCTCCTGGGCCGAGCCGACGGCCATGCTGATCTCGGAGTCCAGCGACACGACGTGCCAGCTGCCGAGGTCGTAGGAGTAGTAGCCGCGGCCGTACGGACCGGCGAGCGAGCCGAAGTAGTCGAAGTAACCGGTCGCGCCCGAGGTGTTGTACTCGTGGTTGCCCGGCGACGGCTTGGTGCGCGCTTTGTGCCGGCCCCAGTTCGGGTTGTAGTAGTTGTTGTACTCGGTCAGCGTGCCGCTGTCGTAGGCGTTGTCGCCGGCGGTGAACACGGTGCCGGCGATGTTGTCGAGCAGCGCCGCGGTGGCGGTGTCACCGGAGCCCGAGTTCGCGATGTCGCCCGCACCGACGAGCACCGGGTCGCCGGACGGCGCGGTCGTGGTGGGGGTCGGGGTCGGGCCGGAGGTGCTGATCACCAGCTGCGGCGCGTTCGCACCGCTCTCCCGCGAGTCGTAGTACGCGCCGTCCGAGCTCGGCGACGTGGCCGCGAAGCTGAACGTACCGTTGCCCTTGACAACAGACGTTACGTCGACCTCGTACCAGGTGCTCTTGGTGATCGAGCCGAGGCTGCCGACCGTCGTACCGTCGATCGCCGGCTGGTTGTTCCAGGTGGTGCCGGTCTCGGACCAGGTGTTGCTGGTGATCGTCTTGAAGGTGCCGCCGTTGCTGCTGCCGCTGTTGGTGCCGATCGTGTGCACCCGCAGCTTGGCGCTGGTGACGGTGTCGGTCACGCCGCTGACGGTGAACCGCATGAAGCTTCGGCGTACCGGAGAGTTGTCGACCACGATCTGGCTGGAGGTGCCGTAGTTCGTGGTCGGGGTGCTGTCCTGGACGTAGGTGTCGGCGACCGGGGCGAAGGTCAGGGAGGCGGCCGACGCAGTGTCGGTACCGGCGACGACGACGGCCGCGGTGACGACCGTGGCGACGGCGGCTGCCGCGATCGATGAGGTGAAGAGGGGACGTCTGTTCACCATGTGTTCCTCTCAGAGGGAGACGGGCGCCTCCACCCTGGCGCTGCCGGACGGCACCGAGCGGACAGGTCGAGAAACCACAGGCGGCGAACTGTCGAACACACACCGTCAGACGGCCGGATCCTCGTGCGTGTCAGAGAAACATGCGGTTTCTGGGGAGTGCCGGGGGGCTGCCGATGCACGGTGCTGACCCCACGCACGTCGCTGACCACGAGGGATGACCGCCATGAAGCCACGCACGAAGCGCTGACCGACGACCGGGTGGTGTTCACCTCGGCGAACGACCTCCACCTGTCGGGGATGGCACGGTTCGAGGGCGCCGTGACCGCCAGCGGGGACCGCGCGAACCTGATGCTGTCGCTGGGCGACCAGGCGCCGGACGGCACCGTGCGGTAGCTGGACTACGCCGCCCTCAGCCTCAACCACGCCGCCGACCTGACCCAGGGCAAGCCGAGCGTCGCCGGGCTCCAGCAGCATGTCGGGCTCAACTTCTTCCCCAAGGACGCCCTGCTGCCCGCCGGGCACCGGGTGGTCCTGGTTGCCGCCGGCAACTTCGTTCAGGAGCTGAACGCGCCGTTCTCGATGTCGCCGGTCGAGACCGGATCGCGGATCGTCCTCGACCTGTCCCGCGGCAGGCTGGTCCTGCCGCACGACACCACGCTCACGATCGAGCCCTGAACCAGGGTGGACCGTGACTCGCGGGTCAGGTCTGAGCGAAACGCGGCAGCGGGGCGACGAGCCTCGCAGCCGCGCTCAGTTCTGGTCGCGGATGAGGTCGTCCGGGCGAAGCGTGGCGACGAGCTCGCCGCGGCTGCGGACGCCGACCTTGGCGAAGGCCGACTTGAGGTGGTCCTGCACGGTGTGCGGCGAGATCGACAGCAGGTCGGCGATGCCGGAGGTGGAGTGCCCGGCGATCACCTCGAGACAGATCTGCCGTTCCCGGGCGGTCAGCCCGTAGGCGACGAGCAGCATCCCCACCAGGTGGTGGCCGGCGGCCGGCTCGATCGTCACCACCAGCTGGTGTTCGTCGTCGCCGCTGATCAGCCGGCTGGCATGCAGGATCGCCCAGCCACCGGTCGCGGTCTGCACGCGGGCCTGGAACGTGCCCGACTCGGCGGCCAGCGCGCCCGTGACCACGGCCCGCAGCAGTACGGCGAACCGGCCGGGCGCGATCCGGTCGAGCTCCTCGGACCAGGACTCGGCGGCCGGGGTGAGCGCACGCGGCTCGCCGCCCGGTCCGGTGACCACGATCGCGGGCCCGCCGGCATCGCGACTCGCCCGCGCGTCGGTGCGTACGGCGACCCGGGTGGCGGCGGCGATCACCGGTGACACCGACCCCAGGAACTCCAGCTCGCGGTCGGTGAACTCGGAACCGGCACGCACCAGGCCGGCGGCGCCCCAGCACGCGCCGTCCACGCAGAACGTTGCGCGCACCTCGTGTTCCAGGCCGAGCGGCCGCCAGACCTCGTTCAGCCTGCGGTGCCGGACGACCTCGCGGTACGGCAGGTCCGAGAGCCTCGCCACCGGGAACGACCGGCGGGCCAGCTCGGCGAACGAGTGCGGTTCGGTGCCCGAGTACTCGGCCTCGGCCAGCCGCGGCTCGTACTCGGGCGGGATGCGGTCCCGGCCGCTGATCATCGAGCTGATCACGACGGTGTCCGGATCGATCGACGCCCAGCAGGTCAGCTCACTCGCGACGACCTGCCCGACCACCTCGATGGCGGCGGTGTGCAGCTCCGCGACGCCGAGTCCCGAGGTCGCGAGCGCCGCGATGTCCCGGCGCGCACTGCGTGCCCGGCCCTCCCACATGGCCCAAGTATGCGCCGGACGGTGACGCCGCACGTATCCCCGAATTGTGGGGATCCGGTCGTGCCGACGAGCCCAGGTTCTCGGGATGGGCCGAGGCCCGGACGGTTTCTAGCGTCGTACCGCAGTCGATCCTTTAGGAGGTTGTGATGAGGGTTCACGTGAGCGCGGCCGGCACGGGTGTGGAGTACACCGCCCCGGATGCCACCATCACGGTCAAGATCAGCGGTGACCACACCGGCGGGCAGTACGAGCTCTTCGAGGTCGACGCGCCGCGCGGCCCGGCCGCGCCACCGCACCGCGAGGCGTGGAGCAAGGCGTTCTACGTGCTGCAGGGGCAGGTGCTGGTGCACGCCGGCGACGACGGCTACGAGCTCGGGCCGGGCGCCTCGATCACGATCCCGGCGGGCACGCTGAACACCTTCTCGGTGCTCACCCCGTCGGCGAAGTTCCTCGCCGTCAGCCAGACCGGCGCGATGAGCCGGCTGTTCGCCGCCTTCGACCGAATGACGTCCGCCGACGAGTTGCCGGACGTGGCCGCACTCCACGGCGTGGAGCTCGCATGAGTACGGCGGTCCAGGTGCTGGCGGTCTTCGTCGGCGTCATGCTCGTCGCGGTGTGGGTGATGGAGGCGTTCCTGTACCGCCATCCGCGGGTGCACCCGATGCTCCTGATCGAGCCGCGCGACTTCGAGGCGGTGAAGCTGTGGAACGTAAACGTCGGGTTCTACAACCTGACGACCGCCGTCGCGATGTTCCTCGGGGTCGTGCTGGTCAACACCGACCACGTCGCCCACGGCGAGGCGCTGATCCTGTTCACCGCCGGCCAGCACGTCTTCCTGGCCGCGGTGCTGCTCGTGGTGAAGCCCAAGCTCTGGCTGAACGCCATCCTCGAGTCGGCCCCGAACTTGGTGATCCTCGTCCTCGCCCTGGCGTAGGCGCGGCAAGTACTTGCGGGGGTACGGCCCGAGGCGTTGAATCGTTCCCAACTAGGAGGGGGACGACTCATGCAGCAGGCGACGTATCCCGTTCAGTTCTCCGTGGACTACCCGGATCGGACCCTTGACCGGGTCACGACGGCCTTTCGCATCTTCGTGGCCATACCCATCCTCATCGTGGTCGGCACGGTCACCGGGGCGACGTGGCAGTCTTCGTCCGGCACCGACACGCGGACCGCGATGGCGGGCGCCGGCAGCCTGCTGTTCCTGGGTCCGCTGCTGATGATCGTGTTCCGCCAGAAGTACCCCCGGTGGTGGTTCGACTGGAACCTGGAGCTACAGCGGTTCGGGAACCGGGTCGGCGCGTACATGGCCCTGATGGACGACCGGTACCCGTCGACCACGGACCACCAGTCGGTGCACCTCGACTACGCCTACCCCGACGCCGCCGGCGAACTCAACCGGTGGCTCCCGCTGGTGAAGTGGTTCCTGGCCATCCCCCACTACATCGTGCTGTTCTTCCTGTGGATCGGCGCGTTCGTGGCGGTCATCGTGGCCTGGTTCGCCATCCTCTTCACCGGGCGCTACCCGAGAGGCTTGTTCGACTTCGTCGAGGGCGTCATCCGGTGGGACAACCGGGTCATCGCGTACGCCTTCGTCCTGGTGACAGACGCCTACCCGCCGTTCCGGCTGACCGCGTGAGAC
>WNFV01011693.1_pt1 | contig 11862 bp, 9 predicted proteins | sample 5400101 | NCBI WGS metagenome assembly WNFV01 (sample SAMN13153361, study PRJNA577476) | soil metagenome | isolation source: 115 cm soil or saprolite under grassland replicate 1 | place: USA:California | collected 2016-06-15
CACCCCGTTGTTCCGCATGCACTGCGCAAAGGCGAGCGCGGCCTGCTGCGGGTCTGCGGCGGACGCCGCCTTATCGCTCGACGATGAGCCGCAGGCTGTCAGCACTGCGAGGATGCCGAGCAGCGCCGCGGCAGCAGCCGCGGTCACGAATCGCCGCCGACGCGCTCGTGGGTGACTGGTCATCGGTCGATCGCTCCTTCCCAAGCCGTTGTCTTCTCGACTCTGCCGCCCCCGCCTGGAAGGAAGCTGGAAGCGAGCTTGGACGGGACCATGAGTGGCGAGCCGGCGCCGCGGTCTCGCCGGCGAGGAAAGAACGGTCGCTCAGCGGCCGCGAGGCCGCGCGGCCGACGGGACCCCCGTCGCGAGCCGCGCGTCGTTTGAGTCGGCAGCGGGCGCCAGCGGGAGGACGATGCGGAAGACGGAGCCGCCCCCTGGTCGCGGCCGGTAGCCGACGGTGCCTCCATGCGCCTCGACCAGCGAGCGGACGATCGCCAGGCCAAGCCCGACACCTCCCTGGCTGCGCGTGCGCGACCGACACCTCCCTGGCTGCGCGTGCGCGAACGGTCGGTGCGGTAGAAGCGCTCGAAGATGCTGTCGGCCTCCTCGGCCGGCACGCCGGGGCCCGCGTCGGCGACCTCGAGCACGACCTGCTCATCCTCGGCTCCAAGCCGGACGTGGATCGGCGTCCCGGCCGGAGTGTGGACGCGGGCGTTCGTGAGCAGGTTGTCGACGACTTGGCGAAGGCGGGACTCGCTGCCGACGACGACCAATCGGCTCTGCGCGTCGACCTCGATCGGCCGTTCCGGGTCCGCTGCACGCGCCGCGTCGACGGCGGCGTCGACCACCGCGGCGACGTTGACCGGCTGCCGCTCGAGCGGCAAGCCTTGGTCGAGCTGCGCGAGGAGGAGGAGCTCCTCGACCAGCTGGCCCATCCGCTCCCCCTCCTGCTCGATCCGCCGCATTACGTTGGCCAGGTCGCCGGGCCGCTCGCCGGCGCCGCGGCGGAACAGCTCGGCGTAGCCGCGGATCGAGGTCACCGGTGTGCGCAGCTCGTGCGAGGCGTCGGCGACGAAGCGGCGCAGCCGCTCCTCGGCGGCAAGCCGCTCCGCGAAGGCGCGCTCGATCTCAGCCAGCATGCTGTTCAGGGCGCCGCCGAGAAGGCCGACCTCGGTGCGCGGATCGGCCGGCTCCAGGCGCTGCGAGAGGTCGCCGGCGGCGATCGCTCGCGACTTCTCCGCCATCCGCTCGAGCGGCCTGAGCTCGCGACGAGTGAGCCAGTAGGCGACCAAACCGATCGCGACGATCACGAGTCCGCTGACGGCGCCCCCGATCAGCAGCAGCAGACGCTTCGTTGCGTTCACCTCGGTGAGCGGCATCGCGACGACGACCGTCCTCTCCTCGCCGAGCGACTTTGCGATCAGGCGATACTCGGTTCCTCCTCTCTGCGCCGAGACGGTCGCCAGCCTCGGCTCCCCGTCCAAGGTCTGCGAGCGGATCAGCTCCTTCGGGATCTCCGGTCGCGGAGCGCCTTGGGCGAAGGCGAATCTGGCCTCGCGCCGCACCCGGCCGCTCGCGTCGACGAGGGCGGCGTAGCTGCCGGCCGGAAGGAACAAGCCGTGCTCGCCTCCATGCCGCGGCTGCGCCGTGCGAGCGAGCGCTGCTGCCACCGGCCGGGCCGTGCTCGCCTCCATGCCGCGGCTGCGCCGTGCGAGCGAGCGCTGCTGCCACCGGCCGGGCGGCAGCTTCAAGCTGGTCGTCGACGCGGTCGACGAGGAGTCCGCCCACGATGCGGTAGGTGGTGAAGCCCGCCGCGCCGAGGCCAACGACGAAGAGGATGCCGGTCGCGATAAGAATGCGTGTGCGGAGCGGCAAGGCTTACCTCGGCAGCCGCAGGCTGTAGCCGACGCCGCGCACGGTATGGATCAGCCGCGGCTCCTTGAAGTCGACCTTTTTGCGCAGGTAGCTGATGTAGTTCTCGACGATCCGGGGATCGCCGCCGAAGTCGTAGCGCCAGACGTGGTCGACGATTTGGGCCTTGGACACCACGCGCCGGGCGTTCAAGAGTAGGTAGCGGAGCAGGTTGAACTCCGTCGGTGAGAGCTCGATCGGCTCGCCGTCGCGCCAGACCTCATGCGTGTCCTCGTCCATCTCGAGGTCGGCGAATTCCAGCCGCCCCGGCGTCTCGGCCTGCCCGCTGCGCCGCAACACCGCATGCACCCTGGCCATGAGTTCCTCGAGGCTGAACGGCTTGGTCACGTAATCGTCGGCACCCATCGTCAGGCCGTGCACCTTTGCCTCGGTTGTGTCGCGCGCCGTCAGGAAGAGGATCGGCACGCGGAGCCGGTCGGTAGCGAGCCGCCGCTGCACCTCGAAGCCGTCGAGGTCGGGCAGCATGACGTCGAGCACGATCAGGTCTGGCCGAAACGACGTCGCCGCCGTTAGCGCGGCACGGCCGGTCTGTGCGACCTCGACCTGAAAGCCCTCGTAGCGCAAGGCCGTCGCGACAAGCTCCGTGATGCTCTCCTCGTCGTCGACGACGAGGACGCGCGGCCGCGGTTGGGCGTCGTTCGTTCGTTGCCGCCTGTCCCGTGGCGTCAGCCCGCCGTTGGCTGTTTGAGCTTCCTCTGGTCTCGCCACCGACCTAGCAAAGCATCAGAGGCTGGAAGAAGGCTGAGAATTGCCTCACACGATGCTGGGGGATCGCTCGTTCTCCTCTGCGCACTGGCTATGGGACATTTCGCGCCGGCGACGAGTGGCGCGGCTGCCTGACCCTCCTCTTGGCACCGAGGACGCGAAGGGTGGCGCAGCTCACCCGAAGGGGCGGACTGTTGTCTCGCGGACACAAAACGGACACATCAGAAACGACACGCGCGACCTCTCGCGACACATTAAGCATTCCGCGAACGGCCCGATTTGCAGAAGAAACTGCGTCACGAATGATGGTTAGGAGGGGGTCGACGTCTTCGTGGCTCGTCGGGGAGCGGCTATTTCTTGCTGCAGTCCGGGCATGGGCACTGGTCGCATCCGCACCCGGTGCACGCCTTGCGCATCATGGTGAGATGTATCCGCGGTCGGACGAGCCGCTTGCACCTGACGCGCGCGAAGGCGCGGATCACGACTACTCCTGATCGCCGTCCAGGTGGCGCGCCGGCTCCGGCCAAGACATTCGCAGGCGTCGCTTACTGCGGCTGCGGCAGCCGCAACCGTTTGAGGGCGAGCGCGTTGACGGCGACGAGGATGCTTGACCCGGACATCGAGATTGCGCCGATCTCGGGCCGTAACGTGAACCCGAACGGCTCGAAGACGCCGGCGGCGATCGGCAGCGCGAGCGAGTTGTAGCCGATCGCCCAGTCGAGGTTCTGGCGCATCTTCCGGACTGTGCCGCGGCCGATTTGCACCGCTGTCGCAACGTCGAGCGGGTCGGAGCGCATTAAGACCACGTCGGCAGTCTCGATCGCGACATCGGTGCCGGCGCCAATGGCGATTCCGACGTCGGCCTGGGCCAAAGCCGGCGCGTCGTTGACGCCGTCGCCGACCATCGCCACCTTCCGCCCCTGCCGCTGCAGCTCGGCGACCTTGGCCGCCTTGTCGGCCGGGAGCACCTCGGCCAGCACTTCGTCGATTCCGAGCGTCGCGGCGATGCGTTCGGCGGTCGCGCGGTTGTCGCCGGTGAGCATCACCGGCCGCACACCGAGGGCGTGGAGCGCGGTGATCGCTTCGCGCGCGGTGTCGCGCGGGGCGTCGGCGACGGCGATCAGGCCGGCGATCTGCCCGTCGACTGCGACGTGCACGACGGTCCGCCCCTCCCCTGCCATTTGCTGCGCCAGGGGCCGGAATCCGTCGAGGGCAACGTGTTCGCGCTCGAGCAAGCGCGCGTTGCCGACCGCCAGCCGGCGCCCCTCGACCGTTGCCAGTGCCCCTTCGCCGGCGACGGCCTCGAACCCAGCGGCCGGGTCGCCGTCAGCGAGCCCGCGCGCGCTGGCGGCCTTGACGATCGCCTCCGCGAGCGGGTGCTCGCTCTCGCGTTCGAGCGCGGCAGCCAACCGGAGCAACGTCTGCTCGTCGAGCGCGCCGATCGTCTTGATCTCGACGACCTCGGGCTCGCCACGCGTCAGCGTGCCGGTCTTGTCGAGCACGACCGTGTCCAGTGAGGCCACCTGCTCGAGCGCGACGGCGTTCTTGAACAGGATGCCGCGCTTGGCGCCGAGGCCGGTGCCGACCATGATCGCGGTCGGCGTCGCCAGGCCGAGCGCGTCAGGGCAGGTGATGACGACGACGGTGATCGCGAACAGGAGCCCGTCCGTCACCGGCACGCCGGCGACGATGTACCAGACGAGAAAGGTGCTGAGCCCGCCGACGAGGGCGACGAGCACCAGCCAGAAGGCGGCCCGGTCGGCGAGCCGCTGTGCCGGCGCCTTCGAGTTCTGCGCCTCCTGGACGAGCTTGACGATCTGCGCCAGCGCGGTGTCGGAGCCGACGGCGGTCGCGCGCGCCCGCAGCGTCCCCTGCTTGTTGATCGTCGCGCCGACCAGGGTGTCGCCGGGCTTCTTCGACACCGGCAGCGACTCGCCGGTCACCATCGACTCGTCGACCGACGACTCGCCCTCGATCACCTCCGAGTCGACAGCCACCTTGGCGCCGGGGCGGATCAAGAGCAGATCGCCGACGCCGACCTCGGCGGTCGGCACCTCCAGCTCCCGGCCCTCGCGGATGACGACCGCCTTCGGCGGCGCCAGGTCCAACAGGGCGCGAACGGCGTCGTTAGCGCCGCCGCGGGCGCGCATCTCGAACCAATGCCCGAGGAGAACGAAGGTGGCTAGGAAGGCGGCGGCCTCGTAGAAGACGTCGCCGGAGATGAAGAAGGTGGCTGCGACCGAGTAGATGAACGCCGTGCCGATCGCGACGGCGACCAGCACCATCATGTCGAGCGTCTTCGCGCGCAGCGCCTTCCACGCGCCGGCGAAGAAGATCGTCGACGCGTAGAAGATCACCGGCAGGCTGAGGAAGAACTGCCAGAGGTCGTCGCCGATCCCGAAGGGCGCCGGCGGCGTCGAGCCGAACAGCGACTCGCCCAACGGCGACCAGATCGCGATCAGGATCGCGAACACGAACGCAACCAGGAAGCGGTTGCGCATCTCGCGCACCATCGCCGCCATCGACATCCCGGCGTGGCCGCCGTGGCCGTGGCCGTCCGCGTTCTCGGCGCGCTCGAGCGCGGCGTGATCGCGCGCCGGCGCGTCGGCGCCCTCGTCCGCGAGCGGGTCGCAGACGTGACCGGGCACCGAGCGGCCCGCACAGTGGAAACCGCACTCCTCGACCCACCGACGGAGCGCCTCGGGCGTCGTCGCGACCGGGTCATACTCGACCGTCGCCGTCTGCGCGACCGGGTTGGCCTCGACGGCGAGGATGCCGGGGCGGTTGCCCAGCACGCGCTCGACGACCGCCTTCTCGGAAGCGTAGTGCAGGCCGCCGACGTGGAGGACGACGGACCGGTGGCGGTGCGCCGTCGCCGTGGCCATCAGCGCGTGCGCGCGAAGCGCTGGACCGCCTCGAGCAACTCCTCGGTCTTCGTCTGCGCGTCGGCCTCGTCGCCCGAGGCGAGCGCGCCGGCGACGCAGTGACGGACATGCTCATCGAGGATCTTGAAGGCCAGCGACTCGAGCGCCGTGTTGACGGCCGCGATCTGGGTCAGGACGTCGATGCAGTAACGGTCGTCCTCGACCATCTTCTCGACCCCGCGCACCTGCCCTTCGATCCGATGCAGGCGTTTGACCAGCGCTTCCTTGTCCTTGGTGTAGCCGTGAACTTGCTTCTCGACGATCTCGGTCATGGCGGTCTCCTTAGGTTTGGCGGGCGCTTTGGAAGCGCTTGAGGCGCAGGCTGTTGCTGACGACGAACAAGGAGGAGGCGGCCATCGCCGCGGCGGCGATGATCGGGTTCAACAAACCCGCGACGGCCAGCGGCAGCGCGGCGACGTTGTAGGCGAACGCCCAGAACAGGTTGCCCTTGATCGTCCTCAGCGTCTTGCGGGCGAGGCGGATCGCGTCGGCGGCGGCACGCAGGTCGCCGGAGACGAGCGTCAGGTCCGACGCCTCGATCGCGACGTCGGTGCCGGTGCCGATCGCCAGGCCGAGGTCGGCCTGCGCCAGCGCCGGCGCGTCGTTGACGCCGTCGCCGACCATCGCGACCACGTTCCCTTGTTCTTGTAGACGCGTGATCTCTCTGACCTTGTCATCGGGGTAGACCTCGGCCAACACGCGCTCGATCCCGACCTCCCTAGCGACACGCTCAGCCGTTTCGTTCGAGTCGCCCGTGAGCAGCACGGGAGTGAGCCCGAGTTCCTTCAGCTCGCGAATGGCTTCGGCGCTTGTCGGCTTGACGGTGTCGCGCACCTCGAGGTTCGCGCGCGCGAGGCCGTCCCAGCTGACCTCAATACGCCCGTCGTTGCGCCCGACGGCGACCTCGTGGCCGTCGACGACGCCGGTGACGCCGACGCCGGGCTCGTTGCGGAAGCGCTCCACCGCCGGAAGCGCCCCGACCTCGGCGCGCGCGGCCTTGGCGACCGCTTGGGCGATCGGGTGCTCGCTCGCGGCTTCGACGGCGCCGGCGAGGCGCAGGACGTCGGCGCGCGACGCGCCATTCAGCAGCGCGACCTCGGCGAGCTCCATCTTTCCTTCGGTGACGGTGCCGGTCTTGTCGAGGACGATCGTGTCGATGCGGCGCGTCTGCTCGAGGATCTCCGGCCCCTTGATCAGCACACCCATCTGCGCGCCACGGCCGGTGCCGACCATCAGCGCGGTCGGCGTGGCCAGGCCAAGCGCGCACGGGCAGGCGATGATCAAGACGGCGACGGCGGCGTTGAAAGCGGTGGCTGCGCTCGCGCCGGCGAGCAGCCAGCCCCCGAGGGTGAGCAGCGAGAGGACGATCACGACGGGCACGAACACCGCCGAGACACGGTCGGCCAGGCGCTGCACCGGCGCCTTGCCCGACTGCGCCGCGTCGACCAGGCGCGCGATCTGCGCCAGCGCCGTGTCGGCGCCGACACGGGTCGCCTCGACGACGAGACGCCCGTAGCTGTTGACGGTCGCGCCGGCAAGCTGGGAGCCAGGCGCGACCTCGATCGGCACCGACTCGCCGGTCAGCATCGACTCGTCGATCGCCGACTCGCCCTCGACGACGACGCCGTCGGTCGCGATCTTCTCGCCGGGGCGGACGACGAAGCGGTCGCCAACCTGGAGCTGATCGACGGGGACGAGCACCTCCTCGCCGTCGCGCAACAGGCGCGCCTCCTTCGCACCGAGCTCGAGCAGCTTCTTGATCGCCTCCGACGAGCGGCCCTTGGCGCGCGCCTCGAGGTAGCGGCCAAGCACGATCAGCGTCGTCACGACGGCGCCGACCTCGAAGTAGGTGTCGGTGTCGAGCGCGCCGACCAAGACCACCGTCGACCACAGCCAGGCCGCGGTCGTGCCAAGCGAGATCAGCGTGTCCATCGACGCCGCCAGGTGGCGGGCGTTCTTCAACGCCGCGCGGTGGAAGCCGATCCCGGAGTAGAAGACGACCGGGGCCGACAGGACGAGCGCCAGCCACTCCCAGTCGACGAACCGCAGCACCGGCACCATCGCCAACAGCGCGACCGGGACGGTAAGCACGACCGCGATCGCGAGCCTGCGCGTCAGGACGCGCATCGGCTCGTCGTGATGATGATGGCCCGACTCAGAGTCACCATGGTGTGCATGTGCGTCGTGCGCGGCGCCGGCGGGGCGCGCCCCGTAGCCGGCCAACGCGACGGCCGCGACTAACTGGTCGAGCGGAACTTCGGCGTCACAGTGGATTGTTGCCTGCTCGGTGGCGAAGTTGACGGTCGCCTCGACGCCGTCGAGCTTGTTCAACTTCTTCTCGATCCGCGCCGCGCAGGAAGCGCAGCTCATCCCCTCCAGGTCGAGTCGGAGCGTCTTCGCCTCTGTCGGCGTTGCGGTCGCCATCCTCTTCTCCTATGCCGCCTCGTAGCCGGCCTCGTCGATCGCCGCGCGCAAGGCGGCCTCGTCGAGGTCATGGCCGCGGACGGTGACGAGCTTGGTGTCGAGGTCGACGTAAACGGCGTCGACGCCGGCGACCTCCCGAAGCTCGGAGCTAACGGCCTGCTTGCAGTGGCTGCAGCTCATGCCCGGGACGGTGTACGTGATCTCACTCATCGTTTTGCTCCCTCCGCGGTTATACCCCTTGAGGGTATCAAGGCGTCGCGGTGCTCGTGCTCGAATTGCTCGCGGCAGCCGGCGGCGCAGAAGTAGGACGTCTCGCCCTCCCACTCCAGCCTGACCGCCCGTTCGGGCTCGACCAGCATCCCGCAGACCGGGTCGCGCTCGAGCGCTGCGATCTCCTTGAAGCGGCCGTCCTCGAGCCAGAGGACGCGGTCGGCGACGGCGCGCAGCCGCTCGTCGTGGCTGACGATCAAGACCGTCGCGCCCTCGTCGTTGCCCAGCCGGCGTAGCAGGCGCATCGTCTCCTGACCGCGCTGCGAGTCGAGGTTGGCGGTCGGCTCGTCGGCCAGGATCAGCTGCGGGCGGTTGGCGATCGCGCGGGCGACGGCGACGCGCTGCTTCTCACCGCCCGAGAGCTGATCGGCGGCGAAGTCGAGGCGGGCGCCGAGGCCGAGATCGTCGAGCAGCCGGCGGGCGCGGGCGTCGGCGGTCGTGCCATGGCTGCCGGCCAGGTTCAGGGCGACCTCGACGTTCTCCTCGGCCGAGAGCGCGGAGAGCAGGTTGAAGTCCTGGAAGATGAAGCCGAAGCGGTGCGCGCGGAAGCGCGGCAGCTCTTGCTCGGTCAGCTGGGCGAGGTCGACGCCGTCGACCCAGATCTCCCCCTGTGTCGGCCGCAACAGGCCGCCGAGCATCGACAACAGCGTCGTCTTGCCCGAGCCCGACGGCCCCATCACCAAGACGATCTCGCCGCGCGCCAGCTCCAGGTCAACGTCACGCACGGCCTCGACCCGCGTCTCGCCCTCGCCGAACACCTTCCACAGCCTGTGCGCACGGACGAGCGGCTCGCTCATGACGACCTCCGGTAGACGCTGGCAGGCTCCACCCGTGCGACGCGCACGACCGGGATCAGCGCCGCGACGAGCGCGACCGCACCGGCGACGAGCGCAGCCCTGAAGACGTCGCCGCCGTCGACCGCGAGCACGAGCGTCGGCGACAGACGCGGCGCGATCGCCGCCAGTGCGAAGACGAGCGCGAGCGCCAGCACGAAGCCTGAGACGACAAGGACGCCGACTTGGGCGACCACCAGTGTTAGCGCTCGGCGCCCGCTCAGCCCGATCGCCCGCAGCACGCCCCAGTCGCGCAGCTGGCTCAGCGTCAGCGAGTAGGCGACGAGGCCGGCGACGGCGATGCCGACGACGAAGCCAACGAGCGTCATCCCGCGCACGATGTCGGTGGACATGTCTCCGACGACGCGCCGCTCCGAGGCGGCGAACTCCTGCCGCGTGGACGCCGTCACACCGGGCACGCGCCGCTCGATCGCACTGGCCAGTGTCTGCGCGTCGACGCCGGGGCGCGCGCGAACGAGCACATAGCTGGCGACGCCTTCGGCGTGGAGGACCCGCGCCAGTGTCACGCGGTTGACGAAGGCGAACGAACCGGCGATCGCAGCCGTTCCCTTGATCTCGCCGGCGACGCGAAGCGGTGCGCCGAGGACGCGGACGATGTCGCCGCGCGCAAGCCCGAGCTGGTCGGCGAGCGCCTGGTCGATCACGATCTGGCCCGGTCGCGGCCGCGCACCGTTGCCGGGCACCGGCCCGCCGCCGACGACGGCGACCACGCCCGCCTCGCCGCCGCGCTCGATGAACGCGCTCTTGTAGAGAATGCTCTCGGCGGCGGCCACGCCGGGAACGGCGGCGATCGCGCCGACGTCAGCATCGGGCAGCGCCGACTGCGTCATGTGCATCGTCTTCACACCTTCCTGAGCGACGATCACGTCGGCGCCCGAACGGTCGATGTAGGCGGTCAGCCGCCCTTCGAGCCCGGCAAAGATCGCGTTCAGCGCCAGCACCAACAGCAGCGCGACGCCGATCCCGGCGACACCCGCGAACGTGCGGCCGCGCTTGGCCAAAAGCTGGCGGCGCGCGAGCGGGACGTTGCCGGTGACAGCGAGGCTGGTCATCGTCTGAATGCAGTAGCCGGATCGAGATTGGCGAGGTAGCGCGCCGGCACCAGGCCGGCGACGAGCGCGAAGACGAGTGCCGCGGCCGTCATCGCGAGCGCGTCGCGCGGCCCGAGCGCGATCAGGTACTTGGGCGCGAGCGCGCTCACGCCACGGGCGGCGGCGAGCGCGAGCAGGAAACCGAGGACGGTGCCGACAAGCGCGAGCGCGCCCGCCTGCAATGCGACGAGCCGCAAGAGCGCGCCGCGGGCCAGGCCGAGCGCTTTCAGGGTCGCGTACTCCCGCGAGCGCTCGCGCGTCGCCGAGTAGACGGTCAAGCCGATCACGAGCACCGCTACGAGTGCGGCGATCGCCACCATCGCCGACAACGGGCCTGAGAAGGCACCGACGAAGGCTTCGCGGTCGTTGGCGGCCAGGTCGTCGCGCAGCGCGGCGCCGACGCCGGGCACGGCGCGGTCGATACGGCTGACGAGGGCCAGCGGCGAAACGCCAGGGGCCGGAGTGACGAGCAGGAACGTGGCCGTGTTCGGCTGCTCGTTGAGGGCGTTCGCAGTCCGGCGTGTCGTGAACGCCAACGGCGTCATGAAGCCGCTCGTGCCTTTCGACAGCCCGACGATGCGCAGGTCGGCGCCGCGGAAGCGCAACGTCGAGCCGACGCGCAGGCCGTGCTCGTCGGCGAGGACGCGGTCGACGACGAGCTCGCCGTCACGCGGCACTCGTCCCTTGGCCAAAGCCCACGGCCCGCCGCGTTCGTCGTAGCCGATCAAGACGGCGAGGACGCGCTTGCCGTGCAACGGCAGCATCGCGTAGCCCTGGCTGATGGCGTCGACGCCGGCGACGCCGGGCACGGCGGCGACGCGTGCCAGCGTCGACTCCGGCAGCACTGACGTCTGCGACAGGAAGTCGCGCGTGCCGGCCTGGCCCACGAGGACCGGTGGCTGGTGGTCGAGGTACGTTGTGACCTGCTCGCCCATCCCGCGCCTGAGGCCGGTGAGCAGCAAGACGAGAGCTACCGCGGCGCCAACCGCCAACACGGCGACGACCAGCTTGGCCGGCTCGGCGAGAAGCTGGCGGCGGCCAACGGGGACGGCGCCGCCGACCACTACCGGCTCCCCGCCAGTGTCGGCGGCGCGTGCAGGTGCGGCAGGAACCGCGGCGTGCGCTTGACGTAGTCGGCGTAGGCCGAGGCGAACTGGGCGGCGACCTCGCGCTCCTCACGGATCGCCAGCCGCCGGTAGACGACGACCAGTATCGGGAACATCAAGAGCGTGGCGAACGTCGGCCACTGCAAGAGGAAGCCGACCATGATCAGGATGAAGCCGACGTACTGCGGATGGCGCACGCGCGCGTAGGCACCCTCCGTCGCCAGGCCGCCGACGCGCTGCGCCGCGAACAGGACGCGCCAGGCGGCGGCGATCAGCCAGAAGCCGCCGCCGATGAACAGATAGCTCGCGAGGTGGAACGGGCTCAGGTGCGGGTCGCCCTCCCAGCCGATCAGATCAGTCCAGAGGTGGCCGGCGTTATGGGACAAGTCGACGCCGGGGACGAGACCACCGAGCGGGCCGGTCAGCAGGTAGACCGTCAGCGGGTAGCCGTACATCTCGGTGAAGAGAGCGATCACGAACGCCGCGAAGCCGCCCATCACGCGCCAGTCGCGCCGCGACCGCGGGTGGAAGAAGCTGGCGGCGAAGACGATGAACAGCG
>WNFV01009860.1_pt1 | contig 11859 bp, 13 predicted proteins | sample 5400101 | NCBI WGS metagenome assembly WNFV01 (sample SAMN13153361, study PRJNA577476) | soil metagenome | isolation source: 115 cm soil or saprolite under grassland replicate 1 | place: USA:California | collected 2016-06-15
GGTGCCGGCCCGCCCCAGGGCCTGCACCAAGGGCGGCCAAACCGACAGCCCACCAAGCCGACCAGGCCGCAAAAACCCAAGCCTGGCCACGGCCACCCACGGCCAATCACCCCGACCCAATTATTCAGCGGCCTCCTAGGCCCTTGACGTCAAAGGAGTTCGAACCGCCGCTGCTGCTGTGGGTCTTGGTGTATTGCCAGATAACCGGGTCGTAGTCGCCGCCACCCACCGTCGCGGGCGCCTGCGCCGGCGCCGACCACGCCAGCCCCGCACGGGCCTCCCGCCAGTCCGCCCCCGACCCGTCACAGGCACCCTGGCCGCGGCCCTCCTCCCACGCCCTGGTCACCCGGCGCACATCGATCTCGCCAGGAGCCGAGGGGCTGTTCCCATCGCTGCCGTACCACAGCGTCAGCCCCGCCGAGAGCACCTCCGCCCCCGCCGGGATGCGGCGCAGGTCAAAGCGCAGCAGCGGCCGGTGAATCACCGTGTTGGCCGCACTCCCGATCCGCAGATAGGCCAAGCTGCCGTGGTTGAAATAGGCGTAACACTGAATCGTGGTGATGTCCGACCCGTCCGCGATATAGGTCGCCTGCCCCTCCGACGGCCCCGGCTGCAAGGTCAGCCTCGCCTGCCCCGCAACCGGCAGCAGCGGCAAACCCGGCAGCGGCCCTCCGTTGAAGTTCACCTGGTTGGAGGCGTCGGTGCCGTTGACCACCACCCGGTACGACACCGCACTTTCTGGCTTGGCGGTGGTGTCCACCCACCTGGTCGTATCCGGATCGTGGATCTCGGCCAGCACCCGCCAGTTCGGGGTCGGCCCCGCAAGCGTTCGCTGCACCTGGTAGCGGTCGAACAGCGACGGCCCAGCAAACCGCGACCACGACAGCTCCGCGCCGGTGGAGTGCACCAGCGTCGGCACCGCCAGCACCACCGCATCACCGGTCGCGGCGCGGGCCCGCTCGGGACCCGGCGGCAACCCCAGCGCCGTCAACGCCACGGCCAAGACGATCACGAGGAACACGCGAAGCGAACGCGACCACACCATGAGGACTCCCTTGTCGTGCAGCTTGCCTTGCAGCCAGAGCGGTTCACGACGCTACGCGGTCGCCCGGCAAGCGGAATCCGTCAGGCATAGGTAGCCGCACAGAGGCCACTACTCCCCGGCCGATCATGGAACCAGCGATCGGCAGCGACTGGCCAAGCAGCCACCACCACCCACCACAGCCACCAGATCCGGTCCGGCTCCTCCCCCATCCCCACCTGGACACTGCTTTCGATGATCGCCGCGACCACCTCGCAGGCTCCAGCGGTCGGTGCCCAGGTGGCAGGCGAACACACGGCACGGAGCTGGACTGGCGTAGAGTCCGCGCATGGGTGAGCACCGACCACTGGTCGCCGTGACCTTCCCCGCGGACACCGAGCGGCTGGCCGAGCTGCTCGGCGACGCGGCACAGGTGGAGCCGGTGGCCGACCTTCCCGACCCCGAGCGCACCCGGACGCTGGCAGCGGCCGACGTGCTGTTCGCCTGGAACTGGCGGCGCGAGCTCCGGCGCGCGGACCAGCTCCCCTTCGACCAGCTCCCCCCCAGCGCGGTCGTCGCCGGCAACGTCGGCGCCTACGCCGAGCCGATGGCCGAGCACGCCGTGGCCATGGCACTGGCCCTGTTGAAGCGCCTGCCGCGGCACCACGCCGAGCTCGCCGCGGGCGTCTGGGCCCAGTCCAGCCTCAACCGGTCCGTCAAGGGAGCGGTGTGCGCGATCCTGGGCTTCGGCGGCATCGGCAAGGCCACCGGCCGGCTGCTGCGAGCGCTGGAGACCAGGGTCCACGCCATCAACACCAGCGGCCAGACCAACGAGCCGGTGGATTTCGTCGGCACGCTCGCCGACCTCGACGCGGTGCTCGCCGCAGCCGACGTACTGGTGATCGCCCTGCCGCTGACGCGGCACACCCGCGGGCTGATCGGTCCCCGTGAGCTTGGCCTGATGAAGCCGGCCGCGATCCTGGTCAACGTGGCCCGCGGCGCCATCGTCGACGAGGCCGCCCTGTACGAGCACCTGCGGAGGAACCCGGAGTTCTCAGCGGGCATCGACGCGTGGTGGGTGGAGCCGTTCGTCTCCGGCGAGTTCCGCGTGGACCACCCGTTCTTCGAACTGCCCAACGTGCTGGGCTCGCCGCACAACTCCGCGCTGGTCCCGGGGATCATGCAGCAGGCGACCAGGCGGGCCGCCGTCAACATCCTGCGCTTCCTGCGAGGGGAGCCGGTGACCGGCGTCGTGCGGGCCGAGGACTACGTCGATGGCCCTTGACGAAGTCCACCCAGTCCCCTCCTGCCAACGATCCCGAGCGCAGCTACGGATCCCAGGAGATAGGGGTGCTGGCCGCCTACCGGCACTGGGCCGGCGTAGACCCTGGCCCGCGGCGACCCGGTGCGCCGGGTGCAGCGCCTGGATGCCCCAGTGGCCCGGATCCAGTCGGCCAAGCGGGCGGGGCTGGCTTGGGTGGCGGTGAGGTTGTTGGTGACCGCGTACACGGTCACGGTCTGCCATCGCCTGCGGTAAGCGGCCAGACCCGGCGGGTGATGAGGGAGTATCACCACAACCTGGCGATTCCGGGCGCCTCTGGGCCGCGGGCAGAGCTGCAAGCTCACCGGTTGCAGTGGGTGATCGACGGCTGGTCCTTCCCGCCCGATGGAGCGGACCCCGGGCGTGAGGGAAGGGCTGCCATGCCCGGTGGGCCGCGTTCGCTGCCGAGTCGGACCGCGCTCAAGCAGCTCATCTGCGGCCAGCCCCAGCAGGAAAGTCACGCGCTGGGGCAAGTGCGATGGGTGATCGCCCGTTTCAGGGATGCCGGCGAGCCGGCGTGGGCAGCCCCCGACGAGGTAACGTGACCTTCGGGCCTCATACGTGCGCGGCCACGCGGATGCAACGGTCCAGGAGGTGGCGGTGACGACCGACAAGTCCGGGCGAACGAGCGCCGGCATCCTGCTCTGGCGCCGCCGGGACGATCGCCTGGAGGTTCTTCTCGCTCACATGGGCGGTCCGTACTGGGTGAACAAGGACCTGGGTCACTGGACGATCCCGAAAGGCGAGGGAGAGGAGGGAGAGGGACTGGTTGCGGTCGCTCGCCGAGAGTTCGCGGAGGAAACCGGATACGAGCTTCCCGATACCCCTCTCATCGATCTCGGTGAGATCCGGCAGAAGTCGGGGAAGCTCGTCCTCGCGTGGGCGGCCCGGGGAGACCTCGACGCCGCGACCGCGGTCAGCAATACCTTCCAGATGGAGTGGCCGCCCCGGTCGGGGCGTGTCGAGACCTTCCCTGAGATCGACCGCGTCGAATGGTTCAAGCTTGATGAGGCGCGTCGCAAGCTGAAGGCGGCGCAGGTTCCATTTCTCGATCGGCTCCAGACTGCCATCGCTGCCGATCGATAGCCAACCGCTTGGTCATTCACTGAGGTGTCCGTGTTGCTCTTGGTTGGGGGGAAGGCGCCAAAGCCCGGAGTGCGACTGGTTCTATCGGCCGGATGCGCGTTTGCTTCGGTCCCGTCGGGGTGGTTGCGGCGTAGGCGGCCACGAAGCCGTCTCGCCAGCTGGGGTAGCGCAGCGACCACCCAAGCTCCCGTTTGGCCTTGGCGTTGGAGGCGCCGCTGGACTCGGTTCCCATCATCACCGCGGCGTCGCCCGCGACCAGCCGCGCGAGCCAGACCGGGACGTGGCGGGGCGGCTTGGCGCCGAGCGCGTTCGCGAGCACTGGCAGCCATTCGCGCACTGGGGCGGGCTCGTCGTCAACGATGTTGTAGATGCCGGCTCCGTCGTGGTCCAGCGCGAGCACGGTCGCTGCGGCGGCGGCGTCGAGGTGGATGAATGAGGAGACGCCGCCGCCGTCGCCCACGATCGGGAACTGCCGCTTGCGCACGGGCTTGAGCAGCCCGTCGGCGCTCGCCTAGTGGACGATCGCGTCGGGCTTGGTGTCGAGGACGGCCTTGCGCACAGCGCGCGCGTCCAGCAGATCCAGCGCGATCGCCTCCGCCCCCAGCGCCCGGACACGCTCGGCGTTTCCTGGCGACCTGAAGGTGCCGATCACCTCGTGACCTTGATCGATGAGCTGAGGAACCAGCCGGGTGCCGATCGCACCGCTCGCCCCCGCAACCAAGACTCGCATCGTGTGCTCCTTTCGGTATTCCCTGTCACATCCGTCGTGTGTGGGGGGTCATTGAGATGACACCTGGCAACGGGAGGATGTGACAGATGGACGAGAACCAGTGGCTGGCCGAGCGCTTCGAGGAGCATCGGGTCCATCTGCGGGCGGTTGCCTACCGGATGTTGGGCTCACTCACCGAGGCCGACGACGCCGTTCAGGACACCTGGCTGCGCCTCAGCCGGTCAGGGGCGGGCGAGGTCGACAACCTCGGCGGGTGGTTGACGACGGTCGTCGCCCGCGTGTGCCTGAACATGCTGCGCTCGCGCAACCTTCGACGCGAGGAGTCCCTCGCCGTGCACGTACCCGACCCCGTCATCAGCACAGCCGGGGAGCTCCAACCCGAGGAGGAGGCGTTGCTGGCCGACTCGGTCGGCCTTGCCCTCCTCGTCGTGCTCGATACCCTGGCCCCGGCCGAGCGGTTGGCGTTCGGCCTCCATGACATGTTCGAGTTGCCTTTTGAGGAGATCGCGCCCATGGTTGGTCGGACCCCCGCGGCAGCGAGGCAGCTGGCCAGCAGGGCACGACGCCGCGTGAAGGGCGCCGAGGTACCGGCGCCTGACCCCGATCTCGCTCGTCAACGAGACGTGGTCGACGCCTTCTTCTTGGCTGCGCGAGGGGGCGATTTCGACGCCCTCGTCGCCGTGCTCGACCCCGACGTCGTGCTGCGAGTCGACGGCGGCGCGAAGCGCCCCGCAGCCTCCATGGTGATCCATGGCGCAGCGGCCGTAGCCAGGCAGGCGCACAGTGGGCTACGGCCAATATTCGCGCACGCGGTTGTCCACCTGCGCCCCGCGCTGGTGAACGGAGCAGCCGGAGTGGTCGTCACGTTGGGTGGACAGCCTATGACCGTGATGGGTTTCACCGTCGCCGAGGGCAAGATCGCCGAGATCGATGCGATCGCCGACCCCGAACGCGTCCGTAGGATCGCAGCGGCTGTCCTCGCCGACGAGTAGCTGACCGCATGGTCCGAGATCATCAGCTTGTGGGAGCTCGCGTTCGGGGGGAGGCCAAGACGGCCTCCCCCGAACCCAGTGGGAAAGGGAGAGCTACCGGCCAGGCTGGGCGCCCACCCTGTCAGTGCGCGGGCTGGACGACCGCAGCCAATAGATCGTGAGGGCTGTCGCGTCCGCCGATTCTCCCGGGCGCAATGTTCCAGAGGGAATGGTCACAAGACAGGCGTCCGGAACGGTGAACCGCAACGCACCGGAGCCCATGCTCTGGTAGTGCCAGCCGCTCGGGTCAACCGGTGACCAATCCGCGGCAGTGCCGCCGAATTGGGCGGCAACCTCAGCGGCGCTGACAGGGAAGCCGCTGGCCAGGGTGGTCTGGGATGGGGCCGTGGTCGGCGGCGGGACCTGCGGCGGCTCCTGCGGGTGCACGAGCCCCACAAGCTGGATGAAAATTCCGACGATGCCGATAATCGCGTTGACCATCAAGTGTCTCCTGTTCTCTGCGCTGTGCGGCCAACCCGCGCGAGGGTGACATGCTTCGCGATCAAGCTTGCAGGGGTTACAGCAGTCGGACCACTCAGTTACCCTGAGCATGAGAATCAGGGTTGCATTCGTTCGATCCTCAGGGTTCCCTGAGTGCGCGAATCCGAAGTAGCTCTACGATTGCCGCATGGGGATGTCCGCTGACCACACTGTCGTTCCGCCGCCCACCCGCGCGCGGAAGGTCGCGGCTGCGGGCGGCCGGGCTCGCAGCCGCGGCCGATCGGCAGGCCGGCGGGGCCGTCACGATCGTCGCCGCGGGAACCATGGTGGTCGCGTGGGCGGCGGTTGCGGTCTGGGTGGGGTGGCAGGGCAACCAGCACCCGTTGTGGATGTTCGCGATGGTCGAGACGATCGGGATCTGCTTCGCGGGCGCCGGACTGTGGGCCTGGTGGCGCCTGCCCCACAACCGCCTCGGGCTGCTGATGGTCGTCTGCGGGGCAGGCTGGTACCTCCATGACATCCAGGCCAGCCACAACGCCGTGCTGTACGGCATCGGGTACTGGCTGTACTTCCTTCCCGCTTTCCTGTTCGTCCACCTGGCGTTGGCGTTCCCGCACGGCCATCTGGCACGGCGGGTGGAGCGGTGGACCGTGGCTGGCGGCTACGCCGCGTACCTGGTGCTTGAAGGCGTGCGCTACCTGCGGGAAGGTTCCAGGGGCCCGGTCGGCTGGCAGGCCGGGCCGAACCCGACCTCGCTGCTTGGCAACGTCCTCAGCGTGGTCGGGATCGGGCTGGCGGTGACCACCGGGACACTGGTCATCGGGCGGTGGCGGTCGGCGTCACGTCCGGCCCGGCGGGCATTCGGGCTGGCGTGGCTCGGCATGCTGATTGCCATTGCCGCAGCGGCCATCGCGGTGGTGTTCGCCATCCTCGCCAACGCCCCGGACAGCATCGCCGCCAACATCCAGTTTGGGGTGCTTCTTTTCTTCGGGGCCGCGTTGTTCGTGGTGCTGTTCGCGCTCGCCATCCGACGGCTACCGGCGATGCTGGCCCGGCTGCGCGTCACCGACCTTGTGCGCAGCCTGGAGCGTGCCGTTGACCCGGCCCGGCTGGGGGACCTGCTCGCCACCGCGCTGGACGACCCCAGCCTCACCGTCGGGTACTGGTCGGAGGAGGCGGGTGGCTACCTCGGCGTCGACGGCAGGCCGCTCGACCTGCCCGTGGGCGATCCCGCGCGTACGGTCACGCCGGTCGAGCAGGACGGGCGCCGCCTTGCCGTCCTGCTGCACGACGCCGCGGCCACCGAGGACCGGCCCCTGGTCGAGGCGGTCGTGGCCGCGGCCCGCCTTGCCCTGGAGAACGCGCGGCTGCACGCGGAGGAGCGCCTGCACCAGGCCCGCCTGGTCGAGGTGGCCGTGGCGGAGCGGCGCAAGATCGAGCGCAACCTCCACGACAGCGTGCAGGGCCGCCTGCTGGCGCTGATAGGTGACGTCAAGTAGGCACGGGCCAGCGCTGGCAGCCGCGACGGCGAGCTCGCCGGGCGGCTGGAGGAGCTCGAGGGCCAAGCGAGCCGCGCCTACAACGAGCTGCGTGAGCTGGCCCAGGGGATCCACCCCTCGATCCTCACCGGGAAAGGGCTGGGGTACCGCGTCCGCGCCCTGGGGGCACCCTGACCGTCCACAGTCCCCCCGGCCACGGGACCAGCATCGTGGTGGAGCTGCCATGCGCGTGATCGTCGCCGAGGACCACGGGCTGTACCGGGGCCTGCTGGTGCGGCTGCTGTCCAGCAGCGGCTTCGAGGTCACTGGCGAGGCCGCCAGAGCCGACGAGCTGCTCGCCCGGGTCGACGCGAGCCCGCCCGACCTGGTTCTGGTCGACATCCACATGCCGCCGATGGGCACCGACGATGGGCTGCGCGCGGCGCTGCGGATCCGCCAGTGCCACCCGCAGGTCGCCATCGTGGTGCTGTCGCAGGACGGCGAAGTCGAGTATGCGATCCAGGTCGCCGAAGGTCTCGGCAAGCGGGCCGGCTACCTCCTCAAGGAGCGTGCCACCGGTGTCGCCGAGTTGCTCGACACGATCGACCGGGTTGTACGCGGGGAGCAGTACATCGACCCGCTCGTGGTGGAGCAGCTCCTCAAGCGCCCACGCCTGCCCAACCCGTTGGACCGGCTCACCCCGCGGGAGCTGCAGACGCTGGCCCTCATGGCCGAGGGGCGCTCCAACGCCGGGATCGCCGGGCAGCTCTACGTCACGGTCGCGGCGGTGGAGCGCTACATCGTGGCCATCCGCCAGAAGCTGGACCTGCGGCGCGACGACGACGACGCCCTGGCCAGGCAGGACAGCGCGCGGGTGCTGACCGTGCTCACCTACCTGAAGCTCACCGGCCAGCTCGCCGACCGGCCGCCCCCGCCACGCGGGCAGTGACCCCGCAGGTGCTGCCAGAGCCGCGGCAGGAGCTCGTCGCGAACAGCCCGCCAGGACGCGATCTCCTCAACGGACAGTGGTCTGAGCTGGCCGGCCGCCTGAGCGGCGAGGTAGGTGTCGCAGGCGGCGGACAGCAGCCACATGCGAGCCACCGCGACGCCGGGTGTCGCGCCGAGGGTGACGGCGCCGTTTCCGCGTAGCAGCAGCGCTTCGCCGGTCGGCAGGCTCCGGGCCGCGCGCTCGGCGAGATCCGCCGACCGCAGCAGGTGGGCGCTGTCGTGCACTGGGATCGATTCGCCGAGCCAGGCGGCCTGCCCGTGCAGCGGAGTCAGCGACGTGGTCGTGGCTGCCGCGGCGAATGCGCTGGCGGGCTGGGCGCGTGCGACCGACTCGGCATCGGGCCTGGCGCGGTAGAGGGCGAGGTGTGCCCAGGCCTCCGCGGGAGCGGCCTTGGGCAGCGAGGAAGCCTCGAGCGGCACGTCCACGACGGTGGATTCGGTGACGGTCGCCAGATCGGCGGCCGGCGTGATCAGCATCGTCGCCCCGGCGCGGGCCGACACGTGTCCGTACGCGGTGACCAGCCCGAGACGGGACAGCACGTGCGCCGCCTCGACAAGGTCACTTCGCTGCGTCGACACTGCATGCATCGTGCGCTCCCCTGCCTTGCCAGATGACCGACCGGTGCTTAAACTGTATACAGTTATGCGGAGAGGGGGAAGAGCCGTGATCTCAGGGCTGCACCATTACGCGTTGGAGATACCGGACCTGGAAGTGGCGGAGGGGTTCCTGCAGGACTTCGGTCTGGAGACCGGGGAGAAGGACGGCAAGCTGATCGCCCAGTGTCCCGGCCGTGACCAGGAACAGGTTCGACTGGTGCAGGCGCCGACCAAGCGACTGCACCATGTCTCGTTCACGCTGCGCCCGGGCACGCTGGACTCGGTCCGCGAAGCGTTGGAGCGTGCGGGCACGCTCGTCATCGCTCCCCCGGCGGGCGCCAGCGAAGACGGCCTGTGGGTGCGCGACCCTGACGGCAACGCGGTGCAGTTGCTCGACGAGGCTCCGGCCCCCGCCCGTCCGGTCGCTGACGTGCTGACCAACATGGGCGCCAGCCGGCAGCGGATCGGTGTGGCGCAATGGCGACAGGCCAGCGCGGATGTCATGCCGCGCCGGTTGGGGCATTCGCTGCTGTTCACGGCGCAGCCGCAGCAGATGACCGATTTCTACACCCAGGTGCTCGGACTTCGCGTGAGTGACCGGATCCGCGGCTTGGTGACGTTCCTCAACGCCGGGCCCGGCGATCACCACATTTTCGGATTCATCGCCAGCAGCCACCGTGGCTTCCATCACGCCAGCTTCGAGGTGCCGTCCATCGATGCGATCGCGCTCGGCGCCGATCGGATGCGCGCCAAGGGACGCGAGGCCGGATGGGGCCTGGGCCGTCACACCATCGGCTCGAACTTCTTCCACTACAACCCGGACCCATGGGGCTCATGGATCGAATGGTTCTCAGACATCGATCAGATCGACGACCATTGGGTCGCGGGCGACTGGGACGTCCCCCCGCATCTGTGGGGCACGCCACCGCCGGAGACGTTTCTGAATAACCTGGAACCCAGCGACTGACCGCGCGGACCTCAGTTGGCCACGTCCGGAAGGAACAGGGCCGAGACAGCCGCATTGCATCAGGACACTGGCGTGATGTTGTAGTTCATCCGGAAGAAGTTCTCCGGGTCGTATTGCGCCTTGACCCGGCCGAGCCTTGCGTATTTCTCCGGCCCACCGAAGGCTTCGACGACCCGGTCCATCTCATCGAAGTTGAGCATGTTGACGTAAATGCCTTTTCCGGTCCACGGTTTGAGGTCACCGACGACCTTCCGGGTCCGGTCGATATAGTCCTGATCGTTGGCCGGGTCGTCCCAGCTCATCGCAAAATTCAGCCACAAGAGGTAGTCGCGGTTGGAGAATGCCGTGGCGTCCTCGCCGATGTCGCCGATCGCCCCGCCGAGACCGATGATCTCGACCTCGCCGTGCATCGGCATGTCCTTCCAGAAGGCGACGAGGGTGTCGATCGCCTCGCCGGCCAGCTCCGAGACGTGTGCCTCCTTGGTGTAGTAGCGGTGGCCGTCGGCGAATTCCTCGTCCAGCAGCTTCTGCACGCGGGCCGCGAACGGCATCACGGTCGTGGCCTTCAGGCACGGCCGGCCGACGGCGTTGAGGCGTTCGACGAGCTCGGCGCCTGCCGGGTCGTCAGCGTCGTCGAGCCACATCGCGACCAGCATCAACAGCCTGCGGCCCACCAGTTCCGGCGGCACGAAGGGCAACGCCGGCATGACGTCCTTGAGCGCAGCGTGCCAGCCGACGGTGCGGGGAAGGGTGGGGACGACCGCGGCGTACTCGCGCAGCGCCTGGGCGGCGTCCTCCGGCTCGTACAGGGACACGCCGACGCGCATCATCGGGCCGAACCGGTGCGCCCTGAAGGTGAACCGCGTGACCACCCCGAAATTGCCGCCACCGCCCTTGAGGGCCCAGAACAGCTCAGGGTGCCTGGTGGCGGAGACCTCGATGACCTCCCCGCTGGCCAGCACGAGCTGGAGGGAGACGAACTGATCGCAGGTCAGGCCGTGTTTGCGGGAGAACCAGCCGATCCCGCCGCCGAGGGCCAGGCCGGCAACACCGGTCTCTGACATGATCCCGGCGGGAACGATCAGCCCATGGCGCGCGGTGGCCTCGTCGATATCGCCCAGCAGGCAGCCGCCGCCGGCGTGGACGAGGTTGTGCTCGGCGTCGACGGTCACCTCACGCATCCCACTCAGGTCGATGGTCAGACCACCGTCTGAGAGGGCCTTGCCCGATACCGAGTGCCCACCGCAGCGGATGGAGGGTGGGAGCCCGTTGGCACGCGCGACGTTGACGGCGGCGACCACGTCCTCAGTGCTGGTGCAGCGCAGGATCACTCCGGGGCGCTTGTCGATCATGGCGTTCCACACCAAGCGCCTGGTGGCGTAGTCGGGGTGGTCCGGGCCGATCACGTCGCCCTTGAACCGCGCGCCCAGCTGCTCGGCGATGCGCTGGCGCAACTCCTGGTCGATGGGAGGGCGCGCCACGGAGGTCGCGCCCGAGGCTGAAGTCGATGTCATGGGGCGTTTCCTCTCACGCGGTGACCGTCTCGGCCTGCTCGGCGCCGATCTGGGTGAACAGCGGGGCCAGGTCGATATAGACCCGCAGCGAGGTGACCTTGCCGTCGGCGTTGCGGTCGAGCAGGGAGACGCACGGCACAGTCACCTCCGCGCCACCCTTGGTCGTGTAGTGGGTGAGGACCTCCAGGACAGCCGTGTCGCCGCCATTGACGAACCAGAGGTTGCGCCGCTCGTGGCGCAGACCGCCGATCATCGACCAGAAGCCGCCGATCGCCGCGCCGATCGCCTCCTTGCCGACGGCCGGCGGGTTGTTGCCGAAGGCGACGACCGCGTCGTCGCTGTGCCGCTCAACGAACGCCTCCAGGCGCATGGCGTCGACGTCGGCGTAGTAGTCGTCGATCCAGGTGGCCATGGTTCCCTCCTGTGGTGGTCAGGCAGCCTCGCCGCGGGCGATGCGGCGCATCGCGTCGAGCGTGGCAGCGACGGCCTTGAGGTAGTCCGCCGTCATTCCCTCGGCATACTCGCGCTCAGCCTGCGAGCCGCCCTGGACGCCGGCGACGACGAGGGCGAAGCTGAAGCGCAGCCGCAGGTCGTCGTCCGGGCCCTCGATCTCGTTGGCGATCGTGCCGAGGACGGGTCCCGAGATGCGGGTGAAGACGACGCGG
>WNFV01012123.1_pt1 | contig 11857 bp, 12 predicted proteins | sample 5400101 | NCBI WGS metagenome assembly WNFV01 (sample SAMN13153361, study PRJNA577476) | soil metagenome | isolation source: 115 cm soil or saprolite under grassland replicate 1 | place: USA:California | collected 2016-06-15
CATTCGGCCGAGTGCACGCGTGGGTTCGGACAAGATGGCGCCGGGCTTGGTCACGTCGACCGCGTAGTCGTCGAAGTCCGGGAGTTGCAGCTCCTTGAGCAGTGCTCCGCCGTTCGCATGCGGGTTCATGCCCATCCGCGCCGCCCCGGTCGGTGCCTGCCCCACGAGTTCGTCGGCCGGGTGGCCGTCGGCGTCGAAGAGCTCCTCCGGCCGGTAGCTCCGTAGCCACGTCTCGAGGAGGCGGAGATGCTCGGGGTTGGAGCGCACGTTCGCCAGCGGCACCTGGTGCGCGCGCCACGTGCCCTCGACCTGCACGCCGTCCACCTCGTGCGGGCAGGTCCAACCCTTGGGCGTGCGCAGCACGATCATCGGCCACCGGGGCCGCTCGGTTCCGTCGGTGCGGGCCGCACGCTGGATCGCCGCGATCTCGTCGAAGACGTCATCGAGCGTCGCCGCCATCACCTGGTGCACCGCAGCCGGGTCGTCACCCTCCACGGCGTGGACGCGGTACCCGTAGCCCTCGAAGAGCTTCTCGAGCTCGTCGGCGCCGATGCGGGCGAGCACGGTCGGGTTGGCGATCTTGTAGCCGTTCAGGTGGAGGATCGGCAGCACGGCGCCGTCGTGCACCGGGTCGAGGAACTTGTTCGAGTGCCAGCTGGTGGCGAGCGCGCCGGTCTCGGCCTCGCCGTCCCCGACGACGCAGACCGCGACGAGATCGGGATTGTCGAAGACCGCGCCGTAGGCGTGCGCGAGCGAGTAGCCGAGCTCGCCCCCCTCGTTGATCGACCCCGGGGTCTCGGCGGCAGCGTGGCTGGGGACACCGCCCGGGAAGGAGAACTGGCGGAACAGCTCCTGCATCCCGCGCCGGTCACGGGGGACGGCCGGATAGATCTCGCTGTACGTGCCCTCGAGCCAGGTGTTGGCGAGCAGCGCGGGACCGCCGTGCCCCGGTCCGGTCACGTAGATGACGTTGAGGTCCCGGCGCGTGATCACGCGGTTGAGGTGGGCGTACACGAGGTTGAGCCCGGGCGTGGTGCCCCAGTGGCCGAGGAGGCGCGGCTTGACGTGCTCCGGCTGCAGCGGTTCGGTGAGCAGCGCGTTGTCGAGCAGGTAGATCTGCCCGAGCGACAGGTAGTTCGCCGCCCGCCAGTAGGCGTCGATGTGGTCCAACTCATCGGGCGGGAGCGGGTCGCGCTGCCTGCTCATGATCTGGCTCTTTGGGTGATCAGAGGTACGACCGAGGATCGAAGGCCCATTCCGGCTCCTTGGCGCGCAACCGGCGACCGGTGATCGCGAAGGGCTCGATCACCAGCCAGGCTTCACGCTCGGTTGCGAGCCAGGGCTCGGGATCGAAGCGCTCGCGGAAGCCGGCGGCGTCAGGATCCACGTGGTGCAGTGTCCCCCGCACGAGCACCGACCAGCCCTCCCGCTTGCGGGCGTCGATCCCGTCGATCTCGAACGCGACGTTCATCGGAGCCCGGTCGATGACGTTGCCGGGCCGTGTCCGCAGCGCGATCCACGTCCGGGGGCTGGTCTCCCGGCCCGTGGTCTGGGCGATCCGGTAGTTCACCGGCAGCACGACCGGGAACTCGTCGACGACGACGGCGATGCGGCCGACCTCCCCTGCGTTCAGCAGGGCCTGGCACTCCTCGAGAGACAGCTCGTCGAGCACGCGTCCGCCCTCCGTCCGAGACCCAACACCGACGCTACCGGCCTCTCACCCGGCCCATGAAGGGGAGAAAGTCCCGTGGGGCCGAGGACCTTCGGGTCTGGCGACGATGGCGCCGCAGGCACAACCTGGGGAGAACCTGGCGACGAGGGGGAGACGTCATGAAGCGACCGATCGATGTGGCAGTTCGCATGAACGGCGAGTGGTGGGTGGCGTGCGCGGAGATGCGGATCGACCCGGAGTCGGTCGTGCGCCCGGCGCTCGACGAGGTGCGGGTCGAGTTCGGCCGCGGCTCGAGTATGGGGCGCACGGTCGCCCTCGAGCTGGGCGCGTTCGAACACGGCTCCGAGATCGGGCGTCTGCCGCTCCGCTGGGGCGCCAAGGAGCACACGACCCTGTTCCCGACGATGGACGGCGAGCTGCGACTCTCGGACGTCGGCGCGGCCAAGATGGAGTTGCGGCTGGTCGGGGAGTACGTGCCACCGCTGGGAGGACTGGGAGCGCTGGCTGACCGCGTCGCGGGCAAGCGGATCGCGGAACGGTCCGTGCGCGACTTCCTCGAGGGCGTCGCCGAGCGCCTGCGGGCCAAGCTCACGGCCCATTCGGAGTCGGCCTTCTGGCGGCGGTTGCCGATCCACGAGGACAACCACGGACGCTGAGCCGTCCGGCTTCCTACCTGGGTTCGAGCGCGGTCAGGAGCGCGGCCCACTGCTGGAGGTGACGGTCGGGTAGGAACTGCTCGCTGGCGGTGCGGCGGGCGCCGGCGGCGACGCGGGCGGCGAGGGCGTCGTCCTCGAGGAGGCGGAGGGTCGCAGCACCGAACGCGCGAAGGTCGGTCGGGTCCTCGAGCAGGAGCCCGTCCACGCCGTCGGTGATCTGCTCGGCGATCCCGCCGACGGCGCTGGCGACGATCGGCCGCCCCTTCCACATCGCCTCAGTGACAGTGAGGCCGAAGCCCTCGGCCACGCTCTTCTGCACGACTACTGCCGCGTGCCGCTGCAACGCGTTCACGATGGCGGCGTTCTCGTCGGGGTCGCGCATCGGGAGACACGCGAGGTGCACTCGCGTGCGTGCCGCGTGCGGGAGCTCGCGCCAGGCCCGCTCGCACTCGTCGAGGACGTCGCCGCCTTCGGGATCGTCTGTCACGCCAGTGACGGCCGGGCCCGCCAGAACCAGGTGGGCGTCGGCGGCGCCGTCCACGTGGTCGGCGAAGCCCGCCATCACGCCCGGCATGTCCTTCATGCGGTCCCAGCGCGAGACCTGGACCACGAGAGGCACGTCGGACGGCGGGGGCGGGCCGGTTTGCAGGATGTCGGCGTGCCGGGTGACGCGGCCGGGCGAACCGTCGCGGCGATGGAACGGCACGGTCGGCGGGTGGTGGGCGCCGGCGGCGAGGCCGACGTGACGCAGGATCCGCAACGCTTCGTCCGGTTCGATGTCCTGGTTCTTGGCTGAGAACGGGTCGATCGACGGGGGGATGACGTGGAGGCGCTCGGGTGGGATCCACTCGGGCGCAAACGCGCGTCGGGTGAACACGAACGCATCGGCCTCTTCCAAGTAGGGCCGGAGGAACGCCCATCCGCGCTCCGAGTACTCGTTGGGGGTGTCGATGCCGACGTGGCACCGCCACACCACACTCGCCCCCGCCTGACGTACGGCGGCGACGAGTCCGGCGGGTTGCGGGTCGTGAATCAGCACCAGGTCACCCGGTCGCACCAGCGTGACGAGGTCATCGGCATTGTCACGGAGGGTCTTCTCGTAGACCGACCGGGCGGCGGCATCGAGGGCGCCGCCGTCGCCCGGCGTGCCGTAGAGGTGGTTGTGCAGGCGCTTCGTGACCTCGAAGAAGGCCGGGTTCCCCTCGATGACCACCCATCGGGCGTCGATCCCGGCGCCCCGCGCGTGCGCCAGCAGCGTCTGGAGCATCTCGGCCACGCCTCCACCGGTGGCGGTCGAGTTGACGTTGAGGACCGTACGGCCCGCCAACACGTCGCGGGCGGCCTGGGCCGTGGCCTCGTAGCGGGCCATGCGCTCGTCGCCGATGAGCGGGGCGAGCGCCTCGGCCGAGCTGGCCTGCACGTCGACTTCGTGAACCTTCGACATCGGCCGCGACTCTGCTCCGCCCGGCGCTCGTCCGCCAGCGCGGATAGCGATAGCCGGTTACTGGACGATGAACGCGGTCACCATTCCGAACATGCCGTCCTCGCTCTCGGCGTGGTTGAGGATGTGGCAGTGGAACGCCCAGATTCCGGGTTGGGTCGCATGTACGAGCACGGTGTAGCGCTCACCCGGCGCCACCGCGATCGTGTCGGCCTGGTACGGCTGCGGCAGCGGGTAGCCGTCCTTGGCGATCACCAGCTGGGGCATGCCGTGCAGGTGCATGGGGTGGATCTGGAGGCCCTCGTTGAAGTAGTGGATCTCGACCCACTCGCCCAGGGCCGCGGTGATAGGCGCGGTGGCGGGGAACGACTTCCCGTTCAGCGACAGCCCGATGACCCCGGCGTCGTTGAGCACCATCGGGATCTCCTGGCTCACGGTGACGCCGGCCGGCACCGGCGGGTCGCCGATGATGAACGGCGCGAACAACCCGTCGGGCACCTGCTTCTCGGCGTGGTGGTGGGAGTGGTAGATGCCGACCGCCGGCTCCGACGCGACGAACTCGTACGTGAAGGACTCACCCGGCTTCACCGGCGGCTGGGTGATCTCGGGCACGCCATCCATGCTGTTCGGCACCGTGATCCCATGGAAGTGGATGCTGGTCGACTCGGGCAGCTCGTTGGTGAGGACCACCCGGACCCGGTCGCCCACCGCCACCTTGATCATTGGCCCGGGCACGGTGCCGTTGTAGGTCCATGCCTGAACCGTCTTGCCCGGCTCGACCTCCCAGTCGACGACCTGCGCCGTGATGTCGAACTGCTTGGTGCCGTCGGGCAGAACCGTGGGCTGGAGCAGCTGGGCTCCCGTGCCCTCGGTCTCGGCCGGGAACGCGTTGGTCCGCTCGGCCATCCGCTCGTCGATGGCCTGGTTCGACTCGGCGGTGGTCTTGGCGCCGGCGGCAGCGCCGCCGTGGCCGATGTGCAGGTCGGCCCGCATCCCGGCGTCCTTGTGACCGGGGACGTCGCAGAAGATCTCGTACGCACCCGGCTCGACGCCCTTCAGGTCGAGGCGGGCAGTGCCGCCCGGCTCGATGAGTGACGCCTTCTTGTCGGTGCCCTTGACGACGAGGGTGTGCTCCACCTTCCCCGCGTTGGTGACGGTGAGCACCCCGTCGGGCCCCACCTCGACGCTGGCGGGTTCGATGCTGAACTCGTTCAGAGTCACCTGGGTGCCCCCGGCTGCCGCCAACGCTTCGCTCTTGGCGTCGCCGCTGCGCCTCCAGGCCTGGCCGGCGGTGACCAGCGATGCGAACGCAACCACGACGGCAACGAACGTGAAGGTCACGGATGCCAAGCCGAAGCCCTTGGGGTCCTTGTCCACGGAAGCGCGCACGAACTCCTCCTCACGAGTCGGATGCGAAGAGGATCGAACATCCGCGGGCACCGGCCCAGGGTCGGAAGGGCAACGCTTCGAGGACGTTGGTCCCTTTTCGGGTGCGGGAGCAGTCGGTACACACTGTGCGGAACCACGTCCCCAGAGGGAGAGCTGCAATGCCTGTTGGCGCGGCGCAAGGACCGGCCCCGGAGATCGATCTGCCCGACGACGACGGTGGCCGGTGGCGCCTGTCGGATCACCGCGGGATCCCGGTGGTCGTGATCTTCCACCGCCACCTGGCCTGACTCCCGTGCCATGAGCACGCGGTCGCCGTGAGCGACCGACTCGAGGAGTTCGGTGATGCCGCAGTCGTGCTCGTGACGTTCACGCGTCCGCGGAACCTGCGTGGCTTCCGGCACCGACTCCGACTCCGCTACCCCGTCGTTGCCGACGAGACGCGCGACGTCTACCGGGACTACGGGCTCGGGCGCGGATCCTGGTGGCGGATCTGGGGCCCGCGGGCGCTTCTCACCTACGCGCGGCTCGTCCGCGCCGGGCGGAAGATCGAGCGGCCGAGGGAGGACACGCTCCAGCTCGGCGGCGACTTCGTCGTCGACCGTGACGGCAGGCTTGCCTACGCCTTCCGGTCGAACGCCCCCGACGACCGACCGCCGGTGGACGCATTGGTCGAGGCGGTTCGAGCGTCCGGCTGAGCGGCAGGACGTCAGGGATCTCGGAGCGCACGCACCTCGGGTCTCGCCTCCGGTACCGGCTCGACACGGACCTTGATGTCGACGGCCACCGCGCCCTCGGGCGACACGATCACCGGGTTGCAGTCGAGCTCCGCGACCGACGGCAGCGTGGCCGCGAGCAGACCGACCCGGATGATCAGCTGTTCCAGGGCGGCCACGTCCGCCGGGGGTGCTCCTCGGTATCCGAAGAACAACGGCGACGTTCGCAGTGACCGGACGAGGTCGTGGGCATCGGCGTCGGACACGGGCACGAGCCGCATGGCGGTGTCGCGGAGGAGCTCGGCGGTGATCCCACCCATCCCGAACAGAACCAGCGGTCCGAACGACGGGTCGTGCACGACACCGACGATCGTCTCGATACCGGGCTGGGCCATCGGCTGGACGATGGCGCCGCCCATCCCGTCGCCTAGGCGACCGTGCATGGCATCGAAGGCGGCGCGCACCTCGTCGGCGGACGCCAGGCTCAGCGTCACCGCGCCGACGTCGGTCTTGTGCACGATGGCGGCGCTCCCCGCCTTCAGCGCGACCGGGAAACCGAGCTCGGCCGCGGCGTCCGCGGCTTCGTCGGCGGACGCCGCCCTCCGGAGCGCCAGGACCGCGATGCCGAAGCAGTTGCACAGTGCCGTCGCCACGTCGGGGGCGAGCCAGCCGCCGCCGGCGGCGAGCGACTCGTCGACGATGCGCTGGGCCCGCGCACGGTCGATGTCGCCGAACGCCGGAACGGTGCCCTCGGATCGCCGCGTCCACTCGGCGTGGTCGGCCGCCCGGCCGAGCGCCCGCACCGCTGACTCGGGAAAGGCGAACGACGGCACCCCGCGGGTGCCCGTGCGCAGGGCGTCGGGAACGCCCTGGTGGCCGAGGAAGCACGCCACGATCGGCTTGCTCGCTCCCGAGGTGGCCCGCACGATGGCGGCGGCGACGTCGTCGGCCCGGGTGACGAGGGGCGGGGTGAAGATCACCAGAGCCGCATCGACCTCGTCTCCCGCGAGCAGCACGGTGAGCGCCTGTTCGAACGTCGCCGCGTTCGCCGATGCCACCAGGTCGAGCGGGTTCCGCACGGTCGCGTCCGGCGACGTGAACGCCCGCAACCGGGTCTGGGTCTCGGCCGAGAGCTCGGGGACCTCGAGGCCGGCGGACTCGCACGCGTCGGCGGCCAGGATGCCGGGACCACCGCCGTTGCTCACGATCCCCAGCCGGCGTCCCGCCGGCAGCGGCTGATGCGCGAGCACCTGGGCCACGTCGAAGAGCTGCTCGAGTGTGTCCACCCTGATCACTCCGGCCTGGTGGAAGAGCGCGTCGACGGCCGCGTCGGCGCTTCCGAGCGCGGCCGTGTGCGAGGACGCGGCGCGGACACCCGTGCTGGTCCGGCCGCTCTTGACCGCGACGATGGGCTTGGTGCGCCCGATGCGCCGGGCGAGCCGTCCGAACTTGAGCGGGTTCCCGAAGGACTCGAGGTAGAGGAGGATGACGTCGGTGTGGGGATCGTCCTCCCAGTACTGGAGCAGGTCGTTTCCGCTGACGTCGGCCTTGTTCCCGAGCGACACGAAGCTCGACACGCCCAGCCCCAGATCGTCGGCCCAGCCGAGCAGCTCGATGCCCAACGCGCCCGACTGTGAGGCGAACGCGACCCGACCGCGGGAAGGTGCGAACGGCGCGAAGGTCGCGTTGAGCCGGACCTCGGGGTTCGTGTTGACCACACCCATACAATTCGGGCCCACGAGTCGCATCCCGTTCCGGCGACTGGTCGCGACGAGCTCGCGTTGACGGTCCCGACCTTCGCCGCTCGTCTCCGCGAACCCCGCCGTGATGACCACCAGCCCCCCGACACCCTTCTCGGCGCACTCGGTGACGACTTCGAGCGCCGCGGCCACCGGCACCGCGATGACGGCCAGGTCCACCTCGTCGGGCACTTCGAGTACCGAGCCGTAGGCGCGCACGCCCGCGACAGCGCGTGCCGTCGCGTTGACGGGATACACGGGACCGGTGAAACCGCCCTCGAGCAGATTGCGGAGGATCTCGTGGCCGATCGTCCCGCGCCGGCGGCCGGCGCCGATGACCGCCACCGACGCCGGAGCTAGTAGCCGGGCGATCGATCGAGCCTCGGAGGAGTGCTCGCGCTGCCGCTCAGCTGCCACGCTGGCTTCGGTCGGGTCGATGGCGAAGCCCAGTTCGATCACGCCTCCGTCGACCTCGCGCTCCAGCTCCCACCCCGCGGCCCGGAATACGCCGAGCATCCGTCGGTTGTCCGGCAGCACCGACGCCCGGAAGCGGCGGATCCCCTGCTCTCGCGCAACGGCCGCCAGATGCTCGAGCAGGATGGTGGCGAGACCTCTGCCCTGCTGGTCGTCCTGCACAGTGAAGGCCACCTCGGCGTCGTCCCGGGATTCGAGACGGTCGTAGCGACCGACCGCGACGACCTCGTCGCCGGCCTCGGCGACGAGCGCCATCCGGTCGTGGTAGTCGACATGGGTGAGCCGGTCGAGCAGGGCCGGGCTCAGCTCGGAGATCGGAGAGAAGAAGCGGAAGTAGACGCTCTCGTCCGACAGCCGGCTGTGCAGGCCGAGCAGGGCGTCGCCGTCGTCGGGGCGGACGGGGCGCAGGTGGACCGGGCCCCCGTCGGCGAGCACGACGTCGGCTTCCCACCGCTGCGGGTCGGTCATGCCGCCATGATGGCGGCTCGCCGCCACCGCGGGAGCGTTTCGGGTCAAAGGTCCCGGCCGCACGGCCCGTTCGGCCGTTCCGAAAATGTCGTGGCGAGTCCATGCTCGATGAGCAAGACGTGAGCGAAGCGGAACCGAGGTGACATCGTGCCGAAGGCGGTCATCGTGCCGATCGAGGGCGACGCGCCCTCGGAACGCGCCCTGGCGCCGGCGACCGCGCTTGCGTGGCGCGCCCATGCCGACCTGATCCTGGTGCACGTGGCGCCCGGTCGTGAGCAGGCGGTGGAGCGCGACGGCGAGTTCAAGGCCGCGCTCGCCGGATCGGGTCTGTCCGGTGAGGTCGTCATCCGGTGGCGGGCCGATCCGGCGAGGGTCATACGCGAAGTCGCCGACGTCTCGGGACCGGACGCGGTGATCTGCATGGCGACCCGCGCCCCCGGCCGGCTCGGCGGCGTCGTGCTCGGGAGCACCGCGGAGGCGGTGACGCGCGAGGCGACGTGCCCGCTCCTGCTCGTGGGACCCCACGTGCTGCCGCAACGAGGGTGGCCGTGGCAGGAACTTGCCGTCTGTGTCGACGGCTCGCCGGCCTCCGAGGCCCTCCTACCCGTGGCAGCGGAATGGGCCGACGAACCAGGCAACGACGAGGGATCTGCGCGACTGCTACCCCCGTCTCCACTTCCGCGACGACAGCTACGTTCGGAGCGTCGCGGTCGATCTCGGTTCGATCTGGGACACGGACACCGACGCGGAGATCCTCTACGGCGCCCGACCGGCGCCGACGATCACCTCGTTCCTCGAGAGTCACCCCACGACGCTGCCGTTCCTCGGCACTCACGGGCGGGCCGGGCTCCGCCGCGTCGCGCTCGGAAGTGTTGCTACCGGCGTCGTGCGCGACAGCCCCAGCCCGGTCGTGGTCGTCGGGGCTTCCGCCGGTTGGTAAGGGCTGCGCACCGGCCCCCGAGCGTTACCTGACCACGACCACCGGGCAGGGGGCGTGGTCGGCGACCTGTTGGGAGACCGAGCCGAGGCGCAACGAGCCGTAGCCGCGGTGACCGTGGGAGCCGACGACCACGAGATCGGCGTGCCTCGCCGCTTCGATGAGCGCCTGGGCGGGCGGCCCCTCTACGACGTGGTGGTGTACCGGCACCGATGCGTCGTCGCCGACGACCTGCTCGACGACCGCGGCCAGCCGTCGGGTATCGGCGAGCGCTTCGGCGGTGTCCTCCGAGGGCGAGGCGACGTGCAGCACGTCGAGATCGGCGCCGTGCAGCGCGGCCTCGCGGTGCGCCCACCGCAGCGCGACCTTCGAGAGCTCGGACCCGTCGACCCCGACCACGATGCGCTCCCGCTCGGGCGCGCTCACTGGCCGAGCGGGACGCGCCACTCGACGACGGTGCCGCCGTCGCGGTCGGGGTTCACCGTGAGCTTGCCGCCGAGCGTGCGCGCCCGGTGTTCCATGTTGCGCAAACCGCGACCCTCGTCGCGCGGCGTGAAGCCGCGGCCGTCGTCGACGACCCGGAGGCTGACATCGGCGCCCGCCGTCACCACGACGTCCACGTGCGACGCGCCCGCGTGACGGGCGACGTTGCTCAGCGCTTCCCGCAGCACGGCGAGCAGGTGCTCCGCGACCCCCTCGGGGACGATGGTCTCGACCGGGCCGTCCAGATGCACCTCCGGCACGAAGCCGAGCCCGCCCCGCGCCTCGTCGGCGATACCGAGCACGTCGAGCCGCAAGCCCCGGCGCGACGGAGCAGTGAGGGCGAAGATCGTGTTGCGGATCTCGCGGATCGTCTCGTCGATCTCGTCCACCGTCTCTTGCACCCGGGCCGCGAGCTCGGGCTGGTCGGCCAGGCGACCGGTCGCCTGGAGGGCCATCCCGGTGGCGAAGAGACGCTGAATGACTCGGTCATGAAGATCCCGGGCGATGCGTTCGCGATCCTCCACCACCGCGAGCGACTGGACCCGTTCGTGGAGCCGGGCGTTCTCGATCGCCACGCCCGCCGTCGCCGCCAGGGCGATGACGAGGTCCTCGTCCTCCTGGGTGAACTCGTCGGCGTTCCGCTTCTCGCACAGGTACAGGTTCCCGAAGACGGTGTCGCGCACCTTGACCGGGACGCCGAGAAACGACTTCATCGGCGGATGGTGCGCGGGGAAGCCGAACGAGTCCGGGTGGGTCGTGAGATCGCGCAGCCGGAGCGGCTTCGGGTCGATGACCAGCAGGCCGAGGATGCCGTGCCCCTCGGGGAGGTGGCCGATGGCCTTGATCGTCTCGGCGTCGATCCCGACCGGGATGAAGTCGGACAGCATGCGGTCCTCGCCGATCACACCCAGCGCCCCGTAGCGGGCGTCGACCAGCGTGCACGCCGCCTCGGTGATGCGTTGGAGCACGGCCGATAGGCTGAAATCCGACGCGATGCTCAGGATCGCGTCGAACAGCGAATCTTGCGGTACCCGGCGTTTCGCCATCGTCGGGAAATCTTCGCCGGGAGAGCGATGACGGGCAAGGCGGTGCGGGTCTTCCTGCTCGACGACCACGACGTCGTGCGGCGCGGGCTGCGCGATCTCCTCGAGGCCGAACGTGCGGCTGCCCGATGGCGACGGTGTCGAGGTGTGCCGCGACATCCGGTCGAACCACCCCGAGATCCAGTGCCTGATGCTGACGTCGTTCGCCGACGACGAGGCGCTGTTCCAGGCGATCATGGCCGGGGCCGCCGGCTACCTGCTCAAGCAGGTCAAAGGCGCCGACATCGCCGACGCGGTCCGGCGGGTCTCGGACGGTCAGTCGCTCCTCGACCCCGCGGTCACCGCCCGGGTGCTGGAGCGGCTGCGCAAGGGACCCGAGGAGGACGAGGCTCTCGCCCGGCTCACCGATCAGGAGCGCCGGATCCTCGAGCTGATCGCGGAGGGTATGACCAACCGCCAGATCGCCGAGGAAATCCATCTGGCCGAGAAGACCATCAAGAACTACGTCTCGAACGTGCTGTCGAAGCTCGGGATGGAGCGCCGCACCCAGGCGGCTGTGTACGCGGCCCGGCTCAGCGACGAGAAGCAGCGCCGGGACTAGCGGGACGGCGGAGAGGAGGTCCGGTGCACGCCAACGTCGGTGACGAGATCATCGTGGACCCGGTGCACGCGGGTGAGCCGGCCCGCAAGGGGGAGATCCTCGAGGTGCTCGGCGAGCCCGGCCACGAGCACTACCGGGTCCGGTGGGACGACAACGGCCACGAGACGATCTTCTTCCCGGGGAGCACGACCCATGCCATTCACCCCGGTGGCGCCGCCGGCCGCACCTGACCTGACGCCGG
>WNFV01009913.1_pt1 | contig 11852 bp, 12 predicted proteins | sample 5400101 | NCBI WGS metagenome assembly WNFV01 (sample SAMN13153361, study PRJNA577476) | soil metagenome | isolation source: 115 cm soil or saprolite under grassland replicate 1 | place: USA:California | collected 2016-06-15
AGCGCGGGCGTCACGTTCAAACGCCGCGCCGCCTCCAGGAAGGTCGCCGGGTCGGGCTTGCCGGTCAGGTTGAGCTGCGCGGCGTCGATGCCATCGACCCGCACATCGAACAACTGCGTCAGTCCCGCGGCGCTGAGCACCTGAGCGCAATGCCGGCCACCGGAAACCACCGCCGTGGCGACGCCCTGGCGGCGCAGCGCGCGCACGAGCGCGACCGACGAGGCGAACGCGCGCGGACCGCGGTCATGAAGTAGACTCAGGTAGTATTCGTCCTTTCGCCGGGCAAGTCCTGCGAGGGTCTCGCGATCCGGTGGATCGTCCGCGTCGCCGGCAGGAAGCTCGATCCGGCGTGAGGCGAGGACAGCGACAATTCCGTCGGTTCGGCGCCGTCCGTCCACGTAGCGGAGGTAATCGGACTCCGTGAACGGTGCCATACCGGGATGGCGAGCGAACACCTCGTCGAACAGTCGCTGCCAAGCGGCCTGGTGAAGGCGAGCCGTGTCCGTCAAGACGCCGTCGAGATCGAACACGACGGCCTCGAGAATCGGACCGGACGACGGAGCACCGGGCCGGGCAACGGCAACTCCCGCGGCGTTCCCTTCTTGTCGGTACCTATGGAACACTGGCGCTCCTGCTCCGTCCGAGTAGCTTCATGCCGTCGGAGATCAACAGCGTTAGCAACGCAACACCGACGGCCAGGGCGAAGTCGTCCACGTGGAGCACGGCAAACCGGAACAGGTCGCGCAACCCAGGTATCGCAAGCACCACGGCCAGGAGCAGCACCGCCCCGCCTGCCACAAGCGAGAGCGCCAGGTTGCGCGAACGCAGAGTACGCAGCACGCTGCGAGAGCCCGACCGCCCACTCACGCGAGTTCCGGATCGAATCGGTCGCCGAGGCGCTTCCTTACCTGCCAGTAGCCCGCCAGCGGAAGAGCCGCCGTTCGACGGCCACCAGCGCATAGTTGGAAGTGATTCCGAGTACGCCGATGATGATTGCTCCGAGCATCATGTTGTCGACCTGGAACCACGTGCGCGAGTAGTTGATCAGGTAGCCGAGACCGGTATCGGCGGCGATAAATTCCGCGGCCACGATCACGAAGAAGCCGACTGAGAGCCCCAGCCGCAGCCCCACCAGGACATCCGGCAGGGCGCTGGGAAAGATGACGTGACGATAGATCCGTAACCGGCCGAGCCCCAGACTCTGCGCAGCTCGAATGAGGATCGGATCCACGTTGCGCACGCCCAGTACGGTCGTGGTGAAAATGACGAAGAAGCAGCTATAGCCGATAAAGAAGACCTTGGAGGTCTCGCCGATGCCGAACCACAAGATGATGATCGGCAGCAACGCCAGCGTCGGCACCGGCCGCAGCGCCTCGACCACCGGATCCAACAGCGTCTCGCACCAGCGCACCTTCGCGACCAGCACTCCCAGCAGGATGGCCAGCGGAGCAGCGATCGCAAAACCAACCACAACACGCCCGACGGACACGGCGATATCGCGCTGGAGATCGCCGGTCTGTATCAACGTCCAGCCCGCCACCGCGATATCCGACGGCGCCGGGAACAGCTTCGGGTTATAGAACTGCAGGCTGCCGTTGAGCACCGCCAAGGCCTGCCACAGCAGGAGCACCATCAGCAGCGACAGCGGTTTGAGAGACAGTCCGCCGCGCTCGAGTTGCAGGGCCGCCAGCTCGTCCGGCGCCGCGCTGGGCGGGCCACCCGAATCGCGTGAAAGTGAGTGGGACAGAGTCGCCATGAGCCCGTTCCTCCGCAATCAGGCCAGTGCGTGGCTGACAGCGTCGTCATAGCGACGCCCGTATATGTGTTTCTCGAGCTCGACCACGGCCGCGGAGGTGCGCTGCCGTGGTCGGTCAAGATCGTTGCGCACGATGTCGACGAGCCTGCCCGGGTAGGCCTCCAGGAGGGCGATCGCGTCCGACAGCAGGACCGCCTCCTGAATGCTGTGCGTCACGAACAGGACCGTCTTGCGCGTGGACTCCCATATTTCCAGGAGCTGGTCCTGGAGCGCTTCGCGTGTCTGGGCATCCAGTGCCCCGAATGGCTCGTCCATCAGGACGATCGCCGGATCGTTGGCCAGCGTGCGGGCGATGGCCACGCGTTGCTTCATGCCGCCCGACAACTCCTTGACGTATTTGTGGCGGTGCTCGCGCAGGCCAACCATGCCCAGGTAGTGCTCGGCCAGGTTCCGCCGCTCGCTCGCGGCGACACCCCGCGCGCGCGGCCCGATCTCGACGTTCTCCAGCACCGTGTACCACGGGAACAGCGCGTACTCCTGAAACACAACGCCTCTGTCCGCGCCAGGTCCGGTCGCCGGCGCGCCATCGACGCGGACTACTCCGCTGGTCGGCGCCACGAAACCGGCCGCGATGTTGAGCAACGTCGACTTCCCACAGCCGCTCGGGCCGAGCAGGCACACGAAGCTGTGTTCGGCAACTTCGAGCGAGAAATCCTGGACTGCCACGGCCGGCTGTTTGCCACGGGTGGCGATGTAGACCTTGGTGACGTGTTCGAATGCGAGCTTGGCTGGCGGCATCGGCGAGGCGCTAGACAGTGGCCACTCAGTAGCCGGGCACTTTGACCTTGTCGGGCGCGAGCTCCTTCAGGAGTCGGAAGTCGACGACCTCCTTCACGTCCACTGGCTTGGAGACGTACTTCAGGTTGGCGCCCCACTGGATGAACTCGTTGCTGCCCTCGACCGCGCGCTGGTCCCATTCATTGGAGTAGATGTTTTCCTTCATGATGGTCATCAGATCGGCGGCGGGCACCTCGAGCGATTTGCTGAGCACCTCGGCGGATTTCTCGATCGGGTTGCTATTGATGTAGTCAGTTGCTCGCATGATCGCTCGCATGACCGCCTTGACCGTGTTCGGGTTCTTGTCCATGAAGTCGCCCTTCACGTTGATTCCCGAGTCGAGATAGAGCCAGGCGACTTGCTTGTCCTGCCCGTCGATAAAGGAGTGATTCCCAGTGAAATAGACTTTGCCGCCGAGCTTGCGCCCCGCGAGCGACCATGGCTCCCAGACGGCCATGGCATCGATATCGCCCCGCGCCAACGCCGGCGCCTGGTCGGGCGGTTGCAGATTGACGAACTGAATCTTGTCGTAGGCAATTCCGTGCTGTTTGGCCATATTGGCTATCGCGACCGATACGCCCGAGCCCGCGGCCATGCCTACCTTCTTGCCTTCCAGGTCCTTCGGTGACGCGATGTTGGCATTCGGGCCGAGCACGAAACTCTGCGTACCGGAGATGTCCGCGGTGCGCATCACGTAGCGCATATCGACGTTCTTGTCGCGCAGAATCGCCGTAGTGAAGTTGCCCTCGCCGTAGAAGTTGACCTGGCCACTGGCGGCCAGTGAGGGCATGTCAGTACCGCTGACAATCCACTTTACAGTGGCGTCCAGACCCTCTTCTTTGTAGTACCCAAGGGCGTCCGCGAGTGCGATCTGTGCCGCCTCCTGGGGATCCTTCACCGCCCAGATTTCGACCTGCTTGACCTCGGGCGCGGGCTTCGAGGCCGCGGCGGGTGCGCTCGTGGGCGAACTGGGTGCTGGCGCTGGCGCCGCCGGCGCGCAGGCTCCCAGCAGCAGGCAGGCAACGGCCAGCAGACGGAATGAGGTTCTCATGCTCAACCCCTTTCTGCGCTTCCGTTCCGCCGTCCCCACACTGGCACGCTTCGCCAGTCGCCTCGCGGTGGATGGCATGCGCAGCATAACCCACCCGCTTACGCGGGTCGGTACACGCGCATCAGACCCGGCGGTACGTCCACCCCTGTACGCGGCTCGACTGGCCGGTAGAGGTTGCGCTTGCTGGTGTGCGCGCCCGCCCGCGCCAGGGCGCCAACCATTGTCACACCTGCCCAGACTGAGTCGACGACTGGCACGTGCACGGCGCTCGCAACCGCCTCCTGGAGCCCCGCCATGCCTGCGCACCCGAGCAGGATAACTTCGGCGCCATCCTGTTCGACTGCCGCGCGCGCCTCGTCGGCCAGCCGCGCGCACACTTCTGTGCGCGCCAGCCGATCCAGGTCGAGGACCGCCAGGCCCGAGCTACGGACGGACGCGCAGCGACTCTCGATACCAAGTAGCTTGAGTCCCTCTTCGAGTAGCGGCCGCCAGCGTGGCGACGTCGTCACGATGCCAAAGCGGGAGCCGAGCGGCAGCGCGTACAGAATCGACGCCTCCATGATGCCCATGGTCGGCGCATCCGTCGCTTCGCGGATGCCGTCGATCGCAGCGTGCGGCCCGTAGCACGCGACGACGACCCCGTCGTACCGATCGACCATCTGCATCACGCAATCCAGCGTCCAGTAGGCGCTCACGATTTCGTCGAAGCGTCCCTCGATGGACTCTGGTCCGTTGGCCGGGCAGACGGCATCAACCTCGACACCGATGGCGCCTGCAGCCGCCTCGGCCGACAGCCGAATGGTGTGGGTCATCTCGCGGCTCGTGTTCGGGTTGACGACGAGTAGCCTGGTCATCGGGTGAGTAAGTGGCCGCGCATGCCCTGGATCGCCGTGGCCACCACCAGTACGACACCCTGGACCGCTAGTTGCCAGTTAATGGGCAGGCCGGCCACGACCACGAGGTTGAGCAGGATGCTCAGCAGGATGGCGCCCGCCGCGACACCTAGCGGGTTGCCGCGACCGCCGCTGAAGGTGGTGCCACCGACGATCGCCGCGGCAATGGAGTTCACGTTGAAATCAGTACCCAGGCGCTGGTCGACGTAGCCGATGTAGCCGCTCAGCACCAGCCCTGCGACCAGCGCCAGCACCGAGCAGATGACGTAGCAGGCCACAACCACCTCGCGCGTGGGCACGCCCGCGTAGCGCGCAGCTTCATAGTTCGCGCCCACGGCGTACACGTAGCGGCCGTAGCGGGTAAGCGCCAGCAACCCGCCAGCCAGCAGCAGCACCACGATCCAGGTCAGCGTGGCGTTCGGCAGCGGCCCGATCTGGCCAATCCCGACGACACGCAGCCACTCAGGGACATTGCCGCTTGCCTGGCCATGGGTGTACGCCAGGCGCGCACCGCCGACGAAGATGAGCATCCCGAACGTCGCGATAAACGCGGGCACTTTGCGCCAGGCGACCAGCAGGCCATTGGCCAGACCGACTGCAAGCGCGATCACCAGCGCTTCGAGCAGCGACAGGGGTGAGAACCCCTGCTGGTTGGAGATGACGATGACGGCGCCCAGTCCGAGCACGGCGTTGACTGACAGATCGAGACCGGCCACTAGCAAGACCAGCATCTGACCGGTTGCGACGATGCCCAGCACCGCCGCCTGGATGGCCACCGTGCTCACATTGCCGGGCTCGTAGAACCTGGGCACGAACACCGCCGCGAACAACAGAACGACCACGCTCGCGACTGGCGCCACCCACTGGCCTGCCAGATCGACAGCGCGCACGAAGCGCGGCGACGGCCCAGTCGTCCGCAGCGCACGGTTGACGGGAAGGCTAGTGGCGCTCACGCCGTTCTCGCTGTTCGGTAAGTAGCGACAGTGATGAGCACCACCAGGCCGAGAATGAGCTGCTGGAAGAACGAGTCGACCTGGAGGATATTGAACATATTGGCGACCACGCCCAGCAGCAGGACGCCACCGAGCGTGCCGACGATCGTTCCGCGACCACCCGACAGGCTGATTCCGCCGAGCGCCACGGCGACAATCGACTGAAATTCCAGACCTTCGGCCATCTTCGGGTCGCCTACGCCGCTCCGCGCCAGGATGAACAGGCCGCCGGCGGCGCCGCACACGCCGCTCAAGACGTACGCCCACAGCAACGTGCGCGAGACGTTGATCGCCGCCAGGCGCGCGACACGCGGCGAACCGCCAACCGCATACAGCGCGCGACCGAAGCGAGTGCGACTGGTCAGCAGCCAGGCAGCGAGCCAGGCGACTGCCATCGCCAGCACACACATCGGCAGCGGGCCGAGGCGCGCGTCATAGAGCGCCAGGTACGCGGGCGGAATCTTGCCGACCGGACTCGACGCGATGGCCAGACACACGCCGTTCAAGATGCTGAACATGCCGAAGGTCACGATGAACGGGCTTGCGTAGACGCGGGTAATGATCAGCCCATTGACCAATCCAAGCGCCGCGCCGATGGCCAGCCCCAACGCCAGCAGGGGCAGAATGAGCGCTTCGTCGCCACCGAAGAGCACGGCGACGATGAGCGTGGACAAGCGCGCGATGAGCGCCACGCTCATGTCGATGCCGCCGGCCAGGATGACTAGACTCTGGCCAATCGCCAGGAGGCCCAGCACGATCGTCTGGCGAAGCACATTGGTCAGGTTGCCCGGATCGCGGAAGCGCTCGGAGTAGATCCCCGCCCCGATGCCGACGAGCAGGACCAGTGCGTAGATGAGCAGAATCGAGCCGTCCAGGCGTTGTGACCAGGCGGCGATGCGCGCCGCGGGCCGCTTGATCGGCAGCGCAACGGAACTACCGCTCCGAGCAACGCTGCTGGCCACGACCTAGACCACCTCCGCGACCGGCGAACCCGTTGCCAGGTGCATGACCGCCGTCTCCGTCGCGGCCGGCCCGGCAAGTACGCCGCTAACGCGGCCTTCGTGGAACACCAGGATACGGTCGCTCATGCCGAGCAGTTCCGGCAGCTCGGACGAGATCATGACGATCCCGACGCCGTCGCGCGTTAGCTCGCGCATGCGCCGGTAGATTTCTGCCTTCGCGCCTACGTCGACGCCACGCGTTGGCTCGTCCAGCACAATTAGCCGCGGCTGCGACACTAGCCATTTAGCCAGCACTACCTTCTGTTGATTCCCGCCGCTCAGGTTCTCGACTGCCGTTTCCATGGTTGGCGGTCGTATTTGCGCGCGCCGCACCGATTCGTCGACGAGCGCCGCTTCGCGGCCGCGGAGGATGAGCCATCCCCAGCGCAGCAGTCGCGTCAGGTTCGGGAGTGTCACGTTGAAACGGACGCTGTGGCTCAGTACCAAGCCGTGTGCCTTGCGATCTTCAGGGATCAGGGCGATACCCAGCCGGGCCGCCTGAGATGGATTCTTTGGCGCCGGTTTGTCCCCCATGCGCACTTCGCCGGCATGGATGGTGGCGAGCCCGACCAGCGCCCGTGCGACGGTCGTGCGTCCGCTCCCGCCCAGCCCGGCTAATCCGACGATCTCGCCGGCGTGCACCGTGAACGAGACGTCGTAGACGCAACCGTCGACGCACAGGTCACGCACCTCAAGGAGCGTCTCGCCAGGCTGAGCATTGGGCGGCGGATACTGCTCCGTAAGCTGTCGCCCGACCATGGAGTTGACCAGCACCGGCCGCGTCGTGTCGGCCACCGGTTGGGTCATGACCGATCGACCGTCCTTCAACACCGTGACCCGATCGGCGATCCGAAAGATCTCGTCCAGGCGGTGCGAGATGTAGATGACGCTCGTGCCCTCCGCACGCAACGCGCGGATTACGCCGTACAGGCGCTCCATATCGTGGCTGGGCAGCACGGCCGACGGTTCGTCCATGATCAGAATTCGCGCATCCGTTGCCAGCGCCTTCGCAATTTCGACGATCTGCTGTTCGCCGACGGTCAGATGCTTGACGAGTCGGTCGGGGTCGAGAGCCGTGCCGAGTCGCTCCAACAGAGCGGCCGTGCGACGACGCCGCGCGGCGGTGTCCAGCAGTCCGAATCGTCCGATCGGCTGTGCGCCCAGGAAGATGTTTTCGGCCACCGATAGATCGGGCACCAGGTTGAAATCCTGGTACACCACGCGCACGCCCAGCCGAGCAGCATCCTCAGGTGACAGGGAGTCGTATGTGGCGCCGTTTACCTCGATGCCGCCGCTGTCTGGCATGTAGGCACCGGCGACGATCTTGATGAGCGTCGATTTACCGGCGCCGTTTTCACCTACCAGTGCATGGATCTCGCCGCGCCGGAGGTTGAACGAGACGCCGCCCAGGGCCTGAATACCGCTGAACGCCTTGGCCACATCGTGCAGCCGAAGCACGCACTCCGTAGTGGAGTCCAGGCCTGGCACGCCGTGCTGTCCGTCTACTTTCGCGCGAAACCGCCGTCGGAGTACGCCTTGATGGGCACCGTCGCGGGCGGCACGAAATCGTCGTTCAGATCGGGCACGTAGTACTTGTCGATCTGCGTCTGGTCGTAGGCCGCGCTACCGGGCATACTCTCGGTGATGTCGATGAACTTCTTGACCGGCTTGCCCTGAAGCACATCCACCGCGGTATCCAGGCATGCCTTCGACATCGATGGGGGATCGGGCACCCCAGTGAAGACCAGGCTCCGCTCTTTGGCCAGGCGCAGGAAGCCATTCAGGACGTTGGCGAAGCCGTACTTGGGGTGGGTCTTGTTGGCATCCTCGAATGCCAACGCGGCGCCCAGCGCCATCTCGCCGCCACCCGCCCAGACCCCATCGATCTGCGGATTGGCGGCCATGATCGCGGCCATTTTTGACTTGCTGGTAGCCACCGACCACTGCGCATATTCAGATGCAACGATCTTGATGTCCGGGTACTTCCTGAACGCCTCCTCGCCGGCCTTCTTCCACGTCTCGGCGGCGTCGACGCCGGCGATGCCGCTGAACATGACCACGTTGCCCTTGCCGTTCAAGCTCTTGGACAGACCGTCGGCCGCCTGGAAGCCCGCCAGGTAGAGGTCGATGTCGACGCGGGTGACGAAGTTGTCCGACTGGATGCCGTTGGCGCACAGGATGACCGGGATTCCGGCGGCCATCGCCCGTGTCGTCGGCGCCACCAGTGCCGCCGAGCCAAGCGGATCGAGCACGATGGCGTCCGGCTTCTGCGAAATTGCATCCTCCATGGCGCTGATCTCTTTGTTCGCGTCCTGATCGGCCGGCAGGAAGATGAGTTGTTTGATGTTCGGGTTGCCCTCTGCCGCGGCCTTGATCGTCACGTCGTAGGTCAGGCCCCAGCCATTGCCGGGTCCCTGCGTGAGCGCGGCGATGGTGTAGGGACCATCCTTCTTGTACTTGCTCGTATCGACGGTGATGCCAGCGTCACGTTTCAGGTCTTGCGAGTACTGTGACGTGGCGGCGGTCGGCCCAGCCGCGGCTGGGGCTGCCGTTGGCTTTGCCGCTGCCGGCGCCGTGGTGGCAGCTGCCGGCGAGGTCGCGGGCTTGGGCGCGGCGGTGGGCGCCGCGGCCGGTGGTACGGTCGTCGCTTGCGCCGCGGGCTTGGGCGCGGCGGTGGGCGCCGCGGTCGGCGTAGCTGGCGCCGCTGTGCATGCGCTCGCCATGAGCGCGCCAGCCGTAAGCAAGCTGTACACACGTTTCATGCCTACACTCCTCGATCGCGCCATGTCGGCAAATGCCCAGGCCACGTTACCGGACCAGGCTCCTGCCGCACGAGCCCGCGTGCGGCTGCTAGCCTGGGATGCCGTGCCGCCCCTCGACTCTGACGAGATCGACACCTTCCTGACGGAGGGAGGCCGCATCGGCAAACTCGGCACGCTGCGCGATGGCTGGCCATATGTGAACCCTATCTGGTACGAGTGGGACGGTCATGCTTTCTGGATCATCGGCAAGCCGCTGGCGCAGTTCGTCAAGAACATCAAGCAGGACGAGCGCGCCTTCCTGGTCGTGGACAAGACCGACTTTCCGTACGTCCGCGTCAACGTGGAGGGTCGCGCCAAGGTGGTGTCCGAGAAGTGGTCCGATGAATGGGTCGAGATGACCCGTCGGATGACACTGCGGTATGTCGGCAACCTCAATTACCTGGAAGCGCGGCTCAAATACCCGCTCTCTGTTATCTCGCTGACGCCGATGCGCACCAATAGCTGGCGGGTGACGTCCTTCCCGCCCGACCGAACGTTTACGACGGACGCGCGCTGGAATCTAGCCTGAACACGCGGCGGGCGTTGCCAGCCAGGATCAGTGCGCTCGACGCCTCGTCTACCGTCAGCCACCGCACGCGCTGCACTTCGAGGCGCACGTCCATGCGCGGGCTGTTACTACCGAAGAGAAGGCGTTCTGGCCCCAACTCAGCTGCCACGTCTTCGAGAAAGTCCTGTCGGTACACACCCGAAGTGTCGATGCTCACGTTCGGGTGTTTTTGAAGCACCGCGAAAGCGTCGGCCTGACCGAGTCCGCTGATATTGATCTGCCCGCCGTGGGTCATCACCATCGCCACACTAGGAAACCGCCGGGCCAGGTCGCCTACCTGGGCGGCCTCTGAAAGCCATGGGTAGCCGGTGGCAATCACCACCGGTAGCTGCAGTTCGGCGCAGTGCGCCAGCAGCGGGTCCAGGCGCGGGTCGTTGACTCGGAACGTCTCCTCCCACGGATGCAGGAACAGTCCGCGCGCGCCAAGCGTCCCTACCGCGCGGTCTAGCTCGCGGAGCGCGTCTTCTTCCAGGTTGGGATCTACCCGCGCGAGCGGGATCAAGCGCGCCTGCTGTGCCGCTGCCTCCGCTACCGCGTCATTGGCAGCAGCCAGGTGGTAGCGGCCGATTGGCCATAGCCAAACACTGACTGGCCCACGAATGTCAAGACGTCGATGGTCACAGGCGCGGCTTCACAGCCTCGAGCAGCTCGACGATGTTGCTTGCGAAGACCTGTTCCTCGTCGCTCGCGCTCAACCCCGCCAGCCGCACCTTGTGGACTTCGAGCCGCGGCGAGCAGCCGGGGCCATCCGACGCGAAGAGCACACGCTGGGCGCCCACCACCTCGACGGCGCGCCGAATCTGATTCGGATAGGGCATTGCCGACGTTTCCAGGTAGATATTGGGATAGCGCGCTGCAACCTCGATCGCCTCGTCGACATGGAAGTAGCCGCCCATGTGGCCCAGGATGATGTTCGCCTCGGGCACCGCCTCGGCTGCCTGGGCAATCTGCAATGGCGTCGTCAACGCTTCATCGCCGCAATGGAAGAGCACCGGCGCGCGGTGTGCCGCGGCACGGCGAATCACCCGCAACGACACCTCGGAGGCAGGGTGCGACAGATTGCCGACCGGGTGCAGTTTTACGCCCTTCATCTGGAATTCGCCGAAGGCGCGCTCGATCAGGTCGAGTGCCTCCGGATACCAGGGGTGGACACGCACGTAGCCGATCAGGCGGTCCGGGTAGCTGGCGATCTGGTCGGCCAGGTAGTCCAGCGCGCTCGGGTTGACGGCCGGCAGTTCGGTGTACGTCATCACCACCGCCCGGTCGATGCCTGCCTGATCCATCAAGCTCACCAGAGACGACGCGGGGTCGATCCAGCCCAGCGCTGGCACCTCGTCGACGTGCGCGTGCGAATCGACGATCATCGGCGCGCTTCCTCGAGCAGCGGTGGTCGCCGCAGATGCCATTCCGTGGCTGCCTCGTACGCGCTGGCCACGCGCAGGACCGTGTGTTCGGCGCCCGGCGCCGCCGCGATCTGCAACCCGATCGGCAGCCCGTCACGGCCGAAGCCGCATGGCACCGAGATGGCTGGCTGCCCGGTCAGGTTGAACGGATCGGCCAGGCGAATGAAAACGGGGTTGATCTCCTTGACTTTGCCGCCTACCTCGACTGTGGTCTGGCCAATGCGCGGCGGTGAGATCGCCAGCATCGGGGTGACCAGCGCATTGACCTGCTCATGTAGGTCGCGCGCTTGCTGCTGGAGTACTGTCCTGACCCGCTGCGCCTGAACGTAGTCCCCAGCGGGCAAGAGCTCACCCAGCTCGAGGTTCGCTCGTGTCTCGGGAGCGTAGCGATCCGGATGCGCGCGAAACCACGGGCGATGAAACGCGCTGGCCTCGGCCAGGATGATCGTCCATGTTGCCGAATTGCTCAAATGCACCGCTGGCCACTCCACGTCGACCAGAATGGCGCCCAGATCGTGGAGTACCTCCAGGGCCCGCTCGACCGCCTCCA
>WNFV01010419.1_pt1 | contig 11851 bp, 10 predicted proteins | sample 5400101 | NCBI WGS metagenome assembly WNFV01 (sample SAMN13153361, study PRJNA577476) | soil metagenome | isolation source: 115 cm soil or saprolite under grassland replicate 1 | place: USA:California | collected 2016-06-15
CGTGTCCGCGGCCGTGTTCACGATCAGCTATACGCAGGCGCTTCTCGTCTCCGTGCTCAGCGGCGCCGCCTGGGATCTCGCCGCCGATCCTCGCTTCGCCTTCCTGCCGATGGCGATCAGCGCGCTGCCGCTCTTGTTCCTGACTCCGTTCATCCGGTTCCGCGGATCGCGGAGCGGCTCATAGGTCGCGCAATGCCTAATTCCAAGTTGACGCTCGTGCTGCGGACCGCGGCGAGACGCGTCGGCATAAGCCTTGCGGTCGCGGCTTTACTGTTCGTGGTGGCTACGATCGCTACCGCTCGCTGGGGCGACCGTAGCCTATGGCCGCCCGCGCCAGGTGTGCCGACGACCGAGGTCCTTATCGTCAGCCACGGCTATCATGCCGGCATCGTCGTTCCCCGCGCCGCACTGGTGGACCAGGCGAGCCGGCGCGGCCTGAGCGCGCTCGGGTATATCGCGACGCGCTTTGCGGATTTCGACCAGCTCGAAATCGGTTGGGGCGACGAGGGCTTCTACCGCGAGGTCTCGACGGCCGCGTCACTGACCATGGCACTGGCTATGCGCGCGCTGTTTCGGCCGGGCAATCCTTCGGTCCTGCACGTCGTCGGCGTCAACGGCGATCCGCGTGCGATGTTCGCCAATTCTGATCTGGTGCGGGTGGACGTTAGCGGCGCGGGCTTTGCGCGCTTGGCGGACATGCTTGACGCCACCTTCGCCCGCCGCCAAGGCCGCTTCGTGCCGGAGGAACTCGGGCCTGGACTCTATGGGATGAGCCTGTTCTTTCGCGCCAACGGCACGTTTCATCTGTTTCACGTCTGCAATCATTGGATCGCCGATCTGCTCGATGCCGCCGGCGTCCCGACCGTTCCCCTGCTCGCGACCTTGCCGTCCGGCCTGCTGCTCGATCTCAAATGGCGCTCGGGGCGATCGGCCGCTACGTCCACGAGCAGGGACTCTCGCCGCGGCTAGTGAGCGCAGACGAACTCTTTGCGCCCGGCGTGGAACGATCACGCCTTGAGCGGCTTGCTGAGAAAGCGCGAGCCTCGCAGACCATAGCGCCACGGCTGATCCACCGCCTTGGTAAGCCCGATGCGTGGGCCGACGGCAACGTCGACGTCCTGCGTTCGCGCAAAAATCGCAAACGGCGGCGCATCCAGCGCAAGGCCATATTGCGCGCCGGTGATGCCGAGCGCTTGACACAGCCGTCCCGGCCCCGAGCACAACAGCCGCTCATTGGCGACGCCGCGGCGCCGGCGCATCGCGGCAAGGCCATGGGTCGGCGCGAGCGCGCGGATCAGCACCGCGCTGGCGCTGCCCTCCGCCTCGCACACGAAATTGAGACACCAGTGGATGCCGTAGGAGCGATAGACGTAGGCATAGCCCGGCAGGCCGAACATCACCGTGTTGCGTTCGGTCGGGCCGCCGAAGGAATGCGCCGCCGGATCGGTGTGGTGATAGGCCTCGACCTCGACGATGACGCCGCCGACGCCTTTGAACAGCAGCGTTGCGCCGATCAAATCGGGGGCGACGACGTGCACGCTGCGGGCGAAGAAATTTCGGCGGAGCAGGCGGGGCCTTGGCATCGACACGTCCCGACCGGAAAGGGCGCGGCCGCCTAGCATAAAGTAATGCTAGGGATTGATTGGCTCCGCATCAAATTGTTGTCCGCGCGAAAGCGAGGACCCATATTCCAGAGTCGGTGATTGCGGCCCCCGCAACGGGGTCCTCGCGGGGACGACAGTGAGTGGTTATGCGCTGATGAGAGTATTTCTTGCGGGCGCCGGTGGTGCGATCGGTCGGCGGCTGGCGCCACTCCTCCTGCGCGCCGGGCACGAGGTCACCGGCACCACGCGCTCGGCCGAGAAGACGAAAGAACTCGAGCGTGCCGGGGTCGCTCCCGCGGTGGTCGACGTCTTCGACGCGCCAGCGGTCAGCGCGGCGATGCGTGCCGCCAAGGCGCAGGTCGTGATCCATCAGCTCACCGACCTGCCCCGCGAATTCGATGACGCGCGCATCGCCGCGTGGCGGTTACGATCAAAGGCGCCGCCGATATGGAGCAACAAGTGCTCGCGTCCGGTCTCGATGCCGTCATCCTGCGCTATGGCTTCTTCTATGGACCGGGCACTTGGCACGAGGAGCCGACCCGTAAGCCGGGACTGCACATCGATGCTGCGGCACAGGCTGTGCTGCTCGCGCTGACGCGCGGCACCGGCATCTACAATATCGCGGATGAGGATGGCGTGGTCTCGATCGCCAAAGCGCGCGCCGAGCTCGGCTTCGACCCACAGGTTCGACTGCCGTGAACTCGGCCCTCGCTGTAGCGTTTCTTGCGAAAGCGCGACGCTGTTGTGGTCAAGGTGTGACATTCGGCGTTAACCAATGGTTAATCCTGTTGCGCGCCTGCAACACGGCTAAAACATTGACATCCGAATGGGAATCCGGCCCGGCCACGCCGCGATTTGGCCATACCCGGCCGTGAGAGGTGAGTGATGTCCGGGTTGCGCGCGTGCGAGCTCGGGTAAAGCCGGGCGAGCCGTCATGGACGCAAAAGCGAACCTGAAAGCGAAATTGCCCAGCCGGCACGTGACCGAGGGTCCCGAGCGCGCGCCGCACCGCTCTTTCTATTACGCGATGGGGCTCACCCGCGAGCAGATCCATCAGCCGTTTGTCGGCGTGGCGACCTGCTGGAACGAGGCCGCCCCCTGTAACATCTCACTGATGCGGCAGGCCCAGGTCGTAAAGAAGGGCGTTGCCGCTGGCGGCGGGACGCCGCGCGAATTCTGCACCATCACCGTCACCGACGGCATCGCCATGGGCCACGAGGGCATGAAGTCCTCGCTCCCGTCCCGCGAAGTGATCGCCGATTCAGTCGAGCTGACCATGCGCGGCCACGCCTATGACGCGCTCGTTGGCCTGGCCGGCTGCGACAAGTCGCTGCCGGGCATGATGATGGTGATGTGCCGCCTCAACGTGCCTTCGATCTTCATTTACGGCGGCTCGATCCTGCCCGGCACCTTCCGCGGCAAGCCGGTGACGATCCAAGACGTGTTCGAGGCGGTGGGCCAACACTCGGTTCGCCAGATGTCGGACGCTGATCTTGAGACGCTTGAGCAGCATGCCTGCCCGTCGGCGGGCGCGTGCGGAGCGCAATTCACCGCCAACACCATGGCAACGGTCTCCGAGGCGATCGGACTTGCGCTCCCTTACTCATCGGGTGCGCCGGCGCCATACGAGATCCGCGACGCCATGTGCATGATCGCCGGCGAGAAGATCCTCGATCTCATCAAGGCCCGCCTCCGCCCCCGGGATGTCGTGACGCGCAAGGCCCTGGAAAATGCTGCGACGGTGGTGTCGGCCACCGGCGGCTCGACCAATGCCGCGCTGCACCTGCCGGCGATCGCCAACGAATGCGGGGTGAAGTTCGACCTTTTCGACGTCGCCGAGGTCTTCAAAAGGACGCCATATATCGCGGATTTGAAGCCGGCCGGCCGTTATGTTGCCAAAGATATGTTCGACGCAGGCGGCGTTCCGCTCTTGATGAGGACGCTGCTCGATCACGGGTATCTGCACGGGGAATGCCTGACCGTGACTGGGCGCACGGTCGCCGAAAACCTCAAGCGAGTTAAGTGGAACAAGGACCAGGACGTGGTCCGCCCCGCCGACAAGCCGCTCTCCGCCACCGGCGGCGTCGTCGGGCTCAAGGGCAACCTCGCGCCGGAAGGCGCCATCGTGAAGGTTGCTGGGATGGCGGACTTGAAGTTTACCGGCCCGGCGCGCTGCTTTGACGGGGAGGAAGCGTGCTTCGAGGCCGTCAAGAAGAAAAAGTACAAGGAAGGCGACGTGCTCGTAATCCGCTACGAAGGGCCCAAAGGCGGGCCTGGGATGCGAGAAATGCTGGCAACCACCGCCGTCCTCTATGGACAGGGCATGGGCGGGAAGGTTGCGTTGATCACCGACGGGCGCTTCTCCGGAGCGACTCGCGGTTTCTGCATCGGCCATGTGGGCCCCGAGGCCGCCGTCGGCGGCCCGATCGCGCTTCTCCGCGACGGCGACATCATCGCAATCAATGCAGTGAAGGGCACGCTCGAGGTCAGGCTCAGCAAGGCTGAGCTCGAGGCGCGGGGCAAGGCGTGGAAGCCCCGGCAACCTGAATTCACTTCAGGGTATCTGTGGAAGTACGCCCAGCAGGTGGGAGCGGCGCGCGACGGCGCGGTCACCCATCCCGGCGCGGCGGCCGAGAGGGCGTGCTATGCGGATATCTAACCTCGTCGCAAGCATCGCGCTGCTTGGGCTCGCCGTCGGTCTGTCGCCGGCCATCAGCTTCGATGGCCCCCGCGCCCCCGAAGGCACGGGCGTGCCGCTGCCCGACAGCATTCCCAGCCCCGCGGCTGGCAACACATCGCTGGGCGCCGCAACTCCGCTTGTGGCTGTGCCCCCGGCTGCACCGGGCGCGCCGCTTGCGCTCCCGCCCCGCTCGGCCGTGCCGCCGACGCCGCTCGAGGCGTTCCGCTCTGGCACCCAGGCGCTGCGCCTCGGCAAGACCGAGCAGGCGCTGACGGAGCTCGAATACGCCGCCGAGCAGGGCGTGCCGGGCGCCATCTGGAAGCTTGGCCGGATGTATGCCGATGGCGACGGCGTAAACATGAACAAGGCGCGCGCCTATGACTATTTCCGCCGCCTCACCACGATGCATGGGGACGATAGCGCCGGCACGCCCAATGCGCGCTACTTGGCCAACGCCTTCGTGGCTCTGGGGCTCTATCATCTCGACGGCATCTCCGGAACGTTGAAGGCCGATCCCAACGTCGCGCGCGAGATGTTCCGCTACGCCGCCGCGTATTACGCGGACCCCGAGGCCCAATACCAGCTCGGACGGCTCTACCTGCTCGGCAAAGGCGCACCCAAGGACGCGATCCAGGCGGCGCGCTGGTTGCGCCTGTCCGCCAATAAAGGCGATCACCGGGCGCAGGCGCTGCTCGGCGGCATGCTGTTCAAGGGCGAAGAGGTTTCCCGCCAAGCTGCGCTCGGGCTGTTTTGGCTCATCGTAGCGAAGGACGCCGCCGGCCCGGACGAGACGTGGATTACTGAGATGTATACCAGCGCGCTTGCCCAGGCCAGCGACGGCGAGCGCGCCACGGCCCGCAAGTACTTGGAAGACTGGCTGAAAAACCGCCGGGAGTGAGCACCTGTGGCGTTCGCGCCACAGTTCCCGGAAATCTGCCGCGCAGTCCCGCCAGTTGATAGACCCCCGAGCCGGGGCGCGCCTATGTCTGTTCTCCAATGCGGGATGCGTCGCGTCGAGGTTCGGAATGAAGAGAACGCTGTGCGCAAGCACGGCGGCATTGGCATTGGTTTCGGCGTCGGCGAGGCTGGCGCCGGCGGTTGCCGCTGATCTGAGCATTGCACCGATCTACAAGACCCCTGCGATCGCGAGGTGGGCCGGCTCTTACGTCGGGATCGCCGGCGGCGGCGCATGGGGCGGCGGGGCGCTGCGCAACAACGCGACCGGGGCCGAGCAGACGCCGCGCTTCGATCTTAGCGGCGGCATCATCGGAATAACGTCAGGCTTCAACGTCCAGGGCGGGAATGCGGTGCTTGGCTTGGAGGGCGACATCTCGGCTGCGAACAAGAAGGGCAGTGCGATCGAGTTTGCGCCCAATGCCACGTTCAGCAATGAGGTGAGGGAGCGGTGGCTCTCGACTTTCCGGGGCCGTGTCGGCTACGCGCGAGACAACTGGCTCCTCTACGCCACGGCAGGCGGCGCGCTCGCCAACGTGGCGAACAGCATCGTCGCTCCCGCCGGGACCATTTCAGATCAGCAATGGCATTGGGGCTGGACCGCGGGCGGCGGTCTCGAGGTGAAGCTCAATCAGGATTGGTCGGCGAAGATTGAGTATCTCTACGTCGGATTGCAGGACAAGTCCTATTTCAATCCGGTGCCCAGTCCGGCTTTTCCGAGCAATCAGCGCCTGCGCCTCGACGACCACATCGTCCGCGTCGGGGTGAACTACAAGCTGCCGTGGAACGTGCTCGACAGCTTCTTCAAGCGCTGAGCTCGAGATCCGCCCACACCGGAACGTGGTCTGACGGCTTTTCCCAGCCGCGCACATGCTTGTCGACGCCGGCCGCGGTCAGTCGATCGGCCGCTTGCGGTGACAGCAGGAGATGATCGATGCGGATGCCGTCGTTCTTCTGCCAGGCACCGGCCTGGTAGTCCCAAAACGTGTAAGGACCGCGACCATCGTTTCCCGCCCGCACTGCGTCGAGCAGCCCGAGATGGTAGAGGGTGCGGAATTTCTGGCGTGTGCGCGGCAGGAACAGCGCGTCATTCACCCAGCGCTCGGGGAAGCGCGCATCGAGCTCGGTTGGGATGACATTGAAATCCCCACCGAGAACCAGCGGTTCTTCCAATTGCAGGCGTTCACGCGCGTAGTGAATGAGCCGGTCCATCCAGCTGATTTTGTATGCATATTTCTCGGTGTCCGGCGGATTGCCGTTGGGTAAGTAAATCGATGCGAGGCGCAGCACCCCTTGCGCGGTCGATACCACCGCTTCCAAAAACCGGGCGTGGCTATCGGCGTCGTCGCCGGGTAAGCGCGGGGTCACCTCCTCGAGGGGAAATTTCGACAGCAGCGCGACGCCGTTGAAGGTCTTTTGCCCGTGCACCGCAACATTGTAGCCGAGCGCTTCGAAGGGCTCGCGCGGAAAAGCCTCGTCCACGCACTTGGTTTCCTGCAGGCAGACGATGTCCGGCTGCCGCTCCCCCAGCCAAGCGGTCAAATTGTCCACTCTTTGCTTGATCGAATTGATGTTCCAGGTGGCGACGCGCATGGCGGGCAAGAATGAGTGTAAGATGCTGCGAGTTCACCCAGCGATACGCCGGGAGAATGAACGGCTTTTAACCCAAGGTTACACGGTTTTTACGACGGCCGCTCATAGGGAATATGTTAGAAGATTGTTCTCGCATAATAAAAAGACTCGGTACGGCGGGTCACCGAGAAAGAGAGGGAGTCCGGCAGGCCGGTTGAGGCCCTGCAGGGCGCTGTAATGAAGAAGCGGATGGTAGTCGCGGGGGCGGTGGTGGTGCTCGTCGCAGCCGGCTGTGCCATCGCCGCGACGCGCAGCGGCTTATGGTCGGGGGGCGCGATCGCACAGGCCCCGCGGCAGAACGCCTCGCGCGCGGTGCCGGTGGAGGTCGTGACCGCGACGCGGAAAGTCGTTCCGGTTCGCATCGAAGTGCTCGGAACCGTCACGCCCATTGCCAGCGTTGCGGTCAAGTCGCGGGTGGACAGCGAGATTACCGGCGTGCACTTCGCCGACGGTGCGCTGGTGCGCGAAGGCGACCCCCTGTTCACGCTCGATGGCCGCACGATCGAAGCCCAGGTCAGGCAGGTGGAAGGCTTGCTCGCCGGCGCCAAGGCCAATCTCGAGCAGGCCGAACGCGATGTCGCGCGCTATACCGAGCTGCTCGCCAAGAACGCGACCACTCTGGTCACGCTGCAGAACGCGCGGACGCAAACGAATATCTTTCGGGCTTCCGTCGATTCGAATACCGCGCAACTCGAGAACCTCAACGTCCAGCTCAGCTACTGTAAGATCCGGGCGCCGATTACCGGGCGCGCCAGCATGGCGACGGTCAAACTGGGCAACTTTGTGCGCGCCGGGGACTCCACGCTGGCGACCCTCATCCAGACCGCCCCGGTCTACGTGACGTTTGCTCTTTCCCAGAGCTACTTGCCGGATCTGCGCCAGGCGCTCGCCAACGAGAGCGCCTCGATCGAGGCGATCATCCCCGGCGACCCACGGCGAGCGAGCGGCCAGGTCACAATGATCGAGAACAGTGTGGACGCGCCAACCGGCACGGTGCCTGTTCGCGCCACTATGCCAAACACCGACGAGTTGCTGTGGCCGGGCACGCTGGTGCAGGTGCAATTGACTTTCCGCCAGGAGGAGGCGGTCACGGTGCCGTCGACTGCTATCCAGGTGAGCCAGACCGGGCCCTACGTCTTCGTCGTCAACAACGACGTGGCGACGGTGCGGCCGGTCCAGGTCGCGCGCGTGCTCGATAGCGAATCGGTCCTCGCCAGCGGGCTCGAGGGCGGAGAAACGGTCGTCACCAACGGGCAACTCTTGCTCTCCAACGGGACCAAGGTCGCCGTCCGCGCTCCCAAGATCGGGTCGTAATCCATGAAGTTCTCGGAGACCTGCATTCGCCGGCCGGTGCTGACCACCCTGGTCACCGCCTCCATCATCGTGCTCGGCATCTTCGCCTACCGGCTGCTTGCGGTCGCAGCGCTTCCGGCCGTCGACTTTCCGACCATCAGCATCCAGGGACAACTGCCTGGCGCGAGCGCGGAAACGATGGCGGCATCGGTAGCGGCGCCGATCGAGCGCCAGCTTTCCACCATCGCCGGCATCAGCTCGCTTACCTCCTCCTCCTCGCTCGGCATCACCTCGATTACGATCCAGTTCGATCTCAATCGCAATATCGACGGCGCCGCGCTCGACGTGCAGACGGCGTTGACCGTTGCGGCGCGCAAGCTGCCGGTGGAAATGACGACGCCGCCGAGCTTTCGCAAGGTGAATCCGGGCGACTTCCCGATCATGTATATCAGTTTGGTCTCGCCAACCCTGCCGCTATCGGCGGTCAACGAATTCGGCGAGATCACGCTGGCGCAACAGATTTCGCAACTGGCCGGCGTCGCCCAGGTGTTGGTGTTCGGCGCACAGAAGTTCGCCGTGCGGGTGCAGGTCGATCCCGTGGCCGCCGCGGCGCGCAACATTTCCCTCGACGATATCCGCAACGTCGTCGCCAAGACCAACTCCAACACGCCGGTAGGCACGCTCAACGGCCCCAAGCAGAGCGTGACGCTGACGGCTTCGAGCGCGATGACCAAGGCGGAGGAGTACCGCAAGGTCATCGTTGCGTATCGCAATGGGGCACCGGTCTACCTCGATCAGATTGCGCGTGTCATCGACAGCGTCGAGAACGACAAGATCGCGAGCTGGTTCAACAACGAGCGCGCCATCGTGCTGGCAATCCAGCGCCAGCCGGACGCCAATACGGTGGCGGTGGTGGATTCGGTGCGTGAGCATTTGCCGCAGTACCGCGCATCGATACCGCCGTCGATCCGCATGGAAGTGCTCATGGACCGCTCCGTGTCCATCCGCGACTCGGTGATGAATGTGCAGGAGTCGCTTCTCATCGCGATCTGCCTGGTCATCATGGTGATCTTCCTGTTCCTGCGCTCGCTCTCGGCCACGATCATCCCCTCGCTCGCGGTTCCCGTGTCGTTGATCGGCACCTGCGCGGCGATGTACGTGTTCGGCTTCTCCATCAACAACATGACGCTACTGGCGCTGACGCTGTCGGTCGGCTTCGTGGTCGACGACGCGATCGTCATGCTGGAAAACATCGTGCGACATGTGGAAGGCGGGATGCGGCCGTTCGAAGCGGCGCTCAAGGGCGCCCGCGAGATTGGCTTCACCATCGTCTCGATCACGTTCTCGCTCATCGCAGTGTTCATTCCGGTGCTGCTGATGGGCGGCATGGTCGGCCGGGTGTTCCGCGAATTCGCGGTGACCGTTGCGGTTGCCATCGTGATATCGGGTTTTGTTTCGCTGACGCTCACGCCGATGCTGTGCGCGCGCGTGCTGCACACTCACCGCGAGGGCGAGAAGCAGAACATCGTGTTGCGCGCCTTCGAGGCGATCTTCAGGGCAGGACTGCGCGCTTACGAATGGTCGCTCGATCGGGTGTTGCGATTTAAAGCCGTGATGCTTGTGGTGACGTTAGTGACGCTTGTCCTGTCGGTTTGGCTCTACATCGTCATCCCGAAGGGCTTCTTCCCCACCGAGGACACCGGCTTCATTTCCGCCTCGACCGAGGGGGCCTCGGATATTTCGTTCCAGGGCATGGTCGAGCTGCAGCGGCATGTCGCGGAAATCATCCGCTCCGATCCGGCGGTCGACTACGTCAATTCCACGGTGGGAGCCGGCGGGCCGAACCCCACGGCCAATATCGGGCGCATGTTCATTGCGCTCAAGCCGAGGAGCGAGCGCAAGGAAAATTCGACGGCGGTGATCCAGCGCCTGCGCAACACAGCCAACACCGTTCCGGGGATGGCGGTGTATTTCCAGAACATTCAGAACGTCAACATCACGGGCCGTCTTTCCAAGAGCGAGTACCAGTACACGCTGCAGTCCAGCGACACCCAGCTCCTGTACGACATCACGCCGAAATTGCGCGACAAGATCGCCGAGATCGAAGGTCTGCGCGACGTCACCACCGATCTCTATATCAAGAACCCGCAGATGACCGTCGAAGTGGACCGCGAGAAGGCGGCCGTCTACGGCATCAGCATCGACCAGGTCCGCCAGGAGCTGTTCAACGCCTTCGGTGCCCGCCAAGTGGCGACGATCTACACGCCGACCAACGATTATCAGGTCATTCTTGAGAGCCAGCCGCGGTTTCAGGCCGACCCCTCGCAGTTGCAGAACATCTTCGTGAAGACCAACGTGGCCGGTGCTGCCGGAACCGGGATAGGGCCGGGAGCCGGCATACACGGCAGCGGCATCCCGTCAGGGACGGCAATCCCGCTCTCGGCCGTCACCCGCATCGTGCCCGCGGTCGGCCCGTTGCAGGTCAATCACCAGGGCAATCAGCCCGCGGTGACCATCTCGTTCAACCTCGCGCCCGGCTATTCGCTCGGGCAGGCGGTCGACGCCATCAAGGGGATCGAGCGCGAATTCCGTCTGCCGATCACGGTCAGCACCGGGTTCCAAGGCTCGGCGCAGGTGTTCCAGGACTCCCTCAAAGGTCAGGGGGTGCTGATCTTGGCCGCGATCTTCGCCGCCTACGTGGTGCTCGGCGTTCTCTACGAGAGCTTCATTCATCCGATCACCATCATTTCCGGCCTGCCCTCGGCCGGCGTCGGCGCGCTGCTGGTGCTCATGATGTTCAACATGGATCTGTCGGTCATCGCCATGATCGGCATCGTCATGCTGGTCGGCATCGTGAAGAAGAATGCAATCATGATGATCGACTTTGCGATCGACCGCCGGCGCGTGGGCATGGGCGCGCAGGCCGCGATCCGCGAGGCGGCGCTGCTGCGCTTCCGGCCGATCATGATGACGACGTTCGCCGCGATCTTCGGCACCTTGCCGATCGCGCTCGGCACCGGCGCCGGCGCCGAGCTGCGTCAGCCGCTCGGCGTCGCCGTGGTCGGCGGCCTCCTGCTGTCGCAGCTTTTGACGCTCTATATCACGCCGGTCATCTACATCTATCTCGACCGCGTCGACCGCATGCTGCGCTACCGGCTCGAGCCGCAGCTACGCGAGCTGCCGGAGCACGCCGAGCGGCCGACCGCGATCGCAGCCGAGTAGGACGCGGAGAACATCGTCCCCGCGCATGGCGGGTCGAAGACGCGCGTAACCGCGCTTATGCTGGGGACCGACGCGGTGGTCTCCGTTTTCGCGGGGATGACAGCATGCGCTGACGGCTGGAACTATTAGAGCGAAAAGCTCGTTCCGCACCCGCAGGATGCTGTGGCCTTCGGGTTGTTGATGCGGAACGACGCTCCGATCAAGTCATCGACGAAGTCGATCTCGGAGCCGCTCAGATAGCCCACGGAAATTTGATCGACCAGCACGGTCGCGCCGTCGCGCCGAATCACGACATCGTCGGCCCCCTGGGTGCGGTCGATGTCGAATTTGTATTGGAAACCGGAGCAGCCGCCGCCCTCCACGCTGACGCGCAGCATGCTGCCTGGGGGTTCGCGGCGCAAAATCTCCCCGATCCGGCGCGCCGCCCGTTCGGTAAGCGTAATATTGTCCATCCGCGTCCCAATGA
>WNFV01017112.1_pt1 | contig 11851 bp, 14 predicted proteins | sample 5400101 | NCBI WGS metagenome assembly WNFV01 (sample SAMN13153361, study PRJNA577476) | soil metagenome | isolation source: 115 cm soil or saprolite under grassland replicate 1 | place: USA:California | collected 2016-06-15
AAGCGAAATTGAGCATCCGGGAATAAAAATTCGATGAGAATAGTCTTGGTGAAAGAACGGAAGAATAATGCGGGCTACAAGCATCACGGTATTAGCAGGCTTGCTGGGATTGACGCGGGTGTCTATGACACTGGCAATCGATGTGGCGTCTTTCACGATTCTCTCGCCAAGCAACAATGCGCAGTTAGAGAAACATTATGGCTCGGTGCCGGATTTTTCCTTAGTCGAGCGAAGCGGCCGAGATCCGGCTCAAGATCGGCGAACCGATTGTGCTGGAGCTAACCTCACGGGACGTGACTCATGGCTTTAATATCTCTGAACTTGGATTGCGGGTTGATCTGGAACCCGGAGAGACAGCGCGCGTGCGCCTCGTACCGGAAAAAGCCGGCACTTTCGAATTTCACTGCGACAATTTTTGCGGACTAGACCGTGAAAGCATGAGCGGCACGATCATCGTTCAGTAAAACGGCGACGCGAGACAGGTAGATCGGTCATTGCCATTAATGTCGGTGATACACGCAGCCACGCGTCCGCAGCAATTAAGTTAACCACCATTATCAGCGTCAACGCCTTAGGCATAGCTCGCTCGCCACGGTCGACAGCTTGAATAAGTAATCCCGCTTTCGTATTCCTCTGTAAATGCAATTCCGATCTTTGTCGCGTGATGGCTGGCTGCTCTTCGCCACCTGCGGTATGCGCTCGTTCGCGTATGGATTTCTCTCCGTTATTCTCGGTTTATATCTCGACGCGGTTGGATTGAGCACATCGGCGATCGGCTGGATATTCACCGCCGCGCTCGGCGGCGGTGCAATAATGACGATCATCATCACTGCCGTGGCCGACAGCTTCGGGCGCAGAGCGTTGCTGATTGTTGGCGCGGTTCTAATGGCGTCGGCGGGCTGGGTTTTTGCGGTAAGTCACGATCCGATCCTGCTTACGATCGCCGCGATCTTCGGCACCATTAGCCCATCCGGAAAAGAAGTCGGACCATTTCTTTCCATCGAGCAAGCCATCCTTCCGCAATCCACAAGCGATCAACATCGCACCACAGTCTTTTCCGCTTATAATCTGATCGGCTCGTTCGCCGGCGCTATCGGCGCGCTCGCAGTGGGTTTGCCGGCGCTTTTCTCGCTTACGACGATTTCCGGTTATCGTTTCTTGATATGGAGTTACGTCGGGTCGGCGACTTTGCTCGCCCTCTTGTTCGCGCTGCTTTCGCCAAGAGTCGAAGCAGAGGCAAAAGTCGTATCATCAACACGCAATGTCGGTTTGCAGAAATCCCGCGCCATCGTAGCGAAATTGGCCGGACTATTTGCCCTCGATGCGTTCGCCGGAGGCTTTATCGTACAAAGCATCGTCGCTTATTGGTTTTATCTTCGATTCAAGACAGATTTGACCGCGCTCGGTGGCATCTTCTTCGGCACCAACCTGCTCGCCGCCGTGTCGTTTCTCGCCGCGCCCGCCATTGCGCGCCGTTTCGGGCTCCTCAATACCATGGTGTTTACGCATCTGCCGTCGAATTTCCTGATTCTCCTTGTACCGCTGATGCCAAACGCGGAATTAGCCGTTGCGGTTTTACTGATGCGCCACTTGCTTTCACAAATGGACGTGCCAACGCGCCAGTCGTATACGATGGCGGTCGTCGAGCCAGAGGAGCGCGCCGCTTCCGCGGGAATTCTCTCCGTCGCGCGCAACACAGGTGCGGCGATCGCGCCGCTATTTACGGGAGCGATTCTGACAAATCCGCCGTTGGGATTGCCGTTTCTTCTAGCCGGAGGATTGAAGATTGTCTACGACCTTTGGATCTTCGCGGTGTTTCGAAACGTGAAGCCGCCGGAGGAGAAAACGCAAGCAGGTTAAGTAATAATTTAACCGCAGCCTTAAGCTGCAGGAAGCAGTGCGCCGATAAGTTGCCTTTCGATAAGATCGACGATTCAGTTGGCAGCGAGCGCGTGCTTTCTTACGCATATCTCATCAGCGCCATAAAGCCGAAATCCATGTGAAGTTGCATATGACAGTGAAACAGCGTGAGCCCTGGATCATCCGCAACAAAATCGATTTCAGCACTCTGGCGGCGTGGAATGTTGACCGTATCCTTGCGGATTCCTGAAGTCATTTTTTCTCCGATGCGCGTCAACTCAAACGTATGGCGGTGAAGGTGAATGGGATGATCGTCGCCGCTTCTGTTTTCCATGACCATTCGGTAGCGTTGCCCGGCTTTTACCACCAGCGGATCGACATCCGGCCAGGACTTGCCGTTGATCGTCCAACGATTGAAGCCGCCGTGACCGCCGGGGATTTTTTCAAAGACAAGGCTGAAGCGGTAGTCAGGTTCAGGAACCGCTGTGGTGGTGTCAAAGACCGTGTAATCCCAAGTGCTCGACTGAGGCTTCGACCACTGAGGCGCGCCATGCTGCCCTGCGTATTCCACCACGACTCCCATGCCCATTTCCCGCATGCTATCTTCGGTTGCACCGAAGACCCACACACCGGGTTGTTTCATCTCAACGATGGCATCGATGCGTTCTGCAGGAGCGAGCACTAAGATCGGTACAGGGCGGGGATTTGGCACGGGGTTGCCGTCGAGCGCAATCACATTGAAATCGTGTTCGGGCAACGCTAAGTGAATATCATCGGTCGCGCTCGCATTGAGCACGTGAAACAAAACGCGCTCGCCGGTTTTAACACGGATCGGCTCGCCGTGACCTAGGGCTTTGTCGTTGAAAGACGCGGCGCGATACATTACTTCCAAGCCGTTATCCGGCGGCGGCCCCTTTCTTATGTCCTGCATGCTGACGAATTCCGGATTCCACTGATGCGCCGCAAGAAAAATTTCTTGGTCGTATTGAGCGGGATTATTTTTAGGCTCGATGTAGAAGAAGCCAAACTGTCCGGAGTACAGACTACGGCGTAAGTCTTTGCCGGCGAAGGCGTGGGTGTGATACCAGCGGGCTCCGCTTGGCTGCGCCGTGAAAGAATACTGGCGCGAGCTTCCGGGCGGCACCATCGGCGTGCCTTCCTCCATCGCGCCGTCGACCTCCGAAGGCACGTAGAGACCGTGCCAATGCACCAGCTCGGGAACGTCGCTGTCGTTACGAACAGTGACGGTGACTTGCTGACCTTCTTTGACGCGCAACAAGGGTCCGGGGGCGCTGCCGTTGTAGCCGATAGTCTGGATTGTTTGCTTTGGTGAAAATTCGAGTTTAATCGGAGCGATTCGCAATGAAAGATGCGCTGCGTCGCCAAACTGGGTGGCGGCTGAAGCGGAAGATTTAGCGGTGCGGTCGACTACAGACGCACAGCCCGAGAGAATCGAGGCGCCGGATAATGCCGACGTACTCGCTAGCTGGAGAAATTTTCTGCGGTTCATGATTTATCTCTCAATCTGCCTGCGTCGCGAACACTCGCCGGCCCGTTGGTGGGCTTGAGGACAAAAAAAGCGCCGAGTGATTACTTCGGATTTAATTGTGCGCGTATCTCTCCGCCCTTATGCGCCGCGCTATGCATGTTGATATAGAGATTCCCTGCCAAGTAGTTTTTGTACTGAGCGTCGGTAAGTTTCGCTCCCGCCGGAACGGACCAAGTATTATCTGGGCTTTTATTTAGCGGTATGATCACTGGACCGTTCTGACCGCGAGCGCCTTCATGAATGTGCGCCGCAGTGGGTTCCATGCCGGAAACCGTAATATTACCGCTGACCAACTTGTCTGATGAGACCGTAACGATGCCGGTCGCAGACGCCGACGTACTCACCGCAGGAACCTCCTGCTCACCCGATAGCGTAACTTTGATACCCTCTTCCGTTGCCGCCATTGTTAATGCGAATTCGAGAACAAAGAACAGTGTGACGGCGAAGGCTAACGACAAGAATCTCATTCTTTGAACCGGCGTATTCGTTGGGCTCACCTCCTATGGTTAAATTGATCGCCTACATTTGAGTGTTTGGAATTCCGTCCGTCGTCTTCTCATTCGCGGTTATCACCTTATGTGCATCTTCCGCGACATTAATGTGTTCTACTTTAAGAGCTACGCTTGCGCGTGCTGAGTTTCCAGTCGAATGAAACTTTGCCCGCGCCGACTATCAATAAAAATATGATTCCGGTTAGCATCGCAAAGTCAGTTCGGGCATCGGTTACCATGAACCAAAATCCTTGTGTTGGACGAAAAAGCTCAGGAACTTTTGTAGTGGCAATTGCGGTCAGGTTGATGATGAGCAGTGGTATATTGGCCAGCCGTGTAAATACGCCGACGGTCACGAGAAAGCCGCATATCACTTCGAACGTCCCAACAAAGTGCGCGGTGAAATCAGGAAATGGAAAGCCAATTTTTGTAAACCGGATAACACCCAGGTTTGGGTCGGTATATTTCAGAATTCCTTGCGTGAGGAAAATCAGTTCCACGGAAAGGCGAATCAAAACTTGTGAACTCAGATTCGTCGGAGCGAGATTCAACAAGAATTGTTTCATGGGTTTACATCTTCATGTCAAAGAAGGTCGCGCGTGTTCTTTTGGTTGATAACCATGCGTTCTTTTGCCCTCACTAATCAAACTCTAGGAGCCTGGCAGTAAATGTCAACGCCCTGCTTCTTCGTTGGCTGCTTGCTAAGGATATTTCGCATCTAAAGCGCTATGAGTGGCCGGCTGATCACTCATCTCGTTCCGGTGTAATCCCTTTCGACTCCAGCAGCGCTCGTCACTCAACTGCAGCTTTGATGATTTTCAGTGGCATGTGACGTCCTCTGCACGCTGTCCCGTTCGATCAGCTCCATTGATGCGCTCGGCAAATCTGCGCACATTCTCGCCGATAGAATCTGCGCTGCTTCGGCCTCAGCTGCGCGCTCTCACAGAGGTTGACTGCTACTTCGACTGCGCTAAGGCCGACTATCGACTATGTTGAATAGCTCCACGCCGCCGCATACGGTCTCGCGGCGGATACCCCGCCGCAAAATTACGTGTGCGGATGTCGTTCGGCGAGCTCAAGCTCGTGACCGTCCGGATCATGGATCCAGGCGCTCAAGCCCATCCCGTCGGACCGCTGCTTGAGCGGGCGGACGAACGTAACACCTTCCTTTTCAACAGCTAACCAGCCGATAGAATCAAGACACTGGCTAAGTTCCTAGCGTTCGACAGGGGTATCTGGTTGCCTAGACCACTGACCAAAAGACCCAGCGTAGGTTCTGGCGTTCTGATAGCCCAAAGTTTTCAACACAATCGTCGCGAGCGCCGCTCGCGCGCCACCCTGTCAATACGTACTTATCTCGCAGTCGGGAGTTATTCCCTTTGATTCGAGTAGGGCTCGCAGCTCTGCAGCGGGTTTCAGCGTTTTGGTAGCCGGATCAAGAAGCTCAACCCACTCTAGGTGAATCGCGGCTGGAATCCGCCCCAATCGGGGAGGCGGTTCACCAAATGCGGCGGCTGTTCCTTGATACTCAGCTTGGGACCGCGTATCCCAAAAGACGGTCTGTGGACGGCCATGGGCTGACTTTGCCTCGCTTAGCGAACAATAGATTGCATCAACCGGTTTGGCACTGAAGATGGTTTGCGGGTAGCTTGCGGCCTGAGTCGAGACTGGGCGTCTTTCTTGAGTCCACTTGTGGTAGCCGCCGTCAAGAAGACGCACATCTTGGTGCCCGTAATAGAGAAACGCCCACGCGACCATTCCCATCATTTGGCTTGGCGCGTCGTACACAACTATAGTTGCGTCATTGCCAATGCCAAGACTGCCCGCAACGCGAGCGAAATCTTCAGGGTCGGCCATGTCCCCATTGGCCGCCCTAGGAATACCGCCAAACCCGCTCAAATTCACGGCGCCGGGAATGTGGCCGGCGGCATATTGTTGCGGTGGACGCGCATCGACGATGCGGACATTGGAGTTGTTCAATTGTTCTTCAAGCCAATCTGCTTCAGCGATGTATTGAGGATTTGTGTAACCTCGCTGATCTACCGGAATGATAGGCATAAATTTCCCCCTCTCTCGCGCCATCGTTTAATCGAAGGCGCCCTTATGTTTTTTTCCTAGGCGACCGCCGCCAACCGGGCTCCATGTAAATCATTTTTGATTTGCCGCAAGATAATCGTGAATGAAATTGTTCGTTAGTTGAGTCACATCTTCGGTTACCGCAGGAAGATTGCTTGCTCCGACAATGCCCACCACGTTAGCGATCCAAGTGGTTGCGCTCGCTTTGATGGACGGATCTCGAATCATTGAGACGTCCTGGTTAAACTCTATCCGTATAGAGTAGCTGTAGAGCTCAATGCCGGTGTTGTGAGTAGTCAGGTTTAAATAGAGATATGGTTTGCCCGGTATGTTGAACGCTTCGTCCGCCGTGAGCACGGGAATATCCGCCTGCCGCAGCCTTGACTCGACTTCTTTTTTTAAAAGACTCTTGGTCAGTCCGTGATTTTCAACATCTACCTCGATGTCTTCAATGAACACCATGACGCCTTTTAGGCCGCATAAGGTGTCCTTTGGCTCTGCGACTGGAACCGACCGTTTTTCCGTACGGCTCTCGTCTTCCAGGGCGGGGAGTTTGAGGCTGCTAATGGCAGTCTTGGACTTCTCCCCAGACACAGCCGCACGAAGTTCGTCATTGCCGCCGTTAGGAAACGGTTGGACACTATCCGGCTGAGTACGCTCAGATGCAAAAGAAGTCGGCGAGCAGAAGAGAGCACCGCAAAGAGACATACTAACAAGCACATCTGATTTGAGCTTCATGATCGCCCCCTTGAGGTTGAAGTTCGAGGTTGCGAATCGTTGTGCGTACGTTGGTTCAATGACATCACGAAATCGTAGCCGTACAAATCTTAAATAGAATCCTCACCGTCCTAAATACGAGCTATCACTTCTCCTCCCACAGCAGTCAGCACAACCACCAGCCAGGGCGGCAACTTCCAAAAAGCCAACAATCCAAAAGCGAGAAGGCCGAGTCCAAAATCCATTGGCTTATAAATCGCACTCGTCCACACAGGTTGATAAAAGGCCGCGATGAGAAGTCCTACCACGGCCGCGTTAATGCCACGTATTGCTGATTGGAAACTTGCTCGTGTGCGGAGTAAGTCCCAAAATGGTAGCGAACCAGCCGTCATCAGAAGGCCCGGGAGGAAGATCGCAACGAGCGCAAGAGCCGCGCCGGCCAAGCCATTGGGCTCCGGCTGCATAACAAATCCGAGATAAGCGGCAAACGTGAACAGAGGTCCGGGAACGGCTTGGGCTGCGCCGTAGCCTGCGACGGTCCGGGAACGGCTTGGGCTGCGCCGTAGCCTGCGACGAACTGCTCGTTTGTTACCCACCCCGGCGCTACAACTCCGGCCTGCAATAGCGGCAGAACAACGTGGCCGCCGCCGAAAACAAGGGCTCCAGCGCGATAGAAACTATCGAACATCGCTAGGGTTTGACTGGAAACCACTTGGCGGACTAGGGGGAGCACAAGCAGAAGTCCGAAGAAAAGCACCCAGCAAACCATCCCAACCCAGTGACTAATCGGAACCCGAATATGAAGGGCCGAAGGTGTGTTTGCCGGAGGGAAAAACCACCAGCCGATGAAACCAGCGGCAATAATGGGAAGGACTTGCCCAGCCGCAGTCGGCCAAGCCAAAGCGACGATGGCCGTGAGAATAGCGAGGGTCGCGCGCTCGCGATCGGGACAAAGCGTGCGTGCCATTCCCCAGACTGCCAGAGCAACGACTGGGACGGCAACGAGTTTTAACCCGTGCAACCATCCGGCGCCGCTTGCGGCACCAAGGGCTCCGATGCCGTAGGCAAACGCGATCAACGCGAGCGCCGATGGTAGCGTGAAGCCAAGCCAGTGCACGAGTCCACCGGCCAAACCGGCGCGGGCAATTCCTATCGCCGTACCCACCATACTGCTGGTCGGGCCGGGAAGAGACTGACACAGAGCAACGAGATCAGCGTAGCTTTGCTCATCGACCCACTTTTTTCGTTTTACGTATTCCTCGTGGAAGTAGCCGAGATGAGCAATGGGACCGCCGTAAGAAGTCAGGCCCAAGCGCGTGGAGACCCAAAGAATCTCCAGAAGAGAAACCTGGCTTTGACCTCGCACTACTTCAGAGGTCGCGGTTTCAGCTTGCTCATTCATAATGTTCCGCCACCTCTTCCAGCGAACCCTCGGCGATTTCCAACGCCTTCAGAGCGGTTTCGAGATCCTCGCTCGGATGGGTTTTAAGAAATTTGCCTCCTTGGACTCGCAACCCTTTCACGATCTTGTGCCATTGCTTTGCTTGCCGGTGTGCTTTAGGATTTTTCTTGTGCCCAATCTCACCGCCCAGGCCGGTGTGTTCGAGAGTCTCTTCCACCGTATGTTCAGCGATTTCGAGCGCCAGTACTCCATGGCCGAGGTCTTCGTAGCCGGTTTTGTTATGGATGTCCTGTAGCTGTTTTTGGAGTCGCTTGAACTCCCCCTTAAGAGCTTTCAGCTGATCCTTTTGAGCTTGTCCTAGTTGACTCATTGCCGGGTTTTCCTTTCTGGTTGTGCTTTCGATTTGATCTGGCGTTGGCCGGTTATTTGATCATATCGATTTTGGTCAACGTCACCTGTTGCCCGACGCCGGGAGCATTTGCCAAATGATAAGCGGTATACTGTTCAAAATAGGTGTTTTCCGCTGACATCCCGTCTACTGGGATGATGACTTGAAATCCCCGGAAGGCGGCCTGACTGGCAGTATTGAGCACTGCGCCCTGCGCGGCGGTTCCCACGACCACCACTGTCTTGATGCCCTTGTCGTTTAGGATTTTTTCCAAGTCCGTCTTAAAAAACTTATCCGCTGGCGCTTTAACTATTGGTTCCCCTTCGGCTGGAGTTAACTCTTTAGCGATATCAGCCGGAGTCGCTGCCGTAGTGATGCTATGGACGACTGATACCCCTTTGCCTCTGGCAAGTTTCAACAAAGCTTCAACATGAGGGACTGAAGTCAGACAGCGTGGCCGCCTCTCGGCATTACAAGTCTGTTTTACAAAATCGAGAACCAGCAGGGCGGTTATCTTGGAATCGAGCGTTACTGATTTCAACTCCGGAGGCTTTGGCGCCTGCACTGTAGCCCACTCGTCCACAATGGTTTGGGCTGATGCTGAGATAACGCCTTGGCAGAGGAAAAAACTAACCGCGATCGCAAGCGCGGCAAACGTTATGCTGAGAATCGAATGTCGTTTCTGAAAAGATGTTTTTGCCATGGTCTCCTCCAAATATTAGAATTTACCACTTCTGGTTGGTCACGGGCGGAGCACTGGGTCGTACGATATGGATGAACTTATAGCCAGCCTCGGTGTGGCATCCGTTGCACGCGCTCAAAGTTTCGTCGTACGACTTCTGAAATTCACCAGTGCTCTTGCGCTTTATGGATTCGGCTAGTTGAGCAACCTGTGTCTGAAGGACGGAATCTAGAACGTTCGAGATTTTGACTCCGTTTTTCTCAGCGTTTAGGGCTTTAGCCGCTTCCATGGTTTCTTTCAGCTCATCCAACTCGTAGGCCGCCAGCTCCCAGTTCGAGGCTTTGACGGCAAACCAAAGTTTACCCGCGTGCAACTGAATCGTTGTCATGTACTCTCCTAGCCCAGGTGCTAGTTCTTTTGCGCTTGTGAGGTCCGCCTGCACACGCTTTAGAGAATCTTGAAGAGCGGTCAGTCCACCGCTATTCGGGTCGCCAAGACTACGCATCCGGTTGTCCAATCTATTGATCCAAATTAAAAGAACAACGATCAAAACCAGACAGATTGTTACTGCGCTCCAAAGGTAGGCGGCATACTTCATGCGGCACTCCCTTCATTGTTTGCTTCAGTGGTTGTGATTCGCTTGATGATCCAATTCATTCCTCTTCCAACAGCTCGCCAAAGAGCTCGCTTACTTTTTGTCGCGCGGCCGCTAATGCTTTGCGCCCCAGAGCAGTCGCCTGATACATCCGCCGCACGCTCTTGCCCGACCGTTCGCTCGTTGATCGGAGGTATCCTTTTCGTTCGAGCCCATGAAGCAAAGGATAAAGAGTCCCAGGACTGAGCTTGTAACCGTGCCGTCCGAGTTCGTCGATGAACCAGAGACCGAAAACCGGAGCTTTGGCGGCGTGATGAAGAATGTGGAGACGGATCAAGCCTGCGTATAGGTCCTGATCCCGTCTGTCATTAGTCGTGTTCTTAATAGATTTCTGCATTTCGTTATCGAATTTCGATATAAAACCATTCGTGTCTTCTGTCAAGAAAGCTTGAAGTTTCAGCGCACCACTAGGAGTCAGAATAACCGCCCGTGATGAGCGATTTCACCCGGTGAAATTGCGTGAGCCAACTCCGCAGTAAATCGGGCGCGTTTGTGCGCTCTCTACTAACGGATCTGGACGGGCGCAATTCACACGTCCGCTGATTTCGCTCGGAGCCACGGCCTCGGACTGTTGCTGTTCTGAAAGTGGCCACTCTAGCTCGCAGTTGTGCCCACGGCGGTTGGGGGAGAGCTGCATGCCAGCGTTGTCGGTGGAAGGTCTTAGGTGTCTTGGCTCTCTTTGTTCTGAACAGACGACACGAGGACTTTGTCGATGCGTTTTCCGTCCATGTCGACGACCTCAAAACGCAAACTGTTCCACTCAAACTGTTCAGACTCTGACGGAACGCGCCCCATCTGAGTGAAGATAAATCCACCCAAAGTTTGAAACGTGTCCTTCTTTTCTCCCGGTAGATTGTCCAGGTCGAAGATCTCTTTGAACTCGTCCACCGACAGCATTCCATCGAGCAACCAGGAGCCATCTTTTCGCTGTACGGCCTTGGGCTCCGGCGGCGTTTTACCGAGCGGCATATCGCCGGCAATCGCTTCGAGCATATCGTGGTGGGTAAGCAGTCCCTCGATACCGCCGTATTCGTCGACTACCAGGACAATGTGGCTGCTCGATTGCTTGATATGGTCGAGCACCTGAAACGCCGTCATACTCCTCGGCACGAAAGCCGGTTGCTGTGTGGACGCTTTAAGGTCAACACTCTTGCCCGAGAGCAGGCTTGCCAACAAATCTTTCGCCTGCACCACACCCGTGACATTATCCAGGCTTCCCGCACAGACCGGGAAGCGCGAATGACCGCTGTCGGTTAATTTCGCGCGAATCTGCTCGACGGAATCGTCAGCATCGAGCCAGACAATTTGAGTCCTGGGTGTCATTAATGCGCGGGCGCTCTTGTCGCCGAGCTGGAACACGGCTTCAACCATGTCCTGCTCAGATTCTTCGAAAACGCCGGCCTCTGTACCCTGCCGAACCAACGTTCTGACCTCTTCCTCCGTCACCGACGGTTGTTCGTCGAATCGCTTACCGAATAGGCGAAAAACTAAATCAGTGGACATGCTCAAAAGATGGACCGCAGGAGCGCAGAGCTTGAGTAGCAAGCCCATAGGCGGAGCCATGAACATGGCAATCGATTCGGGATGGCCCAGGGCCAGACGTTTGGGCACCAGCTCGCCGATGATCACGGAGCAGTAGGTGATACCGAGTACAACGATGCCAAGAGCTAGCGATCGACTATAGGGCGCGATCGCCGGGAACGTGCTCAATCCCGCCGCTGTCCACTCCGTTAGACCACCGCCGCCAAAGGCGCCAGCCAGGATGCCAACGAGAGTTATGCCGAGTTGCACGGTGGAGAGAAAGAGATTAGGAGCTTTGGCCAGTTCCAATGCCGCTCGGGCCCTGGCTTTGCCTTTGCTAGCCAGGTCCTGCAAGCGCGATTTCCGCGCAGTAACCACGGCAATCTCCGACATGGCAAAGATGCCATTCGCGATGAGAAGTAAGAAGATCGCGATCATTTCAAGTGCGATAGTGGACACGCTTCCGGCCTCCTAAAATTAGTCAAGCCGATCACTGTATGAAATCGTGTA
>WNFV01008206.1_pt1 | contig 11850 bp, 6 predicted proteins | sample 5400101 | NCBI WGS metagenome assembly WNFV01 (sample SAMN13153361, study PRJNA577476) | soil metagenome | isolation source: 115 cm soil or saprolite under grassland replicate 1 | place: USA:California | collected 2016-06-15
CTCTACGGCCCCGCCGACGCCGCCGAGAGTATCGCTACGATCCACGCTGCGCTTGACGCTGGCGTCACCCTGCTCGACACCGGCGACTTCTACGGTATGGGCCACAACGAGCTGTTGCTGCGCGACGCCGTGCGGGGCCGCGCCCGCGAGCAATTCGTGATCAGCGTCAAGTTCGGGGTGCTGCGCGATCCCGCCAACGGCATTGCTGGCATTGATGGGCGCCCCGTCGCCATGAAGAACTTTCTCGCCTATACATTGCGACGGCTTGGGACCGACTACGTGGACGTGTACCGCCCCGCCCGCGTCGACCCCGCCGTGCCGATCGAGGAGACGGTCGGCGCAATTGCCGACATGGTGCAGGCGGGCTACGTCCGGCATGTCGGACTCTCAGAGGTCGGCGCGGACACCCTGCGCCGGGCGCACGCGGTCCATCACATCGCCGATCTGCAGATCGAGTATTCGCTGTTCTCGCGCGGGATCGAGGCCGCGATTCTGCCGGCATGTCGCGCGCTGGGCATCGGCGTGACGGCCTACGGCGTGCTGTCGCGCGGCCTGCTCAGCGGCCACTGGTCGAAGGAGCGCGCCGGAGCGGCCCGCGACTTCCGCAGCAACAGCCCGCGCTTCCAGGGCGCAAACCTCGACCGCAATCTGGCGCTGGTCGAGGCGCTGCGCGCCGTGGCGCAGACCAAGGGCGCGACGGTCGCGCAGGCCGCGATCGGCTGGGTGCTGTCCCGTGGGCCAGACATCGTGCCGCTGGTCGGGGCGCGAAGGCGCGACCGGCTCGCCGAGGCATTAGGAGCGCTCGATCTGGACCTGACGCCGGACGATCTGGCGCAGATCGAGCAGGTGGTGCCGCCCGGTGCCGCCGCGGGCGATCGCTACAGTGCGCAGCAGATGGCCCATCTCGACAGCGAGCGTGAACCGGGTGGCGCGGCATGAGCGACGCGGCGCTCACCCCCGACCGTATCCTGGACGCGGCAGAGGATGTCCTGCGCCGCTTCGGCCCCGCCAAGGCGACGGTCGTCGACGTCGCCCAGGCGCTCGGCGTCAGCCACGGCAGCGTCTATCGCCACTTCCCGAGCAAGGCCGCGCTGCGCGATGCGGTGACCGAGCGGTGGCTGGCCCGCGTCGCGGCGCCGCTCGCGGCCGTGGCGGCTGAGGACAGTCCCGCCCCGGAGCGCCTACGGCGTTGGCTCGACCTCTTGATCGCCGCCAAGCGGAGCCGGGCGCGCGACGACCCGGAGCTGTTCGTCACCTACCTCGCGCTCGCCGCGGAGGCGCGGGCGGTGGTTCGGGCGCACGTCGGCGACCTCGTGGGGCAGATCGCCCGGATCATCGCCGACGGGGTCGCGCGCGGCGAGTTCGTGGCCGCCGACCCGGTCGCCGCCGGGCGGGCGGTGTTCGACGCGACCGCGCGCTTCCACAACCCGGCCCACGCGCCGGAGTGGTCCGACCCCGGCATCGACGCCGCTTTCGCGGGCGTCTGGTCGCTCGTCCTGGGCGGGCTTAGCGCGCACCAGGCCTCGGCCTGACAACATCCGGCTCGCACCGCCGCAGTCGGCCCCGTTCGCTGGTACGTACATCTGCCGTGTTATGGAGCCTCGCTGACTACGCGCCTTGTTTGCTGTTCAATGCCTTCCAGATCCGAGGTGATTATGTGATCCCCACGCCCGACGTTCTCGGCTCGTTGCCGCGCTCCCACCAGCAGCCGCTCGTCGGTGCGATCCGCGGGCCTTTCCAAGCAGACCGTGGAGAGCTTGGCCTTCACGGAGCAACGGCGCCCCCTTCCTGTGTGCTTGGCGAGGCGCAGACCTTCAGGAAGAGGATAAGCTGCGCTGCTCCCTCACTGTGGCGCGGTCGCGCTTTGGGTGATCCGCTCCGCCAGCTGCAGCAGTTCCTCGCGCAGCTCGGGTGGGTAATGCACGACGAACGGCACGTTGCGAGTCACCAGAAAGCGCGCTACGTCGGCCAGGTCGCCATGCTGTGTTTGGAACAACACGCCGGTCGGCGTTTCCGTAAACGTGCCATAGCCCGTGGGGATCTTCTGCTGCACGGTGTACAGCCCGGCCTGAAACTCCACTTCAATCTGCCAGCGCGCTGACACCTTGCCCAGATGCTCGCGCAGATACGCCTGCAGATCGAACTCCGCCGGGCGCGTGAAGGTTTCCGCCAGGAGCTGCATCGCTTGTACCCGGTCCAGGCGAAACAGCCGGTAGCCCTGGCGCAGGTGGCAGTACCCGACCAGATACCAGTGATTCCACCAGCCGGCCAGGCCATACGGCTCGACTGTGCGGTGGGTCACCGCGCTGTGATGCGAGCGATAGTCGATCGCGATGCGCCGGCGCTGCTGGATCGCCTCGCTCAGATCGAGCAGCAGCGCGGCGGCGGGCCGCACTGCGTGTTCGTGCGACGACATGACCAGATTCGACGACATCGCGTGCAGCCGCTCACGGGCGCGTAGTGGCAGCACCCGTAAGACTTTCGCCAGCGCCCCCTCGATGGCCACCGGCGACTGGTCGATCTCGAGCCATGCGGTGCCCAGCAGACCCAGCACGATCGCCGTGGCTTCCTCTTCCGAGAACAACAGCGGCGGCAGCTTGAAGCCGGGGCGCAGCTGGTAGCCGCCGCCCGGCCCGCGCACCGCCTCGATCGGCATGCCCATATCCTGCAGCATGGTGATATAGCGGCGCACGCTGCGCGGCTCGACCTCCAGCCGACGTGCGAGCGCCGCACCGCTCAGCGATGGGTGGGCTTGCAGCAACTCCAGGATAGTCAGCAGGCGGGTGGTTGGATGATACATCGCTATACGCTCCATACACTGTTATCGATACAGATGGCACATATCCTTGCTGCAGCAGGCAGGCCGATGTGAAAACCGCCGAATACAGGACAGATTATAACCGCTACTCATGCTAGAGTACAAGTGACAGGGCCGCTCCTGTCGATATGCTGAGGAGAGCAGCTATGACCGTTCAGCCATTCACGATCACTGTCGCGCAGGCCACGCTCGATGACCTGCGCAAGCGTTTAGTGGGTACCCGCTGGCCCGACGAGGTTGCGGGCACTGGCTGGGACTATGGCACGAATCTCGGCTATCTGAAAGAGCTTGTGGGCTACTGGCAGCGCGACTTCGACTGGCGCGCACAGGAGGCGCAGCTCAATCAGTTCGCGCAGTTCAAGACCGAGATCGACGGCATTGGCATCCACTTCATTCACAAGCGTGGTCAGGGGTCGAACCCACTGCCGATCGTGCTGACCCACGGCTGGCCGGACTCGTTCTACCGCATGTACAAGGTGATTCCGCTGCTCGCCGACCCGGCGCGCTACGGCGGCGACGTGGCCGACGCCTTCGATGTGATCGTGCCGTCGGTTCCGGGGTACGGCTTTTCTGATCGCCCGCGCACGCGCGGGATGACGACGAAGCGCACGGCCGATCTGTGGGCACGGCTGATGACCGACGCGCTGGGCTACACGCGCTTTGGTGCGGCGGGCGGCGATCTCGGCAGCGAAGTCACGCTGCACCTGGCGCACAATCATCCTGGCCTGCTCGCCGGCATCCACCTGACCGATGTCAGCTACCCCATGGCGCCGCCGGAAGGCGCGGAGCCGTCGGAAGACGCCACGCGCTACCTCCATGCGCTGCACCAGTGGTTTGCCCAGGAAGGCGCGTATATGATGATTCAGTCGACCAGGCCGCAGACGCTGGTCTATGGGCTCACGGACTCGCCGGTCGGGCTGGCAGCCTGGATCGTCGAGAAATTCCGCGCGTGGGGCGACTGCGGCGGCGATGTCGAGCGGCGGTTCAGCAAAGATGAGCTGCTGACCAACATCATGATCTACTGGGTGACGGAGACGATCACCTCCTCGGCGCGCATGTACTACGAGAATATGCACGCGCCAGAGCGACTCTGGCCGGCGCCGCGCATCGACGTGCCGGTCGCGGTGGCGCATTTCAACGACCTGCTCCCGCCGCGCGCGTGGGTGGAGCAGGCGATGAACGTGCAGCGCTGGACCGAGATGCCGCGCGGCGGACATTTCGCCGCGCTGGAAGAACCCGAACTGTTCGTCGAGGATATTCGGGCCTTTTTCCGCCCCTTGCGCGCATCCGCGGCATAGCTGCGCTCGCGCTGGAGCGCATCATAGAGAGGAGCAGAGCATGTCTGTTCAACGAGTTCAGATCGACGTGCCGCAGGCAACCCTGGACGATCTGCGCGAACGCCTGGCGCGCACCGGCTGGCCCGACGAAGTCGAGGGCGCGGGCTGGGAGTACAGCACGAACCTGGGATATATGCGGGAGCTCGCGGACTATTGGCAGCACACCACCTGGAGTGATTGCGACGGCGACATCGAAAAGCGCTTCACCAAAGACGAACTGCTGACCAACATCATGCTGCACTGGGTGGCTGGCATCGACCCGCGCGGCTATCGCGAGGAGTGGGTATCGCCCTCGCTCAAACCGGACCAGTCGATCGATGTCCCGGTCGGGCTGGCCTTGCCGCCGAACGACCTCACACCGGTTCCGCCGCGCGTGTTCGCGGAACGCACCTTGAAGAACATTCAGCGTTGGACCGTCTTACCGCACGGTGGCCATTTTGTGGCGATGGAGGACCCTGAACCCCTGGCTGAGGACATGCGCGCGTTCTTCCGGCCACTGCGCGCAGCGAGCTGAGCGCCAGATGTTCGCGATCGATCTTCGCGCGGGCTTTCTCCCGGGGAAGGCCCGCGCCAATGGTGCAGGAGAATGGATGACACACGTTGATGTTGCGCTTCAACGGCTTTTCAGCCAGCAGATCGCCCAGCCGACCTTCGCGCACCCGAGCGAGGTCGTGGCGTGGCTTGGCGCCGTGCAGGCCCAGGACTATCTCGGCGCGCTGTGGGCGGTTGGTCTGCGCACACCAGGCGCGACCGAGCAAATGATCGAGCAAGCGCTGGCCGAGAAAACGATTGTCCGCACCTGGCCGATGCGCGGCACGATCCACTTCGTGGCGGCGGCCGATGTGCGCTGGATGCTTGAGCTGCTCGCGCCGCGGGTGGTGCGGCGGAGCGCCAGTCGCCGCACCCAGCTTGGGCTGGATGAGACGATCATTGCCGCGAGCGCGAAGGTGATCGCCAGAACGCTGCAAGGTGGCAAGCAGCTCCCGCGGAATGCGCTCTATGGGCTGTTGGAGCAGGCGCAGATTGCGACCGATTCCTCGCGGGGCTTGCATATTCTCGGGCGGCTCGCGCACGATGGGCTGCTCTGCTTCGGTACACGCGACGGCAAGCAGCCCACCTTCGCGCTGCTCGACGAGTGGGTGCCGGGCGCGCAGTCGCTGCCGCGCGACGAAGCGCTGGCGACGCTGTCCCTGCGCTACTTCACCAGCCACGGATCGGCGACCGTGCAAGATTTCATGTGGTGGTCGGGGCTGACGGTCACAGAGGCCAAAGCTGGGCTCGCCGCAATCACGTCACAGCTTGGGCGCGAGCTCATCGGTGGGCAGGACTACTACTTCGGCCAGGCTCTGCCGGCTGCTCCCACTCGGCCGCTCGACGCCTTTCTGCTGCCGCCCTTTGATGAGTTTCTGGTCGCCTATCGCGATCGCAGTGCGGCGCTCGACGCCCACGGTCATGCGCTGGTCGTTCCCGGCGGCAATGGGATCTTCAACCCGATCATTGTGATCGACGGACGCGTCGTGGGCACCTGGAAGCGCACGATCAAGACAGACAGCGTCGTAATGACGTTCAGCCCGTTTACATCGTTCAGCGACGAGCAGATCCGCGCGATCACGGCCGCCGCCGAACGCTATGGCCGTTTTGTGGGGAAGACAGCAGTGGTCGTATGCTGAAGAATCACCGTCTCGCAGATACCCTGCAACTCGGCTCACGTTACCTCCATGGTCCTGAACCACAATCTCGCGCTCCTCCGTGGTGGAGACAACGATCGGTTGTGGTTTGTGCACATCAGCGCGATGAAAGCGCAATGGTACAACGCGGGCAAGGTGCGTAGCATAGAGAGCGACCATCGTTGACATCGCCGCATCGTCTCCTTTACAAGCGTGCGAGTTTCCGGGCCTAATGAAATTTGACAATCAAAAGCAGCAATACGTAGTGACGCCTTCAGGCGGAACGGGTGGCGCGCCGCCTGAAGGCGTCACTACCGGCGCTACCGAACTTGGTCGTCAAATTTCATAAGGCAAGCTATCTATGAATCAATGGTCAGCAATCGAAGGCACGCCCGCGCCGCTCGGCGCCACGTGGATCGCCGCGGAACAGGCCTATAATTTTGCGCTCTATTCCCGCCATGCCACCAGCGTGACGATTCTGCTGTACGCCGAGGACAACCTGCAGCGCCCGGTGCATTTCGTGCGCCTGCACCATCTGGTCAACAAGAGCGGCCCGATCTGGCATTGTCGCGTCCCGATGGCCGCGCTACGGAATGCCCACTACTACACCTATATCGTCGAAGGTCCGGACGACGAGACCGCCGGCCACCGGTTCGATAACCAGAAGCTCTTACTGGATCCATACGCCAAAGCCGTGTTCTTCCCACCTTCCTTCAGCCGCGCAGCTGCGACAGGGCCCGGTCTGAACGTGGGCAAGGCGCTGCTCGGTGTGATCGACGTGGGCGGCCGCGCCTTCGACTGGGGCGCTGATGCGCGCCCACGCCATAGCTCGGACAGCATCATCTACGAGCTGCATGTGCGCGGTTTCACGCAGCACGCCAGTAGCGGCGTGCGCCCGGAGCAGCGCGGGACGTATGCGGGTGTGATCGCGAAAATCCCCTACCTCCAGGAGCTTGGCGTCACGGTGGTCGAGCTGCTGCCCGTCTTTCAATGCGACCCGCAGGAGGGCAGCTATTGGGGCTACATGCCGCTCCACTTCTTCTCGCCGCACCACGCGTACGCCTCCAGCCCGGCGCCGGAAGACGTTTTCCACGAGTTTCGCGCGATGGTGCGGGCGCTGCACGCCGCGGGGATCGAGGTCATCCTCGACGTCGTCTACAACCACACCGTCGAGGGCGACCAGTATGGGCCAACCTACAGCTTCCGCGGCATCGACAACAGCACGTACTACCTGCGTGCGCCGGACGGCCACACGTATCTCAACGATTCAGGCACCGGCAACATGCTCCGCTGCGCGAACTCGGCGGTGCGCAAGCTGCTGGTCGACAGCATGCGCTGGTGGGTCAGAGAGATGCATATCGACGGCTTTCGCTTCGATCTCGCGTCGATCCTCACGCGCAACCACGACGGCTCGGTCAATCTGGACGACCCGGCGGTGATCGCCGATATCAGCGCCGACCCCGACTTCGCGCATCTCCGGCTGATCGCCGAGGCCTGGGACATTTCGAACTATCAGCTTGGGCGCAGCTTTCCCGGTATGACCTGGCTGCAGTGGAATGGCAAATTCCGCGACGATGTGCGCTCCTTCGTGAAGGGCGACCCCGGCCTCGTGCCCAGCTTGATGACGCGGCTGTACGGCAGCGACGACCTGTTTCCCGATCACCTGCGCGACGCCTACCACCCCTACCAGAGCGTCAACTTCATCACCGCCCACGATGGTTTCTGCCTGTACGATCTCGTCAGCTACACTCAGAAGCACAATGAAGCGAACGGCCAGCAGAACACCGACGGCACCGACGATAACTACAGCTGGAACTGTGGCTGGGAGGGCGACAACGCCGCGCCGCTGGAGGTGCTGGAGCTGCGCAAGTGCCAGATCAAGAATTTCTGCTGCCTGCTGCTGCTCGCGAACGGCACGCCAATGTTCTGTGCCGGCGACGAGTTTCTACAGACGCAGGGCGGCAACAATAACCCGTACAACCAGGACAATGCAACCGCCTGGCTTGACTGGAATCGCCTCGATCAGAACCGCGACATGTTTCGGTTTTTCAAAACTATGATCGCGTTTCGCAAGGCGCATCCCTCACTCGGCCGCAGCCGCTTCTGGCGCGACGATGTGCGCTGGCACGGCACCGGCGCGCGGACGGATATGGCGTACGACTCACACACCCTGGCGTTTTGTCTGTGCGGCGCGTCACAGCAAGATCAGGATATCTACGTCATGATCAACGCCTACTGGCACACTCTCGACTTCGAGATCCAGGAGGGCGAGCCGCACGAGTGGCGACTCGTCGTGGATACCAGCCTGCCCAGCCCCCACGATATCGCCGAGCCGGGCGACGAGCTGCCACTCCAGGATAGAAGCTATGCCGTGCGCGCTCGCTCGATCGTCGTGCTGCTCCATGTGTAATTGCCGGACGATGATGAGGTGCGGCACATTGTAACGTGATCTTCCGATACCGTAGCCATTTCTTCTCGCACCGGCCCACCTGCTGGTGTATACTGCCTGGAGAGGGGCCACTGCTCGCCCATTCCTCTCCCCAAGATCCAGCTTTGCTCCCCCACATCCCCTCTATGCTAGCGCCGTTGGCCGCGACCACACCCAGACGGCGCAACGCTGGCACACACCGCCCCCCTTCATCAGGAGGAGTATCACCATGCTGAAACACCATAGACAGAGCGCCGTGCGGATGGAGTTTCACATCTCCCGTTACGCACGCGTCCGCTACCAGTTCGACGAATCGCTCTTCTCGCTCAGCGGCAATGTCATTTTCGCCAACTTTCACGCCGCGCGCGTGTTCGCGCAGAACATGAACCGGAAGCGCGACCTGGTCAACTTCCCGGAGCAGGCCGTCAAACCCGGGCAGATCAACGCGATGGGGTTGATCGACGAGATCCTGCACTATGTGGTCGGCCTGTATCGCGAGCAGCAAAACCCGGATATCATGCGGCAGGCGCTGGAGTGGCTCTACGAACAGTTTGGTCGACGAGCGATTGATACGACGCTGCGCCGATTTGTCGACGAATTTCCCCCGCTGGCCGTCTACCGGGGCGACATCGCCCTCGACGCCTACCTGGAAGGCACAACCGACGGCGTACCCAACCGCGCGATCGTTCTGGAAGAGCTGCTGCTGCTCTGGCTGGCGAACGCGAACCCGGCCTTCTCGCCGTTTCTGGAGCTGTTCGACGACGCCGAGCTGAAAAAAGCGACCGCCTACCCGCAGATCGTCGCCGGCCTGCACGAATTCTTCGCGGCCCGGCCGCCGTTCGGGCCGGATTATCAGAATCTGGTGGACATGCTGTGCAGCCCGGCCATCGCCGTCCCGCACTCGCTCGAAGGGCAGCTGGGCTACATCCTGGAGCGCTGGGGCTACCTGCTGGGCAAGTATCTCTACCGCCTGCTCAGCAGCCTGGATGTGATCAAAGAGGAGCGCAAGCTGATCTTCCTTGGCCCCGGCCCAGCCCAGGTGTACGAGTTCGCCGGGCTGGAACACGAGCCGGAGCGCTTCAGCCACGATAAGGACTGGATGCCGCGGCTGGTCATGATCGCCAAGAACGCCTACGTCTGGCTAGACCAGCTGTCCAAGAAATACGAGCGCGCGATCACCCTCCTGGATCAGATCCCCGACGCGGAGCTGGACACGCTGGCGCGCTGGGGCTTTACCGGCCTGTGGCTGATCGGCGTGTGGGAGCGCAGCCCGGCGTCGCAGACGATCAAGCAGCTATGTGGCAACCCGGAAGCGGTGCCGTCGGCCTACTCGCTCTACGATTACCAGATCGCCGCCGACCTGGGCGGCGAGCCGGCCTGCCAGAACCTGCGCGAGCGGGCCTGGAAGCGCGGCATTCGCCTGTCGAGCGACATGGTGCCCAACCACGTTGGGATCCACTCCAGATGGTCGATCGAGCATCCCGACTGGTTTGTCTCGCTCGATTACAGCCCGTACCCGTGGTACGATTTTGCCGGGCCCGATCTATCCCACGACGAGCGGGTTGGCCTGTTCATCGAGAATCACTACTACAGCCGCACCGATGCGGCGGTCGTGTTCAAGCGCGTGGATCGCTGGACCGGCAGCGAGCAATTCATCTACCACGGCAACGACGGCACGAGCATGCCCTGGAATGATACCGCTCAACTCAACTACCTCATCCCCGACGTGCGCGAGGCGGTGATCCAGACGATCCTGCACGTCGCGCGCCAGTTCCCGGTCATCCGCTTTGACGCGGCGATGACCCTGACCAAACGGCACTACCAGCGGCTGTGGTTTCCGGAGCCCGGCACTGGCGGCGCGATCCCCACGCGCGCGGAGCACGGTCTGACCAAAGACGAGTTCAACGTGGCGATGACCGACGAATTCTGGCGCGAGGTGGTCGATCGCGTGGCCGCCGAGGCGCCCGACACGCTGCTGCTGGCAGAAGCCTTCTGGCTGCTGGAGGGCTACTTCGTACGCACGCTCGGTATGCACCGGGTCTACAACAGTGCCTTCATGAATATGCTCCGCGATGAGGATAACGCCAAGTATCGCCAGGTCATGAAGAACACGCTCGAGTTCGACCCGGAGGTCCTGCGGCGGTTCGTGAATTTCATGAACAATCCGGACGAGCGCACCGCGGTGGAGCAGTTCGGCAAGGACGATAAGTACTTCGGCATCTGCACGCTGCTGGCGACCATGCCCGGCCTGCCGATGTTCGGGCACGGCCAGGTCGAGGGATACACCGAAAAATATGGCATGGAGTACCGGCGCGCGTACTGGGACGAGCAGCCGGACGGCCAGCTGATCGCCCGCCACGAGCGCGAGATCTTCCCGCTGCTCCGCCGCCGCTACCTGTTCGCCGGCGTCGAGCAGTTCCTGCTGTACGACTTCTACACGCCCGACGGGAGCGTCAACGAAGACGTGTTCGCCTACTCAAATCGCTATGGCGACGAGCGCGCGCTGGTGGTCTACCAGAACCGGTTCGCAACCGCGCGCGGCTGGGTGCGCACATCGGCGGCCTACTCGGTGAAGCCCGGCGACGGCGACCCTTCGACAGGCTCAGGGCAGGCTGAGCGGACGCTGGTGCAGAAAAACCTGGGGGAGGGGCTGGGCCTGCACACCGATGAGTCCTCCTTCTGCATCTTCCGCGACCATCTATCGAACCTGGAGTTCATTCGGAGCAGCAATGAGCTGGTCGAGCAGGGGCTGTATGTCGAGCTGGAGGCGTACAAATGCCAGGTCTTTCTCGACTTCCGCGAGGTGCGGGATAACGAGTGGCACCAGTACGCCCACCTGACGTCCTACCTGAACGGGCGCGGGGTGCCGAGCATCGACGCGGCGCTGCGTGAGATCTTCCTGCAGCCCATTCACGATCCGTTCAAGGATCTCGTCAACGCAGGCATGTTCCGCCGCCTGATCGACGCCACCAGGCGTTCGCAAGTTGAAAAGTTGGAAGGTTCGAAAGTTGAATCACCGCAGATCGACGATCAACCTGTAAACGTTCCAACCTTCCAACCTGCAAACCTGCAACCGCTGCTGGACGAGGTGGAGCAGAAGCTTGTGAACCTGCTGCACGCGATCAAGCACTTCACCGGTGGCGCCGGTGACGCGACCGCGATCGCCCAGGAGCTGCGGCGCCAACTGGAGGCTATGCTGCAACTGTCACTCCTGGAGCCCCAGTTCCCCGCGCCATGGTCGCAGCGCTACACGGAGGCGGTCGAGCGCCTGCGGGCGGGCCTGAGCGACGACGCATCATTGTGGGGCGTGCTGTGGGGCTGGCTGGTCGTCCACGCGCTCGGCAAGATCAGTGCCGACGTAGATTTCGAGCAGCAGAGCCGGAGCTGGATCGACGAATGGCTGCTGGGGCGGATCATGGCCGGCGCGCTTCAGGACCTGGGGCTGGATGAGCCGGCGGCTGCACAGGCGGTGAAGCAGATCGAGCTCCTCACCAGCCACCAGAGCTGGTGGCGGACGCGGGGCTTCGATCATGCAGGACGGGTGTTGGAGTCGCTGCTGGCAGACGGCGATGTCCAGCGTTTCCTGCGGATGAATCGCTA
>WNFV01012201.1_pt1 | contig 11847 bp, 11 predicted proteins | sample 5400101 | NCBI WGS metagenome assembly WNFV01 (sample SAMN13153361, study PRJNA577476) | soil metagenome | isolation source: 115 cm soil or saprolite under grassland replicate 1 | place: USA:California | collected 2016-06-15
CACCATCCCGGGGTGGCCGGGATCGCCGGCAAGCTCTACGTGGTGGGCGGCTATGCCGATCCCGGCGGCCAGCCCACCGCCGGGCTGTGGGAGTACGACCCAGCAGGGGACGCGTGGCGGGAGCGGGCGCCGCTGCCGACGCCGCGCAGCGGGATCGCCGCGGCGGCGGTGGGCGGGCGCATCTTCGTGTTCGGCGGCGAGCAGCCCAGCGGCACCTTCGAGCAGAACGAGGGCTACGACCCGCGCGCGGACGCGTGGGCGAGCTTCGCCCCCATGCCGACCGCGCGGCACGGGATCGGCGCTGCCGTGCTGGGCGGGACGGTCTACCTCCCCGCTGGCGGTCCCACGCCCGGCGGCTCGCAGACCGAGCGTCACGAGACCTTCACGCCGTAGGCCAGGCGGCGCTGCCGTGCTGTTCTGGTCAGCAGGGGAGCGCGAACTCGACGGATCGGTCGCCGTCCACCCGAATCCCTTCGAGTTGCGCTGGAGGCATGTCGCTCCGGACAGTCCGTGGTGTCAGCCGCTCGAGGGCTTCGACCACCTCCGCCTTCGGGATGAAACGCCACTGCGCGATCGGCTTGACCGAGATCGACGCCGCCCAGAAGTCCTTCTTGTCGGCCAGAGCCTTCTCGACGAATTCCCTCGGGGTGGCGTTGTGGCTGCCGTGGTGGCCGACCTTGTAGAAGGTCGTCCGCTCCATCAGGGAGCGCACGGCGGGGTCGTCGAGCGCCCGCTTCCAGCCGCCCCACTGGGTGTCACCGGGGAACAGGAGCACGGCGTCGCCGAACTCCAGCAGCAGCATCAGGCTGGTGCCGTTGATGGCACCGTCGAGGAGGGCCGCGGCGGCCAGGTCGTCGTCCCTGGTGGCCTGCCGGATCGCCGCCTTGATCGTGGCCTTCAGCCGAAGGTCGCCGTAGCCGGGGTGCCGTGCTTCGACGCGCTGCTCGAAATCGGGTGCGGAGATGGTGAAGGGGGCCCGGAACGGCCGGTGCGCGTCCGGCGGCGGCGCGCCCGGCGCCGCGGCGGCCGCTCCGTGCTCCGCCACGTTGGCGAAGCGGAGGTAGCTCTGGCCGGAGGGCGGCTCCAGGTCGCGGATGGACTCGAGGCTGCGAGATGGCCCGAGGACATGGACGACGAGATCGTCCGGGGCGCCCTCGGGCGTGAACGGCGGCTGCCCGGCACCAGAAAGGTAGCGGCGGGTTGGCCTGCCTCGGAAGCCGCCGTGCAGGGTCGCCATGGCCTGGTCATTGGTGAGCGAGTTCTCGACCAGGTGCTGCAGCGCCGCCAGCTGCTCCCGGCGACGCCCGTAGCGCAGGCGGGTGTCATCGGCGTCCAGGGCATGCTGGAGGCCGAGCGCGAGCCGGGAATGGTGGCTCCGGAGCCTGGTGGCCCGCGGGTCGCCGGGATCCTCCGTCCACGGCATCCACACCTCGCGGACCGCGACGTTGCGCCAGGCAGGGCTGGCGAAGCCGGCCACGTGGTCGCGGTGGCGGTGGGTGGCGACCACCACGTCGATGGCGGCCTGCCCGTCGCCGTCGCTGACGTCCTCGATGATGCGCTCGGTGACCTCGGCTGGCGTGTAGGGCCCGTAGCCGTGGGTGTGCGACCCGCAGTCGATAAGGATGCGGAAGCGGCGGTCGCCGCTGCCGAACTGCAGCAGAAACGAGTCGCCGAAGCCGACGTTGTACATGCGGACCGTGAGGCTCCTCGTCACGACAGGCTCCTATAGGGAAAGCTCACTTCGATGTCGAGGCCACCTTCGGGTCGGGCACGTGGGATGAGGGTGGCGCCGTGGGCGCTGGCGATGGCGCGGACGATGGCCAGGCCGAGCCCGTGGCCGTCGGTGTGTCGGATTCGCTGGCTGCCGAGTTGTTGGAAGGGCTGGAAGAGACGCTCGACCTCGTCGGGTGGGATCACTGTTCCGGTGTTCTTTACCGTAATGCTTGCACGTCCTGCGGTCGTGGTCGTTGCGATCTCGATCCAGCCTCCGGCCGCGTTGTGGCGTAGGGCGTTGTCCACCAGGTTCGCCACCAGGCTCGCTACCAGGTTCGGGTCACCTGCCGCCGGGGCTGTCGCGAGCGTTGTGCCGACGTGGATGCCTCGGCGCTGGGCCTCCTGGTGGCGGGCCAGGACCAAGTTCCCGGCGATGTCGGCGAGGTCAAAGGGCTCCCGCTGCTCGATTCCCCGCTCGCTGCTCGCCAGTGTGAGCAGCGCCTCGATGAGGCGTTCCTGCTGTTCGCCGAGCGCCAGCACGTCCTGGCAGGTGGATCGCAATGTCTCGGCGGTGGCGTCTGGATCGGCGAGCGCCACTTGGAGCAGGGTCCGCTCAGCGGTGAGCGGGGTTCGTAGTTCGTGCGAGGAGTTGGCCACGAAGTGCCGCTGTGACGCAAACGATGTCTGGAGTCGCTCGAACAGGTCGTCGAGCGTTGCCGCGAGCTCCTTGAACTCGTCGTCGCGCCCGTTGAGGCTGAGGCGGCGGTGCAGGTTGCTGGCGGAGATGTCCCGGGCGGTTGCGGTGATGGTGCGCAGGGGTCGCAGGAACCGGCCGGCGATCAGCCAGCCGAGCACGAGTGAGACCACGACCATGACGGCGAGTCCGACAGCGGAGGCGGTGAGCAGCTGGTGGTGGTGGAGGTCGGCGCCCTGCGGGGCGCTCGGGCTCACGCTGCCCTGGAAGCCTGCCGGGACCGTCTCCTTGGTCTGCAGGAGCGGGATGGTGAGCAGGGCGGCGCCCGAGACGAAGAAGGGTCCGGCGTAGAGCAGGGTGAGCTGCATCCGCAACGTCGGTCGGGGAACGCGGCGGACCGAGGCCGGTCTGTGGGGGCGGATGACTGGCGGGTCGCCGAGCTTGGCCCGTAGCCGGCGTATCGTCGTCTTTACCGCGGTGGTGAAGGGGTCGGCCGTCTCGTCCCAGACTCGTTCGAGCAGCTCCTCGGCGGAGACCAGCCTGCCGGCGGAGGCGAGCAGGCACTCCAGGACGGCGAGCTCCTTCGGGCTGAGCTCGAGACGCCGCCCGGCACGCAACGCGACCCGGCGGCTGGGGTCGAGGGTGATGTCCCCGCTTTCGAGGGTCGGGGGCAGCGTGGCGGCGGAGCGACGCCCCAGAGCACGGATACGCGCCACCAGCTCGGAGAAGTCGAAGGGTTTCGGCAGGTAGTCGTCGGCGCCCAGCCCGAGGCCGTCGACTCGCTGCTGGACGGTGCTGGCCGCGGTCAGCATCAACACCCGGCTCTCAGCGCGCCCGGCCACGATCTGTCGGCAGACCTCGTCGCCGTGCACTCCGGGCAGGTCCCGGTCCAGCACCACGACGTCATAGCGGGTGACGGCCAGATGGTCGAGCGCGTCGTTCCCGTCCAGGACCACGTCGACCGCCATGCCCTCGCGGCGCAACCCGGTCCCGATCGTGCGGGCCAGGATTTCGAAGTCTTCAACGACCAGCACTCTCATGATCTTCTCGTGATCCTTCTCGACGGCCGGGGACTCCGCCCAGCTCGGGGCGGTGTGCTGCGGGTCCAACGATGCCAGGTCGCCGGTGGCGGCACGGTGTCAGCACGGTGTCTGACGCTGACACTCTGCTGACACCGGCGCTGGCGTACAACCACCTTCGACGCGGCATCCACCGGCTGAGAAGGACATCACATGAGCGACGCGACCATCGTCGTCAGCGGCTTGCGCAAGCGCTTCGGGCCGACCATCGCCCTGGACGGGATGTCGTTCACCGTCCAGCCGGGGCAGGTCACCGGCTTCGTCGGCCCCAACGGTGCCGGGAAGTCCACCACGATGCGGGTGATCCTGGGCCTGGACGCGGCCGACGAGGGCCGCGCGCTGATCGGCGGGCAGCCGTACCGGAGCCTGCGGCGCCCGCTGTGCCAGGTCGGGTCGCTGCTGGACTCCGCCGCGCTGCAGCCCAGCCGGACCGCCCGCAACCACCTGCTGTGGCTGGCCCATTCCCAGGGCCTGACCGCCCGGCGGGTCGATGCGGTGATCGAGCAGGCCGGCCTGCGGAGGGTGGCCCGGCGGCGGGCCGGGGGCTACTCCCTGGGTATGCGGCAGCGGCTGGGGATCGCCGCCGCGCTCCTGGGCGACCCTCCGGCACTGATGCTGGATGAGCCGTTCAACGGCATGGACCCGGAGGGCATCGTCTGGATGCGCGGGTTCCTGCGGTCGCTGGCCGCTGAGGGCCGCGCGGTCCTGGTGTCCAGCCACCTGATGAGCGAGCTGCAGGACACCGCCGGGCATCTGGTGGTGGCCGGCCGCGGCAGGGTCATCGCCGATGCCAGCGTGGCGGAGCTGCTGGCGGCCGCGTCCGATGGCCGGGTCACCCTGCGAACCACGGCGCCGACGGCGACGGCGGTGCTGGCGAACGCCGGTGCCACCGTGACCGCCACCGGCCCCGACGCGCTGACAATTGCCGGGCTGGCGGCCGAGACGGTCGTGGCGCTGCTCAGCGCCAGCGGGGTGCCGTTCTGGGAGGTGTCGGCGCACCGGGCGTCGCTGGAGGAGGCGTACATGGAGCTCACCCGGGACGCGGTCGAGTTCCGCGCCGCGGCACAGGAGGCGGCGCGATGACCAGCGGCACCATCACACCGGACCGCGCCGGGGTGCGGGCCGGGCGCGACGGGTTCGCGCAGCTGCTGCGCGCCGAGTGGACCAAGTTCCGGACGGTCCGCGGCTGGGTCATCGGCATGATGGTCGCCGCGTCGGCGATCGTGGGCCTCGGGCTGCTCCCCGGCATGCAGGGTTCGTGCGGCCAGAGCGGCCCGGACTCGGCCTGCATTCTTCTGGTCGGGCCCGGCGGGCAGGAGGTGACAGACAGCTTCTCCTTCGTGCACCAGCCGCTGGCCGGAAACGGCGGCATCACCGTCCGCGTGACCTCGCTGACCGGCCTGCTCCCACCACAACGGGACGGTCAGGGCCCGCGTCCCGGTCTCGCGCCGTGGGCCAAGGCCGGGCTCATCATCAAAGCGAGCACCCGGCAGGGATCGGCCTACGCCGCGGTCATGGTCACCGGCAGCCACGGCGTGCGGATGCAGTACGACTACACCCACGACATCGCCGGCCAGCCCGGCGCCGTCTCCGTGGCATCCCCGCGCTGGCTGCGGCTCACCCGCACCGCTGACACCATCACCGGCGAAGAGTCGGCCGACGGCATCCACTGGACCACCCTCGGCACCGCGCACCTGGACGGGCTGCCATCGGCCGTGCAGGCTGGACTGTTCGCCACCTCCCCGCAGTACGCGGAGGTGACCAGCGAGTCGCTCGGCGTGGCGGGCGCCGCGGGCGGCCCCACCCGGGCCACCGCCGCCTTCGACCACGTCGACCGTCAGGGCGCCTGGCCCAGCCAGGCATGGACCGGCCAGAGCATCGGCGGCCCCGGCAACGCCACCGCGCTGCAACGCGGCGGGTTCGAGAAGACCGGCCAAGGGTTCACCGTGACCGGGTCCGGCGACATCGCGCCGGCCGTGTCCGGAGCGGCGGGCGTCGGCACCACCATCGCCCAGACCCTCGTCGGCACGTTCGCCGGACTGATCATCGTGGTCGTCGTCGGGACCATGTTCGTCACCGCCGAATACCGGCGTGGCCTGATCCGCACCACCCTGGCCGCCAGCCCGAGGCGTGGCCGGGTCCTCGCCGCGAAGGCCATCGTCATCGGCGGCGTCACCTACCTGACCGGGCTGGCCGCCGCGGCGGTCGTGGTCACCCTCGGCCAGCGGACACTGCGCGGCAGCGGCGTCTATGTCCACCCGGCGGCGACCTCCACCGAGCTGCGCGTGGTCGCCGGCACCGCGGCACTGCTCGCCGTCGCCGCCGTCCTCGCCCTCGCCATCGGCGCGGTGCTGCGGCGCAGCGCCGTGGCGGTCACCGCCGCCATCGTGGTGACCGTCCTGCCGTACCTCCTCGCCCTCACTGTCCTGCCCGCCGGCGCCGCGCAATGGCTGCTGCGGATCACCCCCGCCGCCGCCTTCGCCGTGCAGCAGAGCACGCCGCAGTACCCCCAGGTCAGCAACATCTACACCCCGGCGAACGGCTACTTCCCGCTGGCGCCGTGGACCGGCTTCGCCGTGCTCGGCGCCTGGGCCGCGCTCGCCCTGGGCATGGCCGTCCTCCTGTTCCGCCGGAGGGACGCATGAGGCGGACACCACGCGCGCGGCAAGCGAGCATGTGCGACGCACTGCACGCGGAGTGGACGAAACTGCGCACCGCACCGGGCACGATCTGGCTGCTGCTCGCCGTCATCGCACTGACCGTCGCCGTGAGCGCCACGGCGGCCGCCGCAATCAGGTGCCCGGCCGGGGACTGCGGCGTGGACCCCACCAAGACCAGCCTCACCGGCATCCAGCTCGGTCAGGCGGCCGTCGCCATCCTTGCCGTGCTGGCGATCAGCGGCGAGTACAGCACCGGCATGGTCCGCATCACCCTCACCGCGATGCCCCGCCGGACCACCGTCCTGGCCGCCAAGGCAACGATCCTCACCGGCATCGTGGTAACGGCCGCGACCATCGCCGTGCTCGCGTCCCTGCTGGCCGGGCGGCTCCTCCTGACCGGCCACGGCTCCCCACCGCTGTCCCTGGGCGACGGACCGGTGCTGCGCGCCGCCGCCGGCTCGGTCCTCTACCTCGCGCTGATCACCCTGCTCAGCCTCGGAACCGCCGCCGCCGTGCGGGACACAGCGACGGCCATCGGGATCGTCCTCGCCCTGCTCTACGTCTTCCCGATCGTCGCCCAGGCGGTCTCCGACCAGGACTGGCAGCGCCATCTCCAGCAGATCGGGCCGATGACCGCCGGGCTCGCCATCCAGGCCACCACCGGCCTCAGCAGCCTGCCCATCAGCCCATGGGCAGGACTCGGCGTGCTCGCGGCCTGGGCCGCCGCGGCCCTGCTCACCGGCGGGATGCTGCTCCAGCTACGCGACGCGTGAACACAACGCCATGGCCGTGCCCGACACCTTCGGCGGGCGACCAGGTTTGGTGCCCAGGGGCATGGTGTCCCACGAGGTCTCCGGTGTGATGGTCTTCTACGTGAAGATCCGGAAGCGCCGACGGTGGGCCGCGTTCATGCTGGCGCGTTTGACCATCCGCTGCGCCTGGTAGCGCTCGTCACACCAGGCCAACAGGGCATCCTCGTCGTCCAGGGCGGCCACGTAGTCGTGGAAGGCGTCCTCCCGGCTCTGGGCGATCTGCTGCTGGGTGGGGGACAGGCCCGGAGATCCGGGCAGTGGCTTGGCGATGACGTAGCGGACGGTGCCGTCGTTGGCGAAGACGGCGGTCGTCCCCGCCCGCAGGACGACCCCACCGTCCTGCACGTGCCGCGGGTCGCCCTCGGGCGGCGTCTGCACCCACTGGGCAACCAGCTCGACCTGGAGCTGACCGTCCTCATCGACCCGGAAGGTCGGGTGGAATCCCTGCACCGAGGACTCGAGGTCGCCGTGGAGCTGGAGGAACTGGGCGTTGCGCCTGGCGTAGTCCTTCAGCACCGCCCAGGCCGGCTCCTCCGGCCGCCATGACCGCGTTCCGGTCGTGGCGTCGGCGATCTGGAACTCGGAGGCGAGCGCCTGTTGGACGAGCTGGTCCGGCAGGGGGTCTTCGATGAGCTCGAGTGGTGGCCGCTGCCAGCGGAGCGACTCCTCGGCGAGCGATATCACGTTGGCGGCGTAGATCCCCCGACGCCGGAACGCCTCGATGAATGACGCCCGCCGCTCGTAGCGGTCATTCGGGTTGAGGTCGAAGTCAGCGGTGACCAGCGCCCGCAGGTAGTCGCCGAAGGTCACGTCCACCGGCGCGAGGTACTCGAAGGCGCGCAGGCACATCGTCAGCACGTCCTGGGCCGCCCGGGCGGCCTCGGCAGCCACCAGCTCCAGCAGGTCGGCCTGGACATCGCCCTCCGGGAGGATCCCGGACCCCATTGTCGCCGCCCGGACGAGGTCGCGGATGCGGTTCTGGAAGATCCGAAAGAACGCGTCGAACACAGCCCCGACCAGGATCGAGCCTCGCTCGTGAGGCTCGCGGGTCAACCGGTAGAGCCCCGGATCCGGCTGCTCGTCAGGGCCGGCGTCGAGCGCGGTGCGCAACGCCTCCCCGCCGCCGGTGGTGTGACCGAACTGCCTGGCCAGCTCCAGCAGCGGGCCGGGCCGGTCGAGCCGGATGCGAGTCGCCTCGAGGTGGTTGCGGAGGACCTGGGGATAGGTGAAGTGCTGGAAGATCGCCACGATGTCGGCCACGCCCTCGTGGAACGCGGGGACATCCCGGTTGGTGGGGGCATTGAAGTACCTGCGCAGCCGGTGCACCACCGCGTGGGTCATCTCGTGGGCGATGATGTCCTGGGACAGGCAGGTGAAGACGGTCTGCCCGGGCAGGTTCGGCCCAGGGTCCTCCTGGTCGGCGTCGAAGTAGCCGAACAGCAACGCATGCGTCCTGGGGTCGTAGAAGGCGTTCTCGCCCTCGAGGGCGTGTGGCAGGATCGTCACGGGCTCGTCCCGGAAGAAGCGGAACGTCCGGCCGAGCGCCCGCTCGAAGTTCTCGACGACCTTCATCGCGACCGCATAGACCATCTGCTGATGGAAGCGGGGATCAGCCTCGGCTGGCTCGAGCCCGCCACGGATCAGGATGTTGGGCTCGTTGAGGTCGACCGGCGGGTAGTAGCAGTCCTTCGCGCCGTCGTAGTCGATGACCCGGACCAGGCGGCCGGCCGGACCCGGCTCCAGCGGCTCGTAGCCGACCTCGACCGAGGTGATGTTGCCCGCCTGGTGGCCGAACCCGGGATCGAGGGCGAAGATGCGCAGCGGGCGGCGGGTCGGCGGGGCGATGGGCGGGACCGTTGGCATCGCCGGACGGTCCGCCTCGCCCGGCACGGCGTTCTCGGTCACCGATGCCCCCTCCGCTGACGTCCATGACGCATGCCGCGCCTGGGTCATCTTGTCGCGTTTGCAGTGGGAGTCAAGGATTCGACCGGGAACGCCTCGGCGATACCCGCCATGCGGGCGCGAGCGCGTCTATCGCGGGACCGGTCATCGTCATTCGAGTGGGCCAGTTTGGCGCTGACGGCGGAGACCCCGCGGGCGCGGGGTCTCCGCCGTGGCGATTCAGTTCGCAAACGACTTGCCGGTCTCGAGCAGGGACTTGAGATCGCTGAGCACCCAGGCGTGTCCGCCGCCCGCGCCCTGGTCCTCGCCCGCCCCGCTGACGATCGCCGCCAGCCTGGGCGCGCCGTCCAGCTCGTGGGTGAGCGTCAACGAGCAGACCCCGTTGTCAACCTCCTTGATCTCGTGCGTGATGCGGGTGACCCCCTCCTCGGCCACCGCCGGGTCCATGAGCATGTGAAACGTCGTGACGAGCTTGCGCGGTGGATCGGCTTCCAGGACCTCACCGGCGATGATCACCTCTGGGAGCTCGTATCCCTGCGCGGCGCTGGCCGCCTTGAACGGCTCGGTCGGACGCACGGTGTACGCGCCGCCCGGGCGCAGGTCGTAGTCGACCAGGCCGGTGTAGCCGTAGCGCTCGGTCCACTCGGGCTTGGTGATCGCGTCCCAGATCGCCTGCGGCGTCGCCTTGATGTAGACCCGGTAGACCTGTGTGGTCGTACTGCTGTCCGTCGTGGTGCTCATGCCTTCCCCTCCAGCTCGGTCTTCAGGTCGGCGAGCGCCGACACCTGGCGTTCGGTGTACTTGTCGATCCACCGGTCGTGGATCAGCCGGATCGGCACCGGGTTCAGGAAGTGCAGCTTCTCCCGGCCCGACCGGCGTGTGACGACGAGGCCGGCGTCCTCGAGCACGCGCAGGTGCTTCATGACGCCGAAGCGCGTCATCTCCAGCTCCGACTCGAGCTCGGTGAGCGTGCGGCCGTCACGCTGGTAGAGCAGGTCGAGCAGGAATCGCCTCGTCGGGTCGGCGAGTGCCTTGAACACGCGGTCGTCGTTCATAGCTCGAGAGGTTACGTGACTACTCAGTCACGTGTCAAGACGGTCACATGTCCGCCTGACGCGGGAGAGCCAACTCGACCCGGCACCGACGCCGAGTTCCGGGAGAGCTCGCTGATCTTCCATGACCACCGCATTGCGCCGTGGCGCGGGTGGGTCGCATGTCGATCCGGTCGCAGGCCGTTCGTATAGAGGGTGAGAAGCCGGTACGGTGCCGGCGGTAACCTCGAGGAGGAACACCAGATGAAGCACTACCTGCTCAGCGTGTACCAGCCCGACGGACCCGTTCCCCCGACGGAGGTCCTCGAGAGGATCTCTCGGGACCTCGATGCTCTGAATCAGGAGCTCAAGGCCGCCGGCGCCTGGGTCTTCGCCGGGGGGTTGCACCCGCCGAGCACGGCCACCGTGGTACGGCTCCAGGACGGCGACGTGCTCACGACCGACGGCCCGTTCGCCGAGGGCAAGGAGCACCTGGGCGGGTTCACCATCCTCAAGGCGCCCGATCTCGACTCCGCGCTCGAGTGGGGCCGGAAGCTCACCCGGGCGACCACCCTCCCGGTCGAGGTGCGGCCGTTCCGACACCAGACCGAGGACTGACAGCTGACGTGCCGGCCCTTCCCGCCTCGGAGATCGAACGTGTGTTCCGCCAGGAGTACGGTCGCGCGGTGGCCGTCCTGGTCGGTGTCTTCGGTGACATCGACATCGCCGAGGAGGCGGTCCAGGACGCGTTCACCGCTGCGGTGCAACGATGGCCGTCCACAGGACTGCCCCCGAGCCCGGCGGGATGGATCATCACCACCGCCCGCAACCGGGGGATCGACCGCCTCCGCCGAGAGGCGTCCCGAGAGGACCGGCACGCCCAGGCCGCCCTGCTGCACGCCAGCGGCGAACCGACCGAGGAGGGCGCCGTGCGCGACGACCGGCTGCGCCTGATCTTCACCTGCTGTCACCCCGCGCTCGCCGCCGGCGTCCAGGTCGCGCTGACGCTCCGGCTCCTGGGAGGGCTCACCACCGCGGAGATCGCGCGCGCGTTCCTGGTACCCGAGCCGACCATGGCCCAGCGGCTGGTCCGCGCCAAGGGCAAGATCCGCGACGCGGGGATCCCGTACCGGATCCCCTACGAGGCCGACCTCCCTGGCCGCCTTCGGGCCGTGCTGGCCGTGGTCTACCTCATCTTCAACGAGGGCTACACGGCCAGCTCGGGCGAGCGGCTCGTGCGCGAGGACCTCTGCGCGGAGGCCATCCGCCTTGGACGGCTCCTGGCCGAGCTCATGCCCGACGAACCGGAGGTCATGGGGCTGCTCGCGCTCATGCTGCTCGTCGAGTCGCGTCGGACCACCCGCACGACACCGGACGGCGACCTGGTGCTGCTGGCCGACCAGGACCGCGGCCTGTGGGATCGCGGCCTCATCGCCGAAGGCCAGGCCATCGTCCGGCAGTGCCTGCGGCGCAACCAGCCCGGCCCGTACCAGATCCAGGCGGCGATCAACGCCGTCCACAGCGACGCGCCGGCCGCGGCCGCCACCGACTGGTGGCAGATCCTGCAGCTCTACGACCAGCTCCTGTCGCTCGCGCCGAGCCCGGTCGTGGCCCTCAACCGCGCGGTCGCGGTCGCCGAGGTCGAGGGACCGGATGCGGCGCTCACCCTCGTCGACGGCCTCGACCTCGGTGGCTACCACCTTTTCCACGCCATCCGCGCCGACCTGCTCCGGCGCCTTGGCCGCAACGCCGAGGCGGCGCTTGCCTACGAGGCGGCGATCGCCCGCACCGAGAACGCGACCGAGCGCGACTTCCTGCGGCGCAGCCGTCAGGCGCTCCCCCCACCTTGAGGTTCTCCGCGCCTTGTCGGCGTCCCTCAGCGCTGAAAGATCCCCACGATGGTGCCGCGCGCCAGCGTGTGGCCGGAGAGGATGAACCCCAGGAACGCCGGTGTGG
>WNFV01009388.1_pt1 | contig 11846 bp, 13 predicted proteins | sample 5400101 | NCBI WGS metagenome assembly WNFV01 (sample SAMN13153361, study PRJNA577476) | soil metagenome | isolation source: 115 cm soil or saprolite under grassland replicate 1 | place: USA:California | collected 2016-06-15
CTTGCGGTGGCGGGCCGGTCGCGTGCCCGCGTGCCAGCTCAGCCCGTGTGACGAGCTGGACCTCGTAGTTGTCGGGGACGTGCCTGGGTGGCTCAACGGCCACGAGGAACGTGAGCAGGATCAGCTGGCGCGCGACCCTCCAGGATGTGGAGTGCACCATGATCGGCATGAACCCAAGCTCGGCCACGGCGTCGACGATGGATTCGTGCGGGTCCAGGTCTGGGTCCCACGGCGCTTGGACGGTTTGCCGCCCTTGGGAGGAGAGGTGTCGGATCCCTTCCCCGTCGAGGTAGAGCAGAACAGCTTCAAGCGATGGAGGGTCCACACCCGAACCCTACCGGCACCCGATATCGCCCGGCCGGCCCGGTCACGCGACGGGCGTAACGGCGCGCCAGGATCGGCCCCCGTTCATGGTCAAGAACAGGGTGCCCCGCCGGCCGCGGTAGCTGGTGAGCCAGGCTCGATCACCGTCCACCGCCGCGATGCTGGTCACGTGCTGTCCTGCGCCTATCGGAAATCTCCGCCATGTGCTGCCGCCGTCATCCGTGCGGTACAGGATCGGTGGATCTCCGACGACGACCCACCAAGCCGTTGGCGTCGCGATGCTTGCGGGAACGGGCGACAAGAGCCCGGCCGTCATGTCGAAGGCGACCACGGAACGGGTGCCGTGACGGAGCGTGATGGGAACCACGGCGTGCTCAGCGTCCGAGAAGGTCGGTCGGTCGACCAGGATCTCCCACTCTCTGCAGCATGCGGGGAGTGGTGCCGGGACCCGCGCCCACGTTCGCCCGCCGTCCTGTGTCCGGAACAGCCCAGCGCGGTCGTGGAGGAGGCCACCCAGCCAACCCTTCCAACGGTCCAGGAACCGGACCCCCGTGATCCAGTCGAAGTCGCCCCCTCGGGACCAAGTCCGGCCTCCGGCGACGGTGCGTCGGATCGAAGCGCTCGATGCGGTCGGCTCGAGGTGGATCAGCCACCCGTGAGTGGGGTCGACGAACTGCGGAATGACGCCCGCCCCGGCGTTACAGGTCGATGTCTCGGTCGGGGCATGGTGCCAACTTCGACCCCCGTCGGACGTACGAAACAGCACGGCCCTGGCCGCGGCGCAGTCGCCCGCGACGACCCACCCGTGCAGTCGCCCGCGACGACCCACCCGTGTTCGGGATCGAGGAAGAAGACGTGCTCGATCCGAAGGCCTTCGGATCCCTCCGACGGCATGGTGTCGAACGGCGAGATGTCCGACCACGTCCTACCGAGATCCTGCGTGGCCGCTAGGTGATCCCGGCAGAGCATCTCATCGCCGTTCACGCGACAGTCCGAGACGGCGGCCACGCCAAACGAACGGGAGACCAGCTGAACAGCGGAGACGCTGAGCAGCTCGAGAACGGTCGGCGAGGGCGATGCCGAGGCCCCGTTCGGACCCGTCCTTCCGCGAGTGCAGGAGGCGACAACGAATGCGAGCAGCACGAGGCTCACGACGCGAACTCTCGATGGCACCTACAGGGGACTCCTCTCGGCGGGAGCGACTCTATCCGCAGACGTGGCGGTTCGCTCCATGGTTCGGCGACGGACAACACAATCGCCCGCTGTCGAGCAGTTCTTCGGCATCACACCGAAGGCGCGCGCGACGGCGTTGTCAACGCTAGGAGCCAGCTCGGGGGCCACGGGCCCGTTCGCCCGCCTCGTTCTGCTCCAGGCGGGCGCCGCGCAGGAACAGCACGACGGCGAGGCCGGCCACCACCACCCCCGACACGAGGAGCGGCGCTCGGCCGCCGGACCCCCATGCGAGACCCGCCCACACGCCGGCGATCAGCGCCGCGCCCCCGGCCAGCCCTTGGTACAGGCCCAGTCCACTTCCCACCCGCTCCTCGGGAAGGAGGTCGGCGATCCACGCCTTGCCCACCCCGTCGGTCAAGGCGGTGTAGCCCCCATACAGCGGCAGGAGGAACCAGACCCATCCGGCGGACGAGACCGCCCCCAAGCCGATGTACGCGACCGCGAAGATCGCCAATCCCGTGGCGAAGACCAGCCGCCTCGGCACGCGGTCGGAGACCACCCCCGCCGGGTAGCTGAGGAACGCGTAGCTCACGTTGTAGAGCGCGTAGGCCAGGATGACCCCCACGAAGCTCAAGCCGAGCGCCTTCGCTCTCAGGATCAGCAGGGCATCGGAGAAGTTGGCCAGGCCGAACAGCGTTAGGAAGAGCACCACTCGCCAGTACCGCCTCGGCAGCGGCCCCCGCGGCTGTGGAGTGCTTCCGCGATCGGAGGGCGCGCCGCGCTCCCGCACGAGACCGATCAATGCCACGCTCGCTGCCGCGGGAATGAACGCCACGAAGAACAGTGGCCGAAGCCGGTGGTCCAGAGCTTCGTAGAGGGCGAGCCCTGCCAGGGGCCCAACCACCGCCCCGGCCGTGTCCAGCGCCCGATTGAATCCGAACGCTCGACCCCGATGTTCTGGGGGCGTGTCGGCGGCGATGAGCGCGTCCCGAGGTGAGGTCCGCAGCCCCTTCCCGAACCGGTCGGCGAATCGAGCGACCAGCACGAGCGGCCATCCGGTGGCAAACCCGATCACGAGCTTGGAGAGCGAGGAGATCCCGTAGCCCGTGGCCACCAGGGGGTGCCGGCGCCGGATGTCCGCCAGACGTCCGGAAACCGCCTTCATCACCGACGCCGTGCCTTCCGCGACGCCCTCGATCAGCCCGACGACCGAGACCGGCGCCCCGAGCACTCCGGTCAGAAACAGCGGGAGGACCGGGTAGAGCATCTCCGAGGCGGCATCCTGGAAGAAGCTCACCCACGACAGCACGACCACGTTCCGGGTGAGCCCGGCGAACAGTCGGGTACGTCCATCCGGCGGGCGCTCCCCCGACCGCATGGCAGTACGGTGCCACAACGGGCCCGCCGTCGTTCTTCAGCTAGGACCGGCTCGCCATCGCGGGCCTGCCGATCGGACCGCGATGCCCTGGGCTCGGTCCCTGATGCCGCGAAGCATCTTTCGGCTCATCACGAAGCCCGCCGCGGGGGAGCCGAAACAGGTCAAGGAACTCCCGGCGCAGGTAGACGCGTCCGCAGCGATGGAGCTGATGCTGCTAGGGTCGGCGACCGAAGGGGGTTGATGGATGGAGTTCTCGAACACGATCACCATCGAACGGTCCCGACATGATGTCTTTGAATTCCTCTCCGACTTGGAGAACGTTCCGAAGTGGAACTACGCCATCGTTGAGACACGGAAGACCTCGGACGGGCCCTTACGCATCGGAACAACGTACCGCCAGGTTCGCTCTCTTCCCTCGAGAAGTGAGGAGACGCTTCAGGTGACGGAGCTCGAACAAGACCGACGCTTCGTCGTCCATGGCGGCCTCGGACCCTTCGAAGGGACGCTGACCTATGAGTTCGAGGACGTCGGGGGGAACACGCGCCTGACCAACAAGGCCGATCTCGAGGCGCGCGGCATCAAGAGGCTCGCAGCCCCGATCGTATCTGGTCGTGTCCGTGACGCAGTTGCGGCAAATCTCGGCACGCTCAAGCAACTCCTCGAGGGCGAGGGTGCGAGGTAGCGGATACGGGGTGCCTGACCTATCTAGTCCCTTGGCCCCTGGGCTACGCATCAGAAACGTTGTCCGCAGCTCGAGAAGGTAACGGACGGTCTGTTTGAGGGGGAGGAGGCCGTCCTGCGCGTGATGGGCTGGGGTGGCGGTCGGCGCGGTTGTGCAGGAACCCGGACAGGGGCCGCGACGCTGGTGTAGGCGCTCTGGCAGCGCCGCGCCGCGAGCTGACGCCCGAGGAGATCGCGGAACAGAACGACTTCTCCCGGGCGTGGATCGAGAACGTGGTCGGCGTGGACGTCGGCGCAATGATCCCCCGTCGGACGTGCGGGACCGCGTTCGGATCGTGTGGCGATAGCGCGTTCCGCCGAAAGCGGCATTCGGCGAACATGGGTGGCCGCGTGTTCGGCTGGCCTCGAACGCGAACCTGAAGTCGGCGCTCGGCCGTACCGATACGGAACGGATGAGCGCAAACGTCGGCGTTCCGCTAGGGCTGTTCGTGGGCTTCGGCCTATGCGTGGCAGTTGTCTCCCTGACCATTGCGCCGAAGCGCACACCGGAGAGTCGCGCTCGCCCGGAGTCCGGCCGCGAGGTCGATCGTCGTCGTCGCGCGGCCGGGGCGGCTATTGGTGCTGGACTGGCTGGGATCGGCGGCGGCCAGGCGCTGTCGACCATCCCGTCGCATCCCGTCTGGATCTGGATGCTCGCTGGCTTGCTCTTCTGGGGCGTTCCGCTCGTCGCGGTGACGTTTGTCGCGCGCTGGGCGGCGAAGAATCTAACCGACCCTGGGCCGACGTGTTCTGGTCGTGGGACGGACGTCGACTTCCCGATCCGATCGGCACGCGCGGAACGGCGATCTTCATCGGGTCCTTCGTCGCTGGGTTCGTGGTCGCTGGCGTGATTGTCCTGTGAATCTCCGAGCGTCCCTTCGTGACGAGAGCGACACTCCGGAACGGGATGTAAGGGTCGGGCCAGCGGGGACCGATTGGACGGAGGTGAGACCTCGACAGTGATTCGCGAGGAGGCGGAGTGAGCCCACGTGTTCGAGATGCCGCCGTCAGCGCGAGCGTCGTAAGTGTCGGGATCGCTGGCCTGGCCTCGGGTGTGCTCGGTCATCCCGCGGCCTTGAACCTTGCCGCGATGGTGCTATTCGTGCTGGTTCCGCCATTCGTTAGAGCGTTGGAGCGCCAGATCACGGCACAAGGAATGACGAAAGAGCCGCTGACACTCCTCTATCGACGAATACCCTGGTTCGTCGGAGTCGGTGTCGTCGTGGCCGTGGGATCTATCATCAGCGGGAAGGCGTACTTCGAACAAGAGCCAGGAAGAGCCGTTACTGAGGTCCTGTTTGGTGCCGCCGTCCTGTTGGCTGGTATCCGCCTGCTGCGTTGGACCCGCGGCCGTGCCTGACGCATTGATCACGAGATTCCCAGTAATGCCCGGGAAGTGTCGCTTCGTGACGGAAGCGACATCCATCGAACGCTGGCTCACCACGGCGTAATCTTGGGCTGTGCCGCCGACGACCGAGAAGCAAGACAGGCTCTTTCGGGTGGGGTACGTACTCATGTGGCTCGCAATCGGCGACATGATTGCCACGTTCGCGACGTACGTGGCCGGGAACGTCTTCGTTAGCAAACTCCTTGCAGTCCCGATGCTCCTCATCCTTGGAGCGACTCTGCTCGTCGGGCGCGCCCTTCAGAAGACGGGGCCGCCCTTCGACGTGGTTCGTTGGTACTGGCCCTGGAAGTCGCGTCACTAGCGCCGGGTGTTTGGCGAGTTGAGGTTCGAAGTCGCAGAGTTCGACGTGGACGACCTCCTCATTCGCCCAGTCCGCCCCTACATATCGAAGTGCCAGAACCAGGCCCTCGCAATCCCTTGCCCGACGACACACCAGTCATGTTCCCAGCGTGCTCCCGGCCAGTGGTTGATACAAGGGAGGCCCCCGCGGATGTCGTTTCGTGACGGAAGCGAATGTGCGGACCAGTCCCATGAACCTGTCCGACCGTAGGTTTGGCAAGCACGCGCTGAAATACGATCGCTCGAACCGATCCAGTTAAGGAGTGTTCTGGACGAAGCATAATGACGCGATGACCCAGGAAGACCCAGGTTGGTGGCCCTCCCTGCGAGGGCTCTGGTGGTATGCGCTCCCCGTCGTCGGCTCTGTCATGCGGGTCAGAGCGAGGCGCAGGGAGGCGAACGGGCTGATTGCCCTTCGGAGCGTGTTCCTTGGACTAATCGTCCCGCTGTTCCTCTTCCTCGTCGTGCTGGGCCTCATCGAACCATGGGACGGCGGAGACGAGGGGTGGGTACCGTGGGAGGTGGTCGTGATCGGAATCGCCTCGCTCGCCGGGCTCGCCTGGATCCGACGGCGGCCCCTTCCGGCGACTTCGCCTGAGGCTCTTGCCCGTCTTTACCGAGCATGGTTCTTCATCGGGGTCGGTGTGGCCGAGGCAGCGGCCATGTGGGGGTTCGTTGGCGTGTTCCTGGGCGGCAGCCTCTGGATCTATCTCGTGGGGCTCCCCTTCGGTCTCGTCGGGCTGTGGATGATCGCTCCGACCCGGAGCGACATCGAGCGAAGGCAGCGCGAGTTCATCGCAGCTGGGTCCCCGCTCTCGCTTCTGGACGCCCTCGTTTCTGTTCCAAGGCCATAGAGAGGCCATGATGGTCGCGGCCCATGCGATGTCGCTTCCGTGACGAAAGCGACACTGCTGGGGAATGCTTGATCAACTAGTCAAGACTTGGAGTAGATGTCTTTGATGCGTGTGATTAGCTGATGTGAATCCTTGGTTCGTAACCAGAGCCAGACTTCCGACCTATCGGACAGGCGCAGGACAAGACCAGCCGAGCGACGGGATACGCGGGTGAACTCGGCCCGCTCAATTCGGTCAAGAGGGAGTTCGAAAGCACGTGCTCCGAGCTGCGCCCAGCTTCGCTTGGGAGCCCACACAAGCGATCCGTCTCGAAACGGCGCTACGAGGCCGAGGCCGTCGCCGAAGGCGTGAAGGCTCGGGAGCGGCAGTTGCTGAGCGAGGCCAAGCGCGTCCTCGCCGTCTTGCGGATCTTGCCGCCCTCAGCTCGCTGTCGCATCAGCTCGAAAAGATGCGTCCCGAAGTCGCCGGGCGGGCGTTACGTAGTTGTGCCGACCCAAACCTCGCTGGATACTCGCCCCATCCCCGAAAGGGAGCCGGATTGGGCGAGGTGTCAGGCGGAAGGCGTGCAGATATCGACGATCTTGCCGACCGCTTCATTGAGAAGCGCGAACGGCTGCATTACTTCATCGTCACCGCGTCGGCCGCTGTCTTGCTCTTTTCCCTCGGAACTCCTCAAGCAGCCGCACCATAGGATCGGGGGGTGGGCGAAGATTGCGACCGTGTTCGGTGGCATCTTGCTCCTGTTGGCCGCTGGCACCGCGCTGGGCGGAATCCTGTACCGACATCGTATCTACTCTCAATATTTGGACGAGCTGCAGGGCTTGCGCCAATCGACCGAGGCCGCCGACCAGAATGCTCGGCGACGGTTCCTATGGATAGAAGGGTCCATGATTCTGCTCTTCTTCTCCGGTTTCGTAATTCTCGCCGTCGTGGATGGAATCCTGTTGCTTTGGCCATGAAAGAGTGAAGGGAGTAACAGCGGATGACGCACCACTACACGAAGAGGAAAACCGCGAAGAGGAAGACCGCGAAGAGGGCGACGGCGAAGAGGGCGACCGCGAAGAGGGCGATCGCGAAGAGGGCGATCGCGAAGAGGAAGACGGCGAAGAGGGCGACGGCGAAGAGGGCGACGGCGAAGAGGAAGACCGCGAAGAGGGCGACCGCGCGGCGATAGGTGTAGGGGGGCAGATTTGCTGACTTCCCCAGTTGGGGTTGCGAACCAGCGGTAGGCATGGCTGAGCCCGAAAGGGGGACGAGCCACGACCCTACCCCGCCCTATGTCCGGGTTCCTGTACAGCCGCGCCGACCGCCACCCCAGCCCGTCCTGCGCGTGATGGGAGTACAGATAGCGAGCTGGAAACGCCGCAATCCGTGGACACCTCCCGAGGCCAGTTGTCCCTTGGTAGAGGGGTCACGTCCATTTTGCCGACTGGGCCGCGGTCAGTCGCTTGAGGTTAGGGGATACAGCGCCCCGAAACGGCACCCCCTCCAGAGCCGTGACGTGCCGATATGGTTTAGGAACCCTTTCCGCCGGCGAGAGGCTAAGGTGGGGTTGGCATCAGCTTCGTTCGGCCTGGACCACGCAAAACTCGTTGCCCTCGACGTCGGCCAACGTCGTCCACTCGAAGTCCTCGTTCTTGACGTCCCACAGACGGGTTGCGCCGAGTCCGATGAGGCGTTCGACCTCTGCCTCACGGTCCGGCGCGTACCAATCGAGATGCACCCGATTCTTCGTGATCTTGCCCTCGGGCACCTTCATGAAATCGAGGCGAGGATCGCCGGGGAGCGTAGCCCACGATCCGGGTTCGCCTTCGCTGAGTTCACGTTCCAACGCAGCCGCCCAGAAACGGCCGACCCTCTGCGGGTCGTCTGCATCGAAGACGACCGTGAAGAACGATAGTCCCGTTCGGGGAGCGTATCGGCGCGAATCGCTTCAAGTCAAGCGAGCTGAGTAAGCCAAGCACGTCCTACGATTTAGGAACCCCTTCCGCCGATCGAGAGGGTGGCAGAGTTGTTGGGCCACGTTAGCGTTCGACGAATAGGTGCTTAGGATTGCCGTCAGTCCGCTTGCCGTTCCCCACGTGTACACTCGATACGTCTCTGCGGTTTGAACCCAGAATCGTTCGTAGACTTGGTCCGCGATCTTTGGCCGAGCGATGCACCCCCTCGTGAACCCACGCTTCGAGGGGTTCGCGTGACTCCATCCGGACGATGCCAATCTATTCCCCGTCGTCGGCGCGGTAGGTCTTGGACGGGATGAAGCCCGGTGTCGAACGCAGGATCGGTGAGAGCTTGTCAGTCAGCGGAGCGTCTTCGTCCCCCTTCCCGGTTTTGACGATGATGTCGCCGAGCACCAGCTATTCCAGCCGCCGCTTGGTTGTTGCGGGGTCCCATCGTCTAGCGGCGCGGACCGTCGACCCCGGGGATGTGTACTCGACATCGTTACCACCGTCCGCACGGCGATTTCGCTTCTTACCCGACATCTGAGTGCTCCATGCCGTATATCGATTCGAGATACGCTCTGCCGCGAGGGGAGAACTATGAAGCACGGCGCGATCGACCTCGAACGGGTCCACAGCATCGAGGAAGAAGAGCAGCGGAGGTTCATCGCCGAGCGCCCTCGTTCCACAGCACTACGAGAACGGGCCCGTACCTCGATGCCCGACGGAGTACCGACAACTTGGGTTGGCAGCCTCAACTTCCCACACCCACCCATTTGGGTCACCGAGGCGGACGGCGCTCGCTTCCGCGATGTCGATGGTCACGAGTACATCGATTTCCTCCTCGGGATCTGCCTCGCATTCTGCGGTCATGCTCCGGCGGCGGTGGTCGAGGCAGTGGCGCGTCGGGCGGCGCTTGGCTCGATGTTCCAGCAGCCGACGGAGGACGCGCTGTGGGTGGCTGAGGAGCTATCTCGGCGGTTCCTGCCGCTCAGGTGGCAGTTCGCGCTCTCTTCGAGCCAGTCGATCCAGGACTGCATCCGACTGGCTCGCGCCGCGACGGGCCGCGAGCGTTTGGTGAAGTTCGACGCCAACTACCATGGACACCTCGATCAGGTGCTTGTGGTGGCGGCGGGAGACAGCGTGGCACCCGAGTACCAGGGAACCGATCCCTCGGTGCTGGCGACGACGAAGGTGATCCCGTTCAACGAGGTAGACGCCTTGGAACGGGTCCTGTCGTCTCGCGATGTCGCGCTGGTGATCGCGGAACCCGCCATGACCAACATTGGATTCATTGAGCCTGTTGCGGGCTACCACGAGGCCCTTCGGGCCCTAACGCGGGAGACCGGCACGCTATTGCTCATCGACGAGACCCAGACCCTCATGTGCGCCTACGGTGGCCTTACGAACGTGTACGGCCTCCAAGCCGACATGTTCGTCCTGGGGAAGTCGCTGGGAGGAGGCATCGTCCCCTTTTCGGCATATGGCCCCGCCGGCGAGGTGGCGGCACACATCGAGGCGCCGCACGCAGCGTTCGAGGTGAGCGGGGAGCCAGTGGACGAGGTCGCGCTCGGCGGCACGATGTGGAGCTACGCGGTGGGCGCCGCTGCCGCGCGCGCGGCCCTGGAGCACGTTCTGACCGAAGACGCATATGAACGGACCGTGGCACTCGGTGAGCGACTTGCCGACGGCATCGAACGTGCGATCGCCAACGTCGATCTTCCGTGGAACGTTCAGCGGCTGGGAACTCGCGCCGCGTACACGACCGCGGCGGTCGTGCCACGCGATGCTGCCGAAGCCCGCGAAGCGGACATCCCCGGGTTCAAGGACGTCCAACGGGTGTTCATGGCTAACCGGGGCATCTGGGATTTTGGCTGGTGGGGAGGTCCCTGCTTGTCGGTCGCCCACACAGCCGCGGACGTCGAAACGTACACAGCCCGCTTCAGCGAGTGGTTGGCAGTGGTGCTCGAGTAGATACGACGCGGGGTTGGGATGTCCTGTCGTCGGCTACGACAGCACGCGCTTGCTGAAGCCCTGGATCCCCCAGGCGCCGAGCAGGATCGTGAACACGATCAGCCCGCCGTAGATCCCCCACAACGGCATGTGCTGCACCCATGGGGTGAGGGAGACCCGCATGCCCTCGCTCATGTAGACGAGTGGGTTCACGAGCACGATGGTCTGGAGCCACGGGAGGTTGTGGAGCGCCGCCCACGGGTAGTACGTGGCGCCCAGGAACGTGATCGGGATCACCACGACGCCGAAGATCAGCGGGACCCGGCGCGGATCGGCGCGCGTGCCGATCGCGAGTCCGAGGGCCGCGCCCAGCACCGACGCGAGCGGCAGCACCGTGAGGAGCCGGAGCCACTCGATCTGGAGGTGTACCGGCGTGATCGGGATCCAGTGCGCGAGCGGGAAGACGATTGCTGCCGCGATCAGCCCTTGCACCGCACCGGCGAGGAGCTTGCCGACCGCGACGGCCCAGACGGGGAGCGGGGCCATCACGCGGTCCTCGATCTCGCGGGTGAACCCGAACTCCTGCACCAGCGGCAACGCCACGGCCTGGATCCCCTGGAAGATGCACGCGATCGCGATCACGCCCGCAACGAGGATGCTCGCGAACTGGGCCGCGCCTTTCGGACCGCCGACGCCCTGGCCGATCTGCGGGAACACGTACGTGAAGACGAAGACGAACAGCAACGGTTGCATCACGGTCCGCAGCACGAACTCGACGAAGTTCTTCCGCAGGACGGTCAGGTCGCGCAGCATCAGCGCGCCGAACGCCGTCCACGGAGTGCTTCGGTACGGCGCCACCGTCGGCAACGCCAGGGAAGACTGTCGGTGCGCAACGGCGCTCATTCGCGAAGCTCCTTCCCGGTGAGGTTGATGAAGACGGTCTCGAGCGTTGGCTCGTCGATGGACACGTCCTGGACCGTGAACCCGCCGGCCCCGCTGGCCGCGATCACGCGCGGCAGCAGCCCCTCGGAGCGCACGGCGGTAAGGAGCACGGTCTCGCCGACGACCGTCGAGCCGGTCACGACGTCGAGGTTGCGCAGATGCGCGGCGACACGGTCGGGTTCGGAGCCCGCCCTGAGACGCACGATGAGGTCGCCGCCGACGGTCCGCTTCAGGGCTTCCGGGGTGTCCAGCGCGAGCAGCCTGCCGTGATCCATGATCGCCAAGCGCTCGCACAGATGATCGGCCTCCTCCATGTAATGCGTGGTGAGCACGACCGTCTGCCCCTCGGCGTGGATCTGGCCGATGATCTCCCACAGCGCGATCCGTGACTGCGGATCGAGCCCCGACGTGGGCTCGTCCAGGAACAGGATCCGCGGCCGGTGCACGATGCTCCGGGCGACCATCAAACGCTGCGCCATGCCGCCTGAAAGGGTGGAGACGTTCGCCTTCGCCCGATCGGCGAGGCGGAACACCTCGAGGAGATCCGTTGCCACGCGCCTGGAGGCCTTCGCACCCATCCCGAAATAGCGGCCGTGGTAGTAGAGGTTCTCCCAGACGCTCAGGCTCCGATCGAGCGTGTTCGTCTGCGAGAGGACACCGATCAGGCGCTTCGCCTCCGACGGGCGCGCGACGACGTCTACGCCCGCGAGCGAGGCTCGGCCCTCGGTCGGGATGACGCGAGTCGTGAGCATCCCGACCGTGGTCGTCTTTCCGGCGCCATTCGGACCGAGCAGCCCGAAGATCTCACCCTCGTT
>WNFV01015757.1_pt1 | contig 11843 bp, 11 predicted proteins | sample 5400101 | NCBI WGS metagenome assembly WNFV01 (sample SAMN13153361, study PRJNA577476) | soil metagenome | isolation source: 115 cm soil or saprolite under grassland replicate 1 | place: USA:California | collected 2016-06-15
CTCCGTGAAGGGCCAATATCTTTGGAAGAATTGCTTTCTGTCCTACATACGTCCTGAGCGGAACGACGAGCAATAGCGAGGAGTGCAGTCGAAGGACAGGTCCCATGCAAATTTCATTTTTTCAAGACACCCGCACTTCGACTGCGGGTCACGATCTGAGGGAGATGAACGCTCGCTCCATTTGACCCTCCACTCACCTGTGCCTGCCCTGTCCCGTCCGGGACGGGACAGGCAGCGCGAAAATAAATCTTGGATGAAAATTGGAGTGAAATACTCTAATCCACTGCTTAATAAATGTTCAGGCTCTTCTTAAGTGCGTGATTATAATAAAGGTTGCATTCTCCTCTTCAAACCCCGATATGGACTGGGCCGTCCATCCGGGGTTTGGGTTTTTAATGGGTAAGTAGACAGGTACACAAGTTGAGAGCCTGTGTACCTGTCTACTTGTTTACTTATCTACTATTTCACGACAGCGGCCACGTTGGCTGGATATCAATATCTAATCCTGAGATATGTCCCAAGGCAAAACGGTAGTATCCAGCCGCGGCGATCATCGCGGCATTGTCAGTACATAGTGCAAGCGGAGGAATATGGACTTTGAATTCCGTCTGCGATTGAAATGCATTTCGTAGAGCATGGTTGGCCGAGACACCACCTGCCACCAAAATTTCCTTTGCGTTATATTCCCGCGCAGCTTCCATTGTCTTCTTGTACAACACATCCACAACTGCGGCTTGGAATGAGGCAGCCAGATCAAAAACAGGCAATGAACGGCCCTTTTTTTCCAATTCACGAATTTCATAAAGGACCGCAGTCTTCAGACCACTAAATGAGAAATTGTTTGTCCCTTCCAACCACGCACGCGGAAATTTGAAGCGGGTGGGATCACCATCTTCAGCAGCCTTCTGCACTGACGGACCACCCGGATACGGGAGTCCTAACAGCCGTCCCACTTTGTCGAAGGCCTCACCAGCCGCATCGTCTAGGGTAGAACCAAGATGCTTATAAGTCAAGTGATCAGTCATTAAGTTGAGTTCGGTGTGTCCACCAGAGACGAGTAGTGCCATCAATGGGAATTGTGGCTCGGAGGGAACACTCTCACCTGCGTTGTACACCCAGGATGAATAAATGTGTCCTTCGAGATGATTCACGCCGACCAGTGGTAATCCCCTACCAAGTGCAAGACCTTTTGCCATGTTCAAACCGACGACAAGCGAACCCGCAAGGCCAGGACCCTGTGTCACTGCAATTGCATCAATATCTTGAAGCGTGAGATGAGCTTGAGCGAGCGTCTGTTCAAGGACCGGTGTGATGCTCAACACATGCTGGCGCGACGCCACCTCAGGAAATACACCACCATAACGCGCATGGACATCCATCTGCGAAGCAACGAAAGAGGCAAGCAGCGCCCGGCCATTTTCAAGCACCGCGCAGGCGGTCTCATCGCAGGACGTTTCAATGGCAAGGATACGAGCGGATTTTAGATTATTCATAAACGGACTATTTTTTCTTCCACTTCTTCATTGGCAACACAAAATCATAAGGATATTCAGCGAGGCGTTCCACACTTCCATCGGATCGCATCCAGTAAGAATCTTCAATCCGCACGCCCATGCCTTTTTCTGGGTAATACAATCCCGGCTCAATCGTGAAGATTGTGCCCGGCTTGAGAATGTTATCGTCTGACAATGTATGGCGGCTCTGCGGACGCTCATGGATGTTCAATCCAAAGCCGTGCCCCAGCGAGTGAACATATCCATCTGTCAAGACGCCTGCATCATGCACGGGAGTCTTGTGCCCCTGCGCGTGAAATTCATTGCAGACTAGGATTTGATATTCCTTGAAGCGGGCATTCATATCCAAGTTTTCAATCACTTTGTTGTAAACTGCATAGACTTCATCGTAAAGTTTCCGTGCCTCGGGCGAGGCATAACCGAGACTCCACGTGCGGGTGAAATCATAGAAGTAACCGCCACCCGCTTCAGCGGGAAAAATATCGAAGATGATCGTCTGACCTAGGCGCAGTACATCAGTAGGATTTCCAACGGAATGAGGGATGCCCGCATCGCGTCCGATAGAGAAAATGCAACCTTCTACATCTACAGCTTCGAGTTCGGCAAGCCATAGGGAAATCTTGCTTTTCACATCAGCGATGGTCAAAGGGGAGCCATCTTCTCTCAGTAGAACTTCATCATCGCGGACATCGCGTGAGGTTAGATAATCCGCTAGCATACCGACGACTTCCGTCGTTACTTTGCCCATTTCGCGGATACGTGCCACCTCGGATTCATCCTTGGATTCCATGGCATACATAAAAATCGAATTATCATGATCCTCCCCTACCAGCTCAAGCTTTGGTAAAACCTTTTCGATCTGGCCTAAAACATTTAAAGCCATACCTACATCTGTATGCCCATACACGCCTACACGACCATTGGTCAATTCCTGTTCTGTAAAGAAATCTTTTGGTCGTTTAGAGAGATTCTCCATTGCACCATCACGCATTGGAATCACTTTCAATCCACTCTTTTGGGCTTCTTCGCGCTCCATTGCATTGACATACAATATTGCAGGATGATCCCGCCTCTTAATCAAGACAGCGTTGCGTACATGTCCACCGCCGATAAAGTAATACATCGGTGGGTTTTGATCGGCATTGCCGAGAATCATAATGGCATCCAGGTTTCTGGCTTTCATGAGGGCATCGAGGTCTGATTTCATTCAATCTCCATCTTTAATACGAATAGATGATTGTCTCAAATTTCTTGTTTCTTCGGTAAGCTAATTCCTTTTCAATAATTTCGTTTTCTATAAACTACGAATCTTATTCGTGGAATTCGTCTATTCGCACCATTGCGTTTAAGTTCTTAAAGCATTCTTCACGCCTACCAACAATGCGCCTTCCTGTTCAGGTAAGACAGTGCGCGGGTCAAGCAGAACTCTATCGTTTTCTGTCCTGGCAATGATCGGCGGATGTTGGTCGCGCAGTTTCTTCAGAAATTTGTCTGGTGATTTCACGGTCAGCGATAATAAATAGGTGGGCATGGACTCCCCAGGCAGACTCCCGCCCCCCACGGTAGACTCGCCTTCGACGACCTGTCCCTGCCTTAATTCAAGTCTCCATGCCTCCGCCCGCCCCTTTACCTGTTTTGGCGTTAAAGACATCATCCGCCAGATCGGGATTTCACGGTCCGCTTCATCTTTTAGATAATGCAACAAGGTAGCTGTAAGGCCTGCCAGACAGGTCTTATCCGCGCGGACCGCACGCGCCAACGGATGTTTTCTGATTTTGGCGATCAAGTCGGCGCGACCAACAATGATCCCGGCTTGTGGGCCACCCAGCAATTTATCGCCGGAAAAACAGACAATATCGACCCCGGCCTCAAGCGATTCCTGGACGGTAGGTTCGTGGACAAGCCCGTATTTTTCTGTGTCAAGCAGCGTTCCAGAGCCGAGATCATCCACGACAGATACACCTGCCATATGTGCTACTTTGACAACATCTTCTAGATCAGGCTCTTCAGTAAAACCAATGATCTTGAAATTCGAATGGTGTGCACGCAGGACCAGCGCAGCCGGTTCCTTGAGGGCCTCTTCATAATCCTCCAAATGAACCCGGTTCGTCGCTCCCACTTCACTGAGTTTCGCACCCGATTGCTTCATCACATCTGGTACACGAAAACCGCCACCGATTTCAACCAGTTGGGTACGTGAGATAACAATACGCTTTCGGTTGGCAAGTGCTGCCAGTACAAGCATCACCGCAGAAGCATTATTGTTTACCACAAGAGCGGCTTCTGCCCCAGTTATCTTTTGCAACACAGACTGGGCGTGGGTCAATCGCGAGCCACGCTGACCCTTATCAAGGTCATATTCCAAATTCGAATAGCCGCGCGAGACAGCATCCATAGCACGGATGGTCGCGTCACTGAGAGGGGCACGACCTAGATTCGTATGAAGAATCACACCAGTTGCATTGATCACAGGGACGAGAGTCGGTTTTATCCACTTGGTGAGATGGGACTCCGCCTGGGAAAGAATCAAGTCAATAGAGGGCACAGTGGTTACTTGTCCGGATTTGAAGCGATCTCGGATGATATCCAGCGTGAAACGCAATCCGGATAGAGTCATCGGTCTGCCGTACGCGGCGATCATCTCAGCCGCAGTCCGAGTTTGCAGCAATCGTTCAACAGATGGAAGATTACGAAGTGTGCTCATGGGTTTCTGGAGTGGGTATCAACCCACCTGCGAGACCAAGTATGACGTATAGTGTGACGAGACGGCCAAGTTGAAGCCAGGCAAGGGTAGCACCGTACACACCTACCCATAATGCCTGCCGAACAATGACACCGGGCTCGGCGGGAGGGTCGCTAGGAAAGCGACGGTTAAAGAAGTAGACGATGGGCAATGCTGTGCCTGTAAGCGCCATTACCCACAGGACGAAAAAACCCCAGCGAGCCCACACCAATGGCGGCGATTTAATAACGAAGATCATCAAAGCTAATCCACCCCAACCAAGGAGCATCAGAGTAATTACGGAGAAAATATAAGGACGAAAGGACGTTTGTGAGGACATTACAGTGAATTATACTCGCAGAGGGGATTACACTACGAAAAACATAGTAGGTAGCTAAACGCGTCACCTTTCGTTCTGGCGCGATTGCACTTCATGAGGTAGGAAAACAAAAATCGATGGCAACGCATCCCGTTGGGTGCTGATAAATTTTTATCCCCTAAAGTTAAAATCAGGCATTAAGCTTTTCAGGATATCGGATTCCAGATCATCGCGAGCACAATTGAGATCACTGCAAAAAAGGCACCAACCGCTGTGAATATCACGCTGATCTCCAATAGTTCTTTTGTAGTAATTAAATATGTGGGCAGTTCCTGAAAGACTTCCTGCAATTCGCCGGAGGTTGTCGCAGGATAATATTCCCCGCCGGTCATATCTGCAATTTGCATCAGTGTAGTTTCGTCGATTCCTCTACGAAAAGCGTTACTAGGCTGGGAAAACTGCTCGCCGCTATAACCAAAAGATCCGAATTGTGAACAATTACGCATTGACCCCGGGTCGGCGGTGCCGAACCCAATTGTGTAAACACGGACGCCTCGAAGCACCGCTTCCTGGGCAGCATCCAAAGGAAGGGGACCGGAATTGCTCACCCCATCTGTAAGCAGGACAATAATATCCGGTACATACTCACCCCTTTGAAGTGGCTGTGGTGTAACATCAGAGCCTTCCGAATTAAGCGGCGCAACATTTGGATCTATCTCTGCGATCACATTGAGCGATTCAAGAATGCCGCTGCCAATCGCTGTCCTTCGTGCTGGAGCTAGGCTTTCAATGGCATCATGCAATAATTCCTGCTCGTTTGTGGGCGGCTGGACCAATTCCGCGAAACCGGCAAACGCAACGATTCCAATCTGTGTTGTTGGCTCTTGATTCTCGACGAACTTGAAAGCAGCATCTTTGGCTGCCTCCAGACGGTTTGGCGGGATATCAGTCGAGCACATACTTCTTGAGACGTCAATTGCAAGAAGGATAGTAGCGCGGCGGGAAGGAACAATGACTTGAGTCTGAGGACGCGAGAAGGCGACAATCAGTGATGACAATGCAAGAATGAACAAAGCAAATGGAAGATGTCGGCGCCAGCGTGAAGACTGCGGGAGCGCCTGCCGGACCAAGGATAAGCTGGAATAACGAACTGCATAGCGCCGTCGCCTTCGCAGGATCCATATATAGAATATAATTAATAGGGGAATTAACCCTAGAAGGTAAAGAGAGCCGGGCCAAAGGAGTTCCATCAGCTTTCTCCTAAAATTAATCGTTCGTCCTGCCTGCCCTGTCCCGTCCGGGCCAGCCTGTCCTGGACTGTCGTCCGGACAGTCCAGGGGACGGGGCACCTGGGGCGCAGGCACAGGTGAGCGGACACTGAGCGACAGCGAAGTGGCAGTCGAAGGACAGGTTTCATAAGAACTCTAAGCTTTTATATAACCCGCGCTTCGACTGCGTTCAACCCGGCAAACACGGGTCTCACTCCGCTCAGCGCGAATCCATTTTCAAATTACGGCAGGCGGCTGAACCATAGAAGCGAGAAGACGCCACCGATCAGCAAGGTAAGAATACCGATCGCCGCAAATATAGAGGTCACTTCCATATCTTCCTGTTTGATCACCAATTGCGGGGCTATATTTTTATAAATTGTTTGCAGCTCTTCTTCATTTTCAGCTTTGAAATAAGCACCACCGGTCATCTGAGAGATTTGTTGCAACATTGGTTCGTCGAGCTGGGTGAATACTGTAAATCCGTTGACCTGCAGGACTGTCCCTGCCGAACTACCAATTCCAATTGAATGGACACGCACGCCCCGATCTGCGGCGGCCTGAGCGGCCACTAAAGGATCTGGAGACATGTTGTTCTCACCATCAGTCAGCAGGATAATCACAGCGGACGAATATGTTCTCTTAGGAACAGGTGTTGGCGAGGGCTCAGGCGCAATAGTGCCTGAAGATTTCCCGATGCCTCCTTCAATAGTTTCAAGCGCAGAAAGGATCCCATTTGCAAGTGATGTACCACGTTGAGGAGAGAGACGTTCTATGGAAGCGAGTATTGATTCCTGGTCATTCGTTGGAGTCAAAACGGATAAGCCGCCATCGCTAAAAGCAACAACCCCGATCTGTATGCTAGCCGGTTGGCGCTGAACGAACTCAATTGCGGCAGCCTTCGCCGCTTCCATACGGGTGGGCTTTAAATCATCAGCTGCCATGCTGCCAGAAACATCGAAAACGAGGATCACGGTTCCTTCCACGCGCGGCAGACTAAGCACCGTCTTTGGACGTGCCAGGGCAAGAGTCAAAATCGTCAGTGAGATTAAAAAGAACAGGGGAGGGAGATGTCTGCGTATCCCTGGTCTATGGCCACCTTCTTGCACAAATCCAAGGCTGCCATATTTTTCAACAGCCTTTCGCCTTCGTTGTTGCAGGCGGAAGTAGATCCCAACCAGTATGGGGATCAAGATCAGGAAATAAAGCATGAACGGCCAAAAAAAAGACATAAGCAATTCCTAGTTCACCTGCGGTGTTGTTCACGCAGCGCCGCGAAACGTACAATCGCGCGGACTAGATCATCTTCGGTGGAGAGCGAGAGCACATCCACTCCAGCGTGTTTGAATGCATTGTTCATTTCGGCTTCGCGCCGGCGGGCTGCTTCTTGGAAACGCTGACGGAACTTTTTATCATGAGTATCTACATACAATTGTTCGCCTGTTTCCGAATCCTCAAAGATAAGCGGTCCAACATCCGGCAATTCCTTTTCGCGCGGATCCCATAAATGGATTGCAATGACTTCATGCTTATGGTTGAGGAAAGTCAATGGCCTTTCCCATCCTGGCAAGCTGATGAAATCAGATACGACGAACACAAGAGATCGTCTTTTGATTGAACTTAATCCGCCTTCTAGTAAGGGAGTCAAATTCGTTGCGGGGGCACGCGTTAAATGCGGCTGCTTGAGCAAATCATTGACAAGACGCAAAACCTGCATCCTGCCGCCACGCGCAGGAATTGTCTTTTCGATCTTATTCCCATAAAATAAGGCGCCAACGCGATTACCATGTCGTGTTAATAAGCGCGCAAACGTGGTAACAAAATCAATAAGTATTGAACGCTTCAAAGTTTGGACTGTTCCAAAATCCACAGAAGGACTTAGGTCGAGCAGAAACCATGCCGTAATCTCACGATCTTCAACATATTGTCGGATGTACGGCGTATCCATGCGCGCAGTGACGTTCCAATCTATATAACGAATATCATCCTGTGGTTGATACTCACGCAGATCGGCGAAGTCCACACCATAGCCATAGAACAGACTGCGATAGTCCCCCTGCAATAGTCCATCCAGCCGGCGGATTACCTGCCAGTCCAATCGCTGGAGGATGCGCTCAGGCGTTGCTGCGGATGTCTGCATGCTCGTGTAAAGGTACAACGGGAATCGGGATGCGATCCAGGATCTTTTTCAGCAGGTCGTCTGCAGTGACATTATCCGAGAGTGCTTCATAAGAAAGCACAATCCGATGGCGCATCACATCATAAGCCATATCCAAAACATCTTGTGGCAGTGCGTAGTTACGTCCGCGCACAAAGGCAAGCGCTTTCGCGGTAAGGATTAAATTAATGGAAGCGCGTGGGCTGGCCCCAAACATAATATAGCGATCCAATTCCTGCAGGACATAATCACCAGGCTTGCGCGTGGCAGTGACCATGCGAACGGCATATTCGATTAATGCCGGATCTACATACACTTTATCCACTTCTTTTTGTAATTTAACCAATTGATCAGTAGTCAACACTTTTTGAACAGCTTCTAAAGCCCCGGTCATTCGCTCAACGATAACAAACTCCTCTGTCGAATTCGGATATCCCACCAGAACTTTAAGCATAAAACGATCCACTTGCGCTTCGGGCAAAGCGTACGTCCCTTCAGTTTCTATGGGATTCTGTGTTGCCAGCACAAGGAAAGGATTTGGCACCTTAAATGTCTCGCGTCCAATGGTTACCTGTCGTTCCTGCATGACTTCAAGCAACGCGCTTTGTACTTTGGCAGGCGCGCGATTGATTTCATCTGCAAGCAGGAGATTGGTAAAGACCGGGCCAAGCGAAGTGTTAAACTCGCCCGTCTTCTGGTTATAGATTCGCGTCCCGATTAGATCAGCAGGAACAAGATCGGGCGTGAACTGGATGCGTTTAAATTCGCCTCCGATTGCTTCTGCCAGTGTCTTGATCGCCATTGTCTTGGCCAAGCCAGGCACACCTTCAACGAGAATGTGACCACGTGCCAAAAGTGCTACAACCAGGCGTTCCAACAAATGATCTTGTCCAACAATAACCTTTTTCACCTCATATAGTACACGTTCCATTGGCTTACGATTCTCGATCTTTTCCATGCTCTCTCCTTGTGCCGCAACTCCCTTAAAATGCAGGTATCCTGCTTAATACGGTTGCCCCACCTGCAACCCCGCCTGCTTTCGGCGGGGCAATCTGGCGGGGTTGCGGTACTTGACTCAAAAATTTTAATAAGGTGGTGAACCCATGCCGCCAACTGCCACATTGATTGGCACGGCAAAACCTATCCCTACAAAAAAACTTTCATCAGTAGGATTCACAATCCCGGTGACTATTCCTACCACATGACCGGCACGATTAAGCAACGGTCCACCTGAATTTCCAGGGTTAACAGCAGCATCAATTTGGATTAATCCCTCCAACTCCGCACTATGATTGGTAGGGCGGAAAGTACGGTTGAAACCCGAAATAACACCCGAACTCATCGAACTATACAAGCCAAATGGATTGCCGACCACATATGCTTCATCGCCAACCCGCATGGCATTCGGGTTTCCTAGAACGGCAGGTATAAGTGACAATGGCGGGTCATCTGCCTGGAGAACGGCAATATCATTTTCTGGTTGTGTGGTAACGACCTGCGCGGTCGATCGTGTGCCATCTGCAAAGGTGACATGGATACTGGTCGCATGATTAACCACATGTAAACTTGTGAGAATATCGCCAAAGTTATCTACCACTACTCCGCTCCCCAAACCAAAATTCCCTACATCGCCTTCACTGGAACTCTGGGTCTCGACGAGGATTAGAGAGGGTTGTATAACTTGGTACACTTGCGCGGAAAATGCGGGGGCAGGAGTAGCCGAAGCAAGTGCCTGGGCAACAACATCGTTGATTTCTCTGTCGGTTAATTGATTTGGCTTGATAACGAGAAAGTTATAGATTAACAGCATTACCAACGCAGTAAAAATACCAGTTAAGAAAGGCAAGCTGGCTTTCCCCCGCGCGCGAATTTTTTCCCAACGACTACTTCGGACTTCAGACTTTAAATCACTTTGTTCCTTCATCCTGACACCATTAAAGAGGGTACAAGTTGTCTGACTTATTAATAATCGGATATTTGAAAATCTTTATGCCTCAATGATTAATCCACTATAGCAATGTTATCTTAGACGGAGATGAAACAATATAAGTTGAATTAGGTCAAAAGTACTAAAATATTAAAAGTTAGACGGTACAAAATAAGAAAATATTTCGTCTCGTGCCGCAACTTCCTTAGAATGTAGGGTATCTTGCAAACTTCAAGGGATAAAATTGATTGTGACCCTACAAATTAATATGGTTGCGGTACTGCGTAAAAACTCATGTATACTTTCTCTATTGTACAAGACACCAACCCTGCTCAACCAGCGGGGTGATCAGATGAAGATATAGAGCCAAATTGTATGCCATCTCTCGAATTGTAGCAAATTAATTAAAAACCGGAAGAAATACAAGGAAGTAATGATGAATGTATCTGACGCCGTTTTGACCAAGCGCGCGGTACGCGAGTTTTTGGATAAGCCATTGCCTGAAAAGAACATTCGTGCAATTTTGAACGCAGGACGAAGGTCACAATCATCGAAGAATGAACAAGCGTGGCGGTTCATCGCAATTACGAATAAGTCCACTCTCAAAGCTCTTTCCGAGTGCGGCACTTGGGCAGGACATCTCGCGGGCGCGGCTTTGGGAGTTGCAATCCTTACCCTAGATCCAGATGCGAAGTTCCAGACGATGTTTGATGCAGGTCAAGCAGCGGCATTCATGCAACTGGTTGCTTGGGAATCCGGAATAGGCTCGTGTCCCGCTTCTATCTATGACTTTGAGCGGGCGCGCCAGGTTTTAGGTTTTCCTCCCGAATGGCACCTACGGATCGCCCTCTCGTTTGGTTATCCTGCCAAGCAAGAAAAATTAACGGCCCCACCAAGGAAGAATGGACGGCGGGGATTTGACGAAATTGTCCATTGGGAGAAGTGGTAGATCAAGGAACAACTATGCAGGCAGTTTGGCTCGAAAACAACCAGCTTTCCATGCGCGATGTGCCGCGACCGGATAAAAAAGGTGAAGCTCTCATTCGCATCCGCCAAGCGGGGATTTGCAGCACAGACCTTGAACTTCTCAAGGGCTACTATCCTTACACAGGCGTGCCTGGACACGAGTTCGTTGGTGAAGTCGTGGAGGCAAATGATCGATCGTGGATCGGTCAACGCGTGGTTGGCGAGATCAACGCGGTGTGTGGAGCCTGTGAACAATGCCTAAATGGACGCCCAACTCATTGCGAGAATCGTACCGTACTAGGAATCATCAATCGTGATGGGACGTTCGCGGAATATACATCCCTGCCGATGGCTAACTTGCACCGCGTCCCGGATTCGGTCCCGGATCAGGCGGCGGTTTTCACTGAACCATTGGCGGCCGCGCTCGAGATCCAGGAGCAAGTCCATATCCAACCTACGGACCGCGTCCTGCTTATCGGCGCGGGCCGGCTTGGACAGTTGATTGCACAAACGCTGGCTTTGATTGGCTCGGACTTGCGCGTGTTAGCGCGTCATCCCTATCAACAAAAACTGCTTACGGATCGCGGCATCCGATTTATCCAAGAAGAAGAAATTCAATCCTGGCGCTGGGACGTAGTGGTGGAGGCGACAGGCTCGCCCACAGGATTTGAAATTGCACGCAAAGCAATCCGCCCGCGTGGTACGCTAGTGATGAAGTCCACATACAAGGGCGATATGAGTGTGAACTTTTCTTCGATTGTGGTGGATGAAGTGAATATCATCGGCTCGCGTTGCGGTCCGTTTGGGCCAGCTCTGCGCTTATTGGAATCAAAACAGGTTGATCCAACCGTGCTGATCGCAGCGGAGTTCGAATTGAATAATGCACTGAAAGCCTTTGAGGAAGCTGCAAAAGCGGGCATGTTAAAGACACTTGTGAAGCCATAGTAAATATATTTTTAGCAGATTCAA
>WNFV01008679.1_pt1 | contig 11840 bp, 6 predicted proteins | sample 5400101 | NCBI WGS metagenome assembly WNFV01 (sample SAMN13153361, study PRJNA577476) | soil metagenome | isolation source: 115 cm soil or saprolite under grassland replicate 1 | place: USA:California | collected 2016-06-15
AGGAGGGCATCCGCTGGCTGGAGGCGGCGCTGCAGCAGGGGGATGCGCTGGAGGTGGCGCTGCGGGCGAGGGCGCTGCGCGTGGTGGCGCGCCTCTATATCCGACAGAGCAAATTACCAGAACTCGATAAGGCCGAACGCTATTTGCGGGAGAGCCTGGCGCTGCTCGAGACGCTGGGCGACCAGCGCGAGCTGGCACGGGTGCGCGCGGACCTGGGGTGGCTGCTCGTAAGGGGGCGTGGCGATTGGGGGCGTGGCGATTGGGCACAGGCGACCCCGCTGCTGGAGGCGAGCCTGGCGCTGGGCCGGGCGCTCGGCGAGCCGGGGATCTGCGCCTGGGCGCTCGACGGGTTAGGAATGGTCGCGCTCATGCGTGGGGAGTGGGCGGCGGCGCGCGCGTCGGCTGCGGAGAGTCTGGCGCTGCGCCAGACGCTGGGCGACCAGGCCGGCATTGCCTGGGGGTTCGTCCAGTTTGGGGCTCTCGCCCTGGCACAGGGGGACTATACGGAGGCGCATACCCGCTATACCCAGCGCTCGGGATATTGCGGATACAGGAAACATCGTATACACCCTGGGGCGGCTGAGCATCCTTGCCATGGAGCGGGGCGACCTGGCGGGCGCCCAGGCATGCATCGAGGAGAGCCTGGCGCTCTCGCGCGAGCTGAGCGGTGATAGCGAGGGTGCTGCCTACATCTTGATCGTTCGGGGAGATGTTGCGCTACTGCGGGGGGACGTGATCGTGGCGCGGGCCTCCTACGAGGAGAGCCGCGCATGCTACCAGGAGCTGGGGTTCCCTGGTATGCCCCTGCTGCGACTCGGGATGCTCGCGCAGCAGCACGGGGATGCGGTGCAGGCGAGCGCGTTGCTGGGCGAGAGCCTGCGACTGGCGTACGCGCAGAAGGATCCCGTCCTCATGGCGCTCGACCTCGCGGCCCTGGCCGGCATATGTCCGGCTCCGGAGCGAGGCGCGCGTCTGGCAGGCGCCGCGGCCGCCATGCTCGAGTCGGTCCGTGGGTACGAGCGGTTATGGCCGATCGACCGCAGCGCCTACGACCGTACACTTCAGAGCGTGCGGGACCGGCTTGAACCGCCAGTGCTGGCACGGGCGTGGGCGGCAGGACAGGCGCTGACTCTCGACCAAGCCATCGCCGAGGCCCTCAGCCAAGGCGATTGAGGACCCTGTGTGAAAGTGTCAGGCGTCCAATCAAACATAGTTCCATATTATGTTGCTTTGAGAGGTCCTAATCTTACAAGCGGGCGGGCGCGCTACCCTCAGACCCTTGCACATGAGGTGTGCCGCACGATAGCTGCACCAGCGCATTATCCGTTATGTCAAAATGCAGATCGCCGCGTTCTGCATGGTTAGGCCTACCGTACTCAAATCCCCTTCAATCTGTGCTAGCATATGGTAGCTGCATCTTCTACCATTCCGTTATGTCGAGTAGCGGATCGGTGCATCCTGCTTCGATCTGCCCATCCGGCTCCCTGCAACGTTTCCCTAATACATCCGCGATAACTAAAGAGCAGATTGGCAGGAGCTGGAACAATGCACCTTCGACTGAGCCGAACACAGCTTCATCTTTTCCTGATCCTGGCGCTGGCGCTGCCGCTGGCGGCGATCTACGCCATGCACTGGCCAGTGCTGCGCGCGGCGGCGCCGGCCAGCCCGCACGGCGCGTTCGCGTATGTGCCGGCGACCGGCCATAACATTGGGCTGGCGATCAAGCGCTTCTACGAAACCCACGGTGGCCTGGCGATCTTTGGATTGCCGCTGACCGAGCTGATCGAGCAGGACGGCATACAGGTTCAATACTTCGAGCGCGCGCGCTTTGAGCTGCGCCCCGAGCTGCCCGCGCCGTACTATGTCTCGCTGACGCTGGTCGGCAGCGCGCTCACGCGCGATCGCACCGACGCCGCCTTCAGGCCACAGCCCGCTGACTCTGGGCCGAGCGCACGCACATTCTTCCCCGCCACCGGCCACACGCTAGGCGGCGCGTTCAACGAATTCTGGCTTCGCAACGGTCAGCTGCCGCTGTTCGGCTACCCCATCTCGGAAGAGTTCAGCGAGATTAATGCGATCGACGGCCAGACGTACCTGGTGCAATATTTCGAGCGCGCGCGCTTTGAGTACCACCCCGAGCATGCCGGCACGCCCTATCGGGTGCTGCTGGGCCAGTTGGGCGATGAGTACGCGCGCGGGCGCGGGCTGGCGGCCGATCTGCGCGCGCCCGCTCAGCCGATCGCGCTGCTTGGCACAGCGACGCTGGCCTTCGCGCCCAATTCGGCCACCGGCAAGAACATGCGCCTGGCCGCCGCGCGCCTTGATGGACAGAAAGTCAAGCCCGGCCAGGCGTTATCGTACAACCAAACACTGGGCGAGATATCGGGGCGCACCGGCTACCTGGCCGCCCCGACGATCGTCGATGGGCGCATACGCGATGATATTGGCGGCGGTATCTGCCGTGTCTCGACGCTGCTCTACCGCGCGGCGTTCGCGGCCGGCCTGCCGATCGACGAGCGCCATAGCCACAGCCGGCTGATCGCTTACCTGCGCGATCAGCCCGGCATGGACGCGGCCGTCTATGCGCCCAATCTCGATCTGCGCTGGCACAATGATATGCCTGGCCCGATTCTGATCGCCGCCGAGGTGGCTGACGGCAATGCGCTGACCGTGGCGCTATGGGGCGTGAGCGACGGCCGCCGCATCAGCGGCGCCAAGCCGAAGATCCTTAAGCACGCCTTCACCACCGACCAGCCGGATGTCCAATCTGCTACCTACATCCAACCGGCGATCGATGTCGTGACCGGGCGGGTGGTGCGCGACACCGCCGGCAAGGTCATTCGCAGCGAGCAGATTATGACGCACTATGAGCCGCTGGAGAAAACAGAGACGCAATAAGACAAGGATCGGTTCAATCGTACAGGCGTTCGCGTTAAGAATCGGGCGTCGCGGCTTTAGCCGGTTCGCTGGCACTGGGACCGGCTAAAGCCGCGACGCCCAGAACCCCTAAGCCCCTCATTTCGTTGTTTCGTGCGGGCACCGTGCTGGTTATAGCAACGACGCATCTAGCGTAATCGCCAGCCCGTTGCGGAGCAAATTGGACACCGGACATTTCTTTTCGGCCTCGCCGGCAAGGCGCGCGAAGTCACTCGCTTCGACCCCTGGAACGCGTCCGTGCGTCACCAGATGCATCTTAGTGATGCTGCCATTGTCGAGTGTGATAGTGGCCTGCGTTCGGATCTCTTCTGGCGTGTGCCCCTGCTGAGCCAGATAGTTGGCAAAGGCCATACTGTAACACGCGGCGTGAGCAGCGGCGATCAGCTCCTCGGGGTTGGTGCCTTTCGCGTTCTCAAAGCGGGTGGCAAACGTGAAGGGAGTGGCTTGCAACACGCCGCTGGTGCTGTCGATCTGGCCACTGCCGCCGCGCAAATCACCCCACCACACTCCACTGGCGGTTCGTTCAATCGGTGCCATAGTGCATCCTCCTACATCGCTACATACGAACATCCTGATCAGCAGTATAGCATGCCAGCATTCTAGATGCCATCAAGCACGGCGGGCGGGGGGTGCTGCGTTAACAATGGCCCTGAGCTAGCGATTAAAACAGCAGCGGCAGAAATATCCGCCGCACCGGCAGATTCGGGTCCACCGCGAACGCCAGCTCGTATATGTCGCCCGCGTTGCCGGCGGCGTCGATCGCCTGGTAGTGCAGGCGGTAGCTGCCGGTTGCCAGCTGGCCCAGGCGCAGCAGCGGCCCCGGCGAATCCTGCCAACTTGTGCCATCCCAGCTCCAGCGGATGTGATCGACCCCCACCCCGCCCTGGTCGTCGGCCGCGATCACCAGGTCGGGCGGCGCCAGGAAAGTCCCGCCGAGGCGCCACGCTCCGCTGCCCAATCCCTCCGGCAGCGGCCGGAAGCTGGTGTCGCCAGGCATCTGAACATCGTAGCCCGCCGTCGCGTCGCCGCTGCGCTCGAAGTATTTGAAGGCGACCACATGCGCCCCGGCGGCAAGATCGATCGTTCCGACGATCGCGGTTTCTTCGTGCAGGCCGTTGTTGACCACCACTGGCTGGCCATCAACCCACAGCCACGAGCCGTCGTCGCTACTGGTACGAAAGGTATACGTGCCGGCGGAAGGCGCCAGAAAGGCGCGGGTCTGCTCGATCAGGAACTGGTCGGTCTGGCCGAGCGGGCCGCCACTACCCCAGCGCGTCAGGCTGCCATCCCAGGCGAAGCTGCCAATGTAGTGGCCGCGTGGGATCGAGAGCGGGTTGTGCGTGCGCGCCAGGAAGTTATCCGGCACGCTGCCCAGCTGGTAGACGCGCGCCAGTGGCGTCAGCGTCGTGTCGTAGCCGGCCGCGTCCGGCGCGATCCGCTCCGGCGTCACGCTGATTGTGGCCGGGCCGACGCCCTCGGCGTAATACTTGACATACTCCTGAATTAAGCCAGCACGTAGATTATAGGTACCAGGCGTGCGAAAGCGTACATAGCCGACGATAATCTGCTGCTGGCCGGGTGCGAGCCGGCTATTCAATCCCCAGCGCCAGGGATTATCGCCGGCCGCCCCCCGGCATGTATCGGCGTGGCCGGCATCCCAGCCGGCCACGCCAAGCGTGACCCGAAAACGATCGCTCTCCTTCGGGTAGGCCGGGTAGCTGCCCGACGCGTTGCCATTGAAGCACTCATCCTGGTCGTAGACATAGCTGTTCTCCAAGCTGCCCAGCCCGCCGCCGGCCGTCAGGTCGACGTTCGGCTGCTGGCCGTTGACCGCCACGCCGCCGGTATTTTGAACGGTGAAGGTGATCTTGAGCAGCTCGCCGCTTGCGACCGTGTTGCGATCGTACTGGACGCCGACCAGCTGCACGCCCGTGTCGGCGGCATTCTCGGGCACCCACTTGACGGCATCGAAGAACAGCACTCGGCCGAAATTGAGCGACTCGCCGGTGTTGTCGTACAGCTCGACGGCGCCACCACTGCCCTGGTCGAACGGATAGGCGCCTAGATCGACCCACTCGCTGGCCGTGTTCTGATCGACCACCCGGCTGGCCGAGCCGCCGGCGTAGGCGATGCCGTAGCGCGCCTGGGCGCTGGCGTATGGCGGCGGGCCGAGTCCACAGCCCTGCGGAATATGCACGTAGACGCGGTAGACACCAGCACTTGGAATAGTTGGCCGCCATGTCGCGCTGTTCTCGGGCGCGCCGTCGGTCGCGAATGTCCAGTCGGTGTGGCTGCCGTAGCCGCATGCCGCCGCATGCCAGCTCGTAGGGCTGCGAGCGTAGCCGCTCTCCAGGTCGTCTACAATCAGGTCGCCGTCGTCGGCCGGCCCGCCGCTGAGCGCCTGCTTCACACGGTTGCGAATAGCCGGCAGGTCGACCACGGCGCCATCGCCGGGGCAGGTGGTATGGCCGGGCGTGACCTGGCGGTGGGCGGCGATGTTTGGCACTACCGCGCCGGGGTTGAACGGGTCGCAGTATTTGGAGATCGAGCAGCCGTAGTAGTACGAGCGGCCCAGTGGATCGATATGCTTCTGGGCTGCCTTCCATGCCAGCAGCTGCACCAGCGAATCCTCTGCCGCAGCGCTCGGCTGCGTCGAGACATAGTTGCCGATCACTACCACGCCCATTGAGCCATAGTTGGCCGTATCGTGGAATGCGACCGCGTCATCGCCGCCGGCGCGGCCTTCGTAGATCAGGCCATTCGGATCGATCAGGTAGTTGTAGCCAACATCGCCCCAGCCGCGCGTGAAGGTATGGAACGACCACTCGGCGCGCACGCGCGCGGCCCAGTTCGGCTCGCCTGGCAGCAGCGTGCTGCTGTCGGCAGTGTGATGCACGACCATATGATTGACCGGATAATACGAAGGCTGCGCGCGGCTGCCCTCACCATCCGGCGAGCCCCAGCCAGTGCGCGAGACCACCGCCGGCTTCGCGGCCGCGCCGGCCGTGCGCAGATCGCCGCCAGCCTGTGCTGCCGGCCCGGTCGCATCGACAGTGTTGACCTCGATCCGCCGCAGCTCGGGCAGCACGCCATTGGGCGCCGCGGTTAGATCGCCGCGCAGCTGCCAAAAGCGCGCCAGCCCACCGGCATCCAGAGTCTGGCTCCACTCAACATCCGGCCCATCCGCCTCGACCCACAGGTCGTCGTTGTCGATCAGCTCAATCCATTCGCCCCAGATCGCGCCATCAGCCGAAGCGCGCACGAACAAGGTCAGCCTGGCGCCTTCCGGCACGCTGGCCTCGCGGCGCACCAGCATGTGTGTGAACGGATGTGCGGCCTTGGTCGGCGGCGAAAGATACAGGCCATTGGTCGTCGCCAGCCCTGGGCTAGATGGGGTCGCGGCCGGACCGGGCGTGAGCACAGCCTGATCGGGCTGCCCGCCACTGTCGCTCGTCTGCGCGGACGATTGCCGCGATGCGACCAGCAGGAGGCTACAAATCGTGGCGCTGAGTAGAGCTATCGACAGCAGGCGTTGGCGCATGGGTTGATCTCCTCGGATGGTTGTTCGCGACCGGCTAAGAACCGGGTGCCGCAAACCGGTTCTTGGTTCTTGGTTCTTGACTTGGGCTATCAATACCTATAGTAGGCTGCCCGATAATGATAAACCTGATAGCTGGCTGATATGAGGACGATCGCGACCTACCATACAGCCCGGCGCATGGTACAATAGCCGATACAGAAGCGACGAATGCCGCATCTGGGCTGTAATCAAGCTGTCATCCGGAACGAGCAAAACCTATGCATGAGCTGTCACCTGAGTTCACCATTTTAGCGATCGAGACCTCCTGCGACGAGACAGCGGCCGCGATCGTGCGCGGCGGCCAGTCGATCGTAGCGAATGTGATCGCCTCGCAGATCGACGAGCACCGACGCTACGGCGGAATCGTACCCGAGGTCGCGTCGCGCCAGCACATCCTGGCGATCACGCCGGTGGTCGAGGAGGCGCTGGCGCAACTGCCGGGCGGCTGGGAGCAGATTCACGCCGTCGCTGCCACCTACGGCCCCGGCCTTGCCGGCGCGCTGCTGACGGGCCTGAACACCGCCAAAACGATCGCCTGGTCGCGCGACCTGCCGTTCGTGGGCGTGAATCATATCGAGGCGCATATCTATGCCAATTGGCTCGTCTCCGACGAAGGACGAAAGACGAAAGACCAAAGCAGCGTCATTCTTGCCATGGACCCTGTGGCGATAGACAAAGGTTCTTCATCTTTGGTCCTTGGTCGTTCGTCGTTGGTCCAACCGCCAGAGTTCCCCTTGATCGCGCTGGTCGTCTCGGGCGGGCACACGCTGCTGGCGTTGCTGGAAGGGCACGGCAGCTACCGGCTGCTCGGGCAGACGCGCGACGACGCGGCCGGCGAGGCGTTCGACAAAGCCGCGCGAATCATGGGGCTAGGCTTCCCTGGCGGGCCGGCCATCCAGCGCGCCGCCGAGCATGCGCCCGGCGGTGTTACTCTGCCACGGGCCTGGCTGCGCGACAGCTACGATTTCTCGTTCAGCGGGCTGAAGACGGCGGTGCTGCACCAGGTTCAGGGGCGGCAAAATCGCGAGGCGAAGGTTCCGGGGGCCAGGAAACAGGAGACAGGAGACAGGAGACAGGAGTCGGGGAACAGGGGACAGGAGACAGGAGACAGGGGACAGGAGCGCCAACTCCCAACCCCCAATCCCCAATCCCCGATCCCCGATAAATACATGGCGCAGCTGGCCTACGCATTTCAGGAGTCGGTGGTGGATGTGCTGGTGACCAAGGCGATCGACGCGGCGCGCTCCTACGGAGCGACCGCGATCTTACTCGCCGGCGGGGTGGCCGCCAACACACGGCTGCGCGAGGAGCTGGCTCGCCGCGCGCCGGTGCCGCTGCGCTGCCCGCCGCCGGCACTTTGCACCGACAATGCCGCGATGATCGGTGCGGCCGCCTTCTTCCGCTTCGAGGCCGGCCTGCAGAGCGGCTGGGATCTGGATGTGCAGCCGAATCTGAAGCTGGCGTGACTGGGCAGATGCCAGTCGCATACGCGGCGCGGGCGAACGGCTCCGTTCGTGCCACAACATGCGGGCGGGCGCTGCCTCGCACCCCCGCTGCGTGACGCATCGCTGCGTGCATGCGGGCAGGCCCCGCCCCAGCCCCTACAAGTATCGTGCGCGCAATACTGTTCCGGTTTCAACCGAGGCATGCGCGCCTGACACGTGCTGTGCGATCACTTCCCTTTGGGTTCCAAGGGGCCTATGCCCCAGCCCGCCGCGCCGGCGATCAGCAACTTTCGCTAGGCGAACTGCTCCTGCTCAGTCGAGCCGGCCAGCGCCACCGTCGAGGCCATGCCGCCGGCGATCGCCTGCGCGACCTCGTCAAAGTAGCCGGTGCCGACCTCACGCTGATGCCGTGTCGCTGTGTAGCCAGATTGCTCGCTGGCAAACTCGGCCTGCTGTAGCTCGGAATAGGCCGCCATGCCGCGCTCGCGGTAGCCGCGCGCCAGCTCGAACATGCTGTGGTTGAGCGCATGGAAGCCCGCCAGGGTAACAAACTGGAACTTGTAGCCCAGCGCGCCAAGCTGGCGCTGGAAGCTGGCGATCGTCGGCTGGTCGAGCTTCTTCTGCCAGTTGAACGAGGGCGAGCAGTTGTAGGCCAGCAGCTTGCCGGGGAAGCGCGCATGGATGGCCTCGGCGAAGCGACGCGCCTCGGCCAGATTTGGCTCCGAGGTCTCGCACCAGATCAGATCGGCATACGGCGCGTAGGCCAGCCCGCGCGCGATCGCCTGATCGAGGCCGGCGTACACACGGTAGAAGCCCTCGGCTGTACGTTCACCTGTCAGGAACGGCTGGTCGCGCTCGTCGATGTCGCTCGTGAGCAGGCTGGCCGCATTGGCGTCGGTGCGGGCGATGATGATCGTCGGCACATCCATAACATCGGCGGCCAGCCGCGCGGCGGTCAGGTTCTTGATCGCCTGCTGGGTCGATATCAACACCTTGCCGCCCATGTGTCCGCACTTCTTTTCGGATGCCAGCTGATCCTCGAAATGCACGCCGGCCGCGCCGGCCGCGATCATGGCCTTGGTCAGCTCGAAGACATTCAGCGGACCGCCGAAGCCAGCCTCGCCATCGGCCACGATCGGCGCGAACCAGTGGGTGTCGCCCTGGCCCTCGCTGTGCTGGATCTGGTCGGCACGCTGGAGCGCCTGGTTGATCCGCTCGACCACCTGCGGCACGCTGTTGGCCGGGTACAGGCTCTGGTCGGGGTACATCTGCCCGGCCAGGTTGGCATCGGCCGCCACTTGCCAGCCGCTCAGGTAGATCGCTTTGAGCCCAGCCTTGATCTGCTGCACCGCCTGATTGCCGGTCAGCGCGCCGAGCGCCGCCACATACGCATCCTCGTGCAGCAGCCGCCACAGCCGCTCGGCGCCCAGCCGCGCCAGCGTGTGCTCGATCCGCACCGACCCGCGCAGCCGAACCACTTGCTCGGCCCCATACGGCCGCTCGATCCCACGCCAGCGCGGATCGGTCATCCAGCTGGCCGCCAACGTGTCGATCTGTCCATCGTGCATCATCGCTTTGTCCTTTTCTTGTAGAGTGCCGAGTGTCTGGTAATCTGGAATCAGCGTAACACGCACTGGTTACAAACGAGTTCGGGAGATCGTGATGCGAGTTACAAGCCCAGGCGCTACCCTGGTGCAGGATGTGCATTGATGCTTGTCGCATGGATCAGTGCATTGGCGCATGCCTCGGTGGTGCTCGGACGTAGATCATTGCCTGCTGCTCACCTCTGCCCACAGGCATGCGCGCCAAGCACTTGGTACACACCAGCATCGAATCGGGGTTCCAAGGGGCGGATGCCCCTGGCCGGGGGTGCAGGGGTGGCGGCCCACCCCGCCGCCCGCCGCGCAGGCGACCAACACGCATCGTGTAAGAGGAATGCCAGGGCGTACGCCCTGGCCCCGCTACCCTCGGCCAGGGCGTACGCCTTGGCCGAGGGTAGCGGGGGCCAGGCGGCCCACCCCCGTCCGCTGTGCTACAATATTCACCAACATTCGCCACAGGAATCTGCCATGTTCGGTGATGACATCATCGTCGAGACCAGGCTGAGCCCGCCGCGCCTGCCGCGGCACTGGCTGCGACGCCCACGGCTGGATCAGTTGCTGGCCGGCGCGGCCGAGTACCCGCTCACAATCGTAAGCGCCAGCGCGGGCTACGGCAAGAGCAGCGCGCTGGCCTCATTCGCCGCGCGCGGCGGCTGGCCGGTGATCTGGTACAGCCTGGACGACGGTGTGGCCGACCCGCTGGTGTTCCTGTTGCACCTGGTCCACGCCTGTCGCAAAATCGCGCCCCAGGCTGGCGCGCGCGCGATCGCGCTGCTCGAGCAGCACAGCCAGGGCACCCAAGCCTGGGGCCAGGCGCTCGACACACTGATCAACGACCTCGCGCGCCTGCTGGACGACGAGACGATCCTGGTGCTGGATGACCAGCACGCTGCCGACGACACACCGCTCACCGGCGCGCTGATCGAGCGCCTGATCGAGCGCGCGCCGCCGCAGCTGCATGTGCTGCTGGCAAGCCGCCACTGGCCATCGCTCGGCAGCCTGCCGATCCGCCAGGCGCGTGGCGAGCTCCTCGCGATCGGCGAGCACGAGCTGGCCTTCGATACCGATGAGATCAGCACGCTGTTCCAGTCGGCCGATCGACCTGCGGTGAGCCTGGCCGAGGCGGCAAGCATCTGCGAGCAGACCGGCGGCTGGCCGATCGCGCTCCAGCTGATCTGGCAGGGCGCCCAGCAGACCAAAGACGAAGGACGAACGACGAAAGAACCACACGCACTTCCTTCGTCCTTCGTCCTTCATCCTTCGTCGGTTCCACACGAGGTGCTCTTCACCTACCTGGCGCAGGAGGTGCTGGCCGCCCAGCCGGCCGATATCCAATCGTTTCTGCTGCGCTCGGCGATTCTGACCGAGCTCGACCCGCGCACATGCGACCGCGTACTTGGCGAGGCGAACTCGGCCACGCGGCTGCGCACGATCTATCGGCGCGGCCTGTTCCTGACGGCGCTCGGGGCCGAGCAGTTCCGCTATCACCCACTGTTCCACACCTTCCTCCAGCAGCGCGCCCGCGCCAGCCTGGCCGATTGGGCCAGCCTGCATGCCGGCGCGGCTGCGTTCTACCGTGAGGCCGGCGCGGGTGAGAAGGCGCTATATCACCTGATGGCGATCGACGACAGCGCCGGCCTCGCGAGCGAGCTAACCCGCCTGGCGCGGCTGTGGATCGATGAAGGCCGGCTGGTCACGCTGCTCTCCTGGCTCGATCAGCTGCCCGCGAGCACGCTGGAAGCTCAGCCGCAGCTGCTAATCGCGCGCGGCGACGCGCTGCGCATGCTGGCGCGCTTCGACGCCGCGCTAGCCGCCTACGCCGAGGCCGAGCGACGCTACGCCACGCGCGACGACGTGGTGGGCCAGTCGCTGGCGCTACGCGGCCAGGCGCAGATCTACCTCGACACGGTGCGGCCCGCGGCGGCCACCGCGCTGCTGCGGCGCGCGTTCAAGCTGCTGCCACCCGAGCGGCGTGAGGGCCGCGCGTCGCTGCTGCGCCTGATCGCCGAGAACCGGCTCAACAGCGGCCACGCCGATCAGGCCGCTCGGCTCTACCGCGCCGCCGGCAGCCTCAGCATCATCGACGACCCCAGCGGCCCCGATCCACGCGTCTTCCTGCGGTTGGGACGGCTGGTCGAAGCGCGCGCGCTGCTGGAAGGCCAGTTGCTGCGCGACCAGGCCGCGCCATCCGGCGGGCGCCGGCCCGAGGGGCACCGCGAGCCGACGCTGCTGCTCTCGCTGGTGTGTGGGCTGCTAGGCGACCCGCAGGCGGCGCTA
>WNFV01010235.1_pt1 | contig 11836 bp, 10 predicted proteins | sample 5400101 | NCBI WGS metagenome assembly WNFV01 (sample SAMN13153361, study PRJNA577476) | soil metagenome | isolation source: 115 cm soil or saprolite under grassland replicate 1 | place: USA:California | collected 2016-06-15
CCTGCCGGAGGCGATACTCAAGCCCCTCCTCTCGGACTGGATCGTCCCCCAGGGCGCCATGGACCTCGCCGTCTTCAATCTCTTCACCCAGGTGACAGAAGACGAGCTGGCCGAGATCGCCCGCCACATTCCGCCCGAGCAGCTCATGACGCTGACCTCCGACCTGCTGGAGTTCCCGTGGGAAGAGGGCAAGCGACGGCGACTCGTTCAGGCGATCACCGACACGGTACGGGCGGGTGGTGAGACGGGCGCGCCCAACCCGCTGCTCGCGGCCGATGAACCGCTCCTCGCGGAGCTACGGCAGGAGATCATCGACGCCTGCCATCCCGACGTGCTGCTCGAGCGGAGCGCCGACCTCCTTCTCGCCCTGGTCACGACCGGGAACAGGGACGAACACCTCGGCTTCTCCGTCGAGGCCCTGGCGGAGGTCGTCGCCGAGGCGCTGGGCCGGGACAAGCTCTCCCTCGCCACGCGCGTGCTCCAGGGCGTCGGCCCCAGCGCGGAGCGCGCGGCCGACCTGCCGTCCGAGCGCGGCGATACGTGGATCACGGGCCTTCGGCGCAAGGCCGCCGACCGCACCAACATCACGCAGGTGGTCGGCCTCCTGCGCCAGGGCTCCGCGCCCCAGCAGATCGACGACGTGGCGGCGTACCTGCGGCTGATTCCGGAGGAGGGCCTCAGGGAGTTCGCCGCGCTGCTGGCCGACGAGCCCGACCGGCGCACGCGGGTGCGCATGTGCGAGGTGCTCGCCCGGGTCGGTCCCTCGGTGATCCCCGTGCTCGTGTCCCGGCTCGGCGACCAGGTCTGGTTCGTCGTCCGGAACTCCCTCTACATTCTCGGCAAGGTCCGGCAGGCCTCCTCCGCTCTCCCCTCCATCCTCGCCGCAGTGGACCATCCTCACCCGCGGGTGCGGATCGAGGCGATACGCTCGGCCAGCCTCATTGGCGGCGCCGGCTCCGCCGCGCGTCTCAGCCGATGCGCCCGCGACCCGGATCCCGCGGTGCGGCGCGCCGTCATCGCTGTTCTGTCCGCACCGGGAAACGACGAGGCCATCGCGCCCCTCCGCGACATCCTCCAGGCCCCCGCCAAGGAGACAGACGACGTTGACGTGAAGCTCGAGGCGATCCGCGGCCTCGCCGCCATCGGCACCCCCTTGGCGCACGAGACCCTGGCGGCGATCGCGACTCAGCCCGTCCGATTCTGGCAGCGCTCGGGCCATCAGGTGCGGGAGGCTGCGGCGGGCGCGCTCGCTTCACTGAAAGGCAAGCATGCCGGATAGTGCCCCGGATCACGGTCAGCTCGTCTTCGGCCACCTCAACGGCCTGGTCCGAGCCTCCACGCTCTACCCGCCCACCCATCCCCAGACCGTCAAGGCCAGAGAGGCCCTGCACGGCGCCCTGACCGCCTACCTGGCCGCACACGGGACACTCACCTACTGGTTTCTCGGCGACGTCCTCGTCGCCAACGAGCGGATCCTCGCGCGGGAGAGCCTCGTCTACCGCCGGCTCCTCGAAACCTGCCAGAAGGAGCGGCACATCGGCAGCATCACCTTCAGTGCCGGTGTGGAGCCCCGCGAGCTCGACGCGCTCGTCGAAGCGCTCACCCAGGGCGTCGGAGAGAGCCTGTCCGCGTGGACAGCGCAGAAGGAACTGCTCCACGTCCTCCTGGAGCCCCCGGTGCAGGCCGAGCAGCAGAGCGCGGAGGTGATGGCGCGCCGGGCCTACTACGGGTCCGTCGACACGCTGCGCGACATCGAGTCGACCATCCGCTCGCGCGCGCCCGTCGGCGTGGAGCAGGTCGGGACTCTCCGGATCTTCACCTCGGCCCTCCTCGAGCAGATTCTCCAGATCCCCGACTTGGTGCTCCGCCTCGCGAGCATCAAGTCCTACGACGAATACACGCTCTATCATTCGGTCAACGTGGCGGTCATCTCGATCGGGCTCGGGCTGGTTCTCGATCTTCCGGGCCCGCTCCTGCACGAGGTGGGCATGGCCGGCATGCTCCACGACCTGGGCAAGATCGCCATTCCGCTGGAGATCCTCCGCAAGCCCGGCCCGCTCAACGAGGAGGAGTGGCGGATCATGCAGCAGCACCCGCTCCTGGGGGCGGAGGTCCTGAGCCGCCTGTCGGTGGCGAACCGCCTTCCCATGGTGATCGCCTTCGAGCACCACATGCGCTTCGACGGGAAGGGCTACCCGTTCCTCGGCGCCAACTGGACGCAGCACCCGGTGAGCCGGCTCGCCTGCGTGGCCGACGTGTTCGATGCCATGACGTCCCGCCGCTCCTACAAGAACGCGATTCCCAGCAGGAACGTGTGCAGTTACGTCCGGGATCAGGCCGGGCTGATCTTCGACCCGCGGCTCCCGCGGATTCTCGACCACATGGTCGAGCGGCTTCGCGCTGCTCCGGCGAAAGCGGTGCAGGCGTGAGGGAGCTGATCGAGTCGGTCACGATCGAGGGGACGGGGCTCACGGTCACCCTCTCGCCGACGCTGCCCGTCGATGTCCGGACCCTCGCCGTGGCCACGGCCATCCGGGCCCTCGACCGCTATCCGGTCCTCGACCGTGTCACCCTGCTGAGCGGCGAGACGGAGATCTCTCTTCCCCGGGCAGAGGTCGAAGAGCTCGTCCAGCCGGACGGCGTGGCCGTGGCCAGGGAATCGGATCGGTGGAGGCAGGTGTTGGCGCGGGCCGTCGAGCGCTTCCTCGCGAGGTGACCGTCATCAGTAGACGCCCAGATGGTGCCGGAGGTCCGCCCCGCTCCGGCGAAGCTCGTCGGCGGGGGCGTCCACGACGACGCGGCCGCTGTTGAGGATCACGATGTCATCGGCGACGTCGAATACCAGTTTCGGGTTCTGCTCGACGAGCACGATCGAGAGGCCCTGCGCCTTCAGCCTCCGAATCGTCGCCATGACCTCCGCCACGATCTGCGGCGCGAGGCCTTCCGAGGGCTCGTCCATCAGGAGCACGCGCGGGTTCGACATCAGCGCGCGCCCGATCGCGAGCATCTGCTGCTCGCCTCCGGAGAGTGAGCCGGCGACCTGATCCCGGCGCGCGCGCAGGAGGGGGAAGAGCTCGCCGACGGTCTCGAGCGTCCACGGCGCCACCGCGGCCCCGCGGGGCCGGCGCGCGGCCACCGCGAGGTTCTCGCGCACGGTGAGACTCCGGAAGATCCGGCGGCCCTGGGGAACGAGGGCGACACCGTGCGCGGCGATCGTCTCCGGCGTGCGGCCGGTGAGCGGGTGACCGAATACTCTAACCGTTCCCCCGCGGGGCGGGAGGAGTCCGACGGTGACGCTCATCGACGTCGACTTGCCCGCACCGTTCCGGCCGAGGAGGCCGAGCAGCCGCCCTTGCCCGAGCCGGAGCGACACCTGATGCAGCACGTGGCTGTCGCCGTAGAAGGCGTCGATGTCCTCCAGCACCAGCGCCTCACTCGCCAAGGTAGATCTCCCGGGTGCGCGGGTGCGCGACCACCTCCGCGCGCGTCCCCTCCACCACCACCTCGCCGAAATGGAGCACGGTGATGCGCTCGGCGAAGTCGAGGGCCACGTCCATGTCGTGCTCGATCATCACGATGGTCACGTCGCGCGGGATCCCCGCGACGAGGGCCAGCACGTCACGGCGCTCCTCGAGGGACAGGCCGGCGAAGGGCTCGTCGAGCAGCAGGACGCGCGGGTTCTGGGCGAGCGCCATCGCGATCTCCGCGCGGCGGCGTTCGCCGTACGACGTCTGGGCAAGGGGGCGCTCGGCGAGGGGGCCGAGCCCGACCCGCGCGAGAACCTCGCGGGCCCTGGCCACCAGCGCCGTCTGCCCGTCGAGACGCACGAGCGGGTTCCAGCGCAGGCGCGTGAGCCCCAGCAGCGACAGGGTCACGTTGCGGAGCAGCGTGTCGCGCGGGAAGAGGGTGATGATCTGATACGTGCGCGCCATGCCGAGATGCGCGCGCCGCCGGCCGGGCACGCGCGTGATGTCGTTGCCGAAGAGGCTGATCGTGCCCCGGTCGGGGCGCAGCTCCCCGGTCATGAGGTTGAACAAGGTGGTCTTGCCGGCGCCGTTCGGGCCGATGATGAGCCGGCGCTCGCCCGGCTCGACGGCGAGGCTCACCGCCGACGTCACGTGCAGCCCCCCGAAGGACTTGTAGAGGCCGCGGACGGCGAGCGCGCTCATGGCCCGGTCCCTTCACGTGGCGCGGCCACTGCCACCACCGCCTGCGGTCGCCGCCCCGCCGTCGCCCGGCGGGCGAGGCGCGCCAGGCCGGGCACCAGCCCGTCAGGCATGAACACGACGATGAGGACGAAGATGGCGCCGAGGACGAAGCTCCACCGCTCGATGTAGGCGCTCGCCACGTTCTTGATCACGACGACGAGGCCGGCGCCCACCACCGGGCCGAGGAGCGTGCCGGTGCCCCCGGAGATCACCATGAGCAGCGCCTCGGCGGAGGCGGTGAGGGCCACCGCCTGAGGACTGACGAACTGGTTGTAGTAGAGGTAGAGCATCCCCGCCACCCCCGTCCACAGGCCCGAGAACAGGAAGGCGACGAAGCGGATCATCCACACGTGGTAGCCGAGCGCGCTCATGCGCCGTGGCTGGTCTCGGGTCCCGCGCAGGGCCGCGCCGAACGGCGAGGCGACGAAGACGGCCATGGACGCGAGCGCGAGCAGGAACACGAGAAGCGTCGCCCAGTAGAAGGTCCGGGGTGCCGCGAGCGACAGCCCGAACGGGCTCGGCCGGCCGGGGATCGAGATGCCGTTGTCGCCGTTGGTGAGGCTGATCCAGCGGTAGGCGACTCCCCACACGATCTGCCCGAGTGCGACCGTGATCATCACGAAGCCGAGCCCGGTGCCCCGCAGCGAGAGCACCGCGAACACCGCGGCGGCGAGCACGGTGACGGCCAGAGCGGCCGGGGCGCCGGCGAGATGGCCACTGCCCGCGGTCAGGATCTTGGCTCCCGTGTACGCGGCGATGCCGAACAGTCCGGCATGGCCGAGCGACACGAGACCCGCGTAGCCGGCCAGCACGTTGACGCCGAGCGCGAGGATCGCGTAGAGCAGGATCTGGCTCGCGATGTTGACGTAGAAGGTGCCGGGCACCCAGAGCGGAACGGTGGCGAGCGCCGCGAGCGCGGCGGCGAGCGCCCCGCGCTTCACGCCGGCTGCCGCCCGAACAGGCCTTGCGGTCGCACGACGAGGACGATGAGCATCGGCAGGAAGAGCACGACGTAGGCGATCTCCGGGAACATCGCCTGCCCGAAGTTGTAGAGGAAGCCCACGATGAAGCTCCCGACGAGGGAGCCCACGAGGCTGCCGCTGCCCCCGAGGATCACGACCACGAGGGCCAGCGGCAGCATCTCGGCGTCGAGACCTGGGTAGACGGAGAGGATGGGCCCGCCCATGACGCCGGCGAAGCCCGCCAGCCCCGCGCCGAGGCAGAAGACGATCGTGAACAGGCGGGACACGCGGATGCCGGCCACCCGCGCCATCGCCGGGTCATCGACACCCGCGCGGATCATCGCTCCGAGCCGCGTGCGGTCGAGAAGCAGCCAGAGCCCAACCGCGACGACAATCGCGAGCGCGCTGATGGCAAGCCGATAGGTGGGAAACCCGAAGCCCAGCATCGCGGTCGTGCCCTGAAGCCCCGCCGGCGTGGCGATGCGAATGGGATCACCCGTCCACACCATCAGGCAGACGTCAGCCACCATGAAGGACAGGCCAAGCGTGACGAGCACCTGCGCCAGCTCAGCGCCGGCCAGCCTTCGCAGGACGAGACGCTCGACGATGCCGCCGAACAGGGCGACCCCGATGGCGGCCGCGACCGCGGCGGGCCAGAAGCCGAAGCCATGGGCGATGAGGCTCGTGGCAAGGTAGGCGCCCAGCATGAAGAACGAGCCATGGGTGAGGTTCGGGATCCTCATCAACCCGAAGATCAGCGAGAAGCCCGCCGACAGGAGGAACAGGAGGCCGCCGAGCGTGATGCTGTTGACCGCCAGGAGCAGCCAGAGGCTCACGCTCGGCGGGCTCCACTCAGCTCTTCAACGGTGGATAGTCGCGCGAGTACACCGGCTGCGACAGGAACCACTTCTCGTCGTAGGTCCAGAACTGGCTGACCTTGGGATACGTCTTGATCGTGGTGTTGACGAGGCGATCGCCCTTCCGCTCGCACCGCCGGATGTAGAAGGTGCCCACCACGTTGCCGAACCTGTCGAAGGTGAAGGGGCCGCGCGGCGTATCGGTCAGGGAGACGCCTCGCAGGGCCTTGATGAAGGCCTCCCGGTCGTCCGTCTTGCCGTCCGTCTTCTCCATCGCCGCCGCCGCGACCTGGCCGTTGATGTAGAGGCCGGCCGAGTAGAGACCGGGAATATTGCCGTAGTCCTTCACCATGCCCTCGATGAGCCGCTTGTTGCTCGGCGTGTCGAGATCGCCCGTATACGCGGAGCAGGAGATCATGCCAATCGCCTCGTCGCCGTAGCTCTTGAGGAGGGCGTCGTCGCACGCGGTCCCGCTTCCGAGGACGGGCAGCTTGAGCCCCGCGTCACGGTATTGCTTCATGAACTTGAGCGGGTTGGAGCCCGCGAAACCCTGGACGACCGCGTCGACGCCGCTGATCTGCGCGATGTACGGGGTGTAGTCGGGTGTCACCAGCGGCGGCCACAGCTTCTTCACGACTCGGCCGCCCGCGTCCTCGAAGACACGCTGGAAGCCGGCCATTTGCTCGTGCCCGAAGGCAAAGTCATCCGCGATGGTGATGACCCGTTTGTACTTCAGCTCCTTCGCCGCGTAGTCCGCCAGCGGGTGCATGTACTGCGACGAGGTCCCGGAGGCGCGGATGAAGTACGGGTTCGGCTTGCGCTGGGTCATGTCCTCGGCCGCGGCGAGGCTCAGGATGGGCATCTTTGCCTGGGTGGCGTACTCGCTGATCGCGAGCAGCTCGAACGCCGCGAGCGGGCCGAAGATCATGTCGACATTGTCGCGCTCGACCAGCTCCTGGGTCTTGGTCTTGGTGCCGGCGGGGTTGCCGCCGGTGTCGGCGACCACGAGCTCGACCTTGCGGCCGGCCAGCGTGTAGTTCTTGTCCTTCAGAAAGCGGATGGTGCCCTGCTCCATCTGGATGCCGCCGGCGGCGAGCGGCCCGGTCTTGACGGTGAGGAGCCCGATCTTGACGGGCTTCGGCTGCGCGAACGCCGGCGCCGGCATCGCGATCGCGGCGGCCGAGCCCGCGAGAAACGTCCGACGAGTGAGTGTCCCCACCATTGGGTCTCCTCCTCTGGAGAGCCTTCGTCTCGTGCTGCGTTAGGATCCGATCTGGAGCGCCTCCGGCTCGTCGGCCATCGTGCCGCCGACCGGCACGTGGCGCACCTGCTCCCACAACCGGTCCACCTCCGCGAGGACGACCTCGTCGGGCTGCTCGATGTCGATGGGGTTCGCCACGGGCACCCAGCTCGGCCGCCCGGTGACCCAGAACACCTCCGTGCGATTGCCCTCGGGGTCGAGGAAGTAGCAGCCGATCGCGCTCGCGTGGTTGACCACGGTCTCGATGCGATAGCCCTCCGCCCCCAGGCGGCGGTAGAAGGCGCGCAGGTCGTCGAGGCTGGCCGTGCGCATGGAGATCTGCTGGATGAGGTGGGGGTCGTCCGCGGAGGGGCGGCCGCGCATGAGGGCGATCTCGTGATCGACGGCCTCGGGATCGGCACTCAGGAAGACGATGCCCAGGCGCCAGTTCTGCTTGGTGATCTGCATGCCCATGACGTCGCGGTAGAACCCCACCATCCGCTCGAGGTCACGGACGTAGAGGCCGACGTGACCGAGGCCTGTGACTCGTGGCATGGCTCCCTCCCATTGGTTGGCCGTCAGGGTCCCGATCATACATCGAGGCCGCGGACTGAACACGAAGTGCGCGAGCCTGGTCGATGGCATGCCCTGAGCCCCGGGGGGTGATACCCACGCGCGGGAGGGACGCTGGGGGTCAGTGAGTCTCGCCTGGCCCACTGGCGCCCGCTTGACGCTCTCTGGTCTCCCAGCTTGCGTATGGCCCGAGCCGGATGCTGAACGAATGAACTCGCCACGACCTCTGTGTTCGAGGAACCCTCAACGAGGCCGTCGAGGCGCTCAAGCGCCGGATGATCGAGGACGCGCTGCGGGTCGAAGACCCGGGCCGCGGAGCGACTCGGGCTCACCCGTCAGAGCCTCCAGCAGATGCTGCGCCGTCGCCAGACCTAGCCGGATCGTCCCTGCTCGATTCGCTCGAGCAGGTCGCGGAAAGAGCCACTGGCCGTCGGATAGCGACCCTTGCCAGGGGCATCCGATTGCCTCGTAGCGCATGCGCAGCGTCAAAGAGAACGGTTAGTTGTGCCGTGTAGAAATTACCGATCAGTCCCTGAAGGAAGATGCCTCCTGTCCTGCGGTGCCGCACCAAGAAGAACAAAATCGCGACCATAGAAGGTTCAGGCTCCGTCCCCGCCGAGTCCACGCTGGCACGGCAATTGATTGAGAATGGCCCAACCTCAATGAAAGTCTTCACGTGGGGAAAGTCCTCCGCTCGCGCCTTCGGTCTCGCCGGACTCGTCCTCCTCCCGGTGACGATGGTGGCTGTCTACTCGTCGATCGAGCTCGCCAGGTTTGCACGGGTCGAGGCCAGGCGCGCGGTGATCGTCTACGCCGCCGGGCAAACTCTGGGCCCCGGTGTCCACGTCCGCCTGATCGATCTGGGCGGAACGCTCGCCCGCCTTGGATACGTCGAGACCCGGAACGTGCCGACGGCGCCCGGGCAGTTCCGCCGAACCGCCGGCGAGTGGAATATCTTCCCGCGCGATGGAAAGGGGCGCATCGGTCTCGAGATTCGCGGAGAGCGCATCACGCGCGTCACCCGCGACGGCAAGGACGTCGAGAGCGCCGCCCTCGAGGGTGAGGTGCTGACGGGGGTGGGCGACGCGAGCGCAGAGGAATATCGCCCGATCCGGCTCGCCGAAGCGCCGAAGGCCCTCGTCAACGCCGTGCTCGCCGCCGAGGATCATCGGTTCTTCGAACACGGTGCTCTCGACGTGCGATCCGTCGCGCGGGCGGCCTGGTCCAACCTTCGCGGCGGACGGGGGGTGCAGGGCGGAAGCACCATCACACAGCAGCTCGTCAAGAACCGACTGCTGACGCGCCAGCGGACGATCCTGCGCAAGCTGCAAGAGGCCTGGCTGGCCGTTCTGGTCGAGTCGAGGTACTCGAAGCCGCGAATCCTCGAAGCGTACCTGAACGAGATCTATCTCGGCCAGCGCGGTCCCCTGGCGATCCGGGGGGTGGGGGCAGCCGCGCGCGTCTATTTCTCCAAGGAGGTTCACCAGCTCACGGCCGGCGAGGCGGCGCTCCTGGCCGGGATGGTGCGCGCGCCAAACACGTACTCACCGGCGCTGAATCCTGACCGGGCGCGCGAGCGGCGCGACGCCGTTCTCAAGCGGATGCAGGAGCTGGCCATGCTCGAGCCGGCGGCGTACGAGCGCGCGCGCCGGGACGTGGTGCGCGCTCCCGCGCGACCGTGGCCCGGCCAAGCTGCGCCGTACTTCTCCGACTACGTCCGCCAGGAGCTCGAGGAGCGATCCATCTCCGGCGCCCGGATCGCCACCACCCTCGACGTCCCCCTCCAGCGCTTTGCCGAGAATGCCGTGGCGCGCGGGATCGACCAGCTCGAGAGCAATTACCCACGGCTCCGCCGCCCGGATCCGCGCGGCCGGCTCCAGGTCGCCCTGGTCGCCCTCGATCCCGCCACCGGCGAGATCCGCGCGCTGGTGGGTGGCCGTGACTACCAGGTGAGCCAGTTCAATCGCGTGACACTGGCGCGACGGCAGGCGGGCTCCGCCTTCAAGCCTTTCGTGTACCTGGCGGCCCTGCAGCCGCGCGACGGTCGGCCCCAATTCACGGCCGCGTCCATGGTCGTCGATGCGCCCCTCACCGTCATGGTCGACGGCAAGCCCTGGAGCCCCCGCAACTACGAGGAGCGCTACGCGGGGCGCGTGAGCCTCCGCCGCGCTCTCGAGCAATCGCTCAACAGCGCCACGGTGCGGATCTCCCAGGCCGTCAGCCTTCCCGTGATTGTCGAGACGGGCCACGCGTTCGGGTTTGGGGCGAGCCTGGCGCCCGTGCCCGCCGCGGCCCTCGGAGCGTTCGAGGTCACGCCGCTCGAGCTGGCGTGGGCCTACACCCCGTTCGCGAGCGGCGGCGGGCGTCCCGACGCGATCCATGCGGTGCGCACCGTCGATCGAGTCGACGGCTCATTCGTCGGCTACTCGTCCCGCCTTCTCGCCGTCGTCTGGGTCGGCTTCGATGACGGCCAGGCCCACGGCCTCAGTGGAGCCCAGGCCGCCCTCCCGATCTGGGCCGACTTCATGAAGCAGGCGCTCGGAGCCTACCCGGCCCCCGCGTTCGAGGTTCCGGGTGGCATCAGCTTCGCCGACATCGATGCGACCAACGGCAAGTTGGCCCGCAGTTCCTGTCCCCTCGTCATCCGCGAGACGTTTCTCGCCGGCACGGAACCCGAGTGGTGCGACGAGCATCGCGGGTTGTCCGATCGGATCCTCGAATGGTCGCGGCGTCTTCGCGACTGGTTCCTGCATTGATCAACGTGAGAGTTCCGGCGTCGTGGATCGCGGTGGTGGCGCTGACCGCGACGCTCACCGGATGCGCGACGGCCCGCGGTCCCGTCAGCACACGGCCTCCTGCCCCGCCGGGCACGGTAGAGACGGGCGAGGCCTCGTGGTATGGCGAGCGCCACCAGGGGCGGCGCACCGCCAACGGCGAGCCGTATGACATGTACCGGCTCACGGCCGCGCACCCCGCGCTCCCGCTCGGCACGAAGGTCCTCGTGACGAATCTCCAGAACGGCCGCTCGGTCGAGGTCCGCGTGAACGACCGGGGCCCCACCGTCGCCGGCCGGATCATCGACCTCTCGTACGCGGCCGCACGCAGGCTGGGCGCCATTGCCGCCGGCACGATTCCCGTGAGTGTTCGGGTGCTCTCTACACCGCCGTGAACCCTCTGCGCGCTCGATCGGCGCCGCGCACGCTCTTTACGAGCCGGAAACATCTACGCGGTGCCGTGGGTCGGTTTTACAATCTGCGGCGCCCGGTTGATGGCGAAAACCTGGCCGCGATCCCTCTTGCGCCCCTATGACCACGGTTTCCGCTACTGAACGCTTTCCGGCACGTCTCTTGCTCGTTCCGTAGCAGAGGCGGCGCCCACTATGATGTGGTCGCCACGCCTGGGCCCGAACCGAGACGAGAAGGCGGTGCATACCTTGGCGACCAGATCGTGGCTCGACAATATTTGCACGGGTCTGATTCACCGGAGTCGCCTCGCCCGCGCCGCTCAGCCGCGGCTGCGCCAGACCGCCGCGCTCGTCTTTCTGATCGCGGCGTGGCTGATCGCGGCGTGGCAGATCCCCGCCGTCTCATCCGGTGAATCCGACCGGTATGCTGCGATAGCCCACCGAGTCCCGGACCGCCTCGCGAGTCGCTCGCGCACGGAGCTCTCGCCCCATGTCGACCGGATTCGTTTTGCCTGGCCCGTGCAGGGTTCAGTCACCTCTCGTTTCGGTCGGCGTGGTTTCTGGGGCTGGCATCGCGGGGTGGATATCAAGGCTCCCCGCGGTACGCCCATCCACGCCGCCGCCGCGGGGATCGTGATCTTCAGCGGGCGTCAATCGGGGTATGGGCGCGTCATCAAGATCGCCCACCCGAACGGGCTCACCACGATCTATGCGCATAACAGCGCCAATTTCGTCAAGGTGGGAGACCGGGTGAAGGGAGGAGCGCTCATCGGCGCCGTCGGGCGCACCGGACGTGCCACGGCCAATCACCT
>WNFV01008217.1_pt1 | contig 11835 bp, 10 predicted proteins | sample 5400101 | NCBI WGS metagenome assembly WNFV01 (sample SAMN13153361, study PRJNA577476) | soil metagenome | isolation source: 115 cm soil or saprolite under grassland replicate 1 | place: USA:California | collected 2016-06-15
GAAGTGCGAAAGCCGTCAAAGACATGCAGGAAAGGCACGCGCGAACGCAAAGTTGCAGCCTGCGCAATCAGAGCGAAGTCCATCACCTCCTGAACAGAGTTGGCGAACAGCATTCCCCAGCCTGTCGAACGCGTTGCCATCACGTCACTATGATCGCCAAAGATAGACAGCGCGTGCGTTGCTACCGATCGCGCGGCGATGTGAAAGACGGTACTGGTTTGCTCGCCGGCAATCTTGAACATGTTGGGAATCATCAGCAGCAGGCCCTGACTTGATGTAAAGGTGGTCGTGAGCGTGCCCGTTTGTAGTGTTCCGTGAACCGCCCCTGCCGCTCCGCCTTCCGATTGCATCTCACGCACCAACGGTGTCATGCCCCAGATGTTCTTTTGATTCGCCGCGGACCAGGCATCCGCCGACTCGCCCATCGCTGAAGATGGCGTGATGGGGTAGATCGCGATTACTTCGTTGGTTTTGTAAGCGACAAAGGCGGCGGCTTCATTGCCGTCGATGGTGATGGTTTGTTGATTCATTGATGTGTGTTCTCGAAGATCAGCGTCCGTTTAAACTTTTCTGAATTGTTATCGTGACGATTGGCACCTCGCTGGCGCTGCGGTAGTAGTACACCCAGAAACCCAGAGTGTCGTGGCGCACCTGCTTGTAAAGCGACCCGTCGGCTTTTACTTCAATGTTTGGTCCCACAATGAGTTTGTAGTCCGGGGCGCCGACTCCGCCAACGTAATCAACCGAGACGGTGGTGACTTTGTGCGCAGCGTCGTAGGCGATTTGCGCTGTCTCCTTTTCCGAGAAGACATACAAGTCCATGTCGTCTGCCTTTTGCAGCGGCTCCCCGAGTTTGGCTCGCACTTCCTGGGCGTTCATGCCAATGCGCACACCGCGATATTCGCTATACAGGGGTTGCTGAACAACGGGACCGTGCGCACTCTTGCTTTTAGCCTGGGCAGGCGTTGCCGCAGCCACTGTTTCCAGCAGGAGCAATACCGCCAGTATCACCAATACGCCGACCATGCCGGCGAAAAACTTACGTCGTATGTTGTGAATCATGTTCAATCCCTCCTGTCCGGGAAGTTCCTGGCCAAAGTCCGTCCTCGCCAAACCTGATAGGGCAACCATCATGCCGAATCGAAAACGACTCGTTGCGAAGCATTTATGGGGAAGGGAAGGTAAATCGTGCGGGCTTTTTCCCAGACTCTTGCGGGAAAACCAACAGCGCGAAAGCCGCGTTTTGGGTGAAAACTTTGGGGAACCGCCGGCGGAAAGCGCAAGCTCTATGTGAGGCGCGATGCCGCCCCGGATTCCATTGTCTGTCAGGGAAGATGGCACATCTCTTTCAGCGGGTTAGGCGGATCTGTCGTCGCCGACAGTCCTTCGACCCACGGCCCAGACAGCGCCTCCAGCGCGCATCTGCAACACGATTTGCTCGAGGGGCCGCGTGGGTGGTCCGTTCAAGACAAACCCGGACTGAGCGTCGAATGCCCCCTTATGGCAGGGACACTTCAAACAGCGCCGGTTGCGATCGAAGTAGACCGAGCAACCCAGGTGCGAACACTTCTGGCCGAAGGCGTAGTACTCGCCTGCCTGGCTGCGCACGAGAATCGCCGGATCGGTTCTGCTCGGATAGTTGAAATACAACGAAGAGCCGGGCAGCAATGCCTCGGCGCCTTCGATCCTTAGCGGCGGATACGCCACCTGCGAATCACGGTTAGCCGCTACGGTTCTTAGAGCTGATGCGCCAACTAACAAACCTGAAGAAGTCACGAGCAACCGGTTACAGAACTTCCGGCGGCTGACCTGATCCTCGCGAGCGGCTGCGGCTTCGACCTGATGAGAAGGAGTGAATACAGTTGAGGCCATTGCAATTCGTATATTCATTTTTCATTACTCCTTGCCGGCCGGCACTTGATGGAATTCTCACGGCAAACAGAATAAGTAAATTGGGCCGCGAGCGGTTGAACAAGGGCGAAAACCGCTCGCGGCCGCAAGGAAGCACCAGTCCGAAGCCACAAAAGGCTTCGCAGACTAGTTGACCTTCACGTTGATGTGTTTCGGTCTTGCTTCCTCGTGTTTCGGTAGCGTGACAGTCAGCACGCCGTCCTTAAACTCCGCGTTGATCTTCGCAGCGTCAATGTAGACGGGCAGCGTGAAGCTGCGCATGAATTCGCCGTAGCGCCGCTCGATGCGATGATAGTTTTCGCGATCAGTCTTCTCCTCGAATTTGCGTTCACCTTTCATCATGAGCACATTGTTATCGAGAGTGACTTCCACCGCCTCGCGTTTCACCTCCGGCAACTCAACCTTGAGCACGACTTCCTTGTCGGTTTCGTAGATATCGCAGGGCGGAGTCCAAGCCATCAGAGGCCAATTCTCCTCCGTCGTCACAAATGGCTTAAACATGGTGAAGGGCTCTTCGAACAGCCTGTTCTGAAGCAGGCGAAACGGATCCGTCGTCATGAAATTCGTCAAGTTCTTCGTTGGTGTGAGAAAAGTTCCTGGTGTCATAACCTGCCTCCTTTCGTTGTCATTTACACTCAAGGAAACTCTTTAGTAGTCGCGCCCATCCGCAACAAACGACTTGCGGTTCACGGCCGAATAGAACTCAGGTGTCATGAACAATTGTCACGGTGCCCGGTGAATCCCTGTTTGCCAGGGCCGGTAGACCACCGATTCAGGATGATCACGTATAAACGATTGAACGATGTAGCAATCCCAACAGACCGGCTTGTAGTTCTTAAGCACGATCTGCAGGTCATTGATTGCCACTTCGTTCCAATCCACCAGTTTTCCTTCGGGACTCTGCAAGGCGGGTTTGTGATCCAGCAGCTGAATTTGCTCAAAGGTCTTGCCACAATAGCGGCAAGATTTGAACCGGTACCACCTCATCAAGACGCCGCGAACCAGGCACTCTGCCGGGGCAACGTCGAGCTGGATCAGGCATTCCTGGCCGCAAGCCTCATGAAGCGGCCAGCGCCAGCAGTTTTGCAGCCGAATGTCTGGTGCGCCAAACGCCGAGGTCAACGCGGCATGCACGGCGTCAACCTCGACGATGGCCGCCTCACTGTTACCCGGACAAATGATCAAGCGCGAGTCTCGATAGCGAATGTACGCACGAACAAAATAACGAATTCCGAAGAAGAGGCCTGTCGCCATTAATGCAATGACGGCCACATACATAACAAGCGTCATGATGCACCTCCTATTGGAATCAGTTACAGACCTGTCGTCTGGCTCGCGCGCTGCCGCTCAATCGCGCTGATCTTCGTCCGCAGCCAGCCTTTAACCGCCTCCTCCAACTTGAATTGACTATCATTCGCCTCCAGGTCCTCGATCGTCTCCCCCGCCTCATTCAATGGAATGAAGTGACAGGGTATTGTCTCCGATTGGTAATCCGGAGAGACGAAGTCAATCAACTGACATTCGTTGCACGGATGGGCGCGGTATGGGTAGCCGTAATTAAGACAACTTAGAGAGTCCTGGAAGATGGATTTTGGCAACCACGGCGTGCGGACCGATCGGCCATATCCTCCCTTCTCTAAGAAGTCGAGTTCCTCATGAAGAATTTCGAGAATGTCGCGGTCGTCCTTAGCCATGGTGATCAAACCTCCAGTTACTCTCTGGTCTGAACTTCCGGCAGCTAGCCGCTGCTTTAGTTCGCCTTAAATTGCGACTCCCACGCCGTTTAGAGAGCAACCAACATGCCGAATCAGGAATGGGCGGAATTGCGTTAAAAGTAAAAAATTCGCGGCTAAACATGCGAAAAGTTGCTCACGGACTTGCGTGAAACCCCGCAGTAGCAATCCCAGGATTGCCGTCAGGCATGGTGAGAGTTGGCGCGTCGAGTTGCCGGAGCAGGGTTGGAGTCAGTTAGTTGTTCTTTGAAAAGGCGAGCTGAGGCGTCGAGGAAATCGTAGGAAGTGACGATCCCAACCAGTTGACCTTCGTCAACAACGGGAAGACAGCCTACTTTGTTGCGGCGCATTGATTCCATTGCTTCCAAAGTCGGCGTGGTAGACGAGACCGTAACCGGATCGGTCTTCATGATCTCGTGCACAGTTAACGGAACGTTGCCCTGCATCTGGGTTCCCCGGCTCAGCAAGCGCAACAAGGTTCGATGAGTGACTAAACCCACGAGCTGGCCTTGATCATTCTCGACCGGAACATGACGTATGTGGCGCCAATCCATCATGCTTGCGGCGAGATCAACCAGGTCATCGGGACGCAACGTGAAAAGGTCGGTGGCCATGAATTGCCCCACAGTTTGATAGCTCTGACGCCAATCTGCGTTTTCCGTCGCTTCGTTAATCGGCCACGTATGCACTGGTTTGGCCTCCTTTTGTCGCTGAAGCATCGTCGAAGTGAGCGTTCGATAATGCATGTCCTTAGGTCCCGGACCTTTTGTGGCTGAGAGAGATTTCAACATCCACTGCGCGCCCGTTTGCCCGCTTTTCACCCTTTCTTCTATGACGCCCAGATACTTGTCTATATCCGACGCATCGACTTCAGCGCTTTTCAAACCTTGCCGCGAAAGCGACAGCAAATGATCCAAAATTAATGAGGTTGCCGGATAGCTTTTCCCATCGATCCAAGTGAACTGAGCATTCAAGCCATGTCGCGCAGCTGTAAAAAAGTTTTCCTTGGCGTCGTCAAAGGTCATTCGCTTGGAAATGTCTCCATATTCAACCGGCAAAGACAACATTAGTCCAACAAAGAAGGCTGCATTCGCGATCTCGTCGATGATCGTCGGACCAGCAGGAAGCGCCCGGTTCTCAATCCTCAGATGTGCCACTCCGTTGCTGACTCCATAGCAGGCTCGGTTCCATGGCCAGACGGTGCCGTTATGCATGCAGAGCGCTGAAAGCAAGGGTATTTCGCCACGCGCCAAAAGCTGCATCGGATCGCCGTCTGCGCGCGTGATCATGATTGGTCGAAAACGTGCAATTTGATCATGCAGAAACTCGATGACGGAATGCCTTAGCCATTTTTCGCCAAAGCCTACCCGGGTTGGTTGGCTGCGCGCGAGCTGGGTTCGCGAGCGGGCGTCGGCCGAATGTTGGAAGAGTGCCAGGCGGGTCTCTTGCCATAAACGGCGTCCAAACAGAAGTGGGGAGTTGACAGCCGCCGCCAACACCGGGGCGGTGATAGCTTGCGCAGTGTTGTAAGTGACCACAAATTCCGAAGGGTTAACTTGAAAATGAACCTGAAAGCTGGTGTTGCAAGCCTCCATCATCATGTTGTCGTGCGTAAGTTGTAGTTCATCCAACCCTTTGATCTGGATCGAGAAAGGTCCGCCTCGGAGCTGCGTGACTGAGCGGTTCAGCTCATGATAGCGCGGCATCGGTGTCAGATTTGCGAGTGTAAGATCTGAGACTTTCAGGGTTGGGAGAATTCCGGCGAGTAATATATCGGCCCCTAACTCGGTTGCTGCCAAGCCTGCCTTGGTTAAGACCTCCTTCAACTCTTCATGCATCAGGTGGAAGCAGCGTCCGGTCAATTCAAGCGGTGTGAGGTTGGCCTCCAGATTGAAGCGGGCCATCTCAGTTGTCAGCCGGTTATCGCCGGCACGCTCCAGGATTTCAAGGGCGAGGGGCGCCGGCCGCAGGTTCCGATCTACGATAAACATCTCCTGCTCGGCGCCAATCCGGTGCATACCGCTCTCAATGCAGCCATGCTCCAACATGAACGCGAGCGCTCGCAGATCGGCCAGCAAAGCCTGCGTGAATTCCTGCAGCTTCCGCTCGTCAAGCTCTTGTTCGACGTAATGCACTCCCATATAGATCCTTAAGATGTTATCTGAGAGCAGCAAGTTCGAGGCCACTTCACCAACCACGACCAGTGAGAGTTTGTGCAAGACCTTACTAAAATTTAAATCAGAGCGCCGGCTCCACCGTGGGTTTACCCTGCGCAATATTCCGAAGCCGGCAAACAAACCTGCGCGATATTACCCAGAGTGTATGGCGTCTGAACTTGTATGGAATTGTTGAAATCTTGGCGTTTTAGGAGCTACAAAGGCATCACCTGACCGCTCAAAGCCTTTAGCGAAAATGATTGCGGCGCGACAGCAAACACAGAACAGGCCCCCGTAGTTGCCGGGTCCAACTCTGCCTCAAGTCGACCTCCGAAGCCCCAATTCTATAGATGGCGACTGGCTTCTACATTCGTCCTTTAATTGGTAGAGTTGAGCATCTCAGAAACGACCGGGTCCGTGCCACCAGCGCAGCTGTGCTGCCCGTCTGGGGACCCCGTTCGTCTCCTGGTTCTGATTTCGAACTGGCTGAGAGGAAGGTGACCGATGAATAAGAAACGGGTGTTAATCCTATGTACCGGCAATTCCGCGCGCAGCCAGATGGCGGAAGGTTTATTGCGCCAGGACGCCGGCGATCGTTTCGAGGTGTTTAGCGCCGGGGTTGAACCGACCCGGTTGCGGCCACTGGCAATCGAAGCAATGCGTGAGGTGGGGATAGATATCTCCGGACAGCGTTCAAAGTCAGTGGATGAATACTCGGGCGAAGAGTTTGATTACGTCATCACCGTCTGCGACAACGCCAACGAGCGTTGTCCTGTTTTTCCCGGCAAGACAAAACGAATCCATTGGAGCTTTGCAGATCCGGCCGCTGCCACCGGTGATAAAGCGGCACAACTCGCCGTCTTCCGGCGAGTGCGCGATCAAATCAGGCGACAGCTGAGTGAGTGGACTTCAGAACTTAAGGAAGCTGGTAGCCAACCAGCGGGGCAAGCCCACCTTCCTAACCTGAGAGGTTCTCTCACTGGCTAGTCATGTTCAGGTTGAAAGCCGTTCAATCAAGCTTTTCAGCTCAACTCTGATCATCTCAAGGTCGGGAAGGTGGGCTTGCCCCCGCTAGTATGACTGCACTCAAGCCTGAAGGTAATGGACTCCTACGACTTCTGCAGCGCCGCTAAGGCGGCCAACACTTCTTCACTGTGACCTGCCGGACTGACCTTAACAAAAAACTTCGCAATCTTTCCCTGCGGGTCGATAATGAAAGTGTTGCGCGCGGAAAGCTTCATTCCGTTGTAGTCCATCACAGAGCCGTACTGCTCAGAAACTTTCGCATCCGCATCCGAGAGAAGTTTGAAATTCAGACCTTCTTTCGCGCAGAAGCTCTTGTGCGATTCAGCGGTATCCACGCTCACGCCGAGAATCACCGCATTCGCCTGTTCATACTTCGCCAGGTCGCGTTGAAAATTGTGGGCTTCGAGTGTGCAGCCGCTGGTGAAATCTTTCGGATAAAAATAGAGCACCACCCACTTGCCTCTAAAATCCGACAGGCTTGCTTCCTTACCTTCATTAGTAACCAACTTGAAGGTAGGAGCGGTGCTGCCTGCGGCCGGAACGTCGCCGGGTGAATTCCACGACATGGCTATGGAAGAAACCATTAATGCCGCGACAAGGAAAACATATTTACTCATGACTTGCGCTACCCTTTCTGAATAGATCATGTTCTGTAACCATCATTTCGTCATTCTAATTAAACACCTGGCTTTAGCTAGGTGACTCCCATCATTCTGACGAACCTTGAACCGTTTCAACGGTTTCGGCCGGAAGCCGTTGAAACGGCTTTGCGACCTGCTTATGTTTCTTAATCACCGCACTGAAGTGCGGTGCTAATGAGATCTCACACTTCAGTATTAGCAGCGACTGCTTCGCTCGCTTCCGCGGCCAATGTTGCCTGTGCGGCAGCCAGACGCGCCACGGGCACGCGGAATGGTGAACAGCTAACGTAGTTCAGGCCAATCTCGTTACAGAAAGCAATCGAACTCGGATCGCCGCCATGCTCGCCGCAAATCCCAACCTTTAGATCAGGCTTTACGCTGCGTCCACGCTCGGTTCCGAGGCGAACGAGTTGACCTACTCCTTCGCGATCCAACACCTGAAAAGGATCGTCGGGCATAATCTTGCGCTCCACGTAATTGGGTAGGAAGCGGCTTGAGTCGTCGCGGCTCAGACCAAACGTCGTCTGCGTCAGGTCGTTTGTGCCGAACGAGAAAAAATCAGCATGGGCGGCGATGTCATGAGCCATCAGTGCCGCGCGCGGTAATTCGATCATTGTTCCCACTCGATACTCGACCGTCATGCCATACTCGCCCATCACCTGGCGGGCCACTTCGTCGATCACTTCGCGTTGCTGATGCAGTTCCTCGCTAAGCGAAACCAACGGCACCATAATTTCCAGCTCAGTTTTTTTCTTCTCGCCCTGCGCGAGGCAGGCCGCCTCGAAAATTGCGCGACACTGCATTCGGGTCACCTCGGGAAACACCAGACCCAAACGACAGCCGCGAAATCCGAGCATCGGATTGGCTTCGCGAATACGGTTGACTTGCTTGAGCAGCCGGCGCTTCTCGTCAATTTCGTCCAGCAAGTTGTCCATATCGCCCAGCGTTGTTGCCAGCCGGACAGCCATCTTCAGTTCGCTGAGTTCGCTCATCAGCTCTTCGGCGTTGGGAAGAAATTCATGCAGTGGCGGATCGAGCAAGCGAATGGTTACCGGCAGACCAACCATCTCGCGGAAGATGCCTGCAAAATCACCGCGCTGCAGTGGCAACAATTTTTCGAGCGCTTTCTCGCGCGCGCCGACGCCATCCGCCAGAATCATTTCACGCATCGCCGCCAGCCTTTGATCACCGAAAAACATATGTTCAGTGCGACAAAGGCCGATGCCTTCGGCGCCAAACTGGCGCGCGACTTTTGCATCCCGAGGAGTGTCGGCGTTCGCTCGAACACGCAGACGCCGAAACTTATCGGCCCAACTCATTAACTCGTGAAACTCGGGCCCGAGCGTCGGCTGGACGGTCGGTACCTGGCCGAGAAACACACGGCCGGTTGAGCCGTCGACTGTAATCCACTCGCCCTTCGTGACCACCGTGCCGTCGACAGAAAACTGTTGCTGGCTGTAATCGACGTCTATCGAATTCGCGCCGCTAACGCACGGCTTGCCCATACCGCGGGCCACCACTGCGGCGTGACTGGTCATGCCGCCGCGTGCGGTAACAATCGCCTGCGCGGCAACCATGCCGTGAAAATCGTCCGGACTTGTTTCCTGGCGCACCAAAATCACTTTGGCATTCTCGCGCGCCAACTCCTCAGCTTCGTCAGGGCTGAAAACAACCTGGCCCTGCGCGGCCCCAGGACTCGCCGGGAGTCCGGTAGCCAACACCGTGGCTTTGGTTTTTGGATCGACCGTGGGATGCAAGAGCTGATCGAGTTGCTCAGGAGTAACACGCTGGACGGCGGTAGCCCGATCGATCAACTTCTCGCCGACCATCTCCACCGCCACGCGCACGGCTGCGGCGCCGCTGCGTTTTCCCGTGCGCGTTTGCAGCATCCAAAGCTTGCCGCGTTCGATAGTGAATTCGCAGTCCTGCATGTCGTGATAGTGTTGCTCCAGCAGGTCGGTGATGGAAGCGAACTCTTCGTAAACCTTCGGCAGCTCTTTTTTTAGTTGACTAATTGGGTTTGGAGTGCGAATACCCGCAACTACGTCTTCACCCTGAGCATTGAGCAGATACTCACCGTAGAGTTCCTTTTTGCCCGTCGAAGGATTGCGGGTGAAGGCCACGCCAGTGCCGCTGTTTTCACCCATGTTCCCGAAGACCATAGCTTGCACATTCACGGCGGTGCCGAGTGAATCCGCAATACGATTGACGCGTCGATAGTCGACGGCGCGGCGGCCCATCCAGGAATTGAAAACCGCAGCGATAGCCACGCGCAGTTGTTCGTAAGGATCTTCCGGAATGGCGTGTTGCTCGGCAAGAATGATCTGTTTCTCGGCGGCGATGATATCCCGCAGGTGCTTTGGTTTCAGATCCGTGTCGCGCCCACCGGAGGTCTGCGCCTTGTAGCGATCCATGACACGCTCAAACTTTTCGTGAGCGACCCCCATAACGATCTCGCCAAACAAAGAAGCAAAGCGGCGATAGGCGTCGAGCGCAAAGCGGAGATCGCCAGTCTGCGCCGCCAACCCCTGGACAGTCTCTTCGTTAAGGCCAAGGTTAAGTACGGTGTCCATCATGCCCGGCATAGAGAAGGCAGCGCCGGAGCGAACTGAAACCAGCAGAGGGTTTTGCGTATCGCCGAATTTCTTGCCGACCTTCTCTTCGATCTTTTGGAGGCCTTCTTTGACCTGCTCCCACATGCCTTCGGGAAAATTCTTATCGTTCTCGAAGAAAGCATTGCACGCTTCAGTGGTGACAACGAGTCCGGGGGGCACCGGCAATCCGGCGCGCGTCATCTCGCACAGCCCGGCGCCTTTGCCGCCGAGGAGCGATTTGTCGTCACCGCTTCCTTCTTCGAAAAGGTAGACCCATTTGTTGGTAGTTTGATCGGAGACTTCCTGAGTTTCTTCAATCGCAGTGCTCATAACTTATGGACTCTTTTCTTTCATTACAAGGTCGGGGCTACACAATCCCGAACGCCCGGGCGGCAAATGGTTGAGAGCAACGAATTGGACGAAGGGAATTATCGCACTTTTGTTGCTGCAGGAAAAACTCAAGTTTACATCGCATTCGAACCGCGGGTGAAAGGGCGGGGCTGGCGTGTTTCCGGGCAAAAGTTTTTGCCAGCCACGCGCGGTTGTCGCTGTCTGACATTTCGAAGCCTGGTTCTTTAATCCCGGTGTCTTCGTCGTCTGGTCAATTTACAGTTCCCATCAACTTTTTCACTTTAGGGGTCAATAGTGCCAGCAAACCCGCCGACACCAGCAGTCCCGCCGCGATGCCACCGTAAAGTTTGATGAGCGTGCCTGACTGCGGGACGTAAAATCCGGAAAGATAGCCGGCGAGTTTGTTACCGAATGAAGTCGCCAGAAACCAAACGCCCATCATGATCCCCACCAGCTTCATTGGAGCGAGCTTTGTAACGGTGCTCAGTCCTACCGGACTCAAACACATCTCCCCAACCACTTCAAGAAAATAAAGTCCAACCAACCAGAGCGGACTGATCCTTCCATACGCTGTCATCGCCGCAGCCGGCACCAGCAGCAAGTATGCGAGGCCAATAAACACCAGGCCTAGTGTAAATTTAATCGGGCTCGAGGGTTGTCGCTTGCCGAGTTGAACCCAAAGCGTGGAAAAAATCGGGGCGAGTATGATTACAAAGAGCGGCGTGCACGACTGTAACCAACTTGAAGGAAACCTCATTCCAAAAACTTCAGTACGCACTAAGTCCTTGGCAAACAAATTCAAGCTCGCGCCTTTTTGCTCGTAAGCTGCCCAGAAAAGTATGGTGAAAATAAATAGGATGAAGATTGCGCCGATACGTTTCCAGTCGGCCCGAGTCAACGGTTCGCCGGCGATGGTCTGCTGCTTCTCACTCCGTTGATTTTTGGTTCTGTTGCCCACGTGCTCCAATCGGCGTCGATTTAATAAGTAGACGATGAGTCCCACGGTCATCCCTACAGCCGCGGCGCCAAAGCCCCAATGCCAACTCTTAGCCGGGTCAAATCCCATCCACATGAGGAAGCGCTTGAATGATTCACCCTGGGCCAGATAGCCGACGCATAAGGGCGCCAGAATCGCACCGATGTTTATGCCCATGTAGAAGATTGAGAAGCCACTATCTCGCCGCGGATCGTCTTCGCTGTAAAGACTTCCGACCATCGCGCTGATGTTTGGCTTCAACAATCCCGTGCCGATGGCGATTAGTGTCAGACCACCATAAAACAAGGTCATCGAATGAAAGATCATGGAGACATGGCCGCAGACGATCACGATTCCGCCAAGTAACACGGCAAGTTTTGCACCAAGCATCCGATCGGCCATTAGCCCTCCGGGCAAGGCCGTGAGATAGACCCACATAGTGTAGGT
>WNFV01008218.1_pt1 | contig 11835 bp, 8 predicted proteins | sample 5400101 | NCBI WGS metagenome assembly WNFV01 (sample SAMN13153361, study PRJNA577476) | soil metagenome | isolation source: 115 cm soil or saprolite under grassland replicate 1 | place: USA:California | collected 2016-06-15
CGCTGGCCATGGGCGCCACCGACGCGCTGCTGCTCAGCGACCCGGCGTTCGCCGATCTGGATGTGCTGGGTGCGGCGCGCGCCGTCGCCGCCGCGATCGCCAAGCTGGGCGATGTCGATCTGGTGATCGGCGGCCGCAATTCGACCGACGATGAGAGCGGCGCGTTTGGCCCCGCGCTGGCGCGCGCGCTGGGCTGGCCGCAGCTGACCTATGTCGGCAAGATCGTCGCACTGAATGCCGACGGCATGCGGATCATCGCCGAGCGGCACTTGGAAGAGCAGGTTGAGACGGTGGAAGCGCCGCTGCCAGCGGTTGTAACAGTGATCAAAGACCTGAACGAGCCGCGTTACCCCTCGCTGCTGCGGATCAAAAAGGTTGCCAAGGTCGAGATCCCGACCTGGAACGCGGCCGAGCTGGGGCTGAGCGCCGGCGTACCGGCTGTCAGAATCGCCGGCCGAGTCCCGCCGCCGCCGCGCCCGGCTGGCGAGATCATCGCCGCCGCCGCCGCGGCTGAGAAGGTGCGCACGCTGGTTGATAAGCTGGTGGAGAGCCAAGTGATCTAATTGTCCGTGGTCAGTCGTTCGTCGTCCGTTGCAACTGACAACCGACAACTGACAACTGACAACTGACAACTGACAACGGAGAAAATAGATGTCGAACGAAATCTGGGTTGTGGTCGAAAAGGCCCGGCACGATCAGAATATCGCCGCGATTTCGCGGCAGCTGCTGGGCAAAGGTCGCGAGCTGGCTAACGCAAACGGCGCGACCTTGGCCGCCGTGGTGCTTGGATCGGGCGTGGGAATGCTGGCCGAGCGCGCCTTCGCCTATGGCGCCGACAAAGCCTATGTCGTAGAGGACCCGGCGCTGGCGCAGTACACCACCGATGGCTTCGTCGGCGCCGTAGTGGCGCTCGCGAAGAAATACCAGCCGGCGCTGATCCTGACCGGGTCGAGCTTCCAGATGCGCGATTTCAGCGCCGCGCTGGCGGCCGATCTGGGCGCGGGGCTGGCGGCGGACGCGACCAACGTCATGATCGACGGCGATCAGATCAGCGCGAAGCGGCCATCGCACGGCGGCAGTGTGATCAACACGTTGGTCTTCGAATCGGCGCGACCGGTGGTCGTATCGGTGCGCAAGCAGAGCTTCCCCGAGGCGCCGGAGCAGGCCGGCCGCAGCGGCGCGGTGATCGCAGAGGCGCTGCCGCCGATCGAAATACGAACCAAGGTGACCAACGTGGCCGCCAAACAGAACGCGGTCAACCTGGCCGACGCCGCGATTATTGTATCGGGCGGGCGTGGCCTGGGCAGCCCCGAGAACTACTTCAAGCTCATCCCGTCGCTGGCCGAGACGCTCGGCGGGGCCTACGGCGCCTCACGCGCGATCGTCGACGCCGGCTGGATCCCCTACGAGCACCAGGTCGGCCAGACCGGCAAGACCGTCAGCCCCAAGCTGTATGTGGCTTGTGGCATCTCCGGCGCGATCCAGCACCTGGCCGGCATGCGCGGCTCGCGGACGATCGTGGCGATCAACAAGGACCCCGATGCGCCGATCTTCCGCGTGGCCTCCTATGGTATCGTCGGCGACGTCAATGAAATCGTGCCGCTGCTGACCGAGGAGATCAAGCAGCGTGCCGGACGCTAGTTGATCCATCCCGACATCACGGATTTTGCTATCTGTAGGTTCTTTTTCACCCTGCGGGGTGAAAAAGAACCTACAGAAACGTAACGCACCACGCTGCCGCACATCCTGAGCCTGCCGGCCCTGAGGCTCCCCTGAGGTGCCCCCTGAGCCAGTCGAAGGGCGTGTCGAAAGGTCGAAGGGCCGGCGAAAGTTGTCGTTTGCGCAAGTCCCAAGTATTAGGATTCCGGCATGCGCGCCAGCAGATAATCATAGGCGCTCAACGCCGCCCGCGCGCCGTCGCCGATCGCAATAAGGACTTGCTCGCCAAAGCCGGTCGTCACATCACCTGCCGCAAACAGGCCCACCAGCGTCGTCGCGTTGCGCTCATCGACACAGATAAAGCCAGCCGGATCGAGCCGCACAAGCTGCCGCACGATACCGCTGTTGGGCACTAACCCGAGATCGACAAAAGCCGCCTCCACGCGCAGCCAGCGATGCTCGTCGCCGCGCTCGACCACCACCGACTCGACGTTGAACGGCCCGTTCACGGCTTTCACATGATAGCCGGCAAGTACCTCGAGATTGGGCCGCAGCTGGAGCGTGTGCGCCAAAGGTGCATCCAGGCCGGCGGTATCGGGCGCGATCAGATAGACCCGCGCCGCCGTTCGCACCAGCTCCGCCGCCCCGCGCAGCGCGCGGGCTGTCGTGCCGATCACCGCCACCTGCTTGCCGGCGACCAGATGCGCGTGCGTAGTGGCCGAATACCCGAGCCCCTGGCCAAGCAGCTCGCGTGCGCCGGGAATGTCCAACATGTGTGGAGTTGTACCTGTCGCAACAATCACCGCCATGCTTGAGTACACGCCGTGGTGCTCGGTGGTGATCTGAAAGCCACCCTCGATTGTGGATACGCTCGTTACTCGGTCGCAGAGCGCGCGCTCCGGCTGTGAGGCGATCTCGCGCTCTAGGACGCGAACCGCCTCAACGATGGGCGTAGCGCCCGCGCCCGACTGCCCACGCAGATGCTGCTGTGTGCCCGCCTTGCCGCCCAGATTCTCGTAGATCACGAGGACATTGAGATGCTTGCCCAAGGCATAGACAGCCGCCGAGAGGGCGGCGGGACCACCACCGATGATGATGAGGTCATGCATCTTCGCGCTCCTCCATTAAAGACGATACGGCCGGCTGGCTGCGCGCCGGGAGTCTCTTCATTGCAGGCCTTCGTGCCGGCGCGTCGCTGCTTGAGAAAACAAACAGGTCTCCTTCTTGCGACGGCGTGCATCCCTGCCTGCCCCACTATACATCTACCCAATGCCCAACCGCAGAAACAAAAGAACACGTACGGGAAAGGCTTCTTCACCGATGCAGAGTATAGTAGTGAATAAATCTTCGCGTACGGAGAAGATAGTTTACGCCGCAGGTGTATGAGAGCACCGCCGGCCAGTTTACCGCCCTGAAGAGTGTGGACCTGGCGATCGACCGCGGCGAATTTGAGTGGGACTCAATCCGATCAATGTGGCGATCATAAGCAGGATGGTCGCGAAATAACAACCAATGGTTGCTGATCCGTTTCGCGCACACGGCGCCAATTTGCTACGATCTGGAAACTATCAACCATTCAAAGGCCAGGCACCAGGGAAGCGGCGGAAATGAGCGTGCTGCTCAGATCAGCGATCCGGTTCATGGTCACATCGTCGGCACACACTCGGGCGAACCGACACACGGGAGGCAGCCATGCATGATCTGCTAATCATTGGCGGTGGCCCGGCTGGGCTCGCCGCAGCGGCGTACGGGTTGGGAAAACAGCTTGATGTCGTGCTCCTGTGCACCGATCTCGGCGGCAAAGCCGGCGCGCGTCAGCAACTTGCCGATCAGGTTGAGCCTGAGCATCTCGTAGGCGAAGAGGCCTTCAAGGCGCTCTGGCAGACGGTCGCCGCGCAGCCACAACAGATCGTCGAGGATTATGTCATCGGCGTGTTCAAGCGCGAGCAGCTGTTCCACGTGCTGACCGAGCACACGACGTTGCACGCGCCAGCGGTGATTATCACAACCGGCGCGCGGCCAACCCAGCTCGGAATCGCCCACGAGCACGAGCTCATCGGCCACGGCTTAGGTTACTCGATCGCCACGCACGCGCACCTCGCCGCTGGACGCGAGGTGGCCGTCGTCGGGTCGACCGCGCGCGCCCTCCGCGGAGTCGCAGAGCTCCTGCACATCGCGACGCGCGTGGTGCTGATCGCGCCATTCCCGGGGGAGCTGAACAGCGTGCTGGGGCAACGCCTGCGCGCCGACCCACGGGTCGATATCTTGGAAGGGTACACGGTCGCCGAGGTGGAGTCCAGTGCCGGCGCGGTGCAGGCGATCCAGGTGGCCTGCGGCGGCCGAGTGCAGCGCTTACCAGTTCAGGCCGTGTTTGTGGATCTGGGGCTGGTGCCGAACTCGCAGGTGGTGCGACAGCTCGTGCAGCTCGACGAGCGTGGCTTCATTGTGATCGATCAACAAAATCAGGCATCGCTGCCTGGTATGTTCGCGGCGGGAGACGTAACGAGTGTGCTCTGCGAGCAGATCATGATCGCGATCGGGGCCGGCGCTCGTGCCGCGCAGAGCGCGTACGATTATATCCTGTCGCAACGTCTGGGGCTGGACAGCAAATCGATCGGCATGCGGTAGACGCGGTTGCAGCGACATCATGAAGATGAGGGCAGCGATCGGTCGTGATTCGACTGGAACTGCAAGGTGTGCAGCTAGGTCGCGTAGTTTGTCCGCTGAGCGGATATGGCAAAAGCCCGATCTCACAATGAGATCGGGCTTTTGCAATTGTTGCGTAGTATGATAAACTATATATACATTGTTCAGCATGCGGCGGGAGGAGTAATCATGAGTGACTTCAATCAGGCCATCATCGACGAGTTTCGCGCCAATGGCGGCAAGGTCGGCGGGTATTTTGCCGGTGCCAACATGCTCCTGCTCCATACCATCGGAGCCAAGAGCGGCCAACCCCGCACCAATCCACTGGTCTACGTCACCGATGGCGACCGCATCGTGGTGACTGCGTCCAAAGGTGGCGATGACAGTAACCCCGACTGGTATTACAATCTGCGGGCGAACCCTACCGTAACAATCGAGCTTGGCGACAAGCAGTTTCAAGCGCGGGCGACAGCGGTTACGGAGGAACCCGAGCGGTCACGCCTGTATGCCAAGATGGTTGAGCATCGGTCAGGCTTTGCGGACTATGAGCACAAAACCAGTCGCAAGATTCCCGCCATCGTCTTGGAGCGAGTAGGATAACCGTCTGGTGGTACTGCGAGCCTCTGGATTGCTCCAAAGGGCTTTGTCGTGTCTACTGCATTACAGCGCCGAGCAGAGGAGTTGATCTTTTGGACGGCGGCAGCCATGCTGCCGCCGCCCAGCAGCATGGCTGCCGGACTCCAAAGCACGTGGATCAACTTCTTTGCTCTCAGCTATGGGCTCCAGAGAAAACACGCCTAAGCGCGATAGGTAAATTGCTGCGTCGCCTGCGCTCGATCGAGCCCCGCCGCCGCGCTTTGAGCGTTCGGGATGGTCGATATTCCCCGTCGTCCGGGGGTGGGCACTCACACTGGGCGCTAAACCCGCTCGAGCAAGGATCGCGGCTGGGGCGCAATCGCCTGTAGCTCCGCCGGCATGCCTTCATCGCGCAACACCGCGTGGCCCAGCGCCGAGCTTTTGAAATCGAGCAAGCTGCGCTCGAAATCGGTCGCCAGTGCCACGTCGTGATCGAGTACCCATGGCGTACGTGCCGCGAGCGCGAATGCGGCGACCAATTTTGGCAACGCCAGCAGCCAGTGATCGTAGTACACCGCCGCTTGGCAAATGGACTGCCGGAGCAGCCCTTCCTGCGGAAACCCCCGCCGCTCCAACACACGCAGCGAGGCGGCATTCTCGGGATACACTAGCGCCTCAATGCGATTCAGGCCCATCTGTTCAAAGCCATGCCGCAGCCGGCGGCGTTCGAGCGAGCGTTTCTGCTGCGCGCCGCTGAAATCGCCGGACTGGAAGTCAGTTGATGCACATGCGCAGGTCCAGCCCGCTTCACCGCGCTCGCCTTCGGACACGATTTCGCGAGTCTCTGCGAGCAGGTGCGGCGCGGCGTGGCCTTGGCCTCATCTTTTGGCCTTTTCACCACGCCTTACCTGATGTCATCTGGACACGCATCTGCGACATCGGTATACTTACCGAGCGATCGCAGGAGTAGGTGCTTCGCACCCGGCCGGTCGCCAGGCGTGAGGAGCACAGCGTGACACAGATTGATCGAGATCTGATAGGGCGCCAGCGCGAGCAGGCGGAGTTGGATCAGGCGCTTGCCGCGGCCCACCACCGCGCTGGTGGGATGGTGCTGCTGGCTGGTGAGGCGGGCGTGGGCAAGACGCGGCTACTTGAGGCGTGCCTGGCCCGTTGTGGTCTCCTGGCGCTCAAAGGCCAAACGAACGAGATCGCGACCCTGCCCTACGGCCCGATCGCCGCCGCACTGCGCGCCTATCTCCGCGCCCATCCTGGTGGGCTGGCCGGTTGTGGCCCGCTCGCGCCCTACCTTGCCCTGCTGCTGTCGGAACTCGGGCCACCTCCCCAGCAAACCGATCCCGCGGTGCTGGTGGAGGCGATCTGCCAGGCCTTCGCCGCCATCGCCCGCACGATGCCGGCCGTGCTGGTCCTCGACGATCTGCAGTGGGCTGACAACGCGACGCTGGAGCTCGTGCCGATCTTGGCGAGCGCGCTCGCGCAGGCGCGGCTACTGATCGTTGGCACGTACCGGAACGACGAGATTGGACGCGGGCACCCGCTGCGGCGACTGCGCAACGACCTGCGCCGGGCGCGCTTGCTGCGTGAGATCGTCGTCGCGCCGCTCGACCAGGCGGATACCACCGCGCTGGCCACACGTATTTTTGGCCAGTCGCCCGGCCCGGCGCTGGCCACCGCGCTCTACGAACGGACCGAGGGGGTACCCCTGTTTGTGGAGGAGTTAGCGGGCGCTCTCGCGCTCTGTGGCCGCCTGCGCCCGAGCGCCGCCGGCATCGAGCTGGCGTCTAGCGCCGATCTGCCCATCCCCGACACGCTCCGCGATGCGGTACTGCTGCGTCTGGACGGACTGCCCGATTCGGCGCTGCGGCTGCTCCACCTCGCCGTGGTGGCTGGCCGTGCGTTCGACCTGTCGCTAGTGGCGGAGCTGGCGGACAGCACGGACGGGTTTGACGCACTGCTCGAACGTGGGCTGTTGGTCGAGGTCGAGCCTGGACGTGGTGCCTTTCGTCACGCGCTCACCCGTGAAGCGATCTATGGCGATATCTCCTGGGTACGCCGCCGCGCCCTCCATCGGCAGATGGCTGAGCGCCTTCAAGCGGAGGGCGCAGCGCCCCTGTCCATCGCTCAGCACTGGCTGGCGGCGAAGGAACCGGATCGCGCCCGCGCGGCCTTGCTCGCTGCCGCCGAGCATGCATGCACGATCCATGCCTACCGTGACGCCGCCGACGCTGCACAGCGGGCACTTGAACTCTGGCCCGACGGTGCGGAAGACGCACGGCGACTGGACGTGCTGGACCAGCTGGGACAGTGCGCGCAGCTCTGCGGCATGCTGTCAGAAGCCGCGCGGGCCTGGCGTGAGGTTGCTGATGGCCGCCGGCAGACCGGTGATCTGCGAGCATGTGCCGTGACTGAGCACAAGCTGGCGAATGTCGCCGAACTGCAAGGGCATTGGGAGCGCGCGCTGGCGGCGCGCGAGGCGGCCGCCCAGGCGTTTGCCGCGAGCAAGCTGCCGGCTGAGTCAGCCGCCGAGCGCCTGTCGGCCGCCGCCCACTTGCGTTCCGCCGGGCATTACCGCACCGCGCTGGAGTTGTTGTCCACCGCAACGGAAGAAGCCGCGCAGGCCGGGCGCCCCGATCTGCACGCACGCATTATGGGCCTGGAAGGCAATATCCGTGCACGTATGGGGCAGGTGCCGGATGGCCTGGCGTTGGTGCAAAGCGGCCTGGCGCTTGCGCTCGAGCACAATCTGGCGAGTGCGGCCGCAGAGATCTACCAGCGCTTAGCCGACTCCCTGGAGCATGCCGGGGACTATGCCGGCGCCAAGGAGACCTACCTGACCGCGTTCTCATTCTGCCAGGCCAACGCCATCCCCGCCACCGCCCAGCTCTGCGTCGCCTGCCTGACCGCCGTGCTGCGCCAGACCGGTGAATGGGAGCGCGCGATGACACTCTGCCGTGAGGTGCTGGCGTCGCAGCATAGCTCATCGCACGCCCGCGCTGTCGCGAGCGGTATGCTCGGCACGCTGTATGTGCTGCGCGGCCAGCCCGGCCGTGCCCAGCCGCTCTTGCTCGAATCGGCGGCGCTGGCCCAGAAGATTGAGCTGGCCGCGATGGAGCTGCTTGCCGCCTGGGGGCTGGCGCTCCTCGACGAGCTCAACGGCGCGTACGCCGCGGCAGCTGAGCGCTGCCGCTTCATCCTCAGCCGCTGGGAGCAGATCGAAGACCGCCATTATGCGGTGCCGGGGCTGCGCTGGGCGGTCAGCTTCGTCGCAATGACAAACGCTGATGCTGACGCGCGCGCCTGCGCCAATGCGCTGGCACGGATCGCCAGCGCAACCGGCCAACCCGAGGCGCTCTCGGCGCTCGCCCATGCGCTTGGCGAGATCGCCCTCCTCGATGGCGACCCCCATCAGGCCGTTCAGCAGTTCCGTCAGGCGCTCGATCTGCTGCGCGATGTCGCCGACCCGTACTGTCACGCCACAACCCAATGGCGCGCCGGGATCGCCTGTGCAGCTGCGAATCAGCGTGATGCCGCCGTCGTCCATCTCGCGAACGCCTACCGCACGGCGCGCAAGCTCGGCGCGCGCCCGCTGGCCACCCGCATCGCCCAGGCGTTAGCGGCGCTTGGCGAACCAATCGTCGAGCGCCTCGGGCAGGGAGCGGCGGGTCGTTTTCGCTCCGGCGATCTGACCCGCCGTCAACGGGAGATCCTCCAGCTCGTGGCGCAGGGGCGGACCAACGCCGAGATTGCCCGCACGCTCGTCCTCAGCCCGCGCACCGTGGAGATGCACGTCGCCAACATCCTCGCCATCCTCGACAGCCGCTCGCGCGCCGAGGCAGTGCGCCGCGCGACGGAGCTGGGGCTGCTCGAGGAATACGGTATGACCCCGAAAAAAATACCGTAGATCCCCGCATGTCAGACGCGGCCGCACAGCGTATACTCCTTCCCGTAGCGATGAGCGAAATCCAACCCGCGATTCTTGAAGGAGTATTCTCATGATAGCAACGCAACCACAACCTGATCTCACGGCTGTGAAGAGCCGTCAACAAGCTACATGGTCGTCGGGCGACTACGCCGTGATTGGCACGACCCTCGCGATCACCGGCGAGCTGCTGTGCGAAGCCATCGATCTGCGCCCTGGCCAGCGGGTGCTCGACGTCGCGGCCGGTAACGGCAACGCCACCCTCGCCGCCGCGCGCCGCTGGGCCGACGTGACCTCGACCGACTATGTCGCGGCGCTACTCGCGCGTGGGCGCGCCAAGGCCGCGGCCGAGGGCCTGCCCGTGACCTTCCAGGAAGCCGACGCCGAGCAGTTGCCATTCGCCGACCGCTCGTTCGACGTGGTGCTCTCGGTCTTCGGCGTGATGTTTACGCCAAATCAGGAACAGGCGGCCCAGGAACTGCTGCGCGTCTGCCGGCCTGGCGGCACGATTGGCCTGGCGAACTGGACACCGGAGAGCTTCATCGGCCAGGTCTTCCGCACGATTGGCAAGTACATTCCACCACCCCCCGGCGTCAAATCGCCGGCGCGCTGGGGCACCGAGCAGCGGCTGCGCGAGCTCTTCGGCGCTGGCATCTCGGAGCTGCGGATCAACCGGCGCTTCTTCGTGTTCCGCTATCGCTCGGCGCAGCATTGGCTCCAAGTCTTCCGCACGTACTACGGCCCGGTGCTGAAGGCCTTCGCGGCACTCGATGATGAGGGCCAGGCCGGCCTGGCCCGCGATCTGACTGAACTCCTGCAGCGCTTCAACCAGGGCGGCACCGATACCTTGGCCGTGCCGAGCGAGTATCTCGAGGTGGTCGCCACCCGCGGTTGACTCGCGGTTTGGCAGTGTGTTCTTTGGGCACGTGCAGCGATTGGTCGCAGATGGAGCTGCTCGTCCACATTCCCGTCCGCTGCCAGAAGCCAGGTCGCGACCAGCGACAACGATCGGGCGTTCGGCCAGATGCCAGGGAGAAACCGGGGGATGCGTGAATCGTAGCGCGTCGGTTGCGACGATGCTGACCGACGCGCTTGCTCCATTGGGAAGTTGTTGCCATGTCCGTCGCGGGGCCTACGCCATTGCCTTAGCCGCGCTCGGCCCCAGTCCTCGTGTGCCGGCACCGTCTGCATGCTATCGTGGGATCGCATCGGGCGATGCGGTCCGCGCACGTAGCGCCAATCAACGTGGCGACACAGCCATCACAGGAGCATGCTATGCATCACTCTCTGTCTTATACACCTACACCCGCACCATCGGTGTTCCACACCGATCGGGGAGAACGTGTCGACATGCGCGATGTCGTCCCGCAGGATACCCTGCTGCTGGCGGATCTGCTGCTCCGACTCTCCGACGCCACGCGCTGGTTGCGCTACTTCGCTCCTGGGCCGCAGTCCTTCGCGCGGGCATGGCAAGAAGCGACCCGCATGGCACAGCCACGCACCCGCCATCACGCGGCGCTGATCGCAACCATCCGGCACGGCGATTCTGAAGTAGCGATCGCCGTGGCCGAGGTGGTGCGCGACCAGCGCACGGCAACCATTGGCGAACTGGCGATCGTGGTGCGCGATGACTACCAGACCCAAGGCGTCGGGAGTGCGCTGAGCGGTCGGCTAGCGCTGAGCGCGCGGGCGATGGGCATCACAACCGTGCGCGCCGATATGTTGTACCAGAACCGCGCCGCACAGCGTTTGATGCGCCGCGTGTTTGGGCCAGCGACGGCAACCCGCGATCGGGATGTCGTCACGATGATCGCACACCTGTCGAATGCGATCAGCTGTAGCATGTGAGGAGAAGCCAATGCATGACCTGCTCCCTATGACAGCCAAGCGCGCGCTGGACTACCTGGACGGCCTCGACACGCGCGGCGTCATGCCAGCGCCCGAGGCGCTCGCCCGGCTGGCCGAGCTCGGCGGGCCGCTCCCCGACCCGCCGACCGACTCGGCCGAGATTATTGCCCTGCTCGACCGGGTCGGCTCACCAGCGACGGTCGCCTCGACGGGTGGGCGTTACTATGGCTTTGTGGTCGGTGGCGCGCTTCCGGCAGCCCTCGCAGCGAACTGGCTGGCCGCAGCCTGGGATCAGAATGCGGCAGCGGCAGTCCTCTCACCGGTCAGCGCGGCGCTGGAGGCGATTACCCAGGACTGGCTGCTCGATCTGCTGGCGCTGCCGGCCGATTCCGGTGTCGGGTTTGTGACTGGCGCGACCATGGCGAACCTGAGCGCATTGGCCGCCGCCCGGCATGCGGTGCTCGAGCGCGCCGGCTGGGACGTCGAATCGCATGGGCTGTTCGGCGCGCCGCCGATCACAGTGGTCGTCGGCGACGAGGTGCATGTCAGCGTGCTGAAGGCGCTGAGCTTGCTGGGGCTGGGGCGCGAACGGATTGTGCGCGTGCCGGTGGATGGGCAAGGGCGCATACGCCCCGATGCGCTGCCGGCGCTCTCCGGCCCGACGATCATGTGCCTCCAGATCGGCAACGTCAACAGCGGCGCCTGCGACCCCGTTGACGAGATGTGCGCGATCGCGCACGACGCCGGTGCGTGGGTGCATGTCGACGGCGCGTTTGGGCTATGGCTCGCAGCCGCACCCGAGCGGGCACACCTGGTCCGTGGGGTCGCCAATGCTGACTCGTGGGCTACCGACGCCCATAAGTGGCTGAATGTGCCCTACGACAGCGGCCTGGTCATCTGCCGCCGGCCAGGGCATCTGCGAGCGGCGATGTCGGTCAGCGCAGCCTATCTGGAGCAGCAGGATGTGCGCGGCGAGCCATACCAGTACACCCCCGAGATGTCGCGGCGTGCGCGCGGCGTCGAGGTCTGGGCAGCGCTGCGCGCACTCGGGCGCACAGGCGTGGCCGACTTGATCGAGCGCAGTTGCCGGTATGCGACGCGCTTGGCCGAAGCACTGCGTTCGGCTGGCGACCAGGTGCTGAACGAGGTGGTCAGCAACCAGGTGCTGG